>Ga0315910_10004005_pt1 | contig 12396 bp, 11 predicted proteins | sample EdamamesoilMG_FD_204470 | JGI IMG/M metagenome (GOLD analysis project Ga0315910, IMG submission 204470) | Garden soil microbial communities collected in Santa Monica, California, United States - Edamame soil | ecosystem: Environmental > Terrestrial > Soil > Garden | place: USA: California... | reverse complement strand
CCCCGGCACGTCCGAGCATCTCGCGCTCTCGGCCGTGGGCAGCAGCATGCCCACGCTCGCCAGGTTCGATCCGTCCAGCGACCGGCAGCGCTGGTTGTTAGGAGCTCCGTGATGAAACGCCGACTGTTGCTCTCGCTCCCCGTGCTCGCGCTGCTCACGTCGATCGCGGATGCCGGCGACGAGGCGGCGCGGCCGCCCGCGCCCTCGCTGTCGGCGCCCGGGAACACGGTGCGCGCCGTCGACGCGCGGGGATTCATCCGGCGCTGGCTGGTGCTCGAGCCCGTGCCGGTCGCCGGGCGGCTGACCGCGCCGGCGGTGGAGGAAGCGCTGCAAGCGGCGGCACTTCCGCAAGCGCCCGGCGCGCTGCCGCGCGACGGCGACCCGGTGGTGCTGGCGAATACCGAGGTCAGATGGCACGCCCTCGACACGACGCGCTACAACCTCAACCTCTACCACTTCGCCTGGGCGCTTTCGAAGCCCACGTCCAACGTGCTGTTCTGGGTGACCACCACGGTCGACGCGCCGCAGGACATGCAGGACGTGCGCCTCGCGATTGGTTCGAACGCGGCATCGCGCTGGTGGCTGAACGGTGAGCCGGTGATCGCGCTCAACGACGATCGGCAGTCAGTGATCGACGACGGAGTTTCGCGGCGCGTGACCTTGCGCAAAGGCCGCAACGTCATTCGCGCGGCCATCATCAACGGCGGTGGCGCCACCGATTTCTGCGCGCGCTTCCTGGATTCGCGCGATCAGCCGATCACCACGCTGACCACCACGCTCGCGGCCGATTGACAGTCACGCCTGGCCGGGGACAGCCCCAATCCGGGGGGCCGGCGGAACTGTCCCCGCCAGGCGCATCGCCGCCGCCGCGTCACCGCGGAAGGAGCATGTTCGGAATTTCGAACACCGCGTCGACGGGCAGGTTGTTCCGCTTCGCCGCCTCGCGGATCGCGGCCTCGTTCGGACCGGTATAGACGCAGAACGTCTTGGTCTTGTCCGCGTTGGCGTAGGAATGTTCCCAGGTGACGCCCAACGCCTTGTTGTTGTCGTTCACCATTTTCTTGACCTCCGCGTTCACGCCATCCAGCGCGCCGGCGGGGAAGGTCCTCAGGATCATGAATCGAGCAGCATTCATCTTCGTCATCTCCGTGGATTGAAGTTACCCGGAGAGATTAGGCGTCGGCGCCCGCGCTTCGAATGCTCAAGCGTCCGTGGTTCTTGTCTGACTGCCCGCAACGCACTTTTGGGCGTAGGGTGCGCGTGATCCACCCCGACAGTCCTGGAGGACTCCATGAATACGAAGCTGCTGGTTCCCCTGTGCGCGGCGCTTGCGCTGCTGGCCGCGTGCAACAAGAACGAGACGCCTCCGCCCAGCGACACGGCGACATCCACGCCGTCGACTCCGCCCCCGGCCGAGACTCCTCCGGCGGACACGACCATGCCGCCGCCCGCGGACTCGACCGCGCCTCCGCCCTCCGAGACTCCGCCGGCCGACACACAGCCGACGAATCCACCGCCGCAGAACTGATTGCCGCGCTAGTTCGAGCGCCAGTTGTAGTTCGGGATCTCGTCGATCGGCGTGCCCACGACAATGGTGACCTGCCGATGTGAAATCAGCTCGATGTCGTGCCAGTCACCGGTCGCCTCGACCACGACTCCGTTGTTGTCGACGATGTAGACCTCGACCGGCTTGCCCGTGATGCCCGCGATGTTGTCGGGCTCGAGCGGCTGCCCCCAGATCGTGAAGAACTGTCCCAGCGTGAACACGCCCGGCGCTTCCGCTTCGACGTGGATCTTGCCGGACCAGTCGTGCGTGTGGAGCGTGTAGTAGCACTCCTCCGTGGGCGAGAGATCGACGATGCCGATGTGATTCGGAACCTGCAGCTGCACGCCGTCCCTGAAAATCGAGAGATGCGAATGCACGTGATACGTGTCCGGCATGGTCGGCAGGCACTGCAGTCCGCCGACGTCTTCGCCGTGCGCGCCATCCGGTGAATCGCCGCGCGGCCAGTTCGGAGTCCCGATCGGCGGGTTGTCGCTGATGTCGATCGGCGTGGGCGCCAGCGGCGGCGTGACCGTGGCCGGCGGTGGAACCGGCGTCGGGCCGGGCGGCGGTGGGGTGGGCGTCGGCGCAGGAGGAATCGGCGCCGGCGGATTGATGGCGAACATGCCGCCTTCCGAGGTGCGCGTGGTCGTCGTGCTCTTCACGCATCCGGCGAGTAGGACCGCGCTCACCAGCGCCAGGGAAGACAGGTATGGCGTTCTCATTGGCGTGAAGTTCCTACACTTCGCTGGCGGACTACGCCGGTTGCCGCCCTGAGAATTTGTAGGTGGCGACCGCGCGGCGCTGTCCGTAGCCGCGAAGTACGCCACCGGCGACTCGGATAACATCCGCCCGCATGCCGCTGTTCCAATCGCTGCTCGTCCTGCTGGTCTGCGCCGTGGCGCTGACCACCCTTGCCCGTCGCCTCCAGCTGCCCTACCCGTCCTTGCTGGCCCTTGGCGGCACGCTGCTGGCGTTCTTCCCGCACGCGCCGACCTTTGAACTCGAGCCCGAGCTCACGCTCGCGCTGTTCGTCGCGCCCGCCTTGCTCGATGCCGCGTTCGACACCTCGCTGCGCGACCTGAAGCGCTACTGGGTCCCGGTAATCACGCTGGTGGTCGTGGCTGTCGGCATCACCACCGTCGCAGTGGCGTGGCTGCTGCGCCAGATGGTGCCGGAGATGCCGTGGTCGGCGGCCATTGCCGTCGGCGCCATCGTGGCCCCGCCGGACGCCGTCGCCGCGTCGGCCGTGATGCGCCGCCTGCGCATCCCGCATCGCATCCTCGTGATCCTCGAAGGCGAGAGCCTGCTCAACGATGCCACCGCGCTGCTGGTCTACCGGATCGCGGTCAGCGTGACCATGGGCGCCACCTTCAGCGGCAGCACCACCGTGCTGCTGTCCGTCGCCATGATCGCGGGCGGCGTGGTCGGGTTCCTGCTGGCGCATCTCGTCATGCGCGTGATGAGGCGCATCACCGATGCGCCGAGCGCCATCGTGCTGCAATTCGTGAGCGCCTTTGGAGTGTGGATACTCGCGGAGGAACTGGGACTTTCGCCCATCGTCACCATCGTCGCGTATGCGATCACCGCGGCACGGCTCGCTCCCCAGAACCAGCCCGCGGCGTTGCGCCTGCCCTCGTACGCCGTGTGGGAGACCGTGGTCTTCGTACTCAACGTGCTGGCCTTCGTGCTCATCGGCCTGCAGATCCGGCCCATCTACGAAGACCTCGCGCCGCACGAACGCTGGCATTACCTGCAGATCGCGCTGTCGGTGCTCGGCATGGTGATCGGCGTGCGCGTCACCTGGGTGCTCATCTACAACCGGCTGGCGAACTGGCTGAGCCAGTTCAAGCCGACCATCGGCGGTAGTTTGGTGGTCGGCTGGAGCGGCATGCGCGGCATCGTGACCCTCGCCACCGCGTACGCATTGCCCGCCGGGTTCCCGCATCGCGACCTCGCCGTGGTCTGCGCCTTCGCCGTGGTGGTCGGCACCCTGGTCGTGCAGGGCATGACCCTGCGGCCGCTGATCCTCGCGCTGAAGCTGCGCGACGACGGCACCGTGGAGCGCGAAGTGCGCCGTGCGCAGGACGTGCTGGCGCTCGTGGCGCTGGAGATCCTCGAGGAAGACGACTCCGAGACGGCGCGCACGCTGCGTGACGAATTCGTGACCACCGAGGTGGCCGATCCCGATGCGCCGCACGCCACCAGCCGCGAGGCGCGCAACCGTTTGCGCGAGCGCATCATCGCCTCGCAGCGGCGCGCGCTGGTATCGCTACGCGATACGGCGGAGATCGGCGACGACGCGTTTCACCGGCTCGAGGAACATCTCGACCGGATCGAAGTCGTGGTGAGCTGAATTCACCGGACCTTCAGCAGGACCTTGCCGAGGACGCGACCCGCCGCGACGCGGCGATGCGCAGCCGGGGCCTCCGCGAGGCTGAAGGTCGCGGCGATCGGCACTTCGAAGGGTCGCGCCTCGATCACGGCATTCAACTGCGCGAACTGCTCCTTCTGGTCACCGAACAAGGCATCGTAGGGAACGAACTTCATTCCCGCGCGTGTCTGCGGCACCGGCTCCACGCCATTGGGCCAGGCAACCCGACCACCGGGGCGCAGGGCGTCCAGGCATTTCTCCAGGGCCACGCCGCCGGCAAGTGCCAACACGGCATCGACGCCCTTCGGAGCAAACTCGCGTGCCGCCGAAGTGATGTCGCCGCTGCGCCCCTCGATCACCCTGTCCGCACCGAGCCGGCGCACCAGCGCCACACCCTCTTCACCGGAGGCCGTCGCGAGCACACGCGCGCCGCGAACCTTGGCGATCTGCAGCGCCAGCGTGCCCACCGCGCCGCTGGCGCCGTGAATGATGAGCGTCTCGCCACGCTTGATGCCCAACGCGCGATCGATGCCGCTCAGCGCCGTGAGCCCGCTCGCACCCAGCGCACCGGCCGCTTCCAGCGACATGCCCCTGGGTAGTTTGGACAGGCAATCCGCGGATGCCACCACGTATTCGGCGTAGAACCCGCCCTTTGGATTGTCCCAGCAATAGCCGTAGACGGAGTCGCTGGCCTTGAAGCGGCTGACCGACGCGCCCACCGCCACCACGATCCCGGACCCATCGCTGCCCAGCGTGTACGGGTATTTCGGGTTGCCGATGTAGGCCATCGACTGGCGGATCTGCAGGTCCCAGACCGCCACGCCCGCCGAGTGCACGGCCATCAGCACCTCGTTCGCGCCGATGGCGGGCACCGGCAAGGAACGCGGTTTCAGCGCATCGACATCGCCGGGCGCATCGATGGCCACCGCCTGCATGGTCGTCGGCACCGCCGCATGCACGGCAACCGCGAAGCATGCCAGCGCCAGAAACCTCATCATGGCTCGACTCCGGGAGAGTGGGACTCGACTGCAGTCTTGTTCGGCCGCCGCTCGCAAAGTTCCAGCTGGAACGTCGCGGAAGGAGCGCTAAGATCACCTTCATCAGGAGGAACATTCATGGCAACGCGCAAACCGCCCCGCATCGTGCCCCATCTCTGGTACATCAAGGAAGCGGAGGAAGCGGCCCGGCTGTACACCAGGATCTTCCCGAAGTCGCGCATCGACAAGATCTGGAGCACGGGACCGGTGGCCTGCGTGGAATTCCGCTTGTTTGGCCAGCCGTTCTTCGCGATGAGCGCCGGCGAGCACGATTCGTTCAACGATGCCATCTCGTTCCGTGTGAGTTGCCGCACGCAGAAGGAAGTGGACACCTACTGGAATGCATTGTTGAAGAGCGGCGGCAAGCCGCTGGCCTGCGGCTGGATCGCCGACAAGTACGGCATGCGCTGGCAGATCACGCCCATCGCGCTCATGGAGATGATGGCCGATCGCAACCTCGAGAAGGCCGCGCGCGTCTCCATGGAAATGCAGAAGCAGGTCAAATTGGACATCGCGAAACTCAAGGCCGCGTTCAAGGGGCGCTGACCCTTGTCATTCGAAAATTCCTGCCGGACGCGCATCGGACCAGCATCCCGCGGGTGGCACCCAGGTCATTGGTTCAACTCCGGTTGTGCCGGAGCCAGGATAGCCAGCCGGCAGCGAAGTGCCGTCAGTAACACACTATTTGCGCGGACAGGATGACGGCGCGTTGGCCAGGTGCTTGCGGGCTTCTTCCTCGGACACTTCCTTCGGCGGCGGCCCGCCCCCGTCCAGCACGACGTACCAGGGCGAACTGTCGTCCTTGCGCACCCAGATCGACACGAAATCGCCGATGGCGAAGTTGACCTTGCCTTCCTTGTCCTTGCCCGAAAACACGTAGGGCCCGCGACTCATGGCGACGTTGGTATCCGCGGCGATGGACACGTACTGTGGCCGCCACTCGAGGGACACCTTTTTCCCCTCGATGATGTCGTTCCAGTTGGTGACGATGGTGTCGCGGCCGCGCTGCGGGTGATCGGTGGCCGCGGAGAACACCGCCTTGTCGTAGAGGTGCTCGGCGAAGGCCTGCTTGTCGTGCTTGTCTACGCTCTGCGCGAAGCTGAGTTCGCGCTGCCACACCTCGCACTCGGTGGCGGACATGCCGGGATCGGCGGCGAGCGCGGCCTGCGCGCAGAACAGGGAAACCAGGATGATTTTCTTCATGCGCGCCATGTTAGGAGCATTTCGCACGCGCACCGCGCACGGTGCAGCCAACGGTCAGGAAGGCGTGGCGAGCGGGAGTACGCATCGAGATTCGTGTGAGACAGACCGCCCCTAGGTGACAGAAGAACACAGGGGCCCCGCACCGACGGGGCAATCAGAACAAGAAGACGCCTGTGGAGATCGCCCAGATGGCTGAAGCTGCCGCCGCCTCCAACGCCCAAGACACCAATGTCGCCGCGAAAGCCGCCAACAAACCAAGCGGCCCACAAAGCTTCCAGCAGTGCTTTGCGGCTGAAAAAGCCTTGCTGAAGTCAAAAATGGAGAAGCGAAATGCTCATCTGAAGATCGCCGCCGACGCCGAACCGGACGACTCTCGGCCGCTCAGCCATGGAAGATTCGCCGCCGACGACATGTTTGGCCTGGCGCTCTCCGGAGGCGGCATTCGGTCGGCATCGTTTGCACTGGGCGTACTTCAGGCCCTTGAGCGCATGAATGTCCTGAGGTTCTTCCACTACCTCTCAACTGTATCCGGCGGTGGGTTCGCGGGTTGCGCGATGACATGGCATTCCCACTGGAACGCAGAACGCAAATCCGAAGATCCCTGGCAATTTGCATTCGGGAAGCCTTGGGAAGGAACTCGCAATCGGGCGCATGAGCAGGACCAGGCCCCCAGCTACGAACTCATCGACTGGATACGCCATCACAGCGACTACCTTCGGCCGCACTTTTCCCTCGGCTCGATCAGCATGGCCTTGCTGGTTCTGGTGAACATCACGGTCTCGCTCGCTATCTACTTTGCCTGCCTGACGCTGGCGCTGTTGATCGCCTACTCGCCCGACTGCTACATGAACAGCGCGACAGTGCTCGGAGAATGCGGGTCCGAGCGCATCTTCTGGCTGCTCTTCAAGGTCGCGGAATACGGGCTACCACTCTTCGTAATCGCACACGTAATCGCGGCGAGCGCCACGTGGCGAAAGCAATTCACCGTCGCGCCACTGGCGAGGATCCGCTATCGCATGCGAACTGGAATCGGGAAATCCGCGACGTGGGCCGGAGTTGCAGTCGCCGGCCTCGCCAGCCTTGCATCGCTGCCGTATGTCGAAGGCACACTGTTCTCATCGGAGGGTGCCTACTGGTGGACGATTATTCTTGTCGCGCTGGTCGGTTTTGCATTCCTCGCCAATCTCAAGTCCGGTATCAACGATGCGACACGGAGCCTCGCTGCCGCGCCACGACCCGCCCGACTGCGCATCATCGTGTTCTCTGCTTCCATCGTTTACCTGTCGGCGGTGCTGTGTTTCTGGCTGGTCAGGGACCAGAACCTCGCGTTCGTGGTGGGCATTTGCATCATCGCCTTCCTGATCGGCGCACTCATAAACTCAAACTACTTCGGATTGCACAGGTTCTACCGTGACCGGCTTACCGAGACCTTCCTCGCTGATGAGTCGTCGGTTCAGGACAACATCTGGGGTCCCGCGCGCCATGCGGAAGACGGCTGCCTGAGCAAGATCGGTGGGGCAAACGATCCCGGTCTGTATCACCTGATCAACACGAATCTCGTCATCAACGGGCACAAACGGGTGTCCTGGGGAAAACGCGGGTGCGACAACTTTGTCTTCTCACACGCATTTTGCGGCTCGAGCGTCACGGGATGGTTCAAGACCGGGGACCTTGGCAACCGCGACTCCACGCTTGGCACGGCGATGGCCATCTCCGGTGCGGCCGTGAATCCTTCCGCGGGCACCGAAGGCACGATGACTCGAAACTGGTTTGTGACCGCCGCGATGCGGTTCCTCAACATCCGCCTGGGGTATTGGCTGGAAAATCCCCTGCCAAGTGCGCGCCAGCGCATCGGCCCCCTGAGTCTCTGGCCCAACTTCATCAACCCTGGAGTCTGGTGCGGACTGATCGGCGGCAACTCGATCGAGGACTCCGCGTTTCTGGAGCTCACGGATGGCGGGCATTTCGACAACACGGGCATCTATGAACTGATCAGGCGCCGCCTGCGCCTCATCATCCTGGTCGATGCCGGCGCCGACCCGGACTTCCGCTTCGATGACATCTCGAATGTGATCGAAAAAGTGCGTGCGGATTTCGGCACCACGATCGAGTTCCTCGAGGATCGGGGCCTCGACGATCTCGTGCCTCGCTCCGGCGGGGACGATGCCTTCCTGACACGCCTGGGTTTCGCGAGACGTGGCCACGCAGTCGCCCGGATCTACTACCGCAAGAATCCGGAGGGCGAGCGGGACGAGACCGGCCTGCTGGTAATCGTGAAGCCAACGATTGTCGCGGGTCTTCCGCATGACATTTACAACTACCGCGCCGGACACGACACGTTCCCCGGGCAATCGACCGCGAACCAGTTCTTCACCGAACGGCAACTCGAGGCATATCGAGAACTCGCCTATCAACTCACGCGAAGAATGGTCGACGACGCCGAAGTCACTGACTGGTTTCCGGACTATATCCGCGAAAAGGCCGGCAACAGTCCCGATGCGGCTTCGGAGATCTGCATATGAGTAACGCCCAGGTACTCGTGATATCCGCCGCAAGTGCTTTCTTGATGGTCTCCGGCGTACTCGCAGTCCTCGGCTACAAGTACATACTCGAGCTCAGGGCAACGCGCGAGCAACGCAAGAACGAAATGGTGCAATCCGCGATCAAGTTGCGATGGAACCAGGCTCGCTTGGGGAAGGAGATCAATGATGAATTCCAGGACGACGAAGCCGCCGGCGTGGCGCTGCTTCTCCTCGATTTCACCGGCCCTTCCTGGGGGCGCGCCTTTTTCAGCAGGCTCAAGGAGCGCCACGAGATCAATGGACATGAACTGATCGACACGCTGAAGAAGATCATCCAGTCTGAAGGCGACAGGAAAAAAACGGCGCTCCAGCCGCGCGACATTGCAATCGCGGAATGCTTCGATTCGCTCTTCTACTACTTCGCGCAGTTCGAGCACTATCTCGAAAACGGCCTGGTGCAATTCGAAGACCTGGATTTTCCCGCCCGTTACTATGTCGAGTGCCTGGCGAGGTCAGAGGAAAACAAGCTCCTCTTTACGAAGTACTTCAATACCTTCCGGCTGCACGAGGCAGAGCGGTTTGCCAACCGATTCCGGTGCTGGCGGAACAAGCGGCCCGGTGGCGATTAGCCACGTTCCAGCGGGAACGTCATTTCAACTCAACCGCCAACACCCGGCCCTTCAGATCCGCCGCATACACCACGCCATCCCCCATCACCGGCGATGCGCCAAACCCCCAGTTCTCCCGCGACTTCGCCACTTCTTCCGTCGGCGGATCGAGGTAGATCCACTTGATCGCGCCACTCATCCGATCGAGCGCGACCAGCGATCCCGTCCTCCGCCCCGGATATGCCCCCTGCCCCACGGTCCCGGCCACCAGCCACTCTTTATATATGGCGGTGCGCTGCCAGGAGTACCCGGGCACGGCCGTCTTCCAGCGCAGCGATCCATTGGCCAGGTTCAGCGCGTAGACATGCGTCGCATCCGACGAACCGGTGTACACCACGCCGTCGCGCACCAGCGGCGGCGACTCGATCCACGAGAACCAGTAGTAGTGCTTCCACAGTTCCCTGCCGGTGCCCGCATCGAGCGCGACCAGGTCGTAGGTGCGACTACCTAACAGCACGCGATCGCCCGCCACGACTACGTCACCGCCAATGCCCAGCTTCGCGTCATGACTCCAGCGTGTCGCGCCCTCTTTCGAGGACACCGCGCGCACCCCACCCGCGAGGTCCGCGATGATCACCAGGTCGCCGAACAGGGCCGGCGTCGCCGTCATCATGTCGCCGGAGGCGACGCGCCACAGTTCGCGACCGGTCTTGATATCGAGCGCATAAAGATTCTTGTCGCGGCTCGCGATGTACAGGCGCTTGCCGTCGGTGACCACGCTCGAGCCATAGCGATCCCAACGCGTCTTCTCGTTGTCGGTCGGGATGCGCGCCGGCGCGTCGCCGACGATGCGCGCGCGCCAGGCTTCCGCGCCGCTGCCGATCGAAAGCTTGTATAGATAGCCCGAGTCCGATGCGACGTACACGTCGCCGCCGATTACCTTGGGCTGCGCGCGGATCGGAGCGCCAGTCTCGAATCTCCAATGGGTCTTGCCGACCTGGTCGATGGCATGCAGCACGCCCCGCTCGTTGCCCACGAACAGCATGCCGCTGTCGGCGTGACGTTCGAGTCCCGCCCATACGGGCGCGCCGGTGTCGACCGTCCATCGCACCTTCGGCCGCGGCGCTTTCCACTCCGGCGGCGGCGGCTTCGCGAGCGGCTCACCGCGTTTGAACTCGATGGGAATGTCGTAGAGAGGCGCCGCGTCCGCGGGTAGATGGCCACTCAGCGTCCCGCGTCCGGGATTCCACGCCAGCGGGAATGCAAAGCCCTGGGTCTCGACGGAACTGCCCTTGACCAGGACTTCGCCAAGGTTGATGTCATACGCACCAATGGCGGGCAGCGAAAGATGCGCTTCCTGCTTGCCGTCCTTCTCCAGGAACTGCAACGCGACGTGCGATGACTCGCCGCCATGGATGGGGTCGGCGAACCACCAGCCTGCAAAATCGGCCGGCGTCAAGGGCGTTTGCGCAGGTGCTGCCGCGGCGACCGCCAGCGTTGCAGCGCAGGCGAGTGCACGAAAAGTGTTCGAGAACATGCCTGAAAGCTAGGGAGCGCACGCGTCCGGGTCAATCGGGCTTGCGCCGGTCGCCGTTTCCCTTGCGGCCAGCCGTTGACGCTGGAAACATAGCGCGCCGGGAATCACCTTGGGAAATCGGGGCACACCATGAACAAGAAGATTTTCATCCTCTCGCTGTGTGGCGCAATGACCACGGTCGCCTGGGCCCAGGAACAGGAAGGCCAGCTGGAAGAAGTGACCGTCACCGCCGAGCGTCGCGCTGAAAATGTCCGTGACGTGCCGAGCTCGATCTCCGCCATCAGCAAGCAGGATCTCGACATGCTCTCCACCAGCGGCCAGGACGTGCGCATGTTGGCCGCGCGGGTGCCGAGCCTCAACGTCGAATCCTCATTCGGCCGCGCATTCCCGCGCTTCTACATTCGTGGCTACGGTAACGGCGACTTCCGCCTGAACGCGTCGCAGCCCGTCTCGCTGATCTACGACGAAGTCGTGCAGGAGAACCCGATCCTCAAGGGCTTCCCGGTCTTCGACGTGGACCAGATCGAAGTGCTGCGCGGACCGCAGGGCACCTTGTTTGGCCGCAATACTCCCGGCGGCGTGGTCAAGTTCAACTCGGTCCGCCCCGCAAACGAGTTCGAGGCCTACGTCAGCGTGTCCGACGCGACGTTCAACACCGCGAATGTCGAAGGCGCGATCAACATGCCGCTCGGCGACAAATGGGCCCTGCGCGTGTCCGGCCTCTACCAGCATCGCGACGACTACGTCGGCAACTCGCTGACCGGAGAAGACGATGTCTACGAGGGCTACAACGACCGCGCGGCGCGCGTTCAGCTGCGCTACGACGGCGGCGACTTCTTCAATGCGCTGGTGAACCTGCACGCGCGCAATCTCGACGGCACCGCGCGCCTGTTCCGCGCCAACATCATCGAGGCCGGCAGCAACGATCTGGTCGATGGCTTCGATCCCGACACCATTTCCATCGACGGCCAGAACCGCCAGGAACTGGACAGCTTCGGCGGCAGCGTCCAGATGAAGTGGAACTTCGGCGCCGTGGCGCTGTACTCGATCACCGGTTACGAATCGGTGGATGCGTACAGCCGCGGCGACATCGATGGCGGCTTCGGCTGCAGCTTCTGCCCGACCATGGGGCCCGGCCTCATTCCATTCCCCAGCGAGACGGCGGACGGAATTCCCTCGCACGACCAGTTCACGCAGGAAATCCGCCTGGAGTCTCAATCCACCGGCGCACTCAAGTGGCAGGCGGGCCTGTACTACTTCGACGAAGACTACGACACCGAATTCTTCTCCTACGACTCCGTCTTCGCCGGCGGCGCGCAGAACCAGTACCTGCGCGCCAACCAGGCCAACACCGCGTGGGCGCTGTTCGGTTCGATCAACTACGCGGTATCCGATGCGTTCGAATTGCGCGCGGGCGTGCGTTACACGCAGGACGACAAGGACTTCGTCACCGGCGAACCGGACGGATTCGTCTTCCCGCCGGATGCCGTCACCACCGCGAATTTGAGCGACGACAACGTGAGCTGGGACCTGAGCGGCACCTATTCGCTGAACGACTCCGTCAACCTCTAC
>Ga0315910_10004004_pt1 | contig 12396 bp, 14 predicted proteins | sample EdamamesoilMG_FD_204470 | JGI IMG/M metagenome (GOLD analysis project Ga0315910, IMG submission 204470) | Garden soil microbial communities collected in Santa Monica, California, United States - Edamame soil | ecosystem: Environmental > Terrestrial > Soil > Garden | place: USA: California... | reverse complement strand
CTCGACCTGGTGCTCGATGGGCAGGCCGTGACAGTCCCAGCCGGGCACATAGGGCGCATCGAAGCCGCCCAGGGATTTGGATTTGACGACGATATCCTTGAGGATCTTGTTCACGGCATGGCCGATATGGATGTCGCCGTTGGCGTACGGCGGGCCGTCGTGGAGCACGAACTTCGGCCGGCCCTTCGAGGCCTCGCGGAGGCGTTCGTAGAGTTTGCCTTCCTGCCATTGCTGCACCCAGCCGGGTTCGCGCTTGGCAAGGTCGCCCCGCATGGGGAAGGGGGTGTCGGGGAGGTTCAGCGTGCTCTTGTAGTCGGCCATTCCGGTTTCCGGTCTTTCGGTATCGTCGTCTTCGGTTTCATGCGACGCGGCGGGCGAAGAACGTTCGCGCCTGTTCCGCATCGGCATCCATTTGCTCCACCAGCGCATCCACGTCTGAAAACTTGCGCTCGTCGCGCAGTTTTTCAAGGAAGCGCACGCCGATCCTGCGGCCGTAGATGCGGCCGTCGAAATCGAACAGGTGCACTTCCAGGGTCGGGCTGCCGCGCTCCTTGACCGTGGGCCGCACGCCGAGGCTCGCCACGCCGGGGAGCGCCTCCCGTCCCAATCCGGTCACTTCCACCACGAAAATGCCCGACAGCGGCACGCGCAACCGGTTCAGGCGCACGTTCGCGGTCGGGTAGCCGAGCTTCGCGCCCAGCTGGTCGCCCTGCTCCACCCTGCCTGCGATCGCGTAGGGCCTGCCCAGCAACTGGCTTGCACCGTCGAGGTCGCCCCGGTCCAGGCACGCGCGCACCGCGGTGCTGGAAACGCGCAGGCCGTCCACCGCCACGCTGGTCATGGCTTCGACTTCGAACCCGGCCCCGGCAGCCGCCGACTTCAGCAGCGAAAAGTCCCCGGCGCGGCGCGCCCCGAAACGAAAATCATCGCCCACCAGCAGGCGGCGCACCGCGAGGCCGTCGCGCAGGATACGGTTGATGAACTGCTCGGCTGTCAACTGCGCAAATGCGAACCCGAAGCGGAATACGTGCACCCGGTCCACGCCGCAGGCTTCGAGGAGCTCGAGCTTCTCGCGCAGGGAGGTCAGCCGCGCAGGTGCCTGGTCGGGCGCGAAGAATTCCTGGGGCTGCGGCTCAAAAGTCATCACCGCGACGGGCAAGCCGGCAGGACGGGCCGCGTCAGCCAGTCGCGCAATCATTGCCCGATGGCCCAGGTGCACCCCATCGAAATTGCCGATCGTCAGCGCGATCGGCCGGTCAATGTGCCTGCGGATTCCCCGAAAAACCTGCATGCCGGCCCGGTCAAAAGCTTGAATTCTAGCGGCTTTCGACCTCTCGAAGGCATCTCCTTGGGTGTGTCAGGCGCGGGCGGACCGGTGCCGGGCCAGCGCCCAGTCGGCAATGGCGTCGGTCAGCTCCCTGGAATCGCCGATGGCCTCAGTCACGTCGATCTGCAACTCGGGCCGCCGGCTGCGGATCCCGTCGAGCAGCCTGGGCAGGTCCTGCCGCAGGTGGCCGCCCTGCGCCAGGAACAGGGGTACGAGGGTGATCGTACGGATGCCTTCTCCTGCGAGGCCGTCGATGGCCTCGCCAAGGGTCGGCGGCATGAGTTCCAGGAAGGCCAGCTCCACGCGCGCGCCGGAGGACGCGCGCAGTCGCGTGGCGATGCGCCGGAACGGCTCCGCCCACGCGGGATCGCGGGCGCCGTGGGCGAACAGCACGATGGCGCTTTCACTCATTCAGGATCTCCCAACCGCAAAGGCGAGAAGGCCCTTGGTCTGTTCAGTGTATCTGACGGGGAAACAGGTCGAAGCGGCGTGGGCGCAGGTAGACGCGGTCACCCGCGACGAGCTGGAGCTCGCGGAAGCGCTCCCGGCTGATCTCGGCATGGATCGGGGCCGCCTGCGCCTCGCCTTCCTGGGCCAGTTCGAGCCGCACCACCGGGCCGACGGCGTTGACGTGGACGACGCGGGCCGCCAGCGCCGCGTCACCGAGGTCGGCACGCTCGATCTCGATGTCATGGGGGCGCACATAGGCCAGTGCGGGTTGCTGCTCCGCTTCCGGATGGTCCGGTGCATCGATGTCGATGTCGCCGATGCGGGCGCGGCCGCGGTGCAGGCGCCCGTGGAATACGTTCACGTGGCCGAGGAATTCGTAGACGAAGGGGCTCGCCGGGCGCTCGTAGACTTCGTCCGGCGTGCCGACCTGTTCGATGATGCCTTCATTCATGACAACGACCCGGTCCGCCACCTCGAGGGCCTCCTCCTGGTCGTGGGTCACGAACACGCTGGTGATGTGCATGTCGTCATGCAGCCGCCGCAGCCAGCTGCGCAACTCCTTGCGCACCTTGGCGTCCAGCGCGCCGAACGGCTCGTCGAGCAGCAACACCTTGGGTTCCACCGCCAGCGCGCGCGCCAGGGCGATGCGCTGGCGCTGCCCGCCGGAGAGCTGGTGCGGGTAGCGATCCGCCAGCCAGTCGAGCTGGACCAGTTTCAGCAGTTCCATCACCCGCCCGCGGATCTGCTCGTCCGACGGCCGCGCATGCTTGGGCCGCACCCGGAGTCCGAAGGCGACGTTCTCGAAAATGGTCATGTGGCGAAACAGCGCGTAGTGCTGGAAAACGAAACCCACGCGGCGGTCGCGCACGTGGCGGTCGGTGCTGTCCTCGCCCTGGAACAGCACCTGGCCCGTGTCGGGGACCTCGAGGCCGGCAATGACGCGCAACAAGGTCGTCTTGCCCGACCCGGAGGGACCGAGCAGCGCCAGCAGCTCGCCGGTCTGCACCTGCAGGCTCACGTCCCGCAACGCATGGAACGTTCCGAACTGCTTGGACAGGTTACGCACTTCGATGGTCATGGCCCTGCTCCCGGCTGGCGGCGGTCCGGCCCTCCACGACGCTTTTGAGCGCAAGCGTCACGAGGGCCAGCACGGCCAGCAATGAAGCCACCGCAAAGGCGGCGGCAAAGTTGTATTCGTTGTAGAGGATCTCGACATGCAGCGGCATGGTGTTGGTGCTGCCGCGGATGTGCCCGGACACGACGGAGACGGCGCCGAACTCGCCCATCGCCCGCGCGTTGCACAGGATGGCGCCGTAGAGCAGGCCCCACTTGATGTTCGGCAATGTCACCCGGAAGAACGTCTGCCAGCCGTTGGCGCCGAGCACGACGGCCGCCTCCTCCTCTTCCGTGCCCTGCGCCTGCATGAGCGGGATCAATTCGCGCGCGATGAAGGGAAAGGTGATGAACACCGTCGCCAGCACGATGCCGGGCACGGCGAAGATGATCTTGATGTCGTGCTCGTAGAGCCACGGCCCCAGCCAGCCCTGCAGGCCGAAGATGAGGACGTAGATCAGGCCGGCGATGACCGGCGAGACCGAGAACGGCACGTCGATGAGCGTGATGAGCAGGTTCTTTCCGCGGAACTCGAATTTGGCGATCGCCCAGGCCGCGGCCACGCCAAACACCAGGTTGAGCGGCACCGCGATTGCCGCCGTGATCAGGGTGAGCTTGATCGCGGAAACCGCGTCCGCTTCGACCAGGGACGCGAAATAAACGTCGACTCCCTTCTTCAGTCCCTCGTAGAACACCGAGACCAGCGGGATGAACAGGAACAACGTCAGGAACAGCAGCGCCGTGCCGATCAGGGCGCGGCGTATCCAGGGCGCCTCCTGCGTGGCGCGGACCCGTCCCGGTTGCGATGCCGGGGTGATGGCGATGGCTGCGGTGGCATCCATGTCAGGCGGCCCGGCGCCGGCTCCACCACTGCAGGAGGTTGATGAGGAGGAGCAGAACGAAGGAAATGACCAGCATGACCACCGCCAGCGCCGTGGCGCCCGCGTAGTCGTATTGCTCGAGCTTGGTGATGATCAGCAGCGGCGTGATTTCCGACACCATCGGCATGTTGCCGGCTATGAAGATCACGGAACCGTATTCGCCGACCGCCCGCGCGAAGGCCAGCGCAAATCCGGTCAGCAGCGCGGGAAAAATGGTCGGGAAGATCACCCGGCCGAAGGTCTGCCAGCGCGAGGCTCCCAGGGTCGCCGCCGCCTCTTCGAGTTCCGATTCCATGTCCTCGAGCACGGGCTGCACCGTGCGCACGACGAACGGCAATCCGATGAATGTCAGGGCAACGAAGACGCCGAGGGGCGTGAACGCGATCTTGATGCCGAAAGGCTCGAACAGGCGTCCGATCCAGCCATTGGCTGCATACAGCGAGGTCAATGCAATGCCCGCCACCGCCGTGGGCAAGGCAAACGGCAGGTCGACGAGGGCATCGATGATGCGCTTGCCCGGGAAGCGATACCGCACCAGCACCCAGGCCACCAGGAGCCCGAACAGGGCATTGACCAGCGCCGCGGCCAGCGATGCGCCGAACGTCAGGCGATACGATGCCACCACCCGGGGCGTCGTCACGATCGCCCAGAACTCCGGCCAGCTCAGCTCCGCCGTCCGGATGAATGCTGCCGACAGCGGCAACAGCACGATCAGGCTGAGGTACAGCAGCGTGAATCCCAGCGCCAGGTTGAAGCCCGGCAGGACGCTGTGTTGGCGAAAAGTGGCGGCCATGGCGGGCGGGCTACCAGGCGTAGCCGGGATGCTGCAGGCGCCCGGCCGCGCGCGCACCGACGCCGCCGACGTCGTGCGACGGTTCGGCAAGGAAGCGGCCCTGGACGAGGTCCACGCCGGCACGAACCGCGGTGGATACGTCTTCTTCGCGCTCGACGTCACGCACCAGCACGCTGGCGCCGAAGCGATGGATCACGTCGACGAGTGCGCGGCTGCCCGGCTGGCGGAGCGCCTGGGCATCCAGGCGCACGACGTCGGGATACAGGCTGCCGAGGTCGACCATCCAGTCGTCCGGGCGGCCGCCATGGGTGCACGCAATGCGATAGCCGCGTGCCCGGTAGTTCACGATGACATGCTTGAACAGGCGGCGGTCCTGGTTGACTTCGGGGGGAATTTCGATCGTCACCCGCAAGGTCTCCACCCCGATGAGGTCCAGCACGCGTTCGAATGCCCGGCCGTGGCCGTCCTTCACGCTCTCGAGCAGGCGGGCCTGCACGCCGAGGTGCAGCACGAGGTCGCCGGGAGCGCGGTCGAAATAGTTCAGGGCGTGCACGGTCCGGCACAGGCGATCCAGCCTCACCAGCAGGGGATCCTCGGTGGCAAGCGCGAAGATGCCCAGAGGCGTGACCGCCCGCGGGTCGCCGCCGGGCCCGACCGGTCCCGAGCGCACGTATCCGGTATGGCCGACGACGCGCCGCTCCGCGAGGTCGAACACGGGCTGGAACACGCTCGTGAGGCGCGATTCGAAAAAATGGCCGACGACCCAGCCATCGTCCCCTCGTTCCAGCGGGTAATCCGTGGCCGCCTGGATGCGCGCCAGGGCGTCCTTGTTGTCGAAGTAGCTCATGCTCGCGGAATTCGCCGGAGCTTGCAGCGCAGGTCGTTCACCGAGCGGCGGCAGAACAGCACGGGCACGCCGCCCCGGCCCGCCCGCTTCTTGAGCGCGATCTGGAGCTGGTGGCCGATGTAGTCGCACAGCACGATCACCACGCTGGTATCGCCGGGCAGCGCCTTGGTGAGGAATCCGGGCTTGCGCCCATCCCAGTGCTCGACGCGCGCGATCCCGTGTGCGAACACCTCGCGCCTCAGCGGCTCGATGTAGTCCCCCCCGACGATCAGCGCGGTCATTGCCTTCCCCCCGGGTTGGGCGCAGCCGTTTTCATTTCTGGAAGATCTGGTCGAACACGCCGCCGTCCGCGAAATGCGTCTTTTGCGCTTTCTGCCAGCCGCCGAATACGTCATCGATGCTGATCAGGTTGATGGCGGGAAACTGGCTTGCGTACTTGGCGACGGCCTTTGCCCCCGTGGGGCGGTAGAAGTGCCGGCCGGCGATGTCCTGGCCTTCCTCGCTGTAGAGGTACTCGAGGTAGGCCTGCGCGACCTTGCGGGTGCCTCGCTTGTCGACGACCTTGTCCACCAATGCCACCGGCGGCTCGGCCAGGATGCTGAGCGAGGGAATCACGATCTCGAACTTGCCGGGCCCCAGTTCCTTGATGGCCAGGAAGGCTTCGTTCTCCCAGGAGATGAAGACGTCGCCGATGCCGCGTTCCACGAAGGTGGTGGTGGAACCGCGCGCGCCCGAGTCCAGCACCGGGACATTCTTGTACAACGAAGCCAGGAACGCCTTGGCCTTCGCGTCGTCGTTGCCGAACTTCTTCAGCGCGTAGCCCCAGGCCGCCAGGTAATTCCAGCGCGCCCCGCCCGAAGTCTTGGGATTGGGCGTGATCACCGAGACGCCCGGCCGCACCAGGTCGTCCCAGTCCTTGACGGCCTTCGGATTGCCCTTGCGCACCAGGAAAACGATGGTGGAGGTGTAAGGCGCGCTGTTGTGCGGCAGGCGCTTCTGCCAGTCCTTCGGCAGCTGCTTCGATCGCGCCGCGATCTCGTCGATGTCATAGGCCAGCGCGAGCGTCACGACGTCCGCCGACAGGCCGTCGATCACCGACCGCGCCTGCTTTCCGGAACCGCCGTGCGACTGGCGGACGGTGACTTTCTCCTTGTTCTTCGCTTCCCAGTCCTTCGCGAACGCGGCGTTGAAATCCTGGTAGAGCTCGCGCGTCGGGTCGTAGGACACATTGAGCAGGTCCACGTCCGCCGCGGCGTTCAAGGACGCTGCAAGCACGGCCAGGCCGAGCAGTCCGGACATTGCGTGCGAGATGTTCATTGTTGTCTTCATGTTGTCGATTCTCAGAAATTCGCCTGGAAGCGGGTGAAGATCGCCTGCTCTTCAGGCCGGTCGCCGTCATTGGCGGCGCCGCCGGTGAACCGGGTCACGTCGTAGTTCACCTGGATCTTGAAATTGCGGCTGAAGTACCAGTTGACGCCGATGCCGGGATTGCGGGCCTCGCGTGCCGAAGTCGAGGGATTCGCCAACCGCGTGCCCGCCGTGCCTTCGAACGCCTCGTCATCGATGCTCTGCTCGGCGTAGCGAACGACGAGTTCCACGGTGCCCCAGCCCGGGCCGCCGATGGCATAGGGGCGGCGCGGCGTCGGATTGCGGAAGGACGCATCCTCGCCCGTGATGACCCACATCCCCATCAGCTGCCAGGCGTCGCTGCCCACCTCGCGCTGGATGTTGGTCGAGCGCGTTACCTTCTGCTCGGACGCGACATATTCCCCGAGCAATCCAAACGGTCCGTTGTAGTAGTAGAACTGGGGGGACACGCGCTGGCGTTCGCCGTCTGCGAAGGCCCCGGTCGAGTAGCTGAAGAACGTCTGCTGCCCGACCGTGCGGTACGTGGGCAGATTGGCCAGGGCGGCGGTGGAGGCGCCCTGCTGCACGCCGATGCCATAGGAAATCCCGACGCCCAGGCCCTTCAGGAAGCTTTCGCCGTTGCGGAACGGCTCCGCAAACACTCGCGCGAGGTAGTCCTTCTGGTCGTTGAGGTCGGCATCGACGGTGCTGTTGTCGATGTTGCCGTTGAACACGCCGGCCTGGTACGAAAGCGTGTCGCTGAACACGCTGCCGCCGAGCTGGATGCCGAGGTCGCGATTGGGCACCAGGTTGGTGGGCAGGGAGCGTTCGACGAATTCCGTCTCGGCATCGGCCTGCAGGCGTTCCAGCCCGATCGGCGGCTTGTACTTGCCGGCGCGGATGTTCACGGCCTTGTTATGCCGGTATTCGATGTACGCATCCTGCAGCACGGTCGTGCCCTGGCCGAAATCCGACATGATGCGGAAGGCGATCTTGTCGTAGAACACCCCTTCCAGCACCGGGCGCACCTTGCGCAGGATGAACTGGTCGGTCGTGCCGCCGATGGGCGTCTCCTTCTCCGGGTACCAGCGGCTGTCGAGCTGGATGTTGCCGCCGAGGCGAATGGAATAGGCGTTGTCGCCCGAACGGATGTAGAAACCCTCCCTCCCCGCGGAGACGCTGGCGGTTTCCTTGGATTTCGCGGCCGCGGCTTCCTTGTCGATCTCCTGCAGGCGCTGGAGCACGCGGATCTTCTGGTCCAGTTCGTCCAGTTGTTTTTTGATGTCTGTCACGTCGTCTTCGGCTTTTGCCGACTGCGCGCCGAGGATCAGGCCTGTGGCCAGGGCGCCGGCGAGCGCCCGCTTCTGCATCGGATGCATTGGAAAACTCCCTTGGATGTACGGAGCCTTCCGGATGTCCGGTCAGGGTCGCGGTTGTCGTCTTGTTTCCTGCCGCCTCCAGTGGTCTGGTTGGCCTGTTCGGGGTGGATTGGGCGATCGCGGTCAGCGGATCGGGCGTACCGGGCTCTTGCGCGCGCCTTCGGTGCTGCCCAGCCGGATTTTTTCCCGACACTCGATCTGGACCACGCGGCCCTCGTGGATGGTGATTTCGACGGAGCCGTACTGGATGCCTGCGATGGCGCCGAGGATTTCCTGCGCCGGCAGGTCGGAAAGCTGCCCGTCGACGGCAGCCTGGGAAGGAGAAGTGGATTCAGCCATGTCATTCACCTGCGTGGTTATTTCACCTGGTAGATCTGGTCGAATACGCCGCCATCGGCGAAATGCACGGCCTGGGCCTTTTTCCAGCCCCCGAACACCTCGTCCACGGTGAACAATTGCAGCGCCGCGAACGTGGCCTGGTGCCTCGCCAGCACCTTGGCATCCCGCGGGCGGAAATAATGGCGGGCGGCGATTTCCTGGCCCTGTTCGGAATACAGGAATTCGAGGTAGGCCTGCGCCACCTTGCGCGTGCCCCGTTTGTCGACCACCTTGTCGACGACGGTCACGGGATTCTCCGCAAGCACGCTCACCGACGGGTACACCGCGTCGAAATCATCGCCGCCGAGCTCCTTGCGAATGAGGAACACCTCGTTCTCAAAGGTCAGCAGCACATCCCCGATGCCGCGCTGGACGAACGTCGTCGTGGCGCCGCGCCCCCCGGCGTCGAGCACCGGCACATTGCGAAACAGGCGCGTGACGAATTCCTGCGCCTGCGCGTCGCTGCCGCCCTTTTTCTTGGCATAGCCCCAGGCAGCGAGATAGCTGTAGCGGCCGTTGCCGGAAGTCTTGGGATTGGGGACGATGACCGATACGCCCGGCTTCACCAGGTCGTCCCAGTCGCGAATGTTGCGCGGATTGCCCTTGCGAACCAGGAACACGGTCGTCGAGGTATACGGCGCGCTGTTGTTTGGCAGGCGCCGTGCCCAGTCGGCGGGAATGAGCCGCCCGCGCTCCGCGAGGAGGTCGATGTCGTTCGCCTGGTTCATGGTGATCACATCCGCCTCGAGGCCGTCGACCACCGAGCGGGCCTGCTTGCTGGAGCCCCCGTGCGACTGGTTCACGACGACCGTTTCGCCGCCGCGGGCCTTCCACCAGGCCGAGAATGCCGGATTGAAATCCTTGTAGAACTCCCGCGTCACGTCATAGGAGACATTCAGGAGCTTCACATCCGCGACCGCGACCTGGGTCGCGGCGACCATTGCCAATCCGGCGATCAGTCCGAGTTTCAAGGAATTCCCCCGTCCTGCGCTCCTCCCAAAAAAGTGCGCCGGCCCGGAGGCCGGCGCCCGAATGCGTTACGGAGGAGAGCGCGAGAACAACGGCATGAAAGTTACCTGTCCGTCGTTATGATAGGAAATAATATAAATTAATTTTGTTATTCCTCTAAGTGAATATAGAGGAACGGGCTGCGGGGCAGCCGGATGGCTAGCGGGACAGGGCCCGTCGCGGCGAAACAACCAGTCCGACCTGCCCGAGGAGCTCCGCGGCATGCCGGGAATAGACATCGCCGAACAGCATCAGGGCGGGCCCTTCGAAGCGCGCTTCCCGTCCTGCGGCCAGTTCGCCCAGCGTCGTCGCAACTTCCCGCGACGAGGGCAATGAGGCGTTCTCGACGATGACGACCGGTGTTGAGGGCGGCATGCCGTGCTGCTGCAGGACGCTGGCGATCTTCGCGGCCTGCCCCACGCCCATGTAAAGGGCGGCGGTATCGGCATGGGCCACGGCAGGCGCCCAGTCGCTCACGTCCTCGCCTTCGCCCACGCGCGGCGTGGCGAATACGACGCTGCGGCTGACGCCCCGCTGGGTCAGCGAAACGCCGATCTGGGCGCTCGCAGCCAGCGCCGCGGTAATGCCGGGAACCACTTCGAAGTCGACGCCTGCGGCCCGCAGGGCTTCGATTTCCTCCTGCGCCCGGCCGAAGAGCATCGGATCGCCGCCTTTGAGCCGCACCACGACTGCGTGCTTGGCGGCGGCCTCGACGAGGTTGCGGTTGATGAAACGCTGGTCGGTGGAGACCTGGCTGCAACGCTTGCCCACCGCGACTTTTTTCGCCTGCGGCGCCATCGCGAGCATCTCGGGCTGCACCAGGGCATCGTGGAACACGATCGTGGCTTGCGCGAGCAGGCGCGCGCCCCGCACCGTGATCAGGTCGGCGGCACCGGGCCCTGCCCCGATCAGGTAGACCTTGCCCATCAGGCGAGCTCCAGCAGGCCGCGCTTGTCCTTGACTTCCGCCCATCGTTCGGCGTCGTCGGGCGCGTCCTTTTTCGCCGTGATGGCAGGCCAGGACTTCGCCGCTTCCGCGTTGATGCGGATGAAATCGCGCTGGTCTTCAGGCACGTCGTCCTCGGCATAGATGGCCTCGACGGGGCACTCGGCCACGCACAGGCTGCAATCGATGCAATTGTCCGGATCGATCGCCAGGAAATTGGGGCCCTCCACGAAGCAGTCGACGGGACAGACGTCGACGCAGTCGGTGTGCTTGCAGTTGATGCAGGATTCGGTCACTACGTAGGTCATTTGCGTTCCGTTCGTTCAGAGCATCAGGCCGGCGGCGACCGTGTTGTTCGTCGCCTCGTCGATCAGGATGAAGCTGCCCGCCGCGCGATTGTCCCGGTAGGGCTCGTAGGCCAGCGGCTGGGCCGTTTTCAGGGTCACCCGGCCGATGTCGTTCAGGGACAGCGTATCGGCCGGCTCTTCGGCGAGCGTGTTGACATCGACGCGGTGGTGCGGAGCGTTGATGAGCGCCTTCACGGTCCGGGTGCCGTGCTTCACCAGGTAACGGCGGCTGCGATTGAATGGCTCTTCCGAGAGCCAGCACACCGTCGCCTCGATTTCCCTCGAGACTCGCGCGGGCGCATCGGACGCGATCAGCGCCTCGCCGCGGGAAATGTCGAGCTGGTCCTCGAGCACAAGCGTCACGGATTGCGGGGCATGGGCGCTCTCCACGGCGCCCTCCCAGGTGCGGACTTCGCGCACGCGGGAACGCTGGCCCGAGGGCACGATCGTCACCGCGTCACCCGCCGAAATGCTGCCGGACTCGATCCGTCCCGCGTAGCCACGGGCTCCCGCCACGCCGCTGTCGCCCGGGCGCGCCACGAGCTGCACCGGAAAATAGAACTTGCCGAGGATCGCCGAACGCGCGACTTCCGCGGTCTCGAGGATCTCCAGCAGCGTCGGGCCGCGATACCAGCCCAGGTTCTCGCCCCGCTCCACCACCATGTCGCCGTTGAGCGCGGAGATCGGCAGGGCGTCGATGCGGTGGAAATCGAGGTCGCGGGCGAAGGCCGAGAATTCATCGCGAATGCGCTGGAAGGTGTCCTCGGCATGGCCCGCCAGGTCCATCTTGTTGACCGCCAGGACCAGGTGCGGAATCCGCAGCAGGCTGGCGATGTAGGCATGGCGGCGCGACTGGGTCAGCAGGCCCTTGCGCGCATCGACGAGCACGATCGCGAGGTCCGCCGTCGAGGCGCCGGTCACCATGTTGCGGGTGTACTGCTCGTGTCCGGGCGTATCGGCGATGATGTACTTGCGCGACGGGGTGGCGAAATAGCGATAGGCAACGTCGATGGTGATGCCCTGCTCGCGCTCGGCCAGCAGGCCGTCGGTGAGCAGCGAAAGGTCGATGCCGGCCTGGCCGCGCTTGCGCGACGATTGCTCGATCGAGGACAGCTGGTCCTCGAAAATCGCCTTGGTGTCGTAGAGCAGGCGGCCGATCAGGGTGCTCTTGCCGTCGTCCACGCTGCCGGCGCTGGTGAAGCGCAGCATCCCGGTGTCGATCGGGGAAAGGCTCTCGATGGCGGACATGTCAGAAATACCCTTCTTTCTTGCGCAGCTCCATCGATGCTTCGGAGGTCTGGTCGTCCATGCGGGTTGCGCCGCGCTCGGTGATGCGGGTGACGGCCGTCTCGGTGATGATGTCCCGCGGGTTTGCGGCAACGGACTCCACCGGGCAGGTGCAGGTCATGTCGCCCACGGTGCGAAAACGCACCGAGATGGTTTCGACCGCCTCGCCCGCCCTCGGCCTGACCAGTTCCGATACCGGCAGCAGGCCTCCGGGGCGGCGCACCACTTCGCGGCGGTGAGCGTAGTAGATCGACGGGACTTCCAGGTTTTCGCGGGAGATGTACTGCCAAACGT
>Ga0315910_10004003_pt1 | contig 12397 bp, 10 predicted proteins | sample EdamamesoilMG_FD_204470 | JGI IMG/M metagenome (GOLD analysis project Ga0315910, IMG submission 204470) | Garden soil microbial communities collected in Santa Monica, California, United States - Edamame soil | ecosystem: Environmental > Terrestrial > Soil > Garden | place: USA: California... | reverse complement strand
TGCATCCCTTGGCGGCCAAGGCAACGCGACACGGATCAGCCCGCGCGTCAGCAGCAGCGAGTGCGAGGCGGGATCGTCGGCAGGCAGATTCGGGCAGTTGCTGCCGTCCACGCTCGCAAAGAGCGGGTCGCGTCCGCCGGTCGCCTCCCAACGCTCGCGCACGGTCGCGACGGACAACGCCATGCCGTCGCCCGGCTGATGGCAGGTCACGCACGCGCGGCCGTTGGTGCCGAGCGGCTGGAAGAACGGCTGGGCGGCGGCATCGATCGTGCCGGCAGTGTTCAAGATTCCGATCGCGCCGGTGGGGTTCGCATACGACGCCTCGGCCGGCAGCGGCCGCCCGTCGCCGGGTGCCCACCATTCCCGGCCAGCGACGCCTGCGGCTAGCCATAAGGCCGAAGCGGCCGCCGCGCAGCGAATGACGAGTCTCATCGGAACCCCCTTCGTCGCGCCTCAGCATCACGGGGCGCGCCGCGCGACTATGCCGCGTGGTTCGAGGCCGTGACAAGTCGCCTATGGTCCCCTCGTCGGGCGGCCCCCGGCCCGTGCGGTAAACTGATTCCCGCCATGTCGTCATCGACGTCCCGCACGATCCGCGCCAACATCTTCTTCGCGGAGAAGGACCGGGCGCTGCGCGAGGACGTGCATCGGCTCGGCGAGCTCGTCGGCGAGCTCGTGCGCGAGCAGGGCGGCGAGGCGCTGTTCGATCTGGTCGAGACGGCGCGCAAGCTCTCGATCGCGCACCGGGAAGGCGATCAGGCCGCCTACGGCGAGCTCAAGCTATTGCTCGGAGCGCTGGCGCCCAGCACCGCGCGCGACTTCATCCGCGCGTTTTCGACGTACTTCCAGATGGTCAACATGGCGGAGAAGGTGCACCGCATCCGCCGCCGGCGCGCGTATCTGCGCGACGCGAGCGCGCCGCAGCCGTTCGGGTTCGTCGACATCTTGCAGCGGCTGAAAGCCGGGGGGGTCGACGGCGACGAGATCGAACGCGCGCTGGCCGGCGTCTGCATCCAGCCCGTATTCATGGCGCACCCGACCGAAGTCACGCGCCGCACGCTGCTGCGCAAAGAGCACAGCATCGCGCGGCATCTCGTCGAGATGATGGATCCCTATCTCACGCCGCACGAGCTCGAGGCGATTCTCGGGCAGATCCGCCAGGAGATGACGACGGGCTGGCAGACCGTCGAGAGCTTGGACGAAGGCATACGCTTGCGCGACGAAGCCGAGCACGTGTTGTTCTTCTTGACCGACGTGCTCTATCGCATGGTGCCGCCGCTCTACGAAAGCTTGGAAAGCGCGCTCGCGGATGCGTTTCCGGAGCGCGGCGTGCGGGTGCCGATCATCGTCCAGTTCGGCACCTGGGTCGGCGGGGACATGGACGGCAATCCGCACGTCACGGCCAAATCGATTCGGCACACGCTCGCGCGCCAGCGCGCACTCGTCCTCGATCTCTACTATCGCGAGTGCGCCGAGCTCGCGGCGCACCTGAGCCAGGGCTCGAAACGCATCGGCGTGTCCGACGAGCTCAAGCGGCGCACCGAGCAATACGCGGGGCACTTCCCGGAAGCTGCGGCGTCGCTGCCGTCGCGCCACCGGCAGATGCCCTATCGCGCGTATCTGCGCCTCGTCGCCGCGAGACTCAAGGCGACCTACGACGACCACGCGTTCCCCTACGAGTCGCCGGCCGAGCTCGTCGCCGATCTCGAGCTCCTGGCCGACAGCTTGCGTGCGCACAAAGGCCGCAACGCGGGGCTCTTCGCCGTTCGCCGCTTGCTGCGGCGCGTGCGGACGTTCGGCTTCTACTTGGCGACCGTCGACATCCGCCAGAACGCGCTCGTGCACCGGCGCGTCATCGGCGAGGCGCTGCAGGAGCGCAATTGGCTCGCGGCCGACGATGAGCAGCGCGCGCGGCGGCTCGAGGAGGCGCTCGAGCGGCGTGAGTCGCCCATGGGTGAGCTGTCCTCGGAAGGCCGGCGCACGCTCGCAGTGTTTCAGACGATCGCGCATTGCCGGCGCAAATACGGACGCGAGTCGATCGGCCCGTACATCGTGAGCATGGCGCATGGGCCGGACGACGTTCTGTCCGTGCTGCTGCTCGCGAAGTGGGGCCACCTCGGCTCGAAGGGCGCAGCCGTGCCGCTCGACATTGCGCCGCTATTCGAGACGGGCGAGGACGTCGAGCGCGCGCCGAGGATCATGGAACGCTTGTTGAATGACAAGCTATATCGCGACCATCTGCGCACGCGCGGCGATCACCAGCTCATCATGCTCGGCTATTCGGATAGCCACCGCGACGGCGGCATCGCCGCCGCGCGCTGGAGCTTGCAGAAGGCGCAGCAAGCGCTCGTCGAGACGATGGCGCGGCACGGCGTCACTCTGACGATATTCCATGGCCGCGGCGGCACCGTCAGCCGCAGCGGTGGCGCTCAACACGAAGCGGTGCTCGCGGCGCCGCGCGGCGCGATCTCGGGCCGGCTCCGCATGACGGAGCAAGGCGAGAACATCAACACGAAGTACGGCCTGCGCGGTATCGCGCTGCGCACGCTCGAGCAACTTCTCTCAGCCGTGCTGCTCGTCACGGTGCGGCCGCCGCCGGAGAATCCGTCCGAGGCGCGCTGGCAATCGATCATGGAGGAGATCGCCGTCGCGAGCCGCGGGGCGTATCAGAGCCTGCTGTCGGACCCCGACGATTTCATGGAATATTTCCGCGCCGCGACGCCGATCGACGTCATCGAGCGCATCGGCAGCCGCTCGGAGCGCGCGGAACATGTCAGCGATTCGGTCACGGAGCCGCGCGCGGCGCCCTGGGTGTTCGCCTGGATGCAGAGCCGCTGCCTGCTGCCGAGCTGGTACGGCGTCGCGACGGGACTCAAAAAAGCGATCGACGTGCACGGCGAGAACGTGCTCGTCGAGATGTTCGAGCAGTGGCATTTCTTCCGCGTGCTTTTGTCGGACGTCGCGATAGCGCTCGCCAAAGCCGACCTCGACATCGCGGCGCGCTACTCGCTGCTCGCCGGCGAGCGGCACGAGAAATTCTTTCCCGCGATTCGGCGCGAGTATCGCAGCTGCGTCGATTTGATTCTGCGGCTCACTCGCCAGAACGAGCTGCTCGAGGCCTCGCGCACGCTGCGGCGCGCGATTCGCCTGCGCAACCCCTACGTCGACCCGATCAGCTTCCTGCAAGTCGATCTGCTCGAGAAGTGGCGTGCGGGCGGCCGCCAGGACGGCGCGGTCCTGCAAGCGCTGACGGCGAGCATCAATGGCATCGCGCACGCGATGCAGGGCACGGGCTAGGCGCGGTTACGCGCGGAGCTGCGCCGCAAGGGCGCCGTCTTGATCCAACGAATGACGCGAGCCTGAAGCTCGTCGGCGGCGACGTCGCGCTCCGCGAGCGTGCGGCCGCGCACGGAGATGCCGGCGCGATGCACCGAGCTCGAATCACCGGAGACGAGCGGGTGCCACCAGTCGAGATCCTGGCCGGCCGCAACCTTGCGATATGCGCACGTTGTAGGCAGCCAAGCGAACGTGCGCTCGTCGGCGGGGTCGAGCGCGACGCAGTCGGGGACGAGGTCGAGCCGGCGCGCGTAGTGGCGGCAGCGGCAACGATTGCGATCGAGCAGCTTGCAAGCCACATCGGTGTACGCGACTCTGCCAGTCGTTTCGTTTTGCAGTTTCTTCAGGCAGCACCGTCCGCAGCCGTCGCAGAGCGACTCCCACTCTTCGCGCGTCAGCTCGGTGAGCTTCTTGCGCCGCCAAAACGGCTGCGATTCCATCGCGACATTGTAAGCTGCTTGCGATCGCCATCGAATCTCATCGTGACGCCGCGCTCCTCGGCTAGCCGCCTTTGACTACCTTGCCGCCGGCGAGCTCGATGACGTGCCGGCAGCGGGCGGCCGCCTCGAGATCGTGCGTGACGAGCACGAGCGTCGTGCCGGCGGCCGTGTTCAAGTCGAACAAAAGATCGAGGATTTTCGCGCCGGTCTTGTTGTCGAGGTTGCCCGTCGGCTCGTCGGCGAAGAGTAGCGATGGCCCCGTGACGAACGCACGCGCGATCGCAACACGTTGCTTTTCACCGCCGGACAATTGCTTCGGATAGTGACGTAAGCGCTGCTCGAGCCCCACGTCCACGAGGGCTTGTCGTGCGCGAGCCGAAGCGTTCGGAGTTGCCGCGAGCTCGAGCGGGAGTAGCACGTTTTCGATAGCGGTCAACGACGGTAACAGGTGAAAAGACTGAAAAACGAAACCGACCTCGCGGTTGCGGACGCCGGCACGGCCGTCTTCATCGAGCGCCGTGAGCTCCGCTCCGTTCAACCAAACTTTTCCGGAGGTCGGCTCGTCGAGGCCCGCGAGCAGCGCGAGCAGCGTGGACTTGCCGGCGCCCGACGGCCCGACGATCGCGGCCGTGTGGCCGCGAGGCACGCCGATTGTGACGGAATCGAGGATGGTCAGCTCACCCTCGGGGCTGCTAACCTTTTTCGTGAGATTCTCGGCTCTTAACAGGAACCCGTCGGTGCTCATCTTCCGCTACCTTGCAGCTTTGCTCGCGCTGACGGCCGTCTACCTGCCGGCAGCGCAGGCGACCGAGCAAACCATCGTCGTGGTGGGCGACTCCTTGAGCAGCGGCTATGGGATAGCCGCGGAGCAGTCGTGGGTCGCAATGCTCGAGGATCGCTTGCAGTCGGAAGGTTACGGGTATCGAGTAGTGAATGCCAGCATCGCGGGCGACACGTCGGCCGGCGGTCTCGCGCGGTTGCCGCGCTTGCTCGCGGCTCACAAACCGGACCTCGTCGTCATCGAGCTCGGCGGCAACGACGGACTGCGCGGCCAACCGGTTGCGACACTGCGCGCCAATCTCACTAAGATGATCGAGCTCAGCAAGCAAAGCGGCGCCGACGTGGTCCTAGCCGGAATTCAAATCCCGCCAAATTACGGCCAGACCTACGGCCAAGCGCTCGCCGCGGTATACCCCGAGCTCGCGGCGCGCTTCGACGCGCCGCTGATCGGCTTCATCCTCGAGGACGTCGCGCTCCACTCCGAGCTCATGCAGCCCGACGGCATCCATCCAAACGCAGCAGGCCAAAAGATCGTGTTCGCGAACGTGTGGCGCGTGCTCGGACCCCTGCTGATGCGTGATGCCGCTTAAGCCGTGGCTCCAGTCGTACTCGCCGGGCGTCCCAGCCGAGATCGACCCCGATCGGTATCCGTCACTCGTTGCGCTGCTCGAAGCGAGCTTCGCTCGGTTCGCGGCGCAGCCCGCGTTCACGAATCTCGGCACGACGCTCACGTTTCGTGAGGTCGAGCGCCTTTCGCGCGCATTCGCCGCGTACTTGCAGGCGTCGGGCCTCGAGCGCGGCGATCGCGTCGCGATCATGGTGCCGAATACGCTGCAGTCGCCCGTCGTGCTGTTCGGCATCCTGCGCGCCGGCATGGTCGCCGTGAACGTCAACCCGATGTACACGATCACGGAGCTCGGGCATCAGCTCGCGGATAGCGGTGCGCGCGCCGTCGTCGTGCTCGAGAATTTCGCCCACACGGTCGCCGCGGCCCTGCCTCAGACGAACGTTCAGACCGTCATCGTGACGCGGCTCGGCGACCATTGCTCGCCGCTGAAGCGCGCCATCGTCAACTTCGTCGTCAAGCACGTCAAAAAGCTCGTGCCTGCGTGGCAGATCGCGAGCGCCGTGTCGTACAGCGCCGCGCTCGCGCGGGGTGCTAAGCAGAAGTACACGGCGCCGCGTCTCGTTGGCGGCGACCTCGCGTTCCTGCAGTACACGGGCGGCACGACAGGCCGCGCGAAGGGCGCGATGCTCACGCAACGCAACATGGTGGCGAACACGCTGCAGGCGGCCGCGTGGGCACGGCCGTATTACGCCGCCGACGCCGGCGTGGTCGTGACGCCATTGCCGCTCTACCACGTGTATTCGCTGACGGCGAATCTCTTCTGCTTCGTCGAGCTCGGCGGACACAACCTGCTGATCACCGATCCGCGCGACTTCAAGGGCTTCATCGCGCTGCTCAAGAAGCACAAGTTCGCGTTCATGACCGGCGTGAACACGCTGTTCAATGCGCTGCTGCACACACCCGGTTTTGCTGCGCTCGATTTCTCGGCGCTGCGAGTCGTCATGGGGGGCGGCATGGCCGTGCAGCGCGACGTCGCGAACCGGTGGCAAGCCGTCACCGGGTGCGTCATCGCGCAGGGCTACGGCCTCACCGAAGCGTCGCCGATCGTCTCCGGCAATCCGCTGCACTTGAAGCAATTCACGGGTTCAGCGGGGTTGCCGTTCCCATCGACCGAGGTCGCGATCTTCGACGAGAAGGATCGCGAGCTGCCGGAGGGTCAGGTCGGGGAGATCTGCGTGCGCGGGCCGCAGGTCATGGCCGGCTACTGGGGTAAGCCGGACGAGACGGCGAAAGTCCTGTTCGGCGATGGTTGGCTGCGAACCGGCGACATCGGCCGCTTGGACGCCGCCGGCTACCTATTCATCGAGGACCGCAAGAAAGACGTCATCGTCGTCTCGGGCTTCAAGGTCTATCCGAACGAGATCGAGGACGTCGCGATGCTGCAAGCGGGCGTCCGCGAAGCGGCCGCGATCGGCGTGCCGGACGCGCAATCGGGCGAGGCCGTAAAGCTGTTCGTCGTGCGCGGCAACGAGGAGCTGACCACGGCAGACGTCATCGCTCACGCGCGGCAGCACTTGACGGGCTACAAGGTGCCGCGCCACGTCGAGTTCGTCGTCAGCCTGCCGAAGTCGAACGTCGGCAAGGTGCTGCGACGCGCGCTCAAGGAGCGCGAGCAAGCTCAGGAAAACGCGAGCGCGCCGAAGTAGAGCACGAGCCCGACGAGCCCGCCGACGAGCGTACCGTTGACGCGGATGTACTGCAGGTCCGTGCCGATGTTGAGCTCGATGCGCCGCGACGTGGCCGCCGCGTCCCAGCTCTCGATGGTCTCCGAGACGATCTCCGAGAGTGGATCGCGATAGTTGTCGACGACGTGCAGCAAGAGGTCCTTGAGCCACTCGTCGAGCTCGGCTGCGAGCTTCACGTCGGCGCGCAGCCGCGCGCCGAGCGCGCCGATCTCGCGCGAGAGGCCTTGCGCCAACGACGAAGTCTCGTCGGAAAGCGCGGCGGCGAGCTCGGCGCGCAACCGTTGCCAGAGCTCGAGCGCGTAGCTTCTGACAGCGGGGTGAGAGACGAGCTCGTCCTTGAGCGCGCGGCTCTTGGCGGCCAGATCCGGATCGGCGGCCAGCGCGTGCTGCATCGAGCGAAGCCTCGCTTTGATCTCGTCGCGCGCCGGGTGCGCCGGGTCGGCTGCCATCGCGTCGAGCAGCTCCTCTAGCCCGCCGACGAGCTTGTCGAAAATTTCTTGATCGACGAATTTCGGCAGCCACCACGGGCTTTGCTCGTGGATGCGCACGCGAATCATCACGCGATTTTTCTCGAGCTCCGTGCGGCCGAATGTGACGAGCTGGTCGATGATGAGGTCGGCCCGCTCGCCCGTCGTCAGGACCTCGAGCAGCGTGGCGACGGCGCGATTGACGGGAACGTCTTCGAACGCCGAGCGCAACGTGGCGCCGAGCGCGCCGCGCAGCTCGCCGCCGTCATCGCGTAATGCCCAGGTGAGCGCCTGCCCGAGATCGCGGCTCACGCGCGCGGCGTTGCGACCGTCTTCGGCAACTGCTCCCTGCGTTGCTCTACCTCGGGCATCCATGCCCTCGTCGAGCCACGTGGCGAGCCTCGCTGCGAGATTGGCGCGACTCAAGCGCCGCGCGACGGCCTCGCGCACGAGGAAGTGGTCGCGGATGAATCGCGCCAGCGCTCGGCCGATCTCGTTCTTGCGCGACGGCACGATCGCGGTGTGCGGAATCGGCAGGCCGAGAGGTCGCCGAAACAACGCCGTCACGGCGAACCAGTCGGCGAGCCCGCCGACGAGCGCGGCCTCGGCGAAGGCGCGGATGGCGCCGACGTACGGCGACGGGCTCGCGAGCCATGTCGTGCCGATGAAGATGACGGCCATGACGGCCAGCAACGCCGTCGCGAACAATCGCGTGCGGCGCAAACGGCGTACGAGCCCTGGATCCTCCGCGCTGCTTCCGCCCGGCGGGCTGCTCATCCAAATACGCCGGCAATCTCCTCTTGGATTGCCGAGGCTGCGCGATACGGATCGGCGGCATCGCGGATGGGCCTGCCGACGACGATGTGGTCGGCGCCGGAGCGAAACGCGAGCGTCGGCGTGACGACGCGCTTTTGATCTTGCGTGCTTGCGCCATCGGCCGGCCGGATACCCGGCGTCACGATCAGCGCGTTAGGGGGCAACGTTGCGCGCAGCGGAGCCGCTTCGAGCCCGGAGGCGATCACGCCGTCGCAGCCGCAGGCGAGGGCCTGCCGCGCGCGCTGCAGCACGAGCTGCTCGATCGTAAGCGTAATACCTGAGTCCGCAAGATCCGCTTGCGCGACGCTGGTCAGGACCGTGACGGCGAGGATCTTCAAGTGCTCGCCTTTGGCTTGCGCAGCGGCCTCGGCGACTCCGCGGTCGCCGTTGACCGTGAGGTAAGTGGCGCCGGAGCGCGCGAGCTGCCGCACGGCCGCCATGACGGTTGCCGGAATGTCGTAGAGCTTCAAATCGGCGAAGACTTTCTTGTCTTGCGCGAGCAGCCAGTCGAGCAGCTCGAAGTAATGCCGGGACGTCGCGAGCTCGAGCCCGATCTTGTAGAACACCACGCTGTCTCCGAGCCGGGCGACGAGGGCTTTGGCGCCTTTCAAGTCCGGTACGTCGAGCGCGAAGATCAGGCGCTCGCGGTTGGCGATGCGGCGCGGAGTTTCGATTGCGGCGGCCACGAGCGAATTCTAGCAGCCGTTACCGGTCGGCGCGCAGCGAATCCCGCGTCTGCAATGCGAAGCGGTCCGTCATGCCGGCGATGTAGTCGGCTACGACGCGCGCGGCTCCCGCTTCGTCGCCGGCCGCAGCGCGCTTCTTCGCGTTCGCCGCGTGCTCGTCGGGCATGCGGCCGTAGTCGGCCGTCAACGACTCGAACAGAAGCCGAACCGTGTCGCCTGCCTGCGCCGTCATTTGCTGCACGCGCGGATGCGTGTACAGCGCGTCCCGCAGGAACTGCTTCAGTCGCAGGCGCTCTTCGCGCAGCGGTGCGCTCGAGTCGATGAGCCCGTGCGGCAGCGCGCGCACGTCGTCGATGCTGCGCGGCGCGGCGGCCGCGATTGCCGCCGCGCTCGCGGCGACCAGGTCTGCTACGAGCCGGCCGATCATCTCGCGGACGAGCTCGCTACCTTGCAGCTGCGGCTTGAGGTTCGGGTGGGTTTTCTTGATGCGCCGCAGCGGCTCCTCCAGGAACGGCAGCGTTGCGAGCTGCTCGAGGGTAATGAGGCCCGAACGCAGCCCGTCGTCGACATCATGATTGTTGTACGCGATCTCATCGGCGATGTTCGCGAGCTGCGCCTCGAGGCCGGGCTGTGTGCGATCGAGGAAGCGCCGCCCGACGTCGCCGAGCTCGCGGGCATTCTTCAGCGAGCAATGTTTCAGGATGCCCTCGCGCGTTTCGAAAGTGAGGTTCAGGCCGCGAAAGCTCGCGTACCGGTCCTCGAGCTGGTCGACGACGCGCAGCGACTGCAAGTTGTGCTCGAAGCCGCCAAGATCGCGCATGCACTCGTTGAGCGCATCCTGACCGGCATGACCGAATGGCGTGTGGCCGAGATCGTGGGCGAGGCTGATCGCCTCGACGAGGTCCTCGTTCAAACGCAACGCGCGCGCGGCTGTACGGGCGATTTGCGCAACCTCGAGCGAGTGCGTGAGGCGCGTTCGGTAGAGATCGCCCTCGTAGTTCACGAAAACTTGCGTCTTGTAGACGAGCCGGCGAAACGCCGTCGAGTGAATGATCCGATCGCGGTCGCGTTGGAACTCGCTGCGCAGCGCCGGCGGCGGCTCGGCATGCCGGCGACCGCGCGAACGCTCGACCGCGGCGGCGTACGGCGCGAGCACCGCGTGCGTCTCCGTCACTCGAGTTGCTCGGCCAGGACGGCGCGCAGCGTTTCCTCGGCCGGCGCGCGCGTCACCTGCGCCGAGCCGAGCGCGCGGATCAGGATCAGCTTGAGACCCGAACGGTCGGCCTTCTTGTCGCCGCGCATGTGGTCGAGCAGCTCGGCCGGCTCCACACCGGACGCCTTCGTCGGCAGCCCCGCGCGCGCGAGCAGCCGTTCGATGCGATCACCCTCGCTTGCTCCCAGCCAGCCGAGTGCAATCGATGTGCGGGCGGCGAGGACGATGCCGATCGCGACGGCTTCGCCGTGCAGCCAGCGCTCGTAATTGCCGATGGCCTCGAGCGCGTGGCCGAACGTGTGGCCGAGATTCAGCAGTGCGCGCCGGCCCTGCTCGCGCTCGTCCTCGGCGACGATGGCAGCCTTGATCTCGCAGCTGCGCCGGATTGCATATGTCAGTGCCCCTGAGTCGAGGCGCCTCAAATCGTCGACATGCTCCTCGAGCCAATCGAAGAACGGCGCGTCGACGATGACGCCGTATTTGATGACCTCCGCGAGCCCGGCTCCGAGCTCGCGCGGCGGTAGGGTGTGCAGCGTACCGGTGTCGGCGAGAACGGCGATGGGTTGATGGAACGAGCCGATCATGTTCTTGGCGCGCGGGTGATTGACGGCCGTTTTGCCGCCGACCGACGAGTCGACTTGCGCAAGCAGCGTCGTCGGCACTTGAACGAAGGCGACGCCGCGTTGGTAGCTCGCCGCCGCGTATCCCGTGAGGTCGCCGACGACGCCGCCGCCGAGTGCGACGAGGCAGCAGTCGCGGTGAAAGCGGGCATCGATGAGACGATCGATGACGGTCGTGAACGTCGCCAAGGTCTTGTGCCGCTCGCCGTCGGGAAGGATGACCGTCTCGAGGTCCCGGCCGCGCAGCGCGGTTTGCACCGCTTTCAGGTACAGCGGCGCGACGACCTCGTTGGTCACGATCAGAACTTGCTTCGCGGTAACGCCGTAGAGCTCCGGCTTGGCGAGCAGGTCCGGCCCGACATGGATGGGATAGCTGCGCGATCCGAGTGCAACGACGATGGTTTCCACGCGCCGAAGGTTCTCAGGCGGGCTTGAGCTTTGCAACGCGGTCACGCAGGCGCTGCTGAATGTCGACGGCTACGGCGCGCACCTGGCGGCCCGTCGTCTCGATGCGCAGATCCGCGGCGCTCTCATAGAGCGGCCGCCGGACGAGCATCATTTGCTCGAGCACGGCCCTCGGATCGTCGTTCATCAGCAGCGGTCGGGTCTTCGCGCTCTTGGTTCGGCGCACGAGCGTGTCGATCGTCGTCTCGAGGTAGACGACCGTGCCCGTCTTGGCGAGTCGGTCGCGATTGGCGGGATCGAGGATCACTCCGCCGCCTGTCGCCATGACGACGCCCTCGAGCGCCGTGAGGTCGGCGATGACGTCGCGCTCGCGCTCGCGAAACCGCGCCTCGCCTTCCTTCTCGAAGATGTAGCGGATATCGACGCCGGTGCGCTTCTCGATCTCGGCATCGCTGTCGATGAACTGAAGCCCAAGCAGCAGCGCGAGCCGCCGGCCGACGGCGGTTTTCCCCGAGCCCATGGGGCCGATCAGATAGACGTTGCGCTGGCCGAGCATGGTTCTCAAGGATACTGAAACGAGACGGCCGCCCAAAGGCGGCCGTCCCGAGCGTACATTGACTGCCGGCGACTAGTCGATCCGGGCTCCGTCGCGAAGGATCTTCGGCGTCACGAAGATCAGAAGCTCCGCGTTGTTGTTCGTCTGCGAGTTCTTGCGGAACAGGTAGCCCAAGCCCGGAATGTTGCCGAGGCCGGGGACCTTGGTCGTGCTATTGCGCAGCTCGGTCTCGTAGACGCCGCCGAGCACGACGGTCTCGCCGTCGGCCACGACGACTTGCGTCACGAGCTCGCGCGTGTCGATGCTCGGGATGAAGCCGCCGGCGTTGCCGCTCGAGACGAGCTCACCGACCGAGTCCTTCGTGACCGTGAGGTCCATGATGATGTGATCATCGGGCGTGATTTGCGGCACGACCGTCAGGCTCAACACCGCCTCCTTGAACGACGTCGTCGCGGCGCCGCTCGACGACGACTCTTGGTACGGAATCTCCGTACCTTGCAGGATGCGCGCCTCGCGCTGGTTGGTCGCGACGATGCGCGGCGTCGACACGACGCGGCCGTCGCCTTCGGCTTGCAACGCCGAAAGCTCGAGGTCGACGAGGTAATCGTTGCCGAGGATCGCGAGGGCGATCGAGCCGGCCGGCGTCGCCACCGGCAGGTTCACGTTGTAGCGGGCCGGGCCTGCCGGAACCGGGACGGGCAGCGCGGAACCGGCCGGAACGCCGATCGTCGGAGTGCCCACCATGGCGCCGGCGCCGAGGGCCGT
>Ga0315910_10004001_pt1 | contig 12400 bp, 9 predicted proteins | sample EdamamesoilMG_FD_204470 | JGI IMG/M metagenome (GOLD analysis project Ga0315910, IMG submission 204470) | Garden soil microbial communities collected in Santa Monica, California, United States - Edamame soil | ecosystem: Environmental > Terrestrial > Soil > Garden | place: USA: California... | reverse complement strand
ATCTGCCCGCCTTGCAGGTCGAGCTGCTGATCCATCAAGCTCGACCCGAGGTGCACCACGTGGACCTCCGCGCCGAAGCGTTGCAGCCCCCGCGCGGCTTCCAGCCCCAAGAGGCCGCCGCCGATCACCGCTGCGCGGCGCTTCCCTTCCGCGAATCGAGCGATCTTGCGGCAGTCATCCAAGCTGCGAAACACGAAGACGCCCGGGCGCAAATCACCCGACGGCGTCCTCAGCCCTTCGATCGGCGGCAGAAATGGCACGCTCCCCGTAGCGATGATGAGCTTGTCGTATTGCTTGCCACGGCCGTCTTCGAGCACGACGTGGCGCGAGCGCGTCCAGATGTCGATCACACGGGTCCCCGCGAGCAAGCTGATACCGTTGTCTTGGTACCAGGCGAGTGGGTTCAAAAAGATCTCGGTCTCGTCCTGGCTGCCGTTGAGCACGTTCGACAGCAGAATGCGGTTGTAGTTGCCGTAAGGTTCGTCGCCGATCATCGTGATCTGAAACAGATCTTTGCCACCCCGCTCGAGGATCTCTTCGACGGCACGCGCACCTGCCATGCCGTTGCCGATCACGACCAAACGTTCTTTGTCAGCCATGACTAAAGCTCCATCAGACCCATGTCGACCAGCACGGATCCGGCCAAGCCTTCGGGTGCACCGACCAACAGCTCGAGCTCGGACTCTGGCGGAATGTCCTCGACGATCGCCAGTGTGACGTGAATTGCGCCTTTGGCCCCGATCGGAAAGTAGCGCATGCGCCGGCTCTTACGCACGAGCAGCAGGTAGATCATCTCGTTCGTCGAGTTCCCGGCGCGGAGATACGCTAGCTGTGCGCGCTTGTCGTGCGGCACCTCGTACACCAGCCGAGGGGTGAACGGCACGGGCGAGTCGAGCCCTTTGCCGACGAAACTACAGACGCCTTGGAGGAATCGCGGTGTTTCTAGCATCTAGCACTCCTTTGGGTTCCGCGGCGCGCGCGGCGACGACGCAGGGCAGGAGCCGCTGAGTCGACCCTGGCGTCGACGGCCTTCTGCCGAGTGGCTGCCAGGCGCGGAGCCGGGCCAAGCATGCGCTGACGCTAAACCTCGGGTTGCTACCGCGACGTTTCTGAAAGATGTTCGCTGTACAAACCGGTAAATTCATCAGAAACAAACCGCAAACCTGCCCACGGACCTGGCCGCGGGCTAGCATGCACTCGGCGATGGCCACGATCTTGATCACAGGCGCGAGTACTGGGCTCGGGCTCGCAACGGCTAAACTGCTGCACGCCCGCGGGCACCGTTTGATCGTCACCGCCCGCGAACAATCTCTCGATCGCTTCGCCGAACACCCGTTCACTGCCACGGACACGGTGTTGGTGCGCCCGCTGGACGTCACCGACGCCGAACAGCGAGAGCGGATCGTGCACGAAGCCGAACGCCGCTGGGACGGCATCGACGTGTTGATCAACAATGCGGGCGTCGCGTATCGAGCAGTGCTCGAACACGTGACCGAGGCCGATCGCCTAGCGCAGTTCGACGTCAACTACCTCGCACCGATGGAGCTCGCGCGCCTGGTGCTGCCCGCCATGCGGGCTCGACGCAGCGGCAAGATCCTCAACGTCTCGAGCGTTGGCGGCATGATGGCCATGCCCACCATGGGCATCTACAGCGCCAGCAAGTTCGCGCTCGAGGGCGCCAGCGAAGCGCTCTACTACGAGGTGCGCCCTTGGAACATCAGCGTCACTTTGATCGAACCGGGCTTCATCAACTCCGACGGCTTCGAAAAGGTGCGCTTCACGACGCTGGGTGAAGCCGCGCGCATGACGCCGAACAGCGACTACTACGCGCACTATCATCACATGGATACGTTCATCCAGCGCATCATGCGGCGAGCCTGGGCAACGCCCGAAAGCGTCGCGCGCACCGTCGTGCGGACCGTCGAAAAGCGGCGCCCACCGCTGCGCGTGCCCGCGACGCTCGACGCGCACCTGTTCCGCGCGCTGCGCTACCTGCTACCGCAGCGCCTGTACCACTGGGTGCTCTACCACAGTCTGCCTGGCGTTCGGGGCTGGGCGAACCACGATCTTTGACGCCCGGCACGCTCTGACACTAGACGCATTCTGACGGCAGGCGCATTCTGACGGCAGGCGCATTCTGACGGCAGGCGCATTCTGACGGCAGGGTCGACGACCGCCTGGCAAATCCACATCGATCCAGGCTACGCTGGCGCTATTCGCGTGGAGAAGACCTGGCTCGTGATCATCGCCGTGCTGGCGTGCTTGGCAGGGCTCGCTGCGCTCTGGTTGCCGATCGCCGGCACCGCGCTGTCGCTCACGATCGTGGTCACGTCAGTGTATCTTTTGCTGCACGGGACGGGGGCGCCAGCGGCTGCTCCGCCCGACGAGAAAGCGCCGCTCGCTGCAGCAGCGGCTCGGCGAGCGAGCGCGACCTCCGAGCCGGCCCCGCCGCAGGTGTTGCCGAGCTCACCGCCGGCGCCCACGAAAGCGCAGGCGCACTCCTCTCCGCCCCCCGGCTATTCTTCGATCCCGCCGGCGCTCGGACTATCGAGCTACGAACGGCTCGACAAACTCGCCGAGGGCGCGATGGGGGAGCTGTGGCTCGTGCGGCACACGGGGCTCGGACGCATTGCTGCGCTGAAAGAGATTCGTGGCACCGAAGTGAACGACGAAGACGTCGGTCGCTTCACGCGGGAAGCCCAAGTGCTCTCGAACCTGCGCTGCCCCCACACCATTCAGGTGTACGACTACGGCATTGGCCCGAGCGGGTTCCCCTTCTACGTGATGGAGCATCTCGAGGGCATCAACCTGCAGCAGCTCATCGACAAACACGGGCCGATGCCAGCGCCACGCGCCATTCACGTGCTGCGCCAAGTGTGCTTGTCTCTGCAAGAAGCCCACGACGTGGGCCTCGTGCATCGCGACATCAAGCCCGCCAACATCATGCTGTGCCACTACGGCAGCGCGTGGGACTTCGTGAAGTTGCTGGATTTCGGGCTCGTCAAGCGTGACCGGCAGAAGGACACAGCCTCGTTGACGCGACCCGCTGTGGTGCTCGGCACACCTGCCTACGTCGCCCCCGAAAGCCTCCGCGGCAGCAAGTACGTGGATGGTCGAGCAGACTTGTACGCGGTTGGTGCGGTCGGCTACTTCTTGCTCACGGGTCGCTTGCTGTTCAATCACGACCAGCCCGTGGCGATGGCCAAGGCTCACCTGCTAGAGCCCGCGCCGCGCGCGTCCGCTCGGGTGGAGCTGCCCCGCGAGCTCGATGACTTGCTCTACCAGTGCCTCGAGAAAGAGCCCCAAGCCCGACCGCAAACCGCGCGTGAGCTCTGCGAGCGCCTCGAGCAGGTGCCGGTAGACAGCGCGTGGTCCCAAGCCCACGCGGAGGAGTGGTGGCTGAAGACGCGCCCGCGCAAAGGTCGCACCCGCCGCCCCAGCGCGTGACGCCCACCCGGTAACGGAGGCCATGGCGGGCCGCTCCGTAGCGCGCCCGCCCTCTGACGAGAGCGCGCTGCGCGGCGGCCTGCTAACGGTCTTCGAGCATGTGGGCGGCAAACACGTGGGGCGCTTCGAGCTGAGGCACGTGTCCGACGGCGGGCATGCGCACATGCTGCCAATCCGGGCGGGCCTGGCGGAGCCGTTGCCACGCGCGCTCCGGATAGAGCGGATCGCTGCCGCCATAGATGGCCCGCACCGAGCAGCGAGTGTCCTTGATCCAGCGGCTGGCTCCTCCTCCATGCAACAAGGCGACGCCCAAGCTCAAACTAGTCTGCTCGAGCGCACGGGCAGCCTCCCCCGCCCAAGTCAGACGCGCTTCGGATACGGCGATCAAGCGCTCGCGCAGCGCCGGGTCGAGCAAGGCCGGATCCCCGAACAGCTGGCGTACCGGGCCGTCGACGACACCCGGCACTCCAGTTCTCTGAACGTGGCGCGTGACCAACCAGCGACCGAGCCACGGCAACGCCGCCGGCACATAGCCCCCCAGCGCGGCCACCTCGGCGAGCGAGCGCCCCCAGGTGAGCGGCAACGCCAAAGCTGCCAGAGTCACATGCGCGACGCGGGCAGGCTGGCGGCAAGCGACTCGAAGCGCGAGCACCCCGCCCAGCGAGTTGCCGGCCACATGCCAACGCGTGCCCGCCGGTGCCTCCCGCTCGAGCACGCCTTCCACCACCGCCGACAACGTGTCGAGATCCACACGGCGCGCTCCCGCGCGAGTCGCCCCGAACCCCGGAAGATCGATGGCCAGCACGCGGGCTTTCAGCGTGCGCGCGATCATGGGCGCGACGCCGTGCCACGTGATCGAATTGCCCCCGAGCCCGTGCAGCAAGAGCACATGCGCATCCGTACCGCCGTCCCACGAGTCCGCGTGCAGTTCGAACCCGGAGGCCTGCAGGTGGATGCTCGCGAAGTCCAAGTTCTCGTGCGCCATACCGCTTCTGCTCGAGCCGCGCGACCCTAACGGACGCCCAGCTGAAAGTAGTCGCGCGCGTTCTCGAAGCACACACGCCGGACCAACGCACCAAGCAAGTCCCGATCGTTCGGGAGCAGCCCTCGTTCGACGTCGTTGCCCAGTAGGTTGCAGAGCAAGCGTCGAAAATAGTCGTGCCTCGAGTAGGACAAGAAACTGCGTGAATCGGTCAGCATGCCGATGAAACAGTAGAGTAGGCTCATGTTGCTCAGCGCGTTCAGCTGACGCTGCATGCCATCGAGCTGATCGAGAAACCACCACGCACTGCCGAACTGCAGCTTCCCAGCCATGCTGCCGTCCTGAAAGTTGCCGATCATGGTGGCCATCAGCTCATTGTCGCGGGGATTCAAGTTGTATAGGATGGTTTTTGCCAACTGATCGGTCGCGTCGAGTCGGTCCAGAAAGCGCGCCAGCGGACGGGCCTGCGCTTCGTCCCCGATGGAATCGAAGCCCGTGTTCGGACCCAGCTTTGCGAGCAGGCGCGAGTTGTTGTCGCGCAGCGCGCCGATGTGAAACTGCTGCACCCAGCCGCGCTCGTGATCCATCAGCGCAAGCTCGTGTAGCAACAGCGACTTGAAGCCGAGGGCCTCGGCCGCGTCGAGCGGCTCATGCCGTCTCAGCTTGTCGAAAGAGCGGGCAGCCTCGACGGTCGAAGACGGCGACGCGAACATGGTTTCGACGCCATGATCGGAGAGTCGGCACCCGACTTCATGAAAAAACACGTGGCGCCGGTGCAGCGCTTCGAGCAGATCCGAACGGTTCGCGATGTCGACATTGGACGCCGCAGCAAGCTCGTCGAGCCACTGGTTGTAGCTGGCGACGTTTTCGACTGCGAGCGCGCGGTCGGGCCGCCACGTCGGGAGCAGAACCGTGTTCGTGGCGCCGCGCGCCTCCGGATCGCTCTGGCTCTCAGCAGCGCACTGCTCTTGAAACGCAAGGTGGTGCTCGAGCGAATCGACCGGGTCGTCCGTGGTGCACACTGCCGCGACGTTGAACTGGCGGAGCAAGCCCTGCGCGCGGAAGGCAACTTCCTCGAGGCGTGCGTTGCACTCCTCGTAGATCGCCTGGGCGGTGTGCCCATCGAGCAACCGGTCGCGGATGCCGAAAGGAAACGCCAGTTCTAGATGTGTCCAATGGTAGAGGGGATTGCGTAGGGTTTTGGGCACGGTCTCTGCCCAGGCGCGAAACTTCTCCCAGTCACTGGCAGTGCCGGTGCAGTAATGCTCGTTCACCCCAGCAGTACGCATCGCGCGCCACTTGTAGTGATCCCCCCCGAGCCAAAGCTCGGTCATCGAACGAAACGAATGATTCTGAGCAACCTCCGCCGGCGACAAGTGACAGTGATAGTCGAGGATCGGCTGTGACTTGGCGAAGCGGTGGTAGAGCTCCCGCGCCGTATCAGTTTCCAGCAAAAAATCCTCGTGGATAAAATGGCGCAAGTAGACTTCCCTGAGAAGGTCGTAGGTTCGCCCGAATCTTCCAGAAGGCGCGCGAGACCACTAGCACTTTCTCATCCGATCACCCCCCGCGGGCGCGCCGACGAGCTTTCTCCCCGAGTCGAACCCTCTCGACTAGCACGCCGCAGGTGACCGCACACGCCTGTCTCCTTATTATTGGTTTGGCGTGCGCTGCCATTTGGACTGACTCCGTTCAGGTTGCTGGTTGTCAGTTCGCTGGTCGTCGGTTCTCCTGGTCGCTGGTCCCGTCGGGTCACGCGCGCCCACCGCGTGCTCTCGTTCGAGCAGCTTCTAACGGTTGCCCACCAACCGGCGCGTGAGCTTCTGTGACTTGTGACTTGTGACTTGTAGCTTGCAGCCTGCAGCGCTGCAGCCTGGTAGCACTGTCTACCCATGCAGCACTGCGCAACCGCACACCATCGCTGAGTCTTACGCTCTCGTCTTGGGCGAGCGCGGAACAGCATCGCGCAGTGTTATGAGCCCATGTTTTTCAACCTACGACGGACGAGACTGTCCCGCACGGCTGGCTAGCTCGGACGGCGGCGACTATGCTTTTGTCATGCATCGTCGCAGTCTTGTTTCGCTAGTTCGCTCCATGTTGTCCGGCGCTGTCACTTCGAGTGTGATTTCGAGCGCAGCTTGGGGCGGAGCCGCCGTTTCGAGTGGAACTGCCATTTCAGGCGCGGCTGCTTCTTCCGTTGCAAGCCTGCTAGTGCTTTCCGCTTGCGGAGGAAGCGCGGGCGAAGCCCAAGATCCGCGGATGGTAGAGCTCCAGAACGCAAAGTCGCGCCTGGAAGGCACCTGGCGCTTCGCGAGCTTCGAGCCCGAAAGCCCGCTTGGACCGCCATTTGACACCCTGGTTCGGGAGCAATTCGGAAAGCTCGACCTCCAGCTGGCCGCCGGGACCCTCACCGCCACGGGCTCGGGCCTGCAGGCGACACGCCGCTACGAGGTCACGCAGGCGACCGGGGATGCCGCCCAAGCTACCGTCATCGACGATATGGGCGTGCGCTACGAGTTCGACTTGTTTTTCGAGGGAAACCAGCTGCGCTTCGCGAGCAAGACCAGCCCGTGGCGCGGCCAGGGCATGCTCCAGCGGGTCCAGTGAAACGATCGGGCGCTGTTCCCGCAGCGGGGCTGTGGCGAACACCCTAGGTCATCGACGACCGGGGTGCGCGACGACTGACCCTCCAGCGAACCATGAGTGAGCGCGCACATGCAGAGCTGGTGCGCGCTCACTCATTGCGAATGTGAAAGACGGCTGGGGAAACCGGCTCAAGACCCCCCTACTGGCATACTGGTTGCTTACGCCGAGCGTACGCCGAGCTTACACCGAGCTTACGCCAAACCGTTACGCCTAGCGGTAACAACGGCGGCAACGCACGTTGGGGCCCGCGAAAACTGCTGCATCGGACCACTCACGAGGAGCTCGCTGATGGGTCACTTATAATTAGGCTTTTGTTGCCGGGCGCTTGCGTCGCGCAGCAACCGAGCTAGTTTCGCGCGCCGCTGCCGCCAAAACACTGCTGCCGGAAACAGGGCGCCGGAAACAGGGCGCCAGAAAAGCAGGGCGCTAAAAGCAGGGCGCTATTCGTGACACATTCCACGAGCCCGCGATCCGTGGGCTCATGCGTGCGCTGGACTCAAGCGCGATCCGGTCTCACGCCGCTCATGCCGCGCACGCACTAGAGTACAAAACTTAACCTGCGCGAAACACCAGCGTCATTTGTCGAAGAGCTACCATGATGATGATTGCATGTTGTGAGTGATCCGAGCTAGGTAGCGTTCCACGGTCCCGCTCTGCGAGCACCCTTCACGATCTCACACCGCGCATCCGACCCCTTGCAGGGAACCCCCAAGTTCCCGAGTCACAGTATGGGACTAACATCTTCCTCCGGAAAAAATCGCGCGAGCGACGACGCTCCGCAAAGCTACATCCAAGAGCTTCGCCCCAAGAAAGCATCGACGCTGCCCGAGGACGCCTCCGCGCGCCGGCTCGTCGACGCCTTGGTCAAAAACGGCGTGAGCACCTTCTTCGGAGTGCCGGGCGGACCCATCTGCCCGTTCTTCGAAGCGGTACGCCTCGACTCCCGAGCCACGCTGGTAGAATCGCGACACGAAAGTCACGCTGCGTTTTCCGCGGTGGCCTTCGCACGCGCCACCGGCGAGGTGCCAGCGGTCGTCGTCACGGCGGGGCCCGGCATCACCAACGCGGTCACGGGTATCGCATCTGCGCACCTCGAGCGTGTGCCGATGCTGGTGATCGCCGGCGATGTCGCCTGGAGCAGCCACGGGGGGCGCCTCGCCCAAGACTCGGGCCCCGAAGGCATCGATATGGAACGCCTGCTCGCCCCCATCACGCGAGCCCAGATCCGCATTGCCCGAGCGCGCAGCGCTGTTTCGCAGGGCTTGGCCAGTCTGAGAGCGGCAACCGACCCGAATCGCCCCGGTCCCGCGCTCTTGGTACTGCCGATCGACGAGGGCATGCGCGCGGCGCCCGAGGTCGAGTTCGACGCGCAGGAGCCCATCTCGAGCTCACCCGTGAGTTCGGACGCCGTGGCGCGCACAGCCCGCTGGTTGTACGAAGCCGCCCGCCCGCTCATCGTCGTCGGCGCTGGGTGTCGTGGCCACGCACCCGCCGTGGCTCGGTTGGCGGAAGCACTCCAGGTTCCGTGCATCACCACACCTCGAGCGAAGGGTATCGTCAGTGAACGCCACCCCTATTCGCTCCGCAACGGTGGCATGGCCGCTTCGATGTGGGCTCGGTACTACACGGCGCTGGGCGCGGACGTCACGCTGGCTTTGGGCACCGATCTCGATGATACATCGATGGGGCCGACGCCCTACGTCTCCGAAACTGGGCGTTTGATCCACGTGGATCTCGACGCAGCGGTGTTCAACCGCAACGTGCCCACAGCGCTCGGCGTGCTCTGCAACGTCGGTGCGTTCGCCCGCGAGCTCGAGGTCTACGCCTCGCGCCGGGGCCTCAAGAACCCGAACGGGGCCGCGTTGGTCCGCGAAACGCGGGCGCTATCCGCCTTCGATATCGCGGACTTCGAGAGCGATCCCTCAGACCCGATCGCCCCGCATCGGGTCATCGGAGAACTGCAGCAGGCGGCGGCCCCCGGCACGCGCTTCGTCACCGACATCGGCGAACACATGCTGTTTGCGCTCCACTACCTGACAGCACTCAGCCCCGACGATTTCCACATACAACTGAATCTGGGAAGCATGGGCTCCGGGATTGCAGGTGCGACCGGGCTGGCACTGGCCGACCCACAGCGACCAGTGATCTGTGTCTGCGGCGATGGTGGCATGCAGATGTCTGGCATGGAGGTGCTCACGTCCATCAAAGAGCGGCTGCCCATCGTGTACGCAGTCTTCAACGACGCCCGCTACAACATGGTGTTCCACGGAATGACCCAAATTTTCGGCGACAGTGAAGCGTACGAAACCCCGCTCGTCGACTTCGAAGGCTGGGCCCAGTCCATGGGTCTCGCGGCGGCGACGGTCCACGGTCCGGGCCACATCCCCGAGCTGCTGAGACGGTTTCAGCGCGAACGCCGGCCAGCGCTCCTCGACATCCGGATCGATCGCGACGTACGCATCCGCGGCGGCGGGCGCGTCGAGGCCTTGCAACACATGTCCATGCTGGCCAGTGCCGCCAGCGGAAGAGCTCGATGAAAGCCTGCGTCAGTGGGCTGGGCACCTGGCACCCGAGCACGGTTCGGCACAACGATGCCTGGCCCGCCGAGTTCGGAGCGGGGCGAGCGGGTGACCGCACGTTCAACGACATCCCTCTACCGCTGGGTGATGCCGGCGCCCTTGCCGAGCGCTACCTGGAGCTCGAAGCGGCGGACCCATTCTTGGGTACGCGTGAGCGGCGCGTCGCCGAAAACACTACTGCCGCCGACGCGGAATACGAGGCAGCGCGCGCCGCGCTCGAAGACGCGGGCGTGACACCCGACCAAGTCGATGCGGTGATCTCCTACACGACGGTGCCCGATCGCATCGTGCCCGCCACGGCGGGGCTGGTCGCGCATCGACTCGGAGCCACGGGCGCAGTCACCTGGGGTATGGACGCGGCGTGCGCGACTTTGATCGCTCAACTCATGACTGCCTCGAGCATGGTCGAAGCCGGCCTCGCCCGGCACGTGCTCTTGACCCAATCCCACCTACTGCTCCGCGCCGTGCCACTGTTGCATCCCGCCACTCCCGGCCTGGGTGACGCCGCCACCGCCTGCGTCGTGAGTGCCCGGGGACGCTGGCGCATCGTGACGCTGCACGCCCAGACTCACGGCGAGTTCTTCGACGCGGTCACTTGGGTGCGCGACGACGTCGCCGAAAACGAAGCCCCCTGGTGGAAACAGGGGGGCGACTACCGCTTGGGCAGCAAGAATAGGCCCCAGGCCAAGCAGCTGATGCGCGACACGGTCCAATTCGGAGCCCAAACCGTGCGCGAGGCCGCCGCCAAGGCGAACCTGCGAGTCGATCAGCTCTCTCACCTCTTCAGTGTACAACCGCGTGGCTGGATCCCCGGAGCCATCGCGCAGCACCTGGGTCTACCGCTCGAGACGGCGCTCACCACCTACGAGCGTTACGCACACCTCGGAGCGTGCGGCCCCATCGTGAATTGGCAGACGGCACAGCGCAACGGCCAACTCACACCAGCTTCCAAGTGGGCGCTCTACGCCCAAGGCGCCGGCTTCACCCGCGGCGCCGCGATCTTCGAGCACTCGTAGCGTCTACCTGGAAAGGTACGGTTCGGCTTGGCTCTCACACCGCTCTCACACCTGGTCGTTGCTCACGGGCTCGAGCATGGCCAGGGTCTCGCTCGCCGCGAGCAGCCAGGCGCCAACACCGTAACTCACCTGCTGCGCGGTTGGCGTCCAGCGGTACAGGACCTCCACCGGGTTCGTCCCGAGGCTCGTGCCGGTCACCAGTTGCCGATCGCCCTCGCGTCGCACGACCTGCCACAGACCTCGAGCGCCGCGGAGCACCCGAGCGCGCGTCTCGGCGTCGAATAAACCGAGCCGCACGCCCCGCGCCATGCCGAAGAGGATCAAGGCAGAACCGGCGGTTTCTTGGTAGCTCTCAGGATCGAGCAAGAGCGTGTGAAACAGTCCGCTCGACGCTTGCACTCGACTCAAGCTCGCTTCCAGGCGGCGAGCAACGGCGAGCAACTCTTCGCGGTCGGGGTGGGTCCGAGGCACGAACGCCAGGGCATCGACCAGCGTGGCGAGCATCCAACCGTTGCCACGCGCCCAGAATGCGCGGTGCGCGAACGCAGGCACGGGTTCGCGACTCCCCGAGTCGTTGCAAGCGTGAGTGACCAAACCCGTGCTCGGATCGCTCAGAAGCCGGGCGAACAATAGCAGCTGGCGCACCCCTGCATCGAGAGTACCCGCGTCCTGCTTCCAAGCGCCGTAGCGCATCAAGGTGGGGACCAGATGAAACACGGAGTCGACCCACGCGTCGGGAAACCAGCGTTGAATCGCGGCTGGGTAAGCTGCACCGAGATGCCGCACCAGTCCCGACTCGGTCCGCGGCGCGCGCTCCGCGTAGCGCACGACCTGCTCCGCCAGCTCCGTGAACTCGATCTCGCCGCGGCGCGCGAGCGCCACCGCCGCGAGCCCGGGCGTCGCTTGGTCGCTCCAGGTCACCGACACTCCGAGCGCGCGATGATGCCTCAGGTACTCCCGCAGATAGGTACCAAGTCGCGCATCGTGGGTGCTGCGGAAGGCGCGCTCGATGCCAAAGGCGAGCACCCCTTCACCCCAGTTCCATGCGAGCTTGGTCGCCGGTCGATCGGCGATCCAGGTCAGGGCTACCGCCAGCGTGGACTCGCTCAGGGCGCGCGCGAAATCCGCTGCTGCGGGCAGGGCACGTTGCGGGCTCGCGCCACGCAAGCTCGCGTAATCACCGAGCCAGGGCAGCAGCGCGCAACAGGATCCCAGTCCGATCAGCGCGCGACGCGTCACTTTCACTGCCGGCCGACATCGGAGCATGACCTACTTTGGACATGGCCCGCCGAAGCGCCAGTCGTCCCCCCAGGTGGGTTGTTCGCGACCCCTTAACGGATCGATTCGAGGAACGTGGTCCGCCCCGGACGGCACAGTCTAAAAAGACAGCGCAGATACACACGCACGCCGAATTCCCGAAGGATTGTCGGAGCCCGGGTGATCAGGTGCCTCGTTTGAATGAAGCCTTCCATGAGTTTGTGTCCAAATGTGAAGCATCTCTCGTGCCATGTCCGGAAACATCCACTTAGGCTTCCTGCGACACCTGAGTGTTGCAAAGCTGAAAGGTTGGCGTTTCAGCCGGATGCGGGGACTGGTTCCCGCGTGTCTCTGATCGCGACGGCGGTGCCATGCCTACAGCGACTTCATGTACTCGACCAGGTCCGAAACCTGGGCAGTCCCGAGCTGCGAGGTGACGCCGTGCGCATCCCCACCGCCGCAGCTTCCGAAAC
>Ga0315910_10004000_pt1 | contig 12401 bp, 11 predicted proteins | sample EdamamesoilMG_FD_204470 | JGI IMG/M metagenome (GOLD analysis project Ga0315910, IMG submission 204470) | Garden soil microbial communities collected in Santa Monica, California, United States - Edamame soil | ecosystem: Environmental > Terrestrial > Soil > Garden | place: USA: California... | reverse complement strand
GCCACCGCCGCCACCACCGCCACCGCCGCCACCACCACCGTACCCGCGGCCGCCGCCGCCCCCTCCGAAGCCGCCGCCGGAGCGCGCCGGCTTGTCCTGGGCCTCGTTCACGCGCAGGTCGCGTCCGTCGAGGCTCTGCCCGTCCAGTTCGGCGATCGCCGCCTTCGCTTCCGCGTCGGAGCCCATCGTCACGAACGCGAAGCCGCGCGGACGACCGGTCTCGCGATCGCTCGGGATCGCGACCTCCTTCACCGTGCGGCCGTTCTTGGCGAAGGCGGCGCGCAGGGTGTCCTCGGTCGTGGTGAAGTTCAGATTGCCGACGTAGAGCTTGCTGCCCATGGGATTCGAGAGTCGAGTGCGTGGCGCCAAGGAAGCGCCGGTAGGTGAGTCTTCCGGCGGCGCAGGATACGTAGCGCGCGGGCCTCCCCGGCGACTCTTCTGGCTTCTTCCGCGGATCTTCGCTCGTCCCCCGCCCCGCTGGCAGCCTCCCGCGCGGCTCCGGAGGCGCAAGGCAGCTCTACTTGCGGAGGATCTTCTCCATCGGCCGGCCCCTGGCCAGCTCGTCGACGAGCTTGTCCAGGTAGCGGATGTTGCGCATCAGGGGGTGCTCGATCTCCGCGATGCGCACGCCGCAGATGGTGCCGGTGATGAGCCTGGCGTTGGGATGGAGCGCCGGGGCCTCGTCGAAGAAGGCCCGGAAGTCGCTCTTCTGCTCGATCTGCCTGGCCAGGGCCTTCTGGGTGTAGCCCGTCAGCCAGCGGATGACCTCGTCCACCTCCTCCTTGGTGCGGCCCTTCTTCTCCGCCTTGGCCACGTAGTGCGGGTAGACGCTGGCGAAGGACATGGCGAAGACGCGCTCGTTGTTCATGGCTCGCGGAGCTCCTGGGACTCGAGGGCGGCGGCTCGGATGGCGATTGTAGCGCCCGCTCTTCTCACTCGCGCTCGAAGCGCGCCAGCTCGTCCAGGTGGCGCGCGGCGGAGTGCAGCGAGCGGCTGGCGAGCGCATCCACGACGCGCCGGGCCAGGGGGGCGAGGTCGGGCCGTTCCACCACGCGCCGCGACCAGGCCTGGCCCAGGACGAGGAGGATCAGACCCAGCACCAGGTTGCCGAGCAGGAAGGCGAGATCGACGCGACCCAGGGCCGGGATCCCGGTCGGGACCTCGAACCCGAGCAGCAGGACCGGCAGCCACAGGAGCACCCCGCCCAGCAGGGCCCACTTCGTGGCGCGGTACTCGGCCTGCTTCAGGTGCTCGACCTGGCGCTGGATGGTGCAGACCGGGCCCGCGGCGTCGAGCTGCAGCGTGCGCACGAGCAGGCCGGCGCACTGGATCGTCAGCCCGAGCGCGAGCACGAGCACGGCCACGCCCACGAGCAGGTAGCGCGGCTCGGTCCGGTGCGCGAGCACGACCGGCACGAGCGCCGAGAGCGCCAGCAGGCCCAGGGCGACCTCCAGTGCCCGCAGCAGCGCGAAGGGCCCCAGCGCGAAGCGCACCTTGCGCAGGAGCAGCTCGCGCAGGATGCGCTCGTCCAGCGCCAGGCTGCGCTCCAGGGTCTTCGTATGGGCGCTCCAGGCCCGTTCCAGGTCATCCAGTCGCATGGCGTCGATCCTCAGTTCGAGGGGCCTCCGTTCGAGGGGCCTCCGTCCGGGTGCGCCGCTCCAGTGCGGCGTGCAGCCGCGCGCGCGTGCGCTGGAGCTTCGTGCCCACGTTGGACACGGACAGCCCCAGCACCTCGGCGATCGCGGCGTGGTCGTTGCCGTCCAGGTGCAGCAGCACCGGGGCCTTCTCGAGCGGGCCCAGCTCGGCGATGCAGGCCTGCAGCAGCTCGACCTCCGGGCCGGGCTCGGCCTCGGCCGGGGCCGCCAGGGTGAACAGCGGCTCCTCGCCGCCGCGCCCCGCGCGGTGCCGGCCCTCGCGGCGCGCGTGCGAGATGGCCACGTTCAGGGCGATGCGGTAGACCCAGGTCGACTCGCGCCGCCCCGGGTCGAGGCTCCCGAGCGCGCGCCAGAGCTGCACGGCGATCTCCTGCAACACGTCCTCGCGCTCGGCGGCGTCGCGTGCGTAGGCCCGCGCCACGCGGTGGATCAGGGCGGCGTGGCGCCGCAGGCACTCGGAGAGCTGGAAGGGATCGCAGGCCACTGCCGGGATGATTCGCGGGCCGCGGGGCGTCCGTCACACCCGGGCCGGCTTTTCGACGGCCGTGGGAGCGCGGGCCGCCTACTCCTCCCCGAAGCCCGGCCGCAGGCGCGCGTGCAGGCGCAGGCGCTTGCGGTCGGTGGCGAGCTGCAGGAAGCCCGCCTGGAGCAGCTCCCAGGCGCGGATCCGTCGCTCGGCGTCGCCGAGGAGCGCGGGCTGGTGCTCGGAGAGGTAGCGCGCCTGGAAGTCGTCGACCGCCACCTGCACCCTCTCGTCGAAGGCCGCGCGGTTGGCATCCGAGACGTTCGGCCAGGTCTCGCCCGGGAATTCCCGCGCCAGGACCTCGCGCTCGATGCGCGGACGCTCGCGCGTCCAGTCGATGTGGTCCGCGGCGCTGCCGCCGACCTGGTGGGCCGCCACGCGCCGCGCGGTGGCTCCCAGGGCGCGCGGGGCGAGCCACAGGAGCGCGTTGGCGCTCCCCAGGCCGGCCATGACCCAGGTCTTGAAGGCCACGTCGTCCGCCAGGCGCGTGTAGCCCTCCTCGGTGCGGCCCGTGGCGTAGATCTTGAAGACCTGGCCCAGCAGGCGGTTCTCGTTCGAGAGCACGAGGTACGTCTCGCGGCCCTTGAACTCGAGCGTGGCCACGTGGCCCGTGCCGGGGATCAGGGCGTTCCAGTACTCCTTCACGCGCGCGCCGCCCTGCAGCACGTTGTCCCACAGGCCCGAGCTGCCGGCGGTCGCGCCCTGGATGCGCAGCATGGACAGGACGTCGTCGCGCTCGATCACGCGCCGGATGCCAGCCACCTTGTCGGCGTCCTGCACCCAGAACACCAGGGCCCAGGCGAAGACCGGGGTCGCGTCGTGCGGCGGGGCGCGCTCGCCGACCTCCTCGGGGTAGTCGTACTCGCGCACGAACAGGGCCACGCGGTCGCGCAGGGCCGCGTCGATGTCGTCGATCAGGCGGTCGAGGTCGGGATAGCTGAAAGCCGAGCGCACGAAGTCCTCGAGGTTCGTGATCGCGGCCGGGTCGAGGCCGCCCACGACCGAGCGCAGCTCGCGCAGGAGGTCGCCCACGTCGCCGTGCAGGTAGGCGAACAGGCCCGCGTCGGCGTGCACCAGGCTGGCGGCCTCGAGCATCTGGTCCCTGTCGAAGCCGCGCGAGTCGTACAGGCGCTGCTGGAAGGGCGTCAGCACGTTGGAGGAGAGCTCGCCCGACAGGTCCACGCTCACCACCGGCCCGAAGTCGAGCGTGCCCAGCGCCTCGCGGATGGTGCCGAGCTGGAACAGCTTGGCCGCCAGCGCGGTCCCGAGCTGGTTCGAGCGCGGATCGGGCCAGGTGCCGGCCACCTTGAGGCTCTCGGCCAGGGCGCGCTGGTCGACGTACAGCTCCAGCTCGTCGCCCGGCTCGCCGGTGCGCACGACGCTGTCGACGTACTTGGCCGAGCGGTCGAGCGAGTCCTGCCCGCGCGTCGACTCCAGGGCCCGCGCCTGGACCAGCAGCTCGCCGCGCGTGGCCACGATCACGACGTCCTGGAGGCGCGCGACGTACAGCGGGCGCGTCAGCGTGCCGCCCGAGATCCGGAAGCCCAGCTCCTCGCCCTCGTGCTCGAAGGCCTCGTGCTGCAGGCCCTGGGCGGAGAGGTCGATCCAGCCGGCGCCGACCAGCGCGACCGCGAGCTTGCCGAGCCAGCCCGTGCGCCCGTACACGGCCCAGTCCGCCTCGGCCAGCGTGGGCCCCGCGAAGTTCCCCGCCACCGCCAGGCTGCGCCCGCCGAAGAGCCGCAGCGGATCGACGCTGACCGGCAGCTCGGAGAGCGCGCGCTCCAGCTCCGCCAGGTGCTCCTCGACGCGCCACTCCGCCAGGCGCGCGCCGAGGCCCAGCTCGAGCAGCGCCTTCCCGCCGGGGCTGGCCGCGAAGGCCTCCTGGAAGGCGAGGCGCGGGAAGGGCTCGAAGTCGTCCGCCAGGCGGTTCTTGCCGGCGTAGAAGTCGACCTCGCGCGGGATCAGGCTGGCGACGGGGTACTCGTAGCGCCCCTCGAAGGGGTTGAAGAGGAAGAAGGAGAAGGCCCACAGCCCGCCCAGCAGCAGGAGGACGAGCCCGATCAGGAGATATCGCAGCAGTCGGCGGCCCATGCGCGCGCGGATTGTAGAGAGTGACCTCGCGCGCCCCGACGGCCCAGGGCGGTTCTCCGGCGACCCACGGCGAGGCGCGACGAGGAGCGCGGGGTCGTTCCCGTGGCCACACGGGGCCGCCTCGCGCCGTCTGGACGCGCTCCGTGCGCGGTTCTTCCCCGCGCCTCGTTCCCACGGAAGCCGGCCCCACGCACACTATCGCCTCGCCCATGCGCTTCGCCCGCCGCATCGACCGCATCGAGCCCTCCATCACCCTGGCCCTCGACGAGAAGGCCAAGGCCCTGCGCGCCGCCGGACGCGACGTCATCAGCATGGCGGTCGGCGAGCCGGACTTCCCGGCACCCGAGATCGTGCAGGCCGCGGCGGTCGAGAAGGTCCGGAGCGGTGACGTGCGCTACACCCCCGCCGCCGGGACGCCCTCGCTGCGCAGGGCCGTGGCCGAGCACCTGACGCACTCGCGCCGCACGCCCTACGCCGCCGAGGAGGTCACGATCTGCCACAGCGCCAAGCACGCGCTCTCGGGCGCGATCTTCGCGCTGGTCGAGACGGGCGACGAGGTGCTGGTGCCGCTGCCGGCCTGGGCCAGCTACTTCGACCTCGTGCGCTGCGCCGGCGGGACGCCGGTGCTGGTGCCGCCCAGCGCGCACGACGGCGTGCGTCCCGACCTCGCCGCCCTGGCGCGGGCCGTGACGCCGCGCACGCGCGCGATCCTGATCAACTCGCCCAACAACCCCTCGGGCTACGTCTACACGCGCGCGGAGATCGAGGGCGTCGTGCGCCTCGCGCTGGAGCGCGACCTGTGGATCCTCTCGGACGAGATCTACCGCGCCCTCGTGTACGGCGGCGAGGCCCTCAGCCCGGCCTCGGTCTCGCCCGAGGCGCGCGCGCGCACGGCCATCGTCGACGGGGCCTCCAAGGTCTTCGCCATGACCGGCTACCGCATCGGCTACCTGGCGGCGCCCCGGCCCCTGGCCGCGGCCGTGGCCAAGCTCCACAGCCAGACGACCGGCTCGCCCAACGCCGTCTCGCAGCACGCCTTCGAGGCCGCGCTGCGCCGCACGCCGCCCGAGCTCGAGACGATGCGCCGCGCCTTCGCCGAGCGCCGCGACCTGCTGCTGGCGGGCCTGGCGGACCTCGGCCTCCCCTGCCCGCGCCCCGCGGGCGCCTTCTACGTCTTCCCCGACGTCTCCGCGCACCTCGACGCGCGCGGCTCGATCGGACTGTGCGACGACCTGCTCGAGCAGCAGGACCTGGTGCTGATCCCCGGCGCCGCCTTCGGCGTGGACACGCACGTGCGGCTCTCCTACGCCCTCTCGCGCGAGACGATCCAGGAGGCGCTGCGGCGCCTGGGCACCTTCCTGGCGGAGCGCCGCGCTCAGGTCGGGAGCCAGCCGGCGCGCTCGAAGAACCAGTAGAAGCCCGCCAGCGCGACCACGGCCGAGACGGCCGTGCGCGCCGTGCGCGGGACCAGCCCGTCGGCCTCGCCCGCGCGCACGCGGCGGCGGTGGGCGCGGAAGAGGAGCGCGACGAGCAGGGTGCAGGCCAGCACGAAGGCGAGCTGCCCGACCTCGACCCCCAGGTTGAAGCCCACCAGCGCGGTCACGACCAGGTTCTCGCCGGCCAGGGCGTCCGCCAGGAAGCCGGCGAAGCCCAGGCCGTGCAGCAGGCCGAACCCGAAGGCCTCGAGCCACGGGTTGCGCGCCGCGCGCCGCAGCAGGTTGTCGCAGGCCACGTAGGCGATCGAGAGCGCGATGGCGAGCTCGACGAAGCGCGACGGCACGTCGACCCAGCCCAGGGCCGCCGCCGCCAGCGTGACCGAGTGGGCCGCGGTGAAGGCCGTGACCACCCCGACCAGCGTGGCGAGGCCCCGCGCGGCGACCAGCAGCGCCAGCAGGAAGGCCAGGTGGTCGCGCCCGGCCAGGGGCTCGGAGGGCGTGCCGAGGATGTGCTCGATGCCGAGCCGCGTGAAGCCCGCGAAGACCCCCGGCCGGCGCACGTGGGCGGGGTCGAAGCGCCAGGCGCGCTCGCTGCCCGAGAAGGCGTGCGCCACCGGCGCATCGTCGTTCCAGACCAGCGTGCAGAAGTCCTTGTGCCAGGGGTTCGACTCGAGGAAGAGACGCGCCTCGACCACCAGCGACTCGAGCGGCGCGGGCGCGACGTACTCGAGCGAGAGCTCGACCCGCTGCAGCTCGAAGGCGCCCAGCTCGGCCGGATCCTGGGCCACGGCGGCGAGCAGCCGGCCCGGCAGCGGCTCCGCGCCCCCCGGCGTGGGACGCGCGAGACGGAGCCCGGCCTGGAGGTAGGCCTCGAGCTCGGCCCGACCCGCTGCCAGCTCGTCCGCGTCCAGCAGGCCGTCGCGCGAGCGGTCCAGCTCCGGCCGGAACTCGATCAGCGAGAGCGCCTCGCAGCGCAGCTCGACCGTCGCGCGCGCCCCGGCGACGACGATGCGCGTGTGGCTGAGCGAGTCCGGATGCGCCACGCCGGCCAGGAGGGAGAGGGAGAGCCAGAGCACGCGCGGGCCGGATTGTACGGAGCGCGACGGCCGGCCTCGGGAGGAAGCGGAGGCACGCGAGCCGCGCCATGGACCGAGGAGCTCATCCCGTCTCGCTCGGTGGCAGGCCCTCGCGCGCCCCCGCGGGTCCTCGACGCCGCCACGCGGGCGGCGCCGGTGGGCTCAGTTGCGCTCGTCCTCGCCGTCGTCGACCTTGGCGAAGGGCTCGAGCAGCGCCGGCTCGATGCTCGCAACCTCCAGGGCAGCCGCGCAGCTTCCGCAGCCGAAGACCTCGCCGATCAACAGCCGGCCGACGAGGCGCACCTCCGCCCCGCAGCGGGGACAGGCGGTCGTGCGGATCTGGGTCAGGGTCGAGGTTTCCAGGCTCATGGCCCCCTCCTCTAGGGGTCGGTTCGGGCGTGTTCCGGGAAGTGGACGACGCCAGTGCCAGCCAGGTTCCGCGCGTCCGGGTTCCGATTCGAGAGGGAGTTCCCCCTAGGTAGTGCTCCCCGGGCCGGCGGTTGCGCCCGTCGCTCAGATTGCGTCTTCGATACGATAGGCGTTCCTGGCGCCCGGGAACTCCTCGATCGCGAGGCGCTGGAGGGTGCGCAGGACGGCCGGATCGGAGCTGTCGGCGAGCACGTAGAACTTCCACAGATCCCGGTACGAGCGCTCGAGGTCCGCCAGGCGCGGCAGGCGCGCGGCGAAGTCGGAGAGCGGCCGGACGCGCTCCTCCCCGGGCCAGCGCACGTGGGTCTCGACCTCCTTGAGCTGCATGCGCGCGGCCGGGCAGTGCAGCATCACCTCGACGCGCTGGCCGGTGGCGAAGTGCAGCAGGTCCGCCAGGCGCTCCTCGCGGGCCGCACGCTCGGCGCGGGCCTCGGGCGCGAAGGTGCGCGCCACCAGCTCGTCCTGCACGGCGCGGTTCTCGTAGCGCGGGAAGACGCAGGCGCGCTTCGGGAGGCGCCGCTCGCGGAAGCGCCGGCAGAGGTCGCGGATGCGGTCCGCGGCCTCCGGCTCGGCGCGCGCGGCGCGGCGCTCGAGCAGCTCGAGCAGCGAGGCGTCGGTCTGGTCGTAGAGGTCCTCCTCGCGCACGACCCCGGCCGCGGCCCCCAGCTCGACCGCGCGCGCCACCAGGGCCCCGGCGGCGACCTTGGCGTGGTGGTAGTAGACGCGCTCGGAGAAGTAGTAGCGCGCCTCCAGCAGGCGGATCGCCTCCGAGAGGATGTCCTCGCGCAGCAGCTCGCGCTTGGCGAGGTCGAGGTAGAGGTTGCCGCTCGCCCGGTCGACCTTGAAGTAGGCCGCCAGGCGCGGGTCGACGCCCAGCACGAGCCCGGTGAAGTAGGCGTCGCGCTGCAGGTAGTCGAGGATGTCCGAGCAGATCGTGTCGGACAGGATCTGGTGCCAGTAGGGCGGCACGCTGGGATCGCCCTGGCCCGCGTCGCGCCCCTTGGCGGCCAGCAGGGTCGAGAGCACCTCGCGCCGCACGCCGAAGCGCTCCAGGGTCCCTCCGAGCGGCGTCTCCGGCGCCAGCGCGCGCCGGAAGCGCGTGCCCGAGTCGTGGCGGGCGAACATCCCGGCCTGGTCCTCGATGTGGTGCCCGAAGGGGATGTGCGTCACGTCGTGCACCAGCGCGGCGATGCGCAGGATGCGCGCCTCGCGCTCCCCCACCCCCAGCGTGTCGCGCGGCGCGAGCTCGAAGTTGCGGTTGATCGCCTCGACCATGCGCTGGGTCATGAAGAGGACCCCGATCGAGTGGTCGAAGCGCGTGTGCACCGCCCCCGGGTAGACCAGGTAGGCCGTGCCGAGCTGCTTGACCCCGCGCAGGCGCTGCATCTCCGGCGTGTCGAGCACGGCCAGCTCCTCGTGCGTCAGGTACACGTCGCCGTGCACGGGGTCGCGCAGGACGGAGAAGCGCTTGGCGGAGGACATGGCCGCGAAAAAGGCGCGGCAGTCTACTCGGCCCCGCCGGGCTACAGCCCGGCCGGGACCGCCGGGCTCCAGCCCGGCCTCTTCTCTTCTATTCTCCCTCCCTTGCCCACCCCCACCTCCCTCCTCCTCCCGCTCCCCCGCAAGCTCGTCCCCGAGCCCGGCGCCTTCCCGCTCTCCTCCCCGCTCGACCTCCGCCCGCCGCCCGGCTTCGCCTCCCCCGCCCTCGAAGCCCTGCGCGCCGAGCTCGCGCGCCAGCGCATCCCCCTCGGCCCCTCCGAGCGCGTCCTCGAGCTCGTCCTCGACGGCCGCTCCGGCCACCCGCGCGAGGGCTACTCCCTCACCATCTCCCCGCGCAGCGTGCGCCTCGTCGCCGGCCGCGGCGTGGGCCTGAACCACGGCCTGCGCACGCTGCTGCAGCTCCTGCGCCTGGCAGAGCACGACGCCGGGCAGCGAGTGCTGCCCGCCGTCGTGATCGAGGACGCCCCCGCCTTCGAGCGCCGCGGCGTGATGCTCGACGTCTCGCGCGACCGCGTGCCGCGCATGGACTATCTCCTCGCGCTCGTCGAGCGCCTGGCCGAGTGGAAGCTGAACGAGCTGCAGCTCTACTTCGAGCACGCCTTCGCCTACGCGGGCCACGCGCGCGTCTGGCGCGGCGTCGATCCCTTCACGCCGGACGAGATCCGCGCCCTCGACGCCCACTGCAAGCTGCACGGGATCGAGCTCGTCCCCAACCAGCAGAGCTTCGGGCACCTGCACCACTGGCTGAAGCACCCCGAGTACCGGCACCTGGCCGAGGTCCCCGAGGGCATCCTGCACCCCTTCCTCGGCGCCGGCGAGACGACGCCCGAGCCCTTCAGCCTGTGCCCGACCGATCCGCGCAGCCTCGCGTTCCTCGGCGGGCTCTACGACGAGCTCCTGCCCTGCTTCACGAGCGGCGACTTCAACGTGGGGCTCGACGAGACGATCGATCTCGGGCCCGGGCGTTCCGCGTCCGCGATCCGGGAGAGGGGCGTCGGCCGCGTCTACCTCGAGTTCCTGCGCTCGGTCCACGGCCTCGTGAGCGCGCGCGGCAAGCGCATGCAGTTCTGGGCCGACATCCTGCTGCACCACCCCGAGCTCGTGCCCGAGGTGCCGAAGGACGCGGTCGCGATGCTGTGGGGCTACGAGGCCGACCACCCGTTCGAGCGCGAGACCGCGACGCTGGCCGAGGCCGGCCTCCCCTTCACCGTCTGCCCGGGCACGAGCTCGTGGCAGTCGATCGGCGGCCGGCTCGACAACATGCTCGCCAACGTCCACTCGGCCGCGACCTGGGGTGCCGCGCGCGGCGCGAAGGGCCTGCTCGTGACCGACTGGGGCGACCGCGGGCACCTGCAGCCGCCGTGCACGGCCTGGCCTGGGATCGTCGTCAGCGCAAGCCTCGCCTGGAACCCGGAGGCGCGCATCCCTGGCGACGGACGCCTCCTGGAGCAGCTCCTGACCCGCCACCTGGGCGCGCTGAGCCCGTTCCACTTCGCCCTCCAGGGCAAGCTCCTGTCGCTCGCGCGCGTGGGCACCCTCCGCGGCGTGCCCGTGCGCAACGCCTCGCCGCTCTCGGTCCTGCTCACCAGGTTCGACGCGCCCTTCCCCCCTCCCGAGCTGGCGACCCTGCATCCGCACGCGCTCAGCCAGCTCGACGAGTTCCTGCAGACCGAGCTCGCCCGTGGACCGGACCCCGTCCGCTTCCTGCCCGAGTTCGGCGCCGAGCGCCGCATGGAGATCGAGGCCTCCCTGCGGGTCGAGCGCGAGCTCCAGTGGGCCGGTGGGCTGCTGCGCTTCGCCTGCGGCCTCGGATTCGAGCGTCTGCGTGCCGCGGAACCGGGTCCCCTGCAGGCGCTCCCGCCTCGCATCCGCCGTGAGCTCGGCGAACGTCTCGAGCCGCTGATCGCCGCGTACCGCGCCCTGTGGCTCGAGCGCTCGCGCCCCGGCGGCCTCGAGCGCTCGGCGCGCTGGCTCGAGCGGATCTTCGAGGCCCTGCGCGCCCGATGAGTCAGCCGGCCCGATCCAGCACGACCGTCTCGACCGCCAGCGCGCGTCGATCCCCGCTCAGCCGGTACCCGAGGATCTCCAGCCCGATCACCCGGCCGTCCTCGTCCTTCATCAGGACGACCTCGTCGGCCGTCTCCTCGCAGACGCTCTCCTTGGCCGGATCGTCGAACCAGATCGTCAGGGTCTGACCGGCCGGATCGTAGATCAGCTTGATCGCGTCCATACGGTGCCCCCCACCTTGATCGAGTCCGTCGGGTATGCCGTGACCAGGAAGCCCAGCGCACCCAGCCGGCGGGCGACGGCGCACAGCCAGCGACCGGGCTCCGAGCGATAGAAGAGGTACACGGACGGATCCTTTCTGCTCTTCCGTACCTGCTCGGGCTCGGCCAACGTCCGGATGATATCCGCCACCCTCCCTCGCAAGACGGGATGCCTCACGGAGACGAGGTACTCCCAGTAGGCCGTGCCGGTGCGCACACGCCATCCGAGGGGCGTCTCGACCTCGAAGAGGAACTCATCGGCCCTTGCCCCGACGACCGGGGCAGGACTCCCGCGGTGTCAGGGGCTCGCAGGATTCAGCCGCCTCCGCGTCCCGCGCCCGGGCCGGAGCCCGCTCCCGCGCCGGCCTCGGCCGGCCGGCCCTCGCCCTCGGCCTTCTTCTTCTCGGCCTCGAGGGCCTCGCGCATCGGGTTCGAGCCGCCGCGGCCGCGGCGGCCGAAGCCGGCGCCGCCCTCCTCGAGCGTGATCGTCTTCTCGACCAGCTCGGGCGGCCAGAGGTTGTTCGTGAGGTCGGCGTCGGCGGTCTCGAGGTACGGGTCGAGCGTGACCTTCACCAGGGTCTTCTCGGAGACGACCAGCTTCTCGACCGAGCTCGCGTTGCGGCGCCAGATCTCGGCCGGGAAGCGCAGCTCCTCCAGCGAGCCGTCGTCCCAGTGGAGCCCGAGCACGACCGGCATGGGGATGCCGCCCAGGTCCTCGACCGGGATGACGTAGAAGTTCAGGCGGCTCTCGAGCAGCTCGCGGTCCTCGGGCTTGAGGCCCTCCACCAGCTTGGCGTAGTCCTCGAGCTCCTTGTCGGTCACGTCGAGCTCGTCGTAGGTGTCGTAGAAGTCGGCCAGCTCGGGGTAGCGCTCGACGCGCTTCGGGATGGGCGCGTTGCGCCGGTCGCTGAGGGACTCCGGCTCGGCCTCGCGCTTCTCGCGCCGCAGGCCCTTCTCGATCGCGGGATCACGCGTGTCGATGCGGTGGCGCGTGATCGTGCCCAGGGCCAGGTCCACGTGACGCGTCGTGAAGAACCAGCCGTTCCAGAACCAGTCGAGGTCGACGGCCGAGGCGTCCTCGAGCGTGCGGAAGAGGTCGGCCGGCTCGGGGCGCTTGAACTGCCAGCGCCGCGCGTACTGCTGGAAGGCGAAGTCGAACAGCTCGCGGCCCATGACCGTCTCGCGCAGGACGTTGAGCGCCGCCGCCGGCTTGGCGTAGGCGTTCGAGCCGAACTGCAGGAGCGAGTCCGAGTTGGTCATGATCGGGACCTGGTCCTCGCTCTTCATGTAGCTGGCGATGTCGCGCGGCTCGCCGCGTCCGGAGGGGTACTCGTCCTCCCACTCCTGCTCGGCCAGGTGCTGCAGGAAGGTGTTCAAGCCCTCGTCCATCCAGGTCCACTGGCGCTCGTCGGAGTTGACGATCA
>Ga0315910_10003999_pt1 | contig 12402 bp, 9 predicted proteins | sample EdamamesoilMG_FD_204470 | JGI IMG/M metagenome (GOLD analysis project Ga0315910, IMG submission 204470) | Garden soil microbial communities collected in Santa Monica, California, United States - Edamame soil | ecosystem: Environmental > Terrestrial > Soil > Garden | place: USA: California... | reverse complement strand
GTTCGGATATCCGCCCTTCCTCAAGGACGTGATCGATCTCGGCGCGGGGCAGGGGCTCGACTGGGCGTCGACGCCGACCCGGCTGGTGATGGCGGGTGAGGTCTTCAGCGAGGAGTGGCGCAGCTGGGTCTGCTCGCGCCTCGGCGCCGAGCCCGCGAGCGCGACGGCCTCCATGTACGGGACGGCGGACGGTGGCGTGCTGGCGAATGAGACCCCGCTGTCGATCCGCATCCGGCGCGCCCTCGCTCGCCGCCCCGACGCGGCGCGCGCGCTGTTCGGCGAGGCCCGCTTGCCCACGTTGTGTCAGTACGATCCCGCGCACCGCTACTTCGAGGTCGAGGACGGGTGGTTGTTGTTCACCGGCGATGGGGGAGCCCCGTTGCTGCGCTACAAGATCCTCGATCGCGGCGGGGTCATCGGCTTCGCCGAGATGCGTGAGTTCCTGGCGCGCCACGCCGTCGAGCTCGAGGCGCCCGGGCTGGAGGCGAGTCTGGAAGCCCCGTTTGTCTACGTCTTCGGGCGCTCGTTTTTTGCGGTCTCGTTCTACGGCGCCAACATCTACCCGGAGAACGTGGCGGTCGGCCTGGAGCAGCCCGAGTTGACGGCGTACCTGACCGGCAAATTCGTGCTGGAGGTGGAGCACGACCAGGACCAGAGCGCTCACCTGCGCTTGACGGCCGAGCTGGCGCGCGGCGAGGTCGAACGAGAGGGGCTGCGGAGGCAGATCGCTGCCCACGTGCGCGGGCACCTCGAGCGGCTCAACAGCGAATTCGCGAGTTATGTGCCAGACGTCGAGCGCTCACCGCGTGTCGCCTTGCGCGCGTTCGGCGACCCGGAATTCTTCCCGGCCGGGGTAAAGCACCGGTATACCCGTTGAACCGAGACCGCGTGCCCATGCCGACATCCAAGCTCTGGACGCCGCACGCGCTGCTCGCGGCGAGTGCGTTCACCGCCGCCGTGCTGGCGTGCGCCGACGACGAGAACGGGCCTCCGCCCACGTTGCTCACGCGCGAGCAGCTGATGGACCCGCTGGCGTGTGCAAGCTGCCACGAGAAGCACTATGCGGAGTGGGCCTCGAGCATGCACGCCTACGCCTCGGACGACCCGCTGTTCATCGCGATGAACGCGCGCGGCCAGCGCGAGGCGAACATCGGCGGCTTCTGCCTCGAGTGCCACGCGCCCATGGCGCTGCGCACGGGAGCCACCACCACGGGCGACAACCTGGCCGAGCTGCCCGCCGCGCTCAAGGGAGTGACCTGCTATTTCTGCCATTCGGTGGACGGCGTCGAGGGCACGCACAACAACCCGCTGCGCCTGGCGGAGGACGGCGTGATGCGCGGGCCGCTCGCCGATCCGGCGCCCAACGCCGTGCACACCTCCACATATTCGGCGTTGCTCGATCGCGACCAGCTGGCGTCCGCCGACATGTGCGGCAGCTGCCACGACATCGTCAACGATCGCGGAACCCACATCGAGCGAACGTATGCCGAGTGGCAGGCGTCGGTGTACTCGCAGCCGCTGGTCGGCACGAGCTGCGGGCAGTGCCACATGGACCAGACCACGTCTCTGGAGCCCGCGGCTCCGGGGGCCGAGCCGCGTCGCCTGCACAACCACAGCTTTCCCGCCGTCGATCTGCCGCTCACGCCGCTGCCGGGCGAGGAGCAGCTGCGCGCGGGCGTGCAAGCGTTGCTCGACACCAGCCTGCAGAGCGCGGTGTGCGTGCGCGGCGCAGAGGGCGCCGCGCAGATCCAGGTCGTGCTCGATAACGTCGCGGCTGGGCACAGCTGGCCGAGCGGGGCCGCGCAGGACCGCCGCGCCTGGATCGAGGTCATCGCGTACGTGGGCGACGAAGTGGTTTACCAGAGCGGGGTGGTGCCCCCCTCGACCTCGGTGACCCAGCTCGCAGACCCCGACCTGTGGCTGATCCGCGACTGCCTGTTCGACGAGGGCGGCGCCGAGACGCACATGTTCTGGGCGGCCGCCGGCTACGACACGAATTTGCTGCCCGGGCAGGTCACGTTCGACTCCAGCGACCCGCGCTTTTACCAGAGCCACGTCTACCGCAACTACCCGCGAAGCGGGCTCCTGCCGCGTTATCCAGATCGGGTATCGCTCAGGGTCTACCTCCAGCCGTTCGGGCTCGACGTCTTCGACGATCTCGTCTCGAGCGGCGATCTCGTCGACCGCGACGACGTGAGCGTCGCAGACATGCGGGCGCAGCTCACGCCGCTGACCGTGGGAGAGGCGCTCGTCTGGACGCGCGAGGCGGCCACGGAAAACTACGTCGAAGGGGGGCTACCGGTCGCGTGCGTGAGCGCCACCAACCTGCTCGCCAACGCGGACAAGGTGCCTGCGCCAGAGCACGCTCGCTGCTCGCCCTGAGGGCTGGCGGGCTCAACCTTCGACGCAGAAATGCAGGATGACGCGGTCGAGGGCCGTGTCTGCGTCACCCTCCGCGGCGTCGAGCTCGACGCGCCACACACCGGGCATGAACAGGTAGAGGGGGGCCAGCGTGTAACGCCCGGCGTCGAACGTGACGGCGGGCTCGACCGACGTGCCATGGCCGTGATCGGGCATGAACAGGTCGACGCCGAGGTCGACGTGCGCCGGGTCGGCGGCGTCCCCGCTGAGCGTGGCGCCCGAGGCGTTGACGAGCTGCACGTGGAAGGTGTTGTTGCCCCGCGAGGGCTGAGCCGGATTGAAGTCGGAGAACCGGAACGTCAGCACGCCGAGCTCGCCCGCTTTCTCCAGGCCGCCGGCGTAGGCATCGAGCCGCGGATCGCTGGTGCACGAGACGCTGCCCTCGGACGCAGCGCCATCGTCGTCATCGCCATCGGAGCCGCAGCCCGCGAGCGCGACCAGTGCGAGGAAAGCGAAATCGCGGCCGAGCCGAGTCATGCGCTGAGAATGCCGCGGCTCGAGGCCGCATGCCACTCGTGACTCGGCTGGCGCTGCGAGCTGACCCGCCGTGTCCGGCGCCCGCTGGCCATCAGCCGCCCGAATTCGCGGCGACCCAGTCCAGGATGCAGGCCTCGTCCTCCGCGCTCAGCGCTTCCTGCTGCAAGAACGGCATGGCCTGGCCGCAACCCTGCGGCGGAGTCGTGATCTTGAGCCCGAGGAAGCTCTGGTCAGGCGTGGGCCCGACATAGGGCAGGCCGTTGCAGTTGGAGGCCACGTTCAACAAGCGAGGCAGCGGGTCGGGCGAGACCAGATCCGGCGGCGTGCCGCCCGGTTGATGGCACAAGCCGCCCGCGCAACCGCCCTCGCCGATCTGTCGGCTGAACAGAATGGTGATGTCGTCCGGACAGCCGCCGTCCGTGCTGCCGCCGCCGCCCGACGCTACCGGGGCACCGCCCGTGCCGCCGTTCACCGCGGGCGCTCCGCTCGTCCCGACCGGCAGCCCACTGCCACCCGTGCCGGCGACCGGCGGCGCCCCGCCAGTACCACCCGTGACGCCGCTCGAACCTCCCTGCGGCAGGTTGCCGGTGTTGGCGCTGCCCGTCTCGTCATCCGCGTAGGACGCGGGAAAAAGGCTGTCGTCGAGCTCGGCAGGGGCGCCACACGCGAAAGCAATCAAAGCGGCGAGGCCGAGGCAGCTTGTCGAAAAACGATACATGTCGAGTTATGTTCCAGGTTACCGCCCCAGAGAGACGCACGGTAGACTACCGAGTCCCGCCAAGGCCTGCTGCGCCGAACGAGCGCTGACCGCCGAGCTAAAGGCAGCCGGGGTGAATCGATGCGACGGAAGTTGGCCGAACTGGCCACATACTGTGCGCTGAACTGCTCTGACCCGCAAGGCTGGACAAAGCCTTCGTGCTCGCGAATGCGCAAATCATACAAGATCCACGGGATCGCAGTGTTTTATCGAGTGCACGGTGTTGCACTGGATATCCCGTGTTGCGGGTGTCGTAGCTCATTTTTTCGGTGCCGAGCATTGCAGGCCGCGCTGCGCACAGGAAGCGATCTCGGGAGCGCCGCCGACGGGAGCGGGGAACGGCGCTGCACCCGCCGGATCGCACGGTTCACCCCGCGGGTGCGGCCTGCAGCGACGTCGCAGCATTCCGGTATGACGGTCCGCTGATGCTCCCGGCGCGTGCACCTTTCGCGCACACGAGACACGTTCCGATCATGTTCGGTTTGCTTCCCATCCGGAGAGCCTCGCTGCTGTTGCCCGCGCTCGTGCTCGTGCTGCACTGCGGAGGCAGCGAGGACAGTGGGGACGGCGGTGGCGGCACGGCTGGGAGCAGCGCCGACGTTTGCCCGAACGATCTGCCCGACCGCAGCGCCTGCGCAGACGGCGCTCCGAGCTATCGTCGAGACGTGGCGCCGATCATCGACGAGCGCTGCAACGCTTGTCACTACCCGGACAACCCACAGACGAGCGCGGTCTGGTCTGGCTACGACGCAGTCTATGCGATGCGCACGACGATTCAGAGCCGCATCTACTCGTGCGTGATGCCTCCCCAGTCGGCGCCGCAGCTGGCTCCGGCGGAGCGGGCGGTTTTACTCGAGTGGCTGGTGTGCGGCGCGCCGGAAGAGTGACCCAAAAAAGCTGGCGCGTCGCTCCGATTGTCCTATGACAGCCGGGCGCGAGCCACTTCGGTGGTGTGCCAGCGGAACTTGCGGAGAAGACAGTGACTCGAGCTTACTTTCAGAACGTCGATGGTCGTGGCCAGCAGCGCGCCGAGGTGGGCAGCGCCTGGCGTCGAGCGCGCCCGGTGTTTTTGGCGCTGAGCGCGGTCGTCGCGCTCGGCGTCGCCTGTTCGGATGACGAGTCGGAGCCGGGTCAATGTATCGGCGGACTCGGCGCCACTCAGGCGACCTCACCGAGGCAGTGTGACGCCCCGGCACCGATTGGCGAGTGCGTCATGGGCGCCGTCGCCGCTGGGGACGATCACGATGCCGAGGAGGAGCACGACGAGGCCGACGCGGGCGCTGGTGAAGAGGATCACCACGAGGCCGACGCTGGTGCCGGCGAGGAGCACGAGCACGAGGAGGGCGAGGAAGAGATCCAAAACGGGCGCGAAGCAGACGATGACAACTGCAAGTATCACGTGCGCTTCGAGAACACCTGCGTGGCCGTCGATCAGCCGGTGACATTCACGCTGTCGCTGACCCGTTTGATCGATGGTTTACCCGGGGCGGGGACCAACCCAGCGTTCCCAGAGATCTTCCTGGCCGACGATCCCACGCACCTCTCACCCAGCAATGACATCTCCGCGACCGAGCGCAGCCCTGGAACGTACGAGATCGGCCCCGTCGTGTTCGACCAGTCGGGTCGCTGGGTCGTGCGTTTTCACTACTTCGACACCTGCAGCGAGATCCCGGAGGACTCGCCGCACAGCCACGTGGCCTTCTACTTCGACGTGCCCTGAGCCCTGGTCTGCTCAAACATGTTCGCTCGCCCGCTCGGAGTCGCGATCGCTGTCGGCCTGGCGCTAGCCAGCGGCACGGCGCTCGCCAACGGCCGTTACCCGAACGCTGACATGCTGATCGTCGACCCCGGCGATCCGAGTCATCTCGTCCTGCGCGCGACGTTCGGCACGCTGGTGAGCCGAGATGGGGGGCAGCGCTGGTACTGGATCTGCGAGGAGGCCATCGGCTACACGGGGGATCCGGCGTTGACGATCCTGGCGGGGGGGCGCACCTTGCACGCCTTCCTGGGCAACATCCAGCTCTCGAGCGACGACGCCTGTTCGTACGAGTTGGTCCCGTTCGATGCGCAGGGGCGCTTCGCCGTCGACGTCACGCTCGACGCCGCCGACGCCTCGCACGCCTGGGTGCTGACCTCCGGGTTCATGGGGAGGCGCCAAACGAGCGTGCTCGACGTGAGCACTGCCGGGGCGGCCCTCTCGGTCGCGAGCGAAGACTTCGTGCCCAGCACGCTGGAGGTCTCCCGTTCTCGCCCCGAGCGCATCTACATCGTGGGTTTCGACGGCGCGTTCCAGTCGACGCTGTTGGTCTCGGACGACCGGGGCGCGAGCTGGGCGCCGCGGTCGATCACGCCGTATGCGACGCTTCCGATGTACTTGAGCGCGATCGACCCGAACGATCCGGACACGCTCTACGTGCGGGTCGATGACGGCTCGTCCGATCACTTGCTCGTCAGTCGCGACGGCGGGCAATCGTTCGCCGATGTCCTCACCATCGGCGCCGACATGCTCGGGTTTGCGCTCTCTCCGGATGGCTCGCGCGTGGCCGCGGGCGGACCCGGCGACGGCCTGTATGTGGCGAGCACGAGCGATCTATCGTTCTCTCGGGCCGCGCAGCTCCAGAGCATCCGCTGCTTGACCTGGACGGAGCGCGGCCTGTTCGCTTGCGCTCAGGAGAGCCTCGATCAGTGGACGGTCGCGCTCTCGGGGGACGACGGGCAGAGTTTTTCGCCCCTCTGGCACGTGCAAGATCTCGTCCCGCTCGAGTGCACGCTGGGCAGCGCCGTGGAGTCGGCGTGTCCGCGGACCTGGCTGGACATAGCGAGTCGAATCGGGGCGGATCTGGTACCCGGTGAGCCTGAGCCTGCCCCCACGGCCCCTTCGAAAGGCTCTTCCTGTGGACTGGGCGCTCACGGCAGCTCAGGGGCGGGTTGGTCCGCCCTGGCGCTCGCGGCTGCGCTGCTGCTCAGGCGCCGCTCGGGCGCGCCGTGATTCGGATGCCGTCGTCGCTCTGCGACTCGGGCGGCGCTCGGCCGCACTGCGAAGGAGCGCGGCCTCGGCACGTTCGGGTTCAGGATGCCGAGGTCGTTGGAGGGTCGCTCGGTTCGGGCGGCGGCGGCGCCCCCGGCGGGGTCGAGCGACCGCCCGCATAACGCTCGAGCTTGCGGTACAGCGTCCGGCGATCGATCCCGAGCGCCTTGGCGGCCCGCGTCTTGTTGCCGTGGGCGTGCTTGACCGCTTGCTCGATGTGACGGCGCTCGACCTGTTCCAGCGTGCGCACGTGCTCGAGGTCGACGTCCGTGAGGACCCCTGTGCTGCCGTCGAAACGCGTGATGCGCTCGGGCAAGTCGTCCAGCATGATGTGGTCGCCGCGCGTCAGCGCCACCGCTCGCTCGATGGTGTTCTCGAGCTGGCGCACGTTGCCCGGCCAATCATAGGCGACCAGCTTGGTCTGAGCCTCCGGCGACAGGCCATGCACGGGCTTGCCGCTCCGCTCGCTGAACTTGCGCACGAAATGCTCCGCCAGGAGCAACACGTCGTTGCCGCGAGACCGCAGCGGCGGGATCTCTATCTGCACCACGTTCAGCCGATAAAACAGGTCCTCCCGGAAGCGCTTCTGCTCGACCTCGCTCTCCAGGTCGCGGTTGGTGGCCGCGATGATGCGCGCGGTGACGGGCACCGACGTGTTGCCCCCCACCGGTCGCACCTGTCGCTCCTGCAGCACGCGCAGCAGCTTGGGCTGCATCTCGAGCGGCATTTCTCCGACCTCGTCGAGCAAGAGCGTGCCGCCGCTCGCCTGCTCGAACAGGCCTTGGCGCGACGCCTTGGCGTCCGTGAAGGCGCCCTTGACGTGCCCAAACAGCTCGCTCTCGAGCAGGTCGGCGGGGACCGCCGCGCAGTTGATGGCGACGAAACGTCCGTCACGCCGCTCGCTCTGATCGTGCAACGCGCGCGCGACCAGCTCCTTGCCCGTGCCGCTCTCGCCGCTGAGCAGGACCGTCGTGTCCGCAGGGGCCACTCGCCGCACCAGATCGTAGACACCCAGCATCGCGCGGCTGCTGCCGATCAGGGAACCGAGCACACCCGCGTCCGCCGGAGGCGGCGCGTTACGGCTCAGGCGCTTGACCTCCTCGCGCAGGTGGCGGTGCTGCGTCGCGCGCTCGATCGCCTTCTCCAGCACGGTCATGTCGAGCGGCTTGTTGATGAAGTCGTGCGCGCCAGCGCGGATGGCGGTGATCGCCGTCGTCATGTCACCGAACGCGGTGATCACGATCACCGGAGTGTCGGGGCGATTCTCGGTGAAGCGCTGGCAGAGATCGAGCCCGCTCTGCCCGTCGAGGTTGATGTCGGTGATGATGACGTCGAAGTCCTGCTCGCGCAGGACATCGAGCCCTTCGTCGCCGCGGGTGCGCCAAGTGACGTGGTAGCCCGCGCGCCCGAGGCTCTCCTCCAGGAGCTCGCACATGTCCCGATCGTCATCGATGACCAAAATCCGTGTCTGCATGGCAACAGCCTTTCGAAAGAGACCCTGCGCACCGCGCGGGCAGCGGTAAGGCCGCTGCTGACGCTGAGTGTCGCAACGGCCGAGTCGGTTGGTAAAGCAGTTTTAACGATGAGGAGTGTGGCACCTTTGTCGCCCTTGCATCTGCGCCACGCCCCTTTTGTCGCGAGGATTCTTCAGGTTTCTGCGGGACTGATAACCCGCGCGATCGAATATTGCTCGTGAGCGCGTGGCCGGCAAGCAGCGGCGCCGAATATCGCCATTTGTAAAGAGAATGCGCTCATGGTGCCCGGCGCGAGACCAGCACCCGGTGCTCGCTGAGCAGGGGCGCCAGCTCATCACGACGCGGTAGACCAGTTTGGGCGCCGACGCGAGTGGTGGAGAAAGCAGCTGCCGCGTTGGCGAAGACGGCGGCATCGACCAGCGATCGTCCTTCGGCGAGCGCCACCGCCAGCGCCGCCATGAAGGCGTCGCCCGCGCCCGTGGCGTCGACGTGGCTGACCGAATGGCGCGGGATCACGTGTTGCTCGGTGGACGTCGCCACGAGCGTTCCTTCGCCGCCGCCGCGCACGACGGCGGCGCCGGCGCCGCGCGCCAGGAGAACCCGAGCGCATTGCGCCGCCGAGCGCACGTCGCTGACCTTGACGTTGGTCAGCACCTCGGCCTCGCTCTCGTTGGGACTGATGACATCGACCAGGCGCAACAGCTCCTCGGAGAGGGGCGCCGCGGGCGCAGGGTCGAGCAGCGTCTTCACGCCCGCCGCCTTGCCCAGGCGCAGGGCCGCGCCGACCGCGGCGAGCGGCACCTCCAGCCCTGCGAGCACGACCTCTGCGAGCGCGATGCGCTCCTGGGCGGCCTCGATGTCTGCCTCGCCGAGGCTGAGGTTTGCCCCGGGGGCGGTCACGATCTGTTTTTCGCCGCTCCGGTCGACGGCGATCAGCGCGGCCCCCGTCGGCTGCTCGGGGTCGCGAGAGATCAGGCTCGCATCGACCCCCTCGGCCCGCAGCGCCCCGCATGAGGCCTCGCCGCGGGCGTCCGCACCGACGCGACCGATCAGGGCCACGCGCACCCCGAGCCGTGCGATTCCCACCGCTTGGTTGGCTCCCTTGCCGCCGGCTCCTTCGTGAAACGCCTCGCCTTGCAGCGTCTCGCCCGGCGCGGGAAGGCGAGCCCCGCGCACGAGATAGTCGCTGTTGACACCTCCGACGACCACGATCTCCCCTGCTCTCATGGGCCATATTGGAGCAAGTTTCGTTCCTCGGCGCACCTGCTCGGATCGGCCCGGGGTGCTTTGAACGACATGGCCCGCGTTTGGAATCGGAGTGCGCTCGAATGTGAGGTGTAGAGGTGTTTACAAACGAGCCTTTGGCGCCGCCCCGAAGCTGCTCGGTCCAGCCGTCGGCGGCTGGCTCGGGCCTCTGGCGCCGTGAGCCGAAGGCCGCGTAAACCACGGCAAAAAAGCGCCGCATGGGCCCAATGAGCCCCGTTTGGGCTTCGGCGCTCGGACCCGGTCTAAACGGCTTCGGCGCCTCGGCTCCGGCGCCCGTTCGGCTCCGATCTAGCTCCGATCTAGCTCCGATCTCGCTCCGATATAGGAGCGGCGTTGCGCACCCTCGGGCATTTCAACCGGTTTCGGTAGTTGACAGCTCGGTTGGCGCTCGCCAGAGTCAAAAATGAGGGGCGGGCACGGGGTGAAGCAGAGGTCCGTACAAACAGCTCTGATCCGCTCGCAACCGGAACGTGGTCCCTTTTCGGAAGGGGATCCGCTCGAGCGGCAGCCTCCCGAGGCAGAAATCGAGCAGCTGCGCGCGGCCCTCGCCGCAGCACGCGCCGAGAACGGGGTCCTCGTCGAAGCGGCGCGCGCCGCGCAAGCTGAAGTGACGCTGGCTCGCACCCAGCTCGTGCAGGCGGCGAAGCTCGCCAGCTTGGGCGAGCTGGTCGCTCAGGTGGCGCACGAGATCAACAACCCGCTGGCGTTCTCGCTGAGCCACCTCGGCATGTTGCGCCGCGGCCTCGGCAAGATTCAGGCGCTGCTCAGCACCCCCGGGGCGCAGGGCTGCGAGGAGTCCAGCCGCGTCGAGGAGCGCTTGGCCGCCATCGGTACCGGCCTCGAGCGGATCCGGGTCGTCGTCACCAAGCTGCAGACCTACTCCCGGATGGAGGACGGCAAGAGCCAGTCGGTCGACGTGGCCGAGGCGCTGGGCGTGGTGGCCGCGATCGTCGAGCACCGCATGCACGGCGGTATCGTGCTCAGCACCGACGTTCGCCGACCCGCGCGCATCGAGTGCGACCCGAGCCTCTTCTACCAGTCGGTCATGAACCTGCTCGTCAACGCCATCGACGCCACGGACGGGGAGGGCGAAATCCGCATCAGCGCCGGCGCTGCCGGGGACGAGTACGTGGTGCGCGTGGTGGACGGCGGACGCGGCATTCCGGACGAGATCCGGGCGCGCATCTTCGAGCCGTTCTTCACGACCAAGCCCACGGGGAAGGGGACCGGCCTCGGCCTGTCCATTGCAGCCGCCGTCGTCCAGAGCCACGGCGGCACCCTCGCGCTCAGGGCGGCCGCTGGCCGCGGCACGGAAGCCGAGATCCGGCTGCCGCTCGAGCGCGTCGCCCCCCGCTTCGTGCCTTAATCGCTCGTTGACCCGCTTTTGCTCACGGCGCTCTCTGCCGTCGTGAGCAGTGCATGTCGCGTTCGATGGCAAAGGGCTGGGCAACACGGTGCGCCGAGGTCGCGCCTGGGCCTACACGAGCCGGTGCTTCGACGTCGTCGTGCCCGCTGCGTTCGTTCACGCAGGCGCGCGCGGTGCGGAGCATTCCGGAGTGCGCTCTGGACTGCACTCCGGGTTACGAAGCGCGGAGCTCTGCTCGCGCAGCGCGCGTGGTCACAAAGTTGGTCGCATCAAAACGGGCGGGATACCGTCCATCATTGGGCGGTCTTGCCGCCACGGGGGCTCCTGCACCCCGCGACGCTTGGGAGCGAGTATTATGAGGTTGAGGTCGTCGCTCGATTTGGTGTCGTCGAATGGTCGGCGCCCGACGGGCCTGGCAGGCACGAAGCTTCGTGCTCGGATCGCCGGCTCGATGCTGGCGCTCGCCGCTGCCACGTTCGGTGCCTCTGCGCTGGCGGACGGCCCCGAGCGACTCGCCACGCGCCTGACGGTCGTCGATCACCCCCAGCAGAAGACCACCGTGGTGGAGGTGACGTTCACGCGCACGCCGATGTACATGGCGCGCTTCAGTGACGAGAAGCGGCGCCTGATCGTGGACGTGATGGAGGCCGACGTGCGCGGCGTTCCGGACGCGTTCTCGAAGGAGACCGGCATCGTCAAGAGCGTGCTCACGCAGGCGTTCGGCTCCGGGCGTGACAAGACGACGCGGCTTCTGATCGCGCTGGGCGTCCCGGGTCAGGCCGCGATCAGCGTCGAAGACCAGCGGCTCGTGATCCGCCTCTCGCCGGAGAGCGGACAGGATCCCGCGCCGAGCGCGAGCGTGGACGGCAAGCTCGTCGACCTCGACACCGCGAAAGCAGCGGCAGCTCCGCCCCGTGCCCCGGCGCCCGACGCGAGCGCGGCAGAGCCCGGCCGCGCCGACGCCAGCGGCGACAGCGCCAAGAGCAGCAAGGCCCACGCGGGCTCGGGTCAGGTCTCGAAGGTCGACTACGAGCGTCGCGACAAGTCCGACTGGATCACGATCCAGCTCTCTGGCTATTCCTCCTTTCAGGAGGAGAGCGCCGCGGACCAGTCCCGCCTGGTGATCGTCGGCGCCCGCCTGGGGGACAGCGTGCCGGAGGCGTTCGACGTCTCCGCGTTCGGGGGCAACATCAAGAGCATCGCGACCTCGTTCGACGAGGAGCGGCACGCCGTGATCGTCGAGGCCACGCGCGCCGGTAAGGGCGTGCACAGCCTCGTCGCCGAGCACGACGGTCGGCTCACCTGGTCGTTTTTCGAGCCGAGCGCCGTGCATTCGTCGACGACCGGCGTCGGCTCCGACGGCGGAATCGCGCGCAAGGCGCGCACGCTGCACGTGGACGAGTCGCTGGCGCGGGGCATCCCGGAAGTCGACGCTGGCGGCGACGGGCAAACACCGAGGGTCAAGGCCCAGACCCAGGTCGAGGAAGCTGCGGCCGTCGGCGGAGGCCAGCTCGCGCCCGGCAACGGCTACACCGGTCGGCGCATGGACGTCGATCTGAACAACGCCGACATCCACAACGTGCTGCGCCTGCTCGCGGACGTGGGGCAGGTC
>Ga0315910_10003998_pt1 | contig 12404 bp, 6 predicted proteins | sample EdamamesoilMG_FD_204470 | JGI IMG/M metagenome (GOLD analysis project Ga0315910, IMG submission 204470) | Garden soil microbial communities collected in Santa Monica, California, United States - Edamame soil | ecosystem: Environmental > Terrestrial > Soil > Garden | place: USA: California... | reverse complement strand
TACACGCGCGCAAAGATCGGCACGCTCGTCAGGTCGCCCGCGAGGTTGATGACGAACAGGCTCCAGCGCCCCTGATCCCAGGCGAGGAGGTAGAGCTCGTTGACCGTCGAGCCGAAGCCGATCGGACGGAAAGGATCCTCGAAATCCTGCGGGTTCGACTCGTGCAGCAGCTCCCAATCCGCGTCCGGGCCGGCGCGGAAAGACCAGCGGTCGAAGGCTGCGCTCACGTCGCGGTAGCGCTGCAGCCGCGCGAAGCCGTGACCGTCCGACATCGGCTCGCCGGGAATGTTGAATGCCGCCCGCTGATTCTCGACCTGCCCCGTGTAGATATTGATCCGCGAGGAGTTCCCGCAGGTACGCTGGACGAACTCGGGCTGGTCGGGGAACCAGTCGAGAAGGATCTGGCCGGCGCGGGTCTCGGCATTGACCTGGCAGAGCGAGGCATAGCGCTCGGTCGGCTCGCGGATCCGGCCCGGGGGGATCTTCAGCAAGTCGGAGCCGTCGGCATTGACCGCAAAGAAGAAGTCGCAGAGCACGCGCGTCTCGTTGGCCCATTCGCACCAGCCGATGTCGTACTCCTCCTCGCTGCCGCGGAGCAGGGTCTTCATCTCGGCTGTGACAAAGTCGAGCACTTGCAGCTCGTAGACCCCCTGCGCGTCCTGGACCAGGTACAGCAACTTGGACGCGTCCGGCGAAAGTCGCGGCCGGTCGATCGTGGCAGCCGTGCCGTAGAGCTCCGCGAGCGGGCTTCGCAGGTACTCTTCGGGAATCTCCGCGAGGGACGACGCCACGCTCAGCGCGCCGCACGCGAACGCCAGCGCCCGGGAAAATTGCATGGACATGCAGGATCTGCCTTTCTTTGCTTCGAATTTCAGTTATTGCCGCGCGGCGCAGTCAGGGCCGCAACGTCGCAGCCGGCCTGCGCGGCGCAGAGCTCGAGCAGGAGCTCCGCCGTGGCGCTGTTGCCGCCGGCCGCGCCGCGGCCTCGCCCGCCGCCACCGCCCAGGGCGGCATCATACGCTGTGCGCCCACCGGCATCGGGAAGATCGATGCGCGCGCCCTCGGCGACGAGGAAGCGCACGACCTCGTTCCAGCCCCAGCCGACCGCGCCTTGCAATGCCGTCTGCCCGGTGCGCCGGCCGCCGAAGCGGCTGCCGCCGACGGAAAGCGAGGGCGCCTGCGAGTTCACGTCGGCGCCCGCCTCAAGCAGGACCTTGAGCGCCGCGATCGACGCCTGCTGCACGTCGGCGGTCTCGTAGTGCGGGATGCCGGTGCCGTAGCCGCGCGGATCGCAGGACGACGAGCCCATTCCGGACGCCGCAAGAAGGGGAGTGACACCGTCCTGGTTCGGAATGTCGTAACGCGCGCCGGCGGCGAGCAGCGGGCGCATCGCGGCGACATCGAAGGTCTTGGCGGCGAGCAACAACGGCGTCATGCCCGTCGTCAGCATGCTGTCGCAGCCGCGATCGTCGACGATCGAGCGATAGGGCGGCGGCAACTTGAGCGCCAGATTCGGATCCGCGCCCGCGGCGAGCAAGAGGTCGATGATCTCGAGCGGCGTGGTTTCGTCCGCCGAGCGCCGGTCGGCGCGGCCGCCCGAGGGAATCGCGTTCTGGTCGACGGCGGCGAAGAGCGCCGTCCGGCCCCACCAGTCCCATTTGTTGACGTTGGCGCCGGCCTCGATGAGCACGCGCGCCGCGTCGAGATGGGCGTTATCGACAGCCATGAACAGCGGCGTGACGTTCTTGGCGTCGGTGAAATCGGCATTGGCGCCGCCATCGAGCAGCGCCCGGATGCACTCGCTGCAACCCTCGCGTGCCGCGAGCAGAAGCGGCGTCAGCGCGCCCGTTGGCCGGTACATGCGACGCGACTCGGCCGAGACCTGCCGCTCCCAATCGTTGTAGGCCGAGCGCACGTCGGCTTCGGCCCCGGCCTTCATGAGCAGCCGGATCATCTCGGGCTGACCCTGCGCCGCGGCCCACATGAGCGGCGTCTGACCGCGCCAGGACTCGGCGCGATTGACATCGGCGCCCGCGTCGATGAGGAACTGCGCGGCCTCGACCTTGTTCGTGCGCGCAATGACCATGAGCGCCGTCTGCCCGTCGGCATTGGCAAGCTCAGGGTCCGCGCCGGCATCGAGCAGCAGCGCGATCATCTCCGGATTGCCGATGTTCGCCGCCTCGCCGAGCGGGAACGAGCCGTAGTCGTTGACCGCGTCCGGATCGGCGCCCGCGGCGATGAGCGCGCGCGCCCGCGCGACGTCATCTTCGTAGGCGGCAAGATGCAGCGCCGTAGTGCCGTCCGCGCTGCGGGCGGTCGCCTCTGCTGCAGTCACCGTCACCGCAGTATCGTTGCCACTGTCAGCGCAACCAGCGAGCAACATCGCGGCAAGCGCACCTCGGATTAGGGCGATGCCGCCAGCATCCCGGCAGTGGATGACAGGGGGGCGAGGGCGAGTTCCGCAGCGCGCCGCTTCGGCGCGCGAGGATGTCTGAGCCAGCGCCCCCCTGTCATCCGCTGCCGGGATTCGCCACCGCAAGTCCTAAATCTCCGAAATCTGCCCGTCGCTGTCGCCGATGGCGTCCACCGGCACGTTAACGCGGTCCATGAGCGTATACAGCACGTTCGCGTGCTTGCTCCGCTCAGGCAACACGACATGCTGATTGCCCCGAATGCGCCCGCCGTTCGTCCCGACGATGAGAGTCGGCAGCGGATGATGATCGTGGTTGTTGCTGTTCGACATGTTGCTGCCGTACAGGAATACGGAGTTGTCGAGAATCGACCCCGCATCGCCGTCCGGCATCGCCGCGATCTTCGCGAGGAATCCCGCGAACATCTCGCTGTGCCAGCGCTGCAGCAGCACGAGCTGATCGATGTCGGCGCGATTCTCGGCGTGATGCGAGAGCGGATGGAACGCGTCCTGGACACCGACATGGGGATAGGGCCGGTCCGAGACCTCCGCGGCCATCATGAAGCTCACGACGCGCGTCATGTTCGCCTGGAAAGCCGCGGCGATCATGTCGAACATCAGCGGCAGGTGCTCGCCGACGGGCGGCAGCGCGACCGGCACTTCCGGCAGGCTGAGCTCGCTCATGTCGCGCTCGCCGATGAGCTGGATGCGGCGCTCGATCTCGCGCACGCTCTCGAGGTAATCGTCGAGCATGACGCGGTCGGCGGCACCGAGCGTGCGCTTCAGCGCATCGGCCTCGCCGGCGACCATGTCGAGCAACGACAGATAGTCGCCGGAAATCCGCGCGCGCTCGGCTTCGCCCTGGCCGCGCCCGAAGATCTTCTCGAAGGCCCGCTTCGGGTCGTACTCCATCGGCAGCGGCGTCGTCGGATTGCGGAAGGAGATCGTCGTGCCGTAGGCGCAGCCGTAGGTGCCCTCGCAGGCGGAGCTGCCGCCGCGTTCCTCGGTCGCGAGCTCGATCGACGGCAGCGGCGTGTCCTGGCCGAGATGCTGCGCGGCGATCTGGTCGATCGTCGTCGCGGCGTATGGCGCGTGCTGCGGCTTCGGCTTGACGCAGGAGAGCCAGGTCGAGGGCGTGATCGCGTGCACGGGTCCATAGGCGTGCGCGTTTTCGCAGCCGCTGACGACGGTCAGGTAGTTCCGGTAAGGCGCAAGCGGATCGAGGATGCTCTTGAGATCGAAATCGCGGCCGACGATCTCAGGCGTCCAGCCGTTGACCTCCTGGCCGTAGCGCGTGTTGTTCATGATCACGCCGTGCGGCAGGTAGAAGAATCCCATGCGCGGCTTCGGGGCCGCGGCCGTCTGCGCGAGCGCCGTGGCGGCCGGGATCATCGCGGAGAGCAGCGGCAGTCCGATCGTCGCCCCGCCGCTCCTGAGCAGCGTCCTTCGCGACAAATGCTTCTTCGTAATGAACATCCCGCTCCCTCCGCAATTTGGTGCCTGGCACCTAAAGGTATATTTAGGTGCCTGACACCTAATTATTCACGGTGCGCATCCTGAAGGCGTCGCTCGACACGATACCGCGAACGATGGCCTCGAAACGATAGTCCGCGGCCTCGGCCTCGTCGACGATGCGGCGCACGCTCGGCATGTCGTAGTGCTCGACCTTGCGCCCGAGGGCGAAGGTCATGAGCTTCACGGTCAGGTTCTGGACGAACTGGTCGGGATCATCCATCAGCGCCGCGCGCAGATCTTCCGGGCCAGCCAACACCCGACCGCTGCCCGCCATCGTAATGACCGGATCGACCGCGACCCCCGTGTCGCGCTCGTGCGTGCGCCACTCGCCGATGGCATTGAAGCTCTCGAGCGGCTGGCCGTACGGGTCGATGACGCCGTGGCAGTGATTGCACGAGGACACCGAGCGATGCATCTCGAGCCGCTCGCGCACGGATGCCGGCCGGGCTCCCTCGACGGCTGTCAGGTTCGTCTCGACTCCGGGCGGCGGCGATGAGGGCGGCGTGCCGAGCAGGTGCTCCATGACCCAGACGCCGCGCACCACGGGCGAGGTGCGGTCGGGATACGACGTGACCATGAGCACGCTGCCCTTGCCGAGCAGGCCGAAGCGGCGCGAGTCGGTGAGATCGACGCGCCGGAAGCGGTCGGTGCGCACGTCGGGGATGCCGTAGTGACGCGCGAGGCGGTCGTTGACGAAGGTGTAGTCGGCCGTCAGCAGGTCGAGCACGCTGCGATCCTCGCGTAGCACGCTGTCGAGGAAGAGCTCCATCTCCGTGACGAATGCCGTGCGCAGGTCCTCGTCGAAATCCGGAAACAGGCGCGGATCCGGCGTGATCGTCTCGAGCCCGCGCACGTCGAGCCACTGGAAGCCGAAGTTCGTGACGAGCGAGCGCGAGCGGGGATCGGCGAGCAGGCGCGACACCTGCTGGTCGAGCACGCCGGGCTCGTCGAGCCTGCCCGACTCGGCGAGCGCAATGAGCTCCTCGTCCGGCCCCTGGCTCCAGAGGAAGAACGCGAGCCGCGAAGCGAGCTCGGTGTCGTCGATCGCGTAGGCGCTGCCGGCAGCGAGCCCGGCCGGCGGCCCGCCCTCCGCGGTACGGTAGAGAAACTTCGTGCTCGCGAGGATCGCCATGAGGCCCTTCTGGATCCCGGCCTCGAAGCCGCCTTCCGCGGCGCCGTCGGCATAGAACGCGAGCAGTGGCTCGAGGTCGGCCTCGGTCACGGGCCGACGGAAGGCCTGCCGCGCGAGCCGCGAGAGGATCCTGCGCGCGCAGTCGCCTTCGTCGCTGGCAACTTCCGGGCGGCAGCTGAAGATCCGGTCGCGGCTCGGCGTCCTGCCCGCGATGCCGGTCGGGTTGTAAGGCCCGATGACCTCCGTTCCGCGGATGCGTGGAATATCCGGCACGCCCTGCCCGGGAACGAAGTCCTCGAGCAGGTAATCGCCCTCGGCCATCGAGCGCGCGACCCAGGTCACGCCGACTTCGTGACGGCCCGCCGTCACGGGCAGGTGGATGTCGCGGAAGCGCTCGTAGATGTCGATGACGACGGGCATCTGCTGCTGGTCGATCGCGCGCGAGTCCTCCTCGCCGCCGAGCTCGCGCTCGAAGACGCGGACGCCGTCGATCGTCATGATCAGCTTGTGGCGGTATTCGATCCAGCCGACCGGGTAAGCCCTGAGCGGCGTATCGGGCGGCGATTTCACCGTGACGTTGAAGACGTATTCGCCGTCGGCGGGGAAGTTGTACTCGAAGAGCATGCCGCCGCGCGTGCCGAGCGGCAGCCCGTCGACGTGAATCGAACCGTTCTCGAGCGACGAGCGGAAGTCGGCGCGCACCGGATCGGGCTGGCCCTGGCCGACGGCCGCGATGCTGATGTCGCGCGCGGCCGCGATGTACTGATCGAGATGCGTCGGCGACACGCGCAGCACGTCGGCGACGTTGTCGAAGCCGTCGCTCGTGACGTCGGGCGGCAGCATGTGGGACGCGTCGATGTCGAGCGCGAGCAGCTCGCGGATGGCGCGCGCGTATTCCGTGCGATTGAGCCGGTGCGGGGCGACATTGCCGGGCGTGGGACCACGCGCGACCGCCGCGGCATCGAGCGCCGCTTCGAGCGCCGCGACAGCCTCGCGGATGTCGTCGTGCTCCGGCCGCGGCGAGCCCGGGGGCGGCATCAGATTGCCGCGCAGCTTGCGCACCACGGCTTCCCAGATCTCGGGGTGGGCGCCGATGTCGGCCGCCGCAGCGCCCTCGAGCGTCAGCTCGGCCGTGAGATCGGCGTCGTTATGGCATTCGGTGCAATAGCCCGTCAGCGATTCGATACTCGCGGCAAGCTGCTGCTCGGGCGGCGCGCTGCAGCCACTGAGCAAGGCGCCGGCGGCGACCAGCCCGGCGGCAGCTCGCGCCGTTTTAGCTCGCGCGACCGCAGCTCGCTCAGCATTGGCTCGCCCTGCAGCTCGCGCGCTCCCGCGTGCCGACATCGCTGCCGTGCAGGGCGACATCAATACGCCCCCCGCAGGCGCCCGCCCCACCAGAGCCCCTGATAGAGGTTGTAGACGAAGCGCCTCGGCTCCGGCAGCGATTCATAGCCCGCCGTGACACCGACCGCGAGGATCTCCTCGACGCCCTTGCCCTTGATGATCTCGAGCCGGATGCGCTCACCGACCTCGTCGAGCATCGCGAGCTGCGCCTCGAGCGCGGCGCGGGTCTGCGGCGCGCCGTGGGCAGCGATCACCTGCGTATCGGGCCCCACGATCCCGCCAAGCACGCGCAAGGCATCCTGGTTGCCGCCGACCCAGCCGCCCGTCGAGAAGTCGAGCAAAGGGAATTCGCCGACCGCGAGCACGCCGCCCACGGCAATCACGTCGTCGGCCGGGAAGCGCACGTAGATATCGCCGTCGGTATGCGCCTCCGAGAGATGGCCGTACTCGATCGTGTAGCCGCCGAGCTCGTAGCGGAGCGGCTGCGGCTCATGCGAATAAAAGGTGAGCGTCGGGAGCGCGGAGTCGGGCCGCGGCGTGTAGTTCTTCTGTTCCCACTCGACGTAGTACTCGGTACCCATCCAGAGCTTCGTGTTCTGGTGGGCAACGATCGTGGCGCCACGGCTCGCGATGGCCTCATTCGCGCCGGTGTGATCGAGATGCCAGTGCGTGTTGAACAGGACGCGGATCGGCGCGCCATCGAATTGCCCGTCGATAAAGGCGAGCAGCGCCGCGGCCGAGTCCGGCGCTCCCGAGTCGACGAGCGCGAGGCCCTCGGCCGTCTCGAGCACGACGACGTTGCTGCCGGCGCCGGTGATCAGCGACAGGTTTTCGGTCAGGCGAAGCGCGGCCAGATCTTCTGCCGACGCTCCGCCGGCACAGGGCAGCGCGGCGCCCACGGCAATGACCGTGGCACGGAAAACGTCTCTTCGCGTCTTCTTCGGCATGGGCCTCCCCCGACGTTGGACCGAGTATAAACGGCCGCGTTCGTCGGCCCTAGAGAGACCACGGCAGTGAACCTTTTGTCGTCGTCGCGCGCTCAAGGATCACCATGAGCAAAAAAATCGCCGCCCTCGTCCTCATCGCCGCGCTGGCCCCGCAGCCCGGATCCACCCAAGCACCGATTCCCGAAGCCCTGGAGCCCTGGCGCGACTGGGTGCTGCACGGCCTCGAGTACCGCAGCTGCCCGGTGCTGAACGGGCGCGCCGCGACCGATCCGGCGGGCCATGTCTGCGCCTGGCCCGGCGAGTTGTCGGTCGACGTCGCCGCGAACACGGCCGACTTCGCACAGAGCTGGACGCTCTACAAGGAAGACTGGCTGCCCGTGCCCGGCGACGCGCGTTACTGGCCGGGCGAGGTCACCGTCGACGGCGCGACGCAAGCGGTCGTGATGCGCTCGGGCCGGCCGATGATTCGCGCGGCGGCAGGCACTCGCCGCGTCGCGGGCACGATCCGCTTCGAGACCCGACCCGCATCGATTCCCGTGCCCGTCGAGACCGGGCTGATATCGCTGAGGCTCGATGGCGAGCGCATCGCGCTGCCGGAGCTCGAGAGCGGTGCGCTCTGGCTTGGCCTCAGGCCCGATCTCGTCGTCGAGGAGGACCGGCTCAGCGTCGAGGTCTACCGGAAACTGAGCGACACATTGCCGATCCGCGTCGAGACGCGCATCCAGCTCGATGTGGCGGGCCAGAGCCGCGAGCTCGCGCTGACGGGGGCCTTGCTGCCCGATTTCGTCGGCGAGTCCATCGCCTCGCAGTTGCCGGCCGAGCTCGATGCCGACGGCACGCTGCGCATGCAGATCCGGCCCGGACGCTGGCAGGCAACCCTCATCGCGCATCACCCGGACGTCTTCACTTCGATCGCGCGACCGGCTGTCGTCGCCCCATGGCCGGCGGAGGAAATCTGGAGCTTCCAGTCGAATCCCTTGTTGCGCGTCGCCGTCCTTGAAGGCGTGCCCGCGATCGACGGCCGCCTGGCCCGCGTGCCGGGCGACTGGCAGGCGCTGCCGAGCTTTGCCGTCGGCGCGGAGATCGCGCTCAATCTCGTCGAGCGCAGCCGCAACGACGCGCTCGACGACAACCGGCTCGAGCTCGCCCGCAATCTCTGGCTCGACTTCGACGGCGAGGGCTTTACGGCGCACGACTCCGTGCAGGGCCAGCTCAACCGCGACTGGCGCCTCGACATGGCGCCGCCCTTCACGATGTCGAGCGCGTCGATCGGCGGCGAGAACCTGCTCGTCACCGAAGGAGCGGAAGCCGGCCTGCAAGGCGTCGAGCTCCGCACGACGGCGCTCAGCCTCCTGTCCACCGCGCGCCTGCCGTCCGAGCGCGAGCTGCCGGTCACGGGCTACACGGATGACTTCGACGCGGCAACCACGACGCTGTACCTGCCGCCCGCATACCGGCTCGTCGCCGCGCCGGGCACCGACATCGCCGACGGGGCCTGGATCGAGCGCTGGCGGCTGCTCGATATTTTCCTTGCGCTGATCATTGCGGTCGCAAGCTGGCGGCTGCTCGGCCCGATCGGCGGAGGCATCGCGCTCGCGACGATGATTCTCGTGTATCACGAGCCCTGGGCGCCGCAGTACGTCTGGCTCAATCTCCTGCTGATCACCGCCCTGCTGCGTGTCGTGCCGGCGGGGCGCCTGCGCAGCTGGTGCGGGCATTATCGGCTCGTCAGCGCCGGCGTTCTTGTCGCGCTGCTCGTGCCTTTCGCGGCGCTGCAATTGCGCGCCGTGGTTTTTCCGCAGCTCGAGCCGGGTTTCTTCCAGCGCGGGATCGGCGCGCCCTCGCCGCTCGCCTTCGGCTACGGCGGCGCGGCGGCACCGTTCGCGGCGCCCGCCGCGCCGGACGACACGATCGTCGTGACCGGCACACGCATGCGCCGCGACGATTTCACCTCGACCAATGCGTCGGTCACCGTCACTGACGAAGACATGCGCAGGCTCGGCGCCACGAGCGTCGCAAACATGGTGAACCAGTTGCCTGCGAATGTCGCCGCGCAGAGGGCGGGAGCGGAAAGCGACTCGAGCTTCAGCCTGGGCCAGGACGTGGCGGATCTGCGGGGGACGAATGGCGGCGCAGGTTCGCGCACTCTTACGCTCGCCGATCCGAGGCGTTTCACCGGATCGAACGAATCCGGCGTCGTCGACACCGACTTCATTCCGACCGCGCTCGTCGGCCGCATCGACACCGTGACCGGAGGCGCGTCGGCGACTTACGGCGCCGACGCGATGGGAGGCGTGGTCAATGTCATCGGCAACGCCCAGGGCCTCAGCCGCTACCAGCAGGGCGCCCTCGTGCAGACGGGCCCCGGCCTCCCCGACTGGGCCTGGTCGCGCTATCGGCTCGGCTTCAGCGGCCCGATTGCGGCCGGGCAGACCTACTCGCTCCTGATCGTCGGACCCGGGATCGTCGGGCTCTGGCGTGTCGCGAGCGTCGCTCTCGTGCTCGCCCTCGCCTGGCTGCTCGTCCGCCCGGCGCTGCCGCCGCGGGACGACGATGGCCGCCGCCAAGCCACGAGTGATGATCGGGTCGACGCTGCGAGCGCGCGTCGAGGCGGCCCGGCGACGGGCGTGCTTGCCACCGGCACCAACGCTGTCGCCGGCATCAGCGCCGTCGCCGCCCTCGGCGCCCTGCTCGCCGCGCTGAGCCTGGCGTTGCCCCGACCCGGCGTCGCGCAAACGACCGGCGACTTCCCGCCCCTGCCGATGCTCGACGAGCTTCGTACCCGGCTGACCACGCCCGCGCCCTGCCATCCGGCCTGCGCCGAGCTGACCGACGCCCGGGTCGTGCTGGCCGACGACACGCTCACGCTCGATCTCGAGCTCGCCTTGCAGGACTCGATCGCCGTGCCGATCCCCGGCCACGCGCAGGGCTGGCGCCCAGAGCAGATCGCGATCGACGGCGTGAGCAGGCGTTTGCTCTATCGCGACCCGTCCGGCTATTCCTGGATCCGGCTCGAAGCCGGCGTACGTCGCGTCCGGCTCGCGGGACCGCTGCCGGCCGGCGACAGCCTGCAATTGCCCTTCCCGCTCGCGCCGCGGCACATCGCGGTCGAAGCGTCCGGCTGGGACATCGCGGGCGTCCTCGAAGCCCGCCTGCCTTCGGGCACGCTCGAGCTCGTCCGGCAGCGACAGGCCGACGACGGCGCCGGCGAGATCCGCGCGACGGCGTTTCCACCCTACGTGCAGGTGACGCGATCGATCCAGTACGGCATCGACTGGACGGCGATCACCACCGTGCAGCGCATCGCGCCGCGCGACGGGGCTTTCACGCTCGCCGTCGCGCTGCTGCCAGGCGAGGCGGTCGTGACGGAGGACATCGAGGTCGAGGGCGGCATGGCGACCGTGGCCTTTGCCGCGGGCCAGGCGGCCGTGTCCTGGCAGTCGACCATTCCGACCGGCACGGCCATGTCGCTGACGGCAGCTGACGACGTGCCCTGGTCGGAGCGCTGGCTGTTCAACGTCGGCCACGAGTGGCACGCCGAGTTCGACGGCCTGCCTTTGACCCGGGTCCGGCCGTCCGGTGAGCTCGCGTTGTTCGCCGAGTACCTGCCGCGGCCCGGCGAGACGCTCGACATCGCACTGACACGCCCCGCGGCCGTCGCGGGCGACACGATCGCGATCGACGATGTCCGGTATTTCCGCGCCGCCGGCGACCGCGAGTCGTCGAATGCGATCGCCTTCGCCTACCGCAGCACGCGTGCCGGCGAGCATCCGATCACGCTACCCGAGGGCAGCGAGCTCGAGCAGGTCTCCATCGATGGCGCGCCGATGCCGTTGCGCCTGGACGGCCGGCTGCTCTCGCTGCCGGTCTTGCCCGGACAGCACCGGGTCAATATCGGCTGGCGCGAAGCGACGGGTGCCGGCATCCGCTCGCCCGTCCCGGCCGTCGATCTCGGCGCCGGCGCGAGCAATCTCACGACCGGGTTCCGCCTGCCCGCCGATCGCTGGATTCTCTTCATGTCCGGCCCGGTGCTCGGGCCCGCCGTGCTCTATTGGGCCGAGCTCGCCCTGTTCGTGCTCGCGGCGCTCGTTCTCGGCCGGATCGCCATGAGCCCGCTCAGGACGCACGAATGGCTGCTGCTCGGGCTCGGTCTCTCGACATTCTCGTGGCCGGTACTCGCGCTCTTCGGCGCTTGGGCGTTCCTCATGAGCTGGCGAGGCCGCAAGGCGCCCGCCGTGCATCCCTGGCTATTCAACGGGGCGCAGCTCCTGCTCGCCCTGCTGACCGTCGGCATGCTCGTCGCACTGGTCGGCTCGATCATGAACGGGCTGCTCGGCTCCCCGAGCATGCACATCCGTACGCCCGTCGAGGGCGGAGGATTGACGTGGTTCCTCGATCGCACGGACGGCGCCACGCCGGCGATTCAGGTGATCTCGGTCTCGCTCTGGGTGTACAAGGCGGCGATGCTCGCCTGGGCGCTCTGGCTCAGCTTCGCCTTGCTCCGATGGCTCCGTTTCGCCTGGACGGCGATCGGATTCGGCGGACTCTGGCGTGGGAAGATGCGCGCGGCTGCAAGCACGGCATAATCGGAGGCCATGCCTCCGGAACAACCGCGCTCGATCCAGGCGCGCCTCGCGCAGTTTCTCGGCCACACGACCGAGTCGGCCTGCGCCTGCGCCATCGTCATGGTGCAGGGCCAGCTCTTCCTGCTGTCGGCGGCGCACTGGCTGATCGCGCTCAAGACCGGGCTGCTCGCCGGGGCGGTTGCATCGATGCTGCTGGCATTCGGCCGCGCGCCGCGTCCCTGGATGCTGTCAGTGGTGCTCGGGGCCGCGACGGCGCTCGCCGATTTCATCGTGCACTCGGGCGATCTCGTCGACGTGATCGTCGAGGCGATCGTGACCGGCATCGGCGCAGGCGTCCTGGCCTACGCGCTGACGCACGCGTTCCGCTGGCTGCGTCGGAAACTCGCTGACTGAGCTCAGTCCGGCTGCACGGGCTGCAGGCGGATGCCGCCGATCTCGAGATTGCGAAACTCCGGCGGCCGGATCTCGAC
>Ga0315910_10003997_pt1 | contig 12404 bp, 11 predicted proteins | sample EdamamesoilMG_FD_204470 | JGI IMG/M metagenome (GOLD analysis project Ga0315910, IMG submission 204470) | Garden soil microbial communities collected in Santa Monica, California, United States - Edamame soil | ecosystem: Environmental > Terrestrial > Soil > Garden | place: USA: California... | reverse complement strand
AACTCGGTAATTCCCTGTAACAATCCCAATAAGAAAGCCGCGATCACTTTGCCTCCACTTGCGCAACGATCTCCTCGATGCGCTCCTTCGAAAGAACTTCACTGTAGCGTCCACGGATCTGGCCCTTCTGATCGATGACCATCAGCGTGGGGAGTTGCTCGATGCGGTACGCACGACCCACCAGCCCCTCCTCGTCGTACGCATTGCTATAACTGACCGCTGATTGACCAAGGTGGGCTTGCGCCGCGGCGCGCTCGTCGCTGGTGGCAATGCCCAAGATACGCGCGCGCTCACCCAGCGCCCCGGCAGCTTGAGCCAGATACGTGCGCTGCTCGTCGCAGGGCTTGCACCAGCTGGCCCAAAAGTCCACGACCACGATTCGACCGCGCAAATCGCTGAGCCGAATGCGATCTCCGGGGGCTCCACCTGACAGCAGCTCCAGGTCGAAATCTTGAGCGGCTTCTCCGGACACGCTCGAGCCCGACTTCTTGTTCACGTAAGGCAAAATCACAAACACGAACATCAAGACCACCGACAGCGCGGAAACGGCCAAAAACCAAGTCTGTCGACCTTGCAAAGTCTTTTGAGAATTGTCTCGGGCGTCACTCATCGCGTGACGATCCATACCAGGGTCGCGGAAAAGGCAAAGAAGACACACAAGACTGCTACTACAAGCGGCGTCGTGCTGGGCTGTGCTGCTTGGGGGAGACCCGACGCCCGCATCCGTCGATCCACCTCGACTTGTTCGCGGCGAACTTCGCTCCAAAACAGGACCACAGCGAGCAGGATCGTCACCAGACCATAGCCGCCAAGCGCGAGACGTACGCGCACAGCACGGCGGGTGGCCCAGCTGCTCGCTCGGCTCGCCCCGCTGAGCAACTCTGCATCCCAGGCATCGAGTGTGTGCTCTTGTCCGTCCATCGGGTAGCCCACCGCGCTCTGGGAGGGTCCATCGGGATCCGACGACAGGACCAAAAAAGCATCCTTCAGCTGTGAAGCCTCAAGGCGCAGTTGGCCATGCGCCGTTCCGTCCGAAGCCTCCGTCAAGGAGAGCCGGCCGCCAGGACCGCGGCCTCGTTCACTCACCAACGAATACCAGACGTGATCTCGGACAATGGGTGAAACCACCTGCACCGGGCGGGGGCTACCTTGCCCTTGTGTGAGGTAAAAGGCGCCGGGTACCACAGGCAAGGTCTCTTCGAATTGAAACGGACCGTCCGCAAGCTGCACGCTGACTTGCGCGCTTAGTTGATGATGGAACGGGCGAACCACAAAGCGACAGATGCCTTGTTCGTTGGTCAAGCACCTGGCTGGACCGCTCAGGGTTGCGCCACTGACCTTGAGCTCAAGCGCCGTGTGAGCTAGCCCGGCTGGCCCAGGACAACCACTGGCAACCATCTGCGGGCCGACGTGCACCACAAGCGGCTGCTCAAAGGGGACAGCGAAGATGACGCTCGGCACATGCAGGCACACGCGCACGCCAGCTTGCTGATGCGCTGACAAATGGGAGCTGCGCCGCGTCGCCGCCGACAGCCACTGCGCCGTCGACAGCTGCGCCATTCCCGTTGCCAGGCTCGTTCCGCGCGCGTCCCGCACACGCAAGAAAAGGGGCCACTTGGCCAACCGGGGCAGGGAGATCTCGACCCATCCGTCGTCGTCGGTGCGGTACTCCTGGGCGGTCGTGTGCTCTCCCTGCGTCGCGTGCACAAACACGCGCGCGCGGCCCGCCGGATGGATGACACCCGTCTCCTGCCGCAGCACCTGAACGCGCCCGTGGAAGGTCCCAGCTTGATCGGTCGGCCCCCCCAAGACTCGTGCAAAGCTGATGGCGCCGGCGGGAGAAATGAACAGGCTGAGCGCAGCGACCAGCAGTGCCGAAAGCGGGAGCAAGTAGACCAGTCGCGGCATGAACTGCATTGTAGCGCTTGTGACTCAAGGACATTTTACTAATGTCGCGGCAATGCCCAAAGCGTCGAAAAAACGGGTCAAGCCGCTCAAAAGCCAGGACAAGAAGCGAAAACAAAGGCGTTTTTCCACCAGCTCGACCTTCATGCCAGGTTGGGTCGCGCTCGTCGGTATGGCCAGCTGCCTGGTGCTGGGCAGCGGCGTGTTTGGTCTGTGGATGGCTGACCCAGCCGTGTACTGGGCCAGCTATTTGGTGACAGCCGGTGGGGTTGGCTTGGGCATCGCGCTTTGGTTCGGCCAACCTCCTGAGGTTGCCGTGGCCGTGGGCGACGCCGGTGTCGCGGTGGAGGGTGGCCGCCAAACCGCGCGCCTCAATTGGTACGAGGTGCGCGCCATTCGTACGCGCGGCGGACACCTTTTGGTGGAGGGAGACCAGTCGCGGCTCAAGTTCTTGATCGGGGCCAACTTGGGCGCCTCGGCCCTGCTGCTGAAAGAAGCGGCCGAACGCATCCCCGACGTGCTCGACATCGATCCCCGCGTTACCAAAACCTTGCCAGATCCAACCACCGTGCGTGGTTTGCTCCAAGATGTGCAGGATGATCAAGTCGCTGGTGCGCGCTGCGCGGCGAGCGAGACGCTCATCCATTTGGAAGAGGATGCGCGCGTGTGTCCGCGTTGTGGCCAGTTGTACGACAAGAATCACGTGCCCCAGGCGTGCGTCTCCTGCGATACGGCCTTAGGGGAAAATACCCTGTTCGCCTGATTTACCAGCGGAGTCGACACCGCATTGAGCTTGCGCAAGGTTCTCCCCTGCGCAGGCTCACCGGGCCGCCTGCAGCATCTTTACGCCACCTGCGCCCAGCTCCAAGACTTGCACGGACCTCCCGCCGTAATAGCGGGAGAGCCCCACGTCGATGCGGTAGACGCGCTCATCACATGCTGCGCTCATGCCTCGCTCCTGGACGGTGTGACCCACCACCAGACGTTGCGCGCCCAGGCGCTTGAGCACCTGGGACAGAACTTGGCAGGCCTGAGCGCCGAGCACCGGCGCGCCATACAGTCGCGTCCACAACGGCCCGTCGGGATCGACGACCGGGCTCGGGGGGCTCGCGCGGTTTCCCTTCATCCACTCGGCGCTCTCCGCGTTGAGTCGATCAATCCCGTACTTGATGTGGGCCGGCAGCACGCCCCCATGCGCAAACACGGTGTCGCCCACCATCAGGATCAGCGGTCGCTCGGCGAGCTGGAGCGCGAGGGCACCACCCGGCATGAACACCTGCGCCCGGGCTTGGAATGGTCCGGAAATATGCGCCGCCTGAGGCGAATGGGGCTCGAGCCCTTCAAACCCGAGGAGAGCTCCGGTCGTGACGTAGCGAAAGTCCCCAAGCACGTTCATGGCTTCGTGGTTGCCGTTGAGCACGTGCACCGCACCCCCGGCCTGTTTGGCCTGCTTGCTGACCTGAGCCAAAAATTTCAGGATGCCGAGATCGTCATCGCCACGATCCAGTTGATCACCCGTCTGGACCACGACCAGCGTCCCGCCGATCCAGGTCCCCGTCGCGTCGATGGCACCCGCTAGGCGAAACGCCGCATGGGTCGCGGCGAGGTCGCCGTGCAAATCGCCGATGGCCACCACACGCGCAGCCGATGGGAGTTGAAATGCGCCGTGCTCGACCGGCGTATCGAGAGCAGCCGCTGACGCGGCAAGGGACACAGCCGGGGGCTCGTGTGGCGGCGATGCGCCGTGAGGAGCAGCTCCGGTCGCAGGAGCAGGCAGCTGCTCTGCCGGGCGATCACACGCCCAAGCAACAGCGAGCGCCAAAACTAGACTCAATATGAGGACTCGCGGCCTTGCGTGATTCATCATTCTGTCCTGTGTGGATTGTGGGAGGGGGCCTCATCCACGTCCGCTCTAAATACATGGACCAAGACGCTCGGACGAGCACCACACATTTGTAGCACCACGGAGCGCACCGCTTGCGCCACCGCTTCCTCGAGGGGGCGCATCCGCTGCCCTCGCACTTGCTCGACCGTGCTCACGATGCACGACTCGATGACATTGTAAGCGCCTTCATCCCCGTCAACACCCACGACGCCCCGCGCGGAGATCTTGGGTGGACAGATGAGTTGCTCTCGATGATCGAGCTGAGCCGAGATCGCGATCACTCCAGCTCGTGCCAAGACAAAGCGCTGACGGCGGGTGGGGTTGTCCAACTCTTCGCCTCCTTCCACGAGGCGGGTGATCCCCGCGGGCACACGCCCACCATCAACGAGCGGTCCGTCCGCTGAGATGGCGACGCACATGCCGTTTTCCACCACCATCACGTCGGCTACCCCGCACGACCGCGCGAGCGTGGCGTGCCTTTGCAGGTGGCCGAGCGTGCCGTGAACAGGAATGAACGAGCGGGGCTGGGTCCACTTCAGCATGGCGCGCAATTCAGCACGGCTGGCATGTCCGCTCACATGGACGAGAGGATGAGTGGCAGGGGTGATGATTTCTACGCCTTGCCGCATGAAATCATTCTGCATCGCGTAAACCAGTCGCTCATTGCCCGGAATGATGCGTGCTGAGAAAATCACTCGGTCCCCCGGCTCCACCTGCACGTGCGGGTGAGCTCCTTGAGAGAGCTTGCGAAACGAAGAGTTTGCCTCACCTTGGCTGCCCCCCGCCATCACCAAGATCTGCTCGCGCCGCAGATGGGCCAAAGCGTCTTGTGCAACCAACAAGCTGCTTTTGCACTTGATGTGCCCCAGCGCCACCGCAATGTCGAAATGCCGACGCAAGCTGCGCCCAAGGAGGCACACTTTGCGCCCAGCGTGCTCAGCCGCTTTGAGCAGCGCAACGATGCGGTGCACGTTGCTGGAAAACAGACTGACCACCACACGCCCGGTCGCGGTGAGGACGAGGTCGTGCAGGGTCTGTCCTACGCTGGTCTCATCGCCCTCCCGCTGCTCCGTGAAAATGTTGGTGCTATCGCTCAACAACAAGGCAACCCCCGCTTGACCCAGTTGCATCAAGCGCTGCGTGTCGGTTTGCCATCCCGTAGGTTGCGATTCATCCAAGTCGAAATCAGCGGTGTGAATGATGCGACCGGCGCCCGTCTCGATACAGAGCGCGGTGGCTTCGACGATGGAATGCGCCACCCGGATGGGCTCCACGACAAACGGCCCGATCGGGTAGCTTTCACCGGGCTGTACTACGCGCAGCTCCGCGTTACGCAAGCCCTGTTCCTCGAGTCGTGCCGCGATGAGCGCGGCGGCATGGGCCGGTGCGTAGATAGCAACCCTATCTGGCAGCATGCGCAACAAATGTGGCACCGCACCCACGTGATCCTCGTGGCCGTGGGTGATGAACACGCCCCTGAGCTGAGTACGCCGCTCCAAAAGCCAGCGCAAATCCGGGACGAGCAGGTCCTCCCCCACGTCGTCCTCCGGAAATGTCGCTCCACAATCCACCACCAGGATGTTGCCGCCTTGTTCAAGGGCAAAACAGTTCATTCCGATCTGCCCCAGCCCCCCGAGTGGCACGAAGCGCACAACATTTTCGTGTGCTGACCGGTCAGGTCCTGCATCCATAGAAACCTGAATACCCCAATCACCCTAGACTTGGGAGGGCCGCGCAGATTCTGCTAACATAGAGGTGTGACGAAGATTTCAACAGACCAGGCCGAGGACCTTTTGGACGAAGGCGCCACATTCGTGGATGTACGCACGCCCGAGGAATTTGCGGAGGGACATGTACCCGGTGCGCTCAACGTGCCCGTCAATTTTGCGGCGCCCGGCGGGATGAAGCCGAATGACGAGTTTCTTGAGGTGATGACGCGCGCCTTCGCCAAGGATCAAAAATTGATCATTGCTTGCAAAGCCGGTGGACGCTCCGCTCGCGCCACGAGCATGCTCGAGCAAGCGGGCTTCACCAAGCTCTACGACATGACCGCAGGCTTTGTGGGTTCCAAGGATGCATTTGGTCAACCCATCCCAGGCTGGCAAGCTGAAGGCCGTGAGATCGAGATCGACGCAGAAGCCGACCGCACCTACGCAGGCATGCGACGCCTCTCAGGTCTAAAGACAGACGTGTCCGGCCTCAAGAAGGAGTGACGATTCACTCCCAGCTTCCGCTGGCTGCAGTTCATTCCAGCTGCAGTCCGGCCCCTCCTACTTGGTCGGCGGCGGTTTTCCACGTCTCGTGGCTTCGCCTCAACGTGTTTAGAGGGGCCCTGTCCCTCTCGAAAACTACGGCCTCACCCGCTCGTAGTCGGCCGCCGCTTTCTCCAGCTGCTTGTAGTCGCGCGCCGCTTTCTCCGCCTCGGCGACGAGCGCGGGTGTAAACGCGGTCATGCCCCAGATCCCTCCAGGTCGCTTGCGGAACGCATACCGGGTCCCCTTGACCGTTTGCACCGTCGCTCGAGGCCCCGCCTCCTCCACGCGCTGCACGCCCGACATGTCCCTGCGCATTTGATCGAGCCAGCCGTGCTCGCGGGCAAGGAGGGCAAATACATCCGCTCCGTCGGGTGCGCTGGCAAAGGCGCCGTACTTCGCCTGCAGGTCTGCACGCTCTTTGGGGGGAAAGGCAGCGCTGAGCAGCGTCAAGCTCCGCTGCCGATAGTCGCGGATGGAGTAACAGGCGTGTTGGGCCGCTTCCTCTGTATAGGCAAAAAAGCCCGCCGGGTCGGCTTGGTTCACAGCCTTGGCGACGCGCAGGTAGGCGCCCTTGGGGGTCTTGTCGCTGGGAAAAGTGAGCCAACTGTAAGCATAGCCGACGAGCGGAACGGCCAGCACCGCAAGGACGAACACAAAGCGCAGCCCGGGGTGACGCCGAGCAGAGCGGGCCCGTGGACGAGCGCTCGACGCTGGAAACTCCTCGCGCATCGGATCGGGGGAGGAAGCTCGCGTCTGCTCTTCGTTCACGCCGCCGCTTTACTGCAATTGCCCAGGGGAGCAAGGCTCGTGCGCGTGGTCCGTCGACCATGAGCCTTGCGCCCGATAGCCAGGCCCCCTAGACACAGCTCCCTCGACCCCTTGCGGTGTCACTTGGTGGCGCGGGCAGGCGGCGGCCCAGCGCCATGTTCCACCAGCACCGCGTGTTTGTCATCGTCCCGGCGTACTGCGAACAGCGGTTGATCCAAGCGACCATCCGTTCGATTCCGGCGCTGGTCGATGCGATCATCGTGGTGGACGATGGGTCCACCGACAGCACGCAGGCCAAGGTAGTTGAGCTCGCTGACGAGCGGACGCACCTCATCGCCCACGACCACAATCAGGGAGTTGGCGCGGCCATCTACACCGGTTACGCGGCGGCGATCGCCATGGGGGCAGACATCTTGGTCGTCATGGCAGGTGACAACCAGATGGATGGCAGCGACCTCGAACCGTTGCTCCGCCCACTGCTCATTGGTAGCGGCTACGTGAAGGGCAATCGTTTCTTACATCCACAGGTCAAACACATGCCTCGCTTACGCCGCTGGGGTAGTCGCTTGCTCGGCTACTTCACGTCATGGGCTACGGGCGTTCGAATCGACGATAGTCAGTGTGGTTACACGGCGATCACTCGCCAAGCCGTGCTGAGCTTGGACTTGAGCCGTATGTGGACGGGCTACGGCTATCCCAATGACCTCTTGATTGCCTTAGCGCGGCGTGGCGTAGCCATCGCGCAAGTGCCAGTACGCCCTGTTTACGCGGGAGAAGCGAGCGGATTGCGCCCCTGGCACCTGCTCACCATCTGTACCGTCATTCTGCGTCGCTGGTGGAGGGAGCGTCACGTGCAGTCAAGCATGGCCGAACGCTACTCAAAGGAACAACTCATGGGTTGAACCGTGACATCCGGCTGCCCCATGCTTGCCCCGCGCGTACGAAAGAGAAATGACCCCCCGCTCAGTTCTGGAACGATGAGCGCTGTATCTTTGTCGGCCCGAGGATCCGCGCCAGCGCTGGCACCGTAGGCACCTACGCAGGGCGCTTGCGGGCTGCCAAACAGCACCATCTCCTCCACGCTCAGCGCAACGGGCTCTTGGGCAATGCCGTGCACCAGCACACGGGGTGAGTGCTCCGACTGTCTGCTCACGATCACGCGTGGCGTGGTCGCACGCTGCTCGGCGCTGCACACCTCTGGTCGCCTAGGTAGATGCCGGGGCAAAGCAGCGGGTGTAGGGGCCAGGTAGGCGCTGTCCCCTCCCAACTCAACAAACTCGGCGCGGATGGTTTCACCGGCGGCGTTCACTTGCAAAGACAGAAACCCAACGTTCTGTCCCCTATATGCGATGTGCACCTGGTGCGATGCGCCTCCCATCTCGGTCAGCCCACCCATGAGGTACGGTGTCGCAGCGCCTTCGCCAAGCCATGAAACCACCACGCGATTGCTCGCCAAGAGCAACAGACTGCGCAGCTGGCCATGCGCCACCACAGCCTCCTGACGCGCACCCTCAGCCAATTGCGCGAGCAGGTCTTGATCGTAGCCTGCCTGTGTCATTTTGGGCCAGTTGACCTCGGCCATGCGCCGCGGCGCTGTGGATGAAGACAGATAATACATGTCCGCCTGATCGGGTTCACCGAACGCCACGAACAGGCCGGGTCCCGCGACGCTCAACATCGCCCCAGCCAAAGGCGCGCCCAGTTTCACGCTCGCCCCTGGTCCGTCCAACCCCACGTTGATCATCGCGTTGCCCGTGATCCCTTCAATCCGATTGTCCCAGGCTATCTCAATCGGGCCTTGTAGGTCGTCGTTGCCCAAGGCAACCGGATAACGCAAGAGAGCACTGCCTTCGACTTGCGGATAGTACCCCAGCTTGAACGCTTGGCTGCTCTGCGTGGGCGCAAACAACACTCGGCTTTGCACACGCAAGTCCGACAGCCCCACATGAACCAGACTGGCCGTACCGCGTGCTTCATCGCCCAGCACGGTGGACCACAGCGTGTTGCCCAGGAGCGCTTCGTTCACGCCGGGGGTGGACCATAGCCCACTATGCACTTGGGGAGCTTGCTCGGTAGGTCGGCACGAGAGGGACGCGGCCGCAGTCAGGTTCTTTCCGCCGTCCATAACGGGATGGGTTGAGGTCGATGCGTCTGTCTCCGCTCCCTGATAACCAAGTCGCACCAGTTCATCCCCCACCAAGCAGCCGACACTCGTGCAGCGCAGCGCCACCTCACATTGGTCGCTACTACACACCTGGACCGGCAGCGTCTGTCGGTTCCAAACCAGGCCTCCTGTGCTGGACTCCCAATAGACCTGCCGCCGTCCGTCCACTGCAGCCAGCTGCTTGCCCGTGCCATGAACAGATGTGCTGCCCAGTGGCGCCCGCCCCACCGTCAGCAAGCCCCCACCGTCACTCAACTGGGCGATGTGTTGTCCGCCCCAACGTTCGGCAACTACCGTCACCAAGCCAGGCTGACCCAAGATCAATTGGGCATGAGCATCCTCGTCCACCATCAGCTGGGGCGCCGCGAGCGTCACATCGAAACTGGCAGGAATTTCAGGCGGCACGAAGGGTCCCAGCACGAGCACGTGCTGGTCCTTCTGGCGCTGCGCGAGCGCCCACATGCGATGCTGCTCGTCAAACCCAAAGTCGAGCAATGTCGCCTGCCCAGGCAACTGTAGAAATGTGGAGGTGTCCCCCTGTACAAGCAGCAGACCATACGGCGAGCAGCCCAGCTCAGAGGCGTGGGGCGCACACACGCCGGATAGCGCAAGCTGTCCATCCGCGCTGCCCCGCAGCTGGGCCTGGCTGAGCGCACCGCGTAGCTTGAAATTGAGCAGCTCAAAGCGCTCATGAGAGGGCGAAAGGCGGTAGAGTCGCAGCTCAGGTGAAACATCCTGAGACGCCCCACTGCACAACAAGAATGGTTGCTCGCTGCGACCACCTAGCACAAACGACTCACATTCGTTGGGCCGCGGCACGGTCGTGGCGGTCAGTTCTCGATCCATTGCTCCTCGCTCGAGTTGAAAGCCACCGCCTTCACTCGGCAAGAGCCGAACGTATCCAGCGTCGTCCAGCACGGCGCTGCCGCTGAGAAGCGGCGTCACACGCGCGAAGATGGGCAACCTTCCGCGGGGTTTTTCTGACCGCTGCCGCAACTCCATGGCCGCCCACGATGAGCCCCGGGGCGTGACGCGTCCAAACAAACCAGGCACCAAAAGTACCCCGTTTTCGTGATCAAACTCCGCCGCAGGCGCGATGCTGGGCAAACCGGTCAGAGCAAAATGCGCGCCCCCATCTACGGACCGGTACCACTGCTCGGGGACGGTCACTGCGTAGACGTCGCCACCCTGCTGGCCACCCACGTCGCTAAAAAATCCATCCCCCGGCACGCGTGCATAATGCTGACCACGATCGCTGGACCGAAACAGTTGGCCAAGAGAATTGATGGCCAAGAGATTTTCGCCCACCACGCGCGTTCGCACGAATTTTTGCGGTGGAGAGCGCGTCTGGTCGAAGGGCCCGAGCGGTTGATCAAAGAAATACAGAGTTCCTGTTTGGCCAAGGGCCGCCCAGCGTGATCCGTCCAGGATCAGTCCCACCAATGACTCAGGGGCACCAAACGGCGCCGCCTCGGGCGCTGCACCTGGCCGGCTGAGCCAGCGCAATCCCCCCGCGTCGACTTCCAAGAGCGAGCCATCGGCAAGGCGCAACGCGGCGGTAGGGCGAAGCTTCTTCTCGGGATGCAAGACCCATCGCGCGCTGGTTTGCCGCTCGCCCGGCTGGGCTGAAGCGGCCGCCGAATCCGTTGGGATCGCGCGCGAGCCCGCACATCCGACGAGCGCCCAAGCGAGCGTTGTCCAGGTCGCCGCGCGCACAACCGCCCCGCGATCCGGCCGTGCTCCTGCATTGGTCCTCCTCACGCTCACCGCGGCGATCTTGGTGGACGCCTCACGGCAGAGCAATCCCATGAGAACAATTCTTGAGTCGTCGCCGGCCGGCGCGTGAATTACCCGCGCACGAGCGCGAGCAACTTGGCCTTGGTGGTGAGCCCCACATGCTGTTCGGCACGTTCACCGTTACGGAACACCATGACGGTGGGCACGCCGCGTACGCCAAACTTACCGGCAGTGAGCGGAGACTCGTCGATGTCGAGTTTGCCTACCTTGGCCTCTGCGCCCAACTCTTCAGCAATCTGATCGATGATGGGTGCCAATTGACGGCAGGGACCACACCAAGCTGCGGTAAAATCCACCACAACGGCCTTGTCAGCCTTCAATACTTCGGATTCAAAATTCAGATCGTTGAACACATGAACGTTTTCAGATGCCATAACCCCGTCAACATAACTCCGGACCGGCACTCTGCAAGTCCCGACGATGGGAACGGCAAAACTTCGGCAGATCCATCACCCTGCATGATCCCGATCTCATATTTTACAGGCTGACTGGGATGAAATCCTCGCGCCTTTCCGCCAAGCTGATCCCGCGCTAGCGTCGCGGCAGAAAAGGTGCACCCCGCGTTGGCTGACACGATCATTGGTCCAGACCTCATCATCGATGGAAATCTCAAGAGCGACGCGAGCGTACGCATTGAAGGACGGGTCCTCGGACGCGTTGAGTCCAAAGACAGCGTACATTTAGGTTTGGGGAGCGCGGTCAGCTCGGACGTTCAGGGACAGCGTGTTGTCTTGGCTGGCAGCGTGGCGGGCAACGTGGAAGCCAAAGATCGTGTTGACCTGATGGCCGGCGCCAAACTCACCGGAGATGTTCGCTCGCCGCGGCTCACCATCGCTGACGGTGCAAACTTTCGCGGCAAAGTAGACATGGACGTACAATGACTGGCGAAAACACAGCACGGATGTCATCCGTCCTCGGTCCAAGTGCCGTGGTGCTTGGCAACGTCAAGGGCAGCGGGGACCTTGAGGTGCGCGGACGCGTGCAAGGGTCCATTGCACTCAGCGGACGCGTGCACATCGCTGAATGCGGCGTGGTTCTGGGTGATGTCGAGGCTGTACACATCAGCGTCGCCGGTGAGATCCGAGGCAACGTGCTGGCCCAAGACGGCGTATTGGTTGCTTCAAGCGGTCGGGTCGAGGGCGACATCGTGGCCCCTCGAGTGGGGATTGAAGCGGGTGCGCGCGTCCACGGACAGCTGCGCACCGGTGGCGAGTTTGGCGAACGCAGTGAGCTGCTGCAGCAACGCGGCGAGTCCTTGCAGCACGCACCCCAAGTCCCTGCCTTTTCCCTCGTCTCTCCCAAGAACGCACCGCTGCCCCTCGCGGCCACCGTACCGTTCAAGGCCCCCTCTCCGGTGCCGGCGATTGTGCAATCCAAGGGAAGCGCACAGTCTGCCGCGCTGGCGCCGCAGCCTTCAGCTCCACCACCATCGCTCGCTGCCACTCCAGCCGTGCCTCGCGGCGCGCCCAGCTCGGGCGAACATGCCTCCGGGCGGCCGCGCAAGCGCAAGCGTCCGCGCTCGCCGTTTGCGCCCCCGGCTGGTGCCATCGCGCCGGGCACGCCCACCGCTGCAGCCGCAAGTCCTTCGCCTAGTCCGGGCAATGCCCCAGCGGCACAAGCCGCAGGCCCT
>Ga0315910_10003996_pt1 | contig 12404 bp, 8 predicted proteins | sample EdamamesoilMG_FD_204470 | JGI IMG/M metagenome (GOLD analysis project Ga0315910, IMG submission 204470) | Garden soil microbial communities collected in Santa Monica, California, United States - Edamame soil | ecosystem: Environmental > Terrestrial > Soil > Garden | place: USA: California... | reverse complement strand
TCAGACCGGGAAGAAGTATTCGTGATCGGAGTCTGTGGCGCTCATCGAAATTCCACAAACTTAACCGCACCGGGGCCAATTTGTATTTCGAGTTCGCCGGGGTTTTGGTGAGTCCGTCCGGCGCGCAGTTCCGTCGCGCTCTGGCAGGGCAATTTGGATTTCACCCGCACCCGCGCGATGGCGGTGGGATCAATCACCGTCGGCTGATCCTTCTTCTTGATCACGCCGGCGTTGTTGATGAGTTCAACGATCCAGCCGCGGGAAGTGCGGTTGACTTGGTATTGGATGGCGTCGCCGGAGATTTCAATGGGAAGAAATTCCTGCGCGAGTTGCTGGAGTCGGCTGTTTGAAATCGCCGTGGGCCGACCGGTCATGTTGTTGGTCCACGCTTCGAGAACCTCGATTTCGCCATGCTTGTCCACGCGCTCGAACTCCGCTCCCAGTGCCTCCCGATGACGGGCAGACATCAGCACGCGGCTACCGCGGCGGAGTGATTTTTCCAGTTCGCCGAGGAAGGCTGGGTCAAATTCAATGTCGCCGGCCAGCAGGATCACGGGATAAGTGGGCAGAACTTCCGTCGGCACGCTGGTGAGCAGCACGTCGAAGATTTCGCCATAAGGCGTGGGGCGCAGGTAGCTCAACTCCGGATTGCTCGGGAACGGATTCGTGTGAATGTGATCGCTGCCGGGGAAGAGTTGGTGATCGAACAGGTCGCGAACTTCGCGATCACCGGCGGTGGGCTTGAGAATCCCCCACGGTTTGTCCATGTAGCCGTTGTAACCGGCCAGATGATCCAGCACCACGGCCACCGGTGTGAACGGCACGCCACGCTCGTGCTTTTGCATGAAGGTGAAAACTTCGGCGGCCTTGCGACCGTGCGAGGTCAACGTCCACGGCGCTTCGGGCTTTTCAAAAAGGATCGCGATGCTGTTCTCCGGCGTGACCATCGCCGCTCCGGCGAACCAGCCGTGCAGCCACATCCGTTCGTAAAAACTGAGCGAGTGCCCGGCATCCAAGCCGCGCGCATCCCGGCCCTCCGTGCGCAACGGCCCGCTGGTGGTGCAGGCACCATGAAACCACGGACTAACCTGTACCGCCCACGGCTTCTGCCAGGCGCGCGAAACGCCACGGGCGAAGGCCAGCTTCGATTGCGTGAAGGCGATGTTCTCCCCGACTTCCAGTCCGATGCAGCGCGCGCCCCATTCCCCGGCATACGCTTCGTAGTGCGAATGACCCGTCACACTCATGACGCGACCCAGCAGGTCGCGGCGCTTGCTCATGAAGTAGTCTTTGATCACCTCATAACATTCCCGCTTGCTGATAGGGCGACTATCGTAACCAGCGAGGCCCGCCGGCTTCATCAAGTGTTTGTAGGCATCAAAATCCTTACCAAAGTTATCGCGCCACCAGGATTCCGCGTGTGACAGGTTGTGGAAGTAATAACCCCATTCCCCCAGTTGCACCGCCGTGAACAACCCGGCGCGATCCATGGCGGCAAGCGCCGCTTCGTTCTCCCGCCCGAGCGCGCCGCGTCCACCTTTGACCTGCATGTCGCCGCCCGGATAACAAATCACCGGCCAACCGACCGTGGCCAGATAATCGAAGATTGGTTTCGTGTGCGGGTATGGCCCTGGCCCGGGATCAAATCCGTTGCCGAGATTCTGCTCGCGCATGACCTTGACCAGTTGCTGGAGCTTGTCCAATTCACCCGGAGCGCCGTACAGGCTGAAGACAAACTCGCGTTGCCCGGGCAGCAACCGCACTTGCTGCGCGCCACGTGCCAACGTTTCAAAATCGGGGAAGGCAGCCATTGGAGCGGACTGAACCGAAGTTCCGCCCAGCATGACTGCGAGGATAGCCAGCGAAGGTACGCGCGATTTCATTCTGAACTCCAAATCATAGAAGCGACTTGATGCTAACGCGAGCGCGGTGTCGGAGGCGTGTGGCTGACCGATTGGCCCTTGTCCGCCATGAATTTCAACAACGCTTCCGCATGCGAGCGAACGTGCAGCTTTTCGTAAATGTGTTTCAGATGCACGCGCACGGTGTGATAACTGATCGTGAGTTGATCGGCGATTTCCTTGCTCACCTTGCCTTGCGAAAGCAGTTCCAGGATTTCCTGTTCCCGTGCGGAGAGCGTGGCTGTCGCGGCCGTGCCTGAAGCGGGGGACTGGAAGGTCATCACGATCTTGCGGGCAATTTCGCTGGTCATCGGCGCGCCTCCGGTTTGTACAGTCGTCAGTGCTTCCAGGATGTCTCCCGGCGATGAGCGCTTCAAAAGATAGCCGCAGGCTCCGGCCTTGAGTGCGCTGAAGATGCTGGCCGTATCCTCATAGACGGTCAGCATGATGACCTGCATGGCGGGCAACTGGAGCTTGAGCCGGGCGGTGCATTCGATGCCCGAAGCGCCGGGGAGATTGATGTCCATCAGGACGACATCCGGTTTGTGGCGGGGAATCTGTTCCAGCGCTTCCTCCGCGCTGCCGCAGGCGCAGACGCAGCGGACGCCGCGGGCGCGACGCAGCATGCGCTCGAGATTGCGGCGCAACGGCGCGCTGTCTTCAACCAAGGCGACCGTGGTCATGCCATTCTCCCGGTTGGCCGTTGCCGGCCCTTGCGTTTCCTGAGCATCCGCGGTCATAGGCGATAAACGAACGGGGCGGGAAATCAAATCCGCCTCGCGGACCACGGTGAGTTGGTTTGGTGACGCTCACAATACCTCAATTGAGTTATCCGTTTGCCAATTGGCCGACACTCTGCAACGGCACCTTGAAGACTACGGTGGTGCCGCTTCCTGAGCGACTTGTCATTTCACAGCTTCCTCCCAACTGCTGCAAGCGGCGCCGCATGTTGCCCAAGCCGTCCGCTCCATTCTTGCCGGGCAGAGTTTCTGAAGTCAGGCCGCAGCCGTTGTCGCTTACTGTTACAGTGAGCGTGCCTTCGCGGACAGCAATTGCCAGCCGTAGATCCGTCGCCCCGGAGTGTTGCACGACGTTGCTCAAGGCCTCCTTGAACGCGAGGAACAGGCTGTGGCGTTGTTCGGCGTTGAGCGGTGCGACCGGAAGATCGCGGGCCACATCCAGGTGGCAACGCATGGAAGTCGCCTTCAGAAAATGCTGCGCGAACTGGCAGAAGTAAGTGGCCAGTGATGAAACGCTGTCGTGCTTGGGATTGACCGCCCACACGATTTCATCCAATGCGGTAACCATCTCCCGCGCACGAGTGCCGATCTCGCGGGTGTGTTCACGCACCTCCTCCGGAGCGAGCGTCGGGTCCTGGGCCAGTTCGCTGCCAAAGTTGATTTCCACGAGTCCGGCGCCCAGGTCATCGTGCAAGTCTTGCGCGATGCGTGTGCGCTCCCGTTCCAGGGCCTGTTGCTGTTCGAGGCGCTCAAGGTTGTGCCGGTATCGCCGCCGCACGAATAACAACACGCCGCTGCCCAACAGCCCAGCGGTCAGCACACCCGCCGTCACGCGAAACCAGGTTGCTTCCCACAGGAAAGGTTTCACCTTCAACTCGACGGCAGCCCCAGTCTCGTTCCACTTGCCGTCGTGGTTGCAGGCCGTCACGCGGAAACGATAGTCACCCGGCGCGATTCGAGGATAACGTGCAATCCGCGCGGTGCCGGCATCCACCCAATCCTGGTCCAGCCCCTCAAGCTGATAGCGGAAAGTTACGTTCTCCGGTGAAGACAAGCCCAGGCCGGTGAATTCAATTTCCAAGCGGTTGACGCCCGGACCCAATCGCAACATAGCGGGCGCAGCTCGCAAGCTGACGGGTGACGATCCGCTTGTGAGTTCGCCTCCTCCAGGGCTGTCGTACGCCGCCGCTACCCGGCCGTTGACGCTTAAACGTTCGATGACCACTGGCGGTGGCAGGGGATTTTTTCGGAGCAACTGCGGTTCGACAACCGCCAGGCCGGTCAGCATGGGCATTAACAATCGGCCATGACGGGTTTGCGAAGCTGCCGGGGAGATGCCGAACGTTGCCTGTAAATTGGCCACACCATCACCACGACCGAAGACCACGGACCTCACTCGCGACTCACGGCCCGCAGCCACCGCTTCAAGTTCCGCCTGGGCCAATTGAAAGATGCCGCGATTGCCGGCGAGCCAGAGGCGACCCTGGTCGTCGGCGAGGATTTGGGAAATGAATTCATCCCACAGCCCGTGACTGGAGCGGAACTGGAAGTAGCGCCCGTCTTTGAGCCGGCCCAAACCTTGTCCCGCAAAGCCAAACCACAGACTGCCATCGCGCGTCACCTGGAGACACCGGATGTGTCGCGGTTCACTCATGACATTGGTGGTTTCGTTGCTCAGTGTCTCCTCGTGAACGCGTAGCAACAGTCCGTCTGAAGTGGTCCCCATCCACACATTGCCACTGGCGTCCTGGACAATGGCGCGTACATCACTGGCGCCGTCAGGTAGAGGAAAGTGTTTCAAACTTCCATCGCGTTCCCGATAGCGCGCCACGAAAGAATTGAGCGCGATCCACAGATCACCGCCAGTCCCGGGGTGAAGTGCGCGAATGGAAAGGTTGGTCAATTGTTGGTTCAAGGGCAAGGGCGTGATGACACCGTTCTGATGGCGGAACACGCCGCGATCCTGCGTGCCGATGAGTATGCTGCCGGTTGGTTCCGCCGCCACACAGGCCGCTTCGCCGCCGCTCCAACTTGAGTTGCTCGAAACGAGACTCCAGATGCCATTGCTCCGGGACGCCAGGGCTCCGTTCTGGCCCGTCACCCAAAGCGTTCCCGCCGCATCTTCACAGGCGGACTGAACGGCGGCAAACGGGAGTCCGGACGTTGGCCCCAGAAGTCGCAGGGCTCGTGGACTGAGACGATTCAGACCACCGCCGCGCGTTCCGACCCAGATATTTCCTTCCGCGTCCTCAATGACGTTGATGATGGCAGGATGCGAAGTGCCCACACTTTGGAAGCCCTGGGCATCGTAACGAAAGAGTCCGCCCGACGAAGTTCCAATCCAAAGACCACCCGCCCGGTCCTCATACAACGCCGTCACCGTTACCTCGGTTTGCCCGGCGTCGAGCTTCAACTCCCCGACGGCCACGAGTTCGCCATCTTCATGACACCGATACAACTTCGAGCCGGCAAAAAGCCAGATGCCGCCCTGTCGCGCCGCGTGAATGCGGGCAGATTGTTGTCCCAAATCTGCCAGCTTCACGAATCGTCCGTCACGGAAGATGCCCACATTCCCTGCTTGCGAGAACCAGAGTCGGCCCTTGCTGTCGGCTGCCAACCAACAGATGGCCTGGCCGGGCAATCCATTGGTGATTCCGAATGCTTGTGACTCTTCATCTTTGATTCGGAAAACCACGCCAGCGTTGTCACTGATCCAGAGGTGACCTTCACCGTCCTCGGCCATCGCACGGGCTTGGGCTCCGGGTGACATTCCCTCCAGGAAAAGGTTTTTGGCGATCGTACCATCCTCCACGCAGATCATGGTTCCACCATCCTTGGCCAGCCACAGGCGGCCCCGCCGATCCAGCAGCATGGCGCGAATCTGATTCTCGGTCGGACTTGCGGGGGTTGCTGGGCCAAACTCCTGAAACCGCACGCCATCAAAGCGCGACAGCGAACGATGGGTGGCGATCCACAAGTAACCATCCGGCGTTTGCTCCAGCCCGACGATGGTGTGCTCCGGCAGGCCATCCTCCGTCTGCCAGGCACGCGCGAACCACTGCGAATTGGTGCTCGCAATAACCGGGAGGCAGACAGCGACCAGCATCACGCTGGCAAGTCTGCAAAGGAGAACCCGGTAAACCGTCCGGTTGAACACGGTGGCAATCTAATCTCTTGCGAAGCCCGGGCAAGGCGCAAGCGAGCGGATACGATCCCAATCACTGAGTCCACAAAACATTGTTCTGCGGATGCCGTTGGCAATAGATGAGTCTCGCTCCGCTAAACTCACTTGAGCGTTTTCAAATAGGCGAACAAGTCGCTCACGTCCCCGGGCGGCAACGCGTCCAGCAAACCCTCGGGCATCACGCTCATTTTCGTGAAGCTCGCCCGCCGGACCTCGCCGCGGGGCACGCGCACGTCCTCGCTGTTGGGGCGCCGCAAGACAAACGCCTCATGGTCCTCGGAAACCCGCAGGCCGTCGAGCACTTCGCCGTCCTTCAGTTCGATTCGAAAAACGCGGTAGCCGGGCTCCATCGCGGCGTTTGGAGTGAGAAGGTTTCGGAGCAACGCCTCGACACCAAGCGCGCCGGCGCCGTTGAGCACCGGACCAATCTGACCGCCCTGACCGCCGACACTGTGGCAAATCTGGCAGGCGACCGTAAACAGTCCCTTGCCCCTTGCCACATCCCCAGGCTTTTCGGCGAGCGCGTGAAACTGGGAGAATTTTTCCGCCACCGCCTTCGATTGGGTGGCGGTCAGCAGCGCGGGAGAATCCTGCGTCTTCACTGCCTGCGCCCCCGCCTGGAGCTTGCCCCACTCCAGGCCGGAAAAATAGTGAACCAACCCAAGAGTCCGTTCGCCCTCGTAGCTGCGGTCGAACTCGCTGCGAATATCTTCCGGCGAGCGGCTGCGATTCCAAACGCGAAACTCATTCAACCAGCCCGCCGTGCCTTTGCCCGGCGTGGTCCAGCCGATCCGGCAATGCTCGAACTTTTGCGGCGCGGATTTCGATTCCGCGGAGTCCAGTTCACCATTGAGATAAATGCGAAACCTGCCGTCCGAATCCCGCGTGACGGCGAGATGCGTCCACACTCCGGCGTTCATTTTCTTTTTCGCGACAATGGCGTCGTGAACTCCGCCGCCAACCCAGACACGGAATTGGCCGTCGTGAAAATTCATGTCGAGTTCGCTGGGCGAGCCGAGAATGCCGTCGTTGTTATCAATGCCCGGATCGAGCTTCACCCAAGTCTCAACGGTGAACGGACCATCGAGGGTAAGATCGGTTTCGGACCACGCGTTTCCATCGCCATTCAGCCGCAACGCCGGGCGCAAGAGCGAAGCCGTTTCCTGCATGAGTGCGGTGAAGTCAGGATCGTTTCCGAGCACGGCGGAAAGTTTGTCGAGCGTGGCGGCGTCGAGTTCGTCCTGGCCAATGACACCAGAGCGTACGGCTTGCACCGTCGCCGCGGCGCCGGACCTGGTGCTGGTCAGTGAAGCAAGCACACTGCGACGCTGCGAGGCGATCAGTTGCGGCCAGAGTTTGAGGAGGTGCTGCGGTGCGTCGGCAGACCTCGAAGCAGCCAGGCCAGCAAGCCCTTCCTCTCGGATGGCTTCAGTGGGGCCGCGAAGGAACACGTCTTCAAAGATGTCGAGTGCGTCGGAACGTAATTCCCGCAGAGCGCGCAGGGCCGCGAGTTGCGGAGCACTGATTTGGATTGTCCCTGGGGTTGATCGCTTGGTCGCGAAGCCGCTGGTCAAACGGACGAGGTCAGGTTCCAGCGCAGCGAGTTTGAAAGCGCCGGCCAATCGCGCGCCCAATTCGCGGGCTTTCTCCAATTGGAGAGTGTCCGCCGAGTCGTCGTTGAGAAGTTCGCGAGCCGTAGTTGTGACGAAAGGAGTCAGTTTCTCCGCGTTGAGCTTCGTGCGGAGATTGATCAACGATTCAATCGCCGTCGTGCGTGTGCCATTTAGTTGCAGCAATTTCTGCAACGCCTCGCCGACACCTGCCTCGTCGGGAAACTGCGCCAGGCGGAGGATTTCTTCCTGCCCCGGCGGACGGTCGAGTTGCGGGAGAAGCTGTGCGACGCGGGTGGCGCTGGCTTTCGGTTCAAGCGCGAGCGTGGCGAGGAGCCGATTTTCGACAGGCAAGAAATTCGCGGCGGCGGAATTGAGGAACTCAGCGCCGGCTTGCGGCTGCTTTTCAAGGAACATGCGGATTAGGTAACGCTCAAATTCCCGTTCGTAGGCGACGCGGGTCTTGATGGGGCGGCCATGCTGTGTGCTTTTCATGGTCGGCTCGGCCAGCGAAGGGAGGGCAAATCTCAGACAGAGTTCCACGGCGCGAGGGTCCTGGCCAACGAGGCGGCCCGCTGTGCGAATGACTTCGGCGCGGACTACGGGGGCGTCCAGAACGGGGTTTGTGACATAGCTTGCCAGGACGTCGAGGGTTTGCGACGCCGGCCATGTTGCCTCCGAAAACGCACGCACGGCTTCACGGCGGACGTTGTCCCTATCATCGGTGAGCATGGACTGGAGCGTCTTTAACTCGACAGCCCGCAGTCCTTCAGCCGCCCAGAGTGACGCAATGCGCTTGGCGGCGGTTTGCGACTTGTCGGAGGCCAGCGCGTTTAGCTTTGGTATGAGTTCACGCATCTGCCGGTCAATGATGGCCTGCCAGGCGAGATGGCTTTGCGTCGTGTTATCGCCGCCGAGTTTGCCGAGCAATTCGTCGCCGGACAGTTTCATGAAATCGGGCACGTCGAGCAGTTTCACGTCCTTGTGTTTCACGCGCCAGATGCGGCCGCGCTTCTTATCGCGGTCGGGATGGTTCCGCGGCACTTCGTTGTGTGAAATGATTTTGTTGTACCAGTCCACAATGTAGAGGCAGCCGTCGGGACCGAGACGCAGCGCGACGGGGCGAAACCACTCATCGCTCGATTGTACAAAGTCAGGGAGCTTTTGATAACGGTAGCGCCAGCCATCGTGTTCCTCATGGCGGCTGATTTTGATGGCCTGGATTTTTCGCGTGATGGGATTGGCGACGTACATCACGTCTGCATAAGGCTCAGGCCAACCGGTCTTGTCGCTTAACGCGAGTCCGCTCAACCCTGTGCCGCCCATCGCAAAGTCGGTGGCGGTGCCGGGGAACTCGGGCGCGTAACTTTTGAACTGCGCGTCGGAACAGCCGGGGTAATTGGCGTACTCGTGGAAGGGCATCACGGGATAGCCGTAGTCGTTCGCCTCCTGAATCCACGCCTCGCCCTCGGCGGTCAGCACGAGTCCCCAGATGTTGCACGGGCCTTGCGACGTGATGTCAAAGTCCGAACCGTCGGAGCGGAACTTCGCCATGCGCGTCTGGTCAAAGTGCTGCTCCTGACCCGTCGTGGTCTTGACCTTGCCGTAATTGAACGCGCCCTGCGCCATCCAGATCCAGTTGCCCGGCGCACGGGTGAATTGGTGCGGGAACAAATGGGAATCCTGCACGCCGAAGCCACTCAGGATCACCTCGCGTTTATCTGCGCGGCCGTCGCCATTGGTGTCGCTCAGGAAAACAATCTCGGGGCCGTGTTGCACATAAACGCCATTCTTGTAGGGCAGGATGCCGAGCGGGATCGCCAGTCCATCCGCGAACACGCGCGGCTGGGACGAATAGCCCATCGGCGATTCCGGATCGCGGTCGAACACGACCACCTTGTCCTTCGCCTTGCTCGCGTAGAGTTCCTTCGCGGCATCGGGACTTTCGTTTGCGTCCACGGGATATTCGAGCGCGGTCATCGTCCAGAGATTGCCGTGCAAGTCCCAATCCACAGCCACGAACTTGCCGATGTCTTCCGACTCCTGCACGACCAGTTCGATCTCGAATCCGGGCGGCAACGTGAAGGCGGCGCGTTCCTCCTCGGGCAAGACCGGCGGTGCTTTTGCGCTTTGCTTCGGCTCGGGAGCGCCGATGAATTTTTCCCGCTGCGGCGTGGGAGGAAGTTCCTCAATGGAGATGTCCTTGACCTGAACGAGCGCCTTGCCACCGCCGTGAACCTGAATGCCCAGTTTGCCCCAGTCCGGAAGACTTAAATCCGCCTCGATGTAATCGGTGCCGAGCACGCCATTGATCCATGTCGTCACGCGCGGCCCATCGGCGCGGATGACGTAATCGTTCCAATCGTCCTTCCGGATGACGGCGCGCAACGCATTCATGTCGGAGGCGGACATCACCTTGTTGCGGCGTGACTCGTCGTAGATCGCGCCATACCAATTCGGCTCACCGAAATCACATTGGTAGCCGGCCATCTCGGAATTGTTCGGCACGCGTTGCGAGCGAATCTGAAAGCCGGAATTGATGAAGCCATTCGTGCCCGTGAGCTTGATTTTGAAACGGACAACGAAATTCGTGTAGTCGCGGGTGGTGGCGAGAAACTCATTCTGCTTCACCGTTTCGGTGAGTGATCCACCTGTGATGGCGCCGTCCTCCACACGCCAGAGGCTGGGGCTGCCTTCCCAACCAGCGAGCGTCTTGCCATCGAAGAGCGGAACGGTCGCGCCCGGAGGCGGGGGTGGCGGAGCGGCTGCGAGAATACTGGCGGGCCAGATCAGGAAGGCCGCACTTAGCGAAAAGAAGCAGCCCATCAAATTCACGCGCGCGAACCTGCGCACTGGGCAAATCATTGGGTTGAACACGGCGGCAATTTAGACACTTGAATTGCTTGAGCAAGATGCAAGCGGGGTGAATCAGACATTCTACCGCAGCGCAAAAGGGGACTTGAATTCACGGAGTACCCGAGGCGACGCGATTCGAGACCGCCTCGAACGCGAGCGACGTCGGCCGTTGAAACCAAGTGCAGTCTTGCACAACTTGCTATGCTCAAGTCACCTCAACATTCAACGCTTTCGAGAGCGCCACGAGTTCAAAATCCAGAACGCCTCGTATTCCCGTCTCGATCTTGGCAATGCCAGAGCGGTCAATTGAAACGCCTAACTTGTTCAGCTTTTGGGAAAGCTTATCCTGCGTGAATTCCGCTTTGGTTCGTGCTTCTTTCACGCGCTCGCCGACGAGATTCTGGCCGACCTGTGGCATGTCGCGGCCAGGCTGTCAGGTTCACTTTGAAATTGTTGTTCTAGTATAGAACACAAAGTTCTTGCCAGATTTGTGGTACCTGGTCATGTGTATCTGCCGGGATATGCAGAGGATTTACAGCATCGAACTTGGCGACCTCGATCTCGGCCAGCTTCTCGACGGATTGGAAACGCGCGCTGAGGCGTGGGAGAAAACCGCTGGCTATCATCGCACCGGCGAGTCACCGCCAGACTTCATCGTGGAAGAATGCAACGATGCAGACGAGGCGGACGGCATTGCGCGCCATTACCGCTCAATCATCGCCAAGATTCAGAAGCAACGGGAGGAACAGTCATGAGCCAAGACGCTTCGTCGAACCTACGAACCGGTTTCTGCATCTACATGGACACTTTTTCCAAGGCCCAATACCGACAGTCAGCGATGGCGACGACATGTATGTGGTGTTTGAAACTGACCGGGAGGCACAAAAAGAAATCGTGGAGTATATGATTATCCGCCTCCAACAGTTCTTGGATGGTGAACGCGATTTTGAAGACACGATCACCGTGCAGGAATATGTTGTTCCTGTTACCGTTCATCCCGACGGCGTGTTTACCGATGAAACAGGGAATTGTTTCGGCCCGAAAAGAGATTGAATTGTTCACGCGGCTCGGTCTGCGCTTCACGCCACACGCGCGGACGGAGGCCGTTCAAACGCGGAGTGCGGAATGCGGAATGTGGAGTTGCGGCGCTTTTCGGCTGGACGGAGTCGCGACGAGGCGTCGCGGCTACCCAAAGCGGTGTCGCTCCCGCTTTGCGGGATTGCCACCGCAGTCCAAAATGCTTTGCGTCCTTTGTGTTCTTTCGCGGCGATTGAATCTGTGTCCATCTGTGTTCATCCGTGGTTAAGAAAAAATGGCTGACGTTTTCACCAAGGCGAAGCGGTCGGAAGTGATTGTCGCGGATTCGCGGGCGCGGGAACAAGGACACAGAACTCGCACTGGCAAAGTTGTGGCGGCGGCACGGCATCACGGGTTGGCGGCGCAACCAGCCGGTGTTCGGCAAACCGGATTTTGTTTTCCTGAAACTCAAACTGGCGGTGTTCGTGGACGGGTGTTTCTGGCACGGCTGTCCCAAGCACGCAACGAAGCCAAAATACAACCGCGCGTTCTGGCGGCGGAAACTTTCAGGCAACCGGGCTCGCGATGCCGTGGTGACGCGGACGTTGCGTCGCGCGGGTTGGTAGGTGTTAAGAATCTGGGAGCATGACCTGAGCCGCCACCGGGCGGCCCGGCTCATTCCCCGGATTCGCCGCGCGCTTGCGAAGAGCTTGCGTGGTTGAAATCAATCCTTCGCCAGTTACAAGCCCGCGCCCGCTCGCTGGTACACTCGGACGTAGTCCACTGTGTAGCGCTGTGGAAAGATCGCGTCGTCCACGCCCTTTTGCGCGCCCCATTCCCCGCCGATGGCCAGGTTTAGAATCAGATACTGCGGCGCGTTGAACGGCCACGAGTCCACACCTGTCCCATCGTTCTTGAGCGTGAAGTATTTCCGGTCGTCCACAAAGAACTCGAGTTTCTGTGGCGTCCACTCCACGGCATAGACATGGAATTCTTTCTCCGCATCCGGCACTGACAGTCGTGCGCCGCGACCGTTGCCGCGCGCGTGATTGAAACCGCGCGTATGCACGTTGGCGTGAACCACGCCCGGCTCGTG
>Ga0315910_10003995_pt1 | contig 12405 bp, 5 predicted proteins | sample EdamamesoilMG_FD_204470 | JGI IMG/M metagenome (GOLD analysis project Ga0315910, IMG submission 204470) | Garden soil microbial communities collected in Santa Monica, California, United States - Edamame soil | ecosystem: Environmental > Terrestrial > Soil > Garden | place: USA: California... | reverse complement strand
CCTTTAATGATACCTCCTGCCACGTTGATATATATTTCCATGTTGGCATGGAATACATCGTTCACGTTATCAAACAATATTTTAATGCTGGCAGAAACCTGACCTTCCAGAGCCTTCATCAGTTTGCTTACGCCCTTTTCACCTACGCCACCAAGCGAAGACTTAGCCATTTCTTTAATTTTCTCAGCACCCCCCGGAAGAGGTGGAGACATCACCACAATATTACCGGTGAACGTAACGGAGTTTATCCCGCCATGCCGGTTAAGTATAACTTCCAGCATAACGTCACCGTTGTAAGGCGCCTTGCTTGGGGTCGCACCAAATTTCACAATGGCTTTAATTCCTATTGTATTTTCATCGGGTACGTATACTACACCGGATGCGTTTTGACCAATAGGACTACCAACACCATCCGTGCTCTGTTTCATTTTGGAATAGAAACCACCCCCGAATCCGTAAGCCGAAAACCCAGGAGCAAGCGGAAGCCCGCTTTCAAATTCTACCAGTGCATCGGCATACCAGTATCGGAATTGGGGAGTTTTTCCAAACAAGGCCTCAACCTGAAGGGATATGGTTTGAATTTTTCCGGAGACAGAACCTTTGAAGCCATCACCGTAAACGGGATCTTCATCAAAGAAACGAATCATCCCCGCGATCTCAATAACGCCCGGCTTTTTGAAGTTCACGCCAATTCCACTCAGCTCTACTTTGTCAAACTCCCAGTTACCCGAGGAAGAACTTCCTGGTGCTGGCGCTTCGCGCTTTCCCCAAACCGTGAGCGCAGCGGTTCCGCCAAAACCTTCTTCAGCTTCTTTTCCACCAATGTTAATGGTGACATCAAATCCAATTCCGATGCGCTGTGATTCGCGCTTCAGCATGATGTTGTTGATCACCAGCGGAAACTTGGATACAGATTGTGACTGACCTTCCTTACCGAAACCAATAGCTTTGATATCAAAGCTGGGTGATTCGGTGCTGATCAACAGTCCTTCAAAACGGATGGCATTGAAGTTTGCCTTAGGTCCTTTTCCAGCAATGCTTATGGCGAGTTCGCCATTGAGTATCGCAGAAGGATAAAATTTATTATCGCGTTCTTTAACCGTTATCGTGGATCCCTTAAACAAATTGAGATCAGCCACGAACAACGGGAACTTCAGATCACTCTGAATGCTGACGGCAAAAAGATAATTACCATCCGCACCACGTTGTGCTACATAACCGAATTGCGTTGGCTTACCGTCTTTTGCTTTGATTACCGGTACGGTGATTTTTCCTTCCAGTTCAAATCCTTCTACCTGATTGGTGACGAGTTCAATGGCAAGATGATCCAGTGAATAAGCCCAGCCACTCATATCACCGGCCTGTACCAGGTTATCACCATACAATTTTCCGGTGAAGCCCTGGTCATCAATGATCATGTTTTCAGCTCCGAGTGTAACGCGCGTGCTGTCCGTACGATTTTTAGTAAACGATCTGGGCAAACGCATTTCCAGACGTTGCAGGAAAAAGCCTCTCCATAAATTCGGCTCTTCGGTAAAAGGAGAAACATAACCCTGAGGGAACGCCAGTCCCGGAGGATTTGCCAGATCGCTCCAATCCATAAAGGCTTTCGACACGGTGAAACCCACGCCATTCAATCCCTTCACCTGAAAAGGGGGAATGCTTACTCCGATCATGAGGTCATTCAGGCTTTGGGCATACGTTGTGAATTCCACTTTTACACGTGCATCACCTTTTACTACGTTGCCTTTGGCATCTTCAGGGACGAGGAGGTTTCTGGAGAATTGAATAAGTGCGTTTATGCTTACGCCTTTAAATCCGTTACAATCAAATTCAACATAAGTCTGATTCGTTCCCTTGATGGTAAGCTGCGATTCTTCGCCTAGTTTGATGTGGTGATCACCCAACAGCATGACCTTTGCCGTGCCTGAAATACCTCCGGACTTTGACAACGGAATTTTTCCATTGAAGGCAATACGGTCACCCGACTGCGGAAGCGCCAGCGATACGAATACATCCATCATCGCCCCTTCCCGTGTGAAGTTGATACGGTCGATGATGATCATGTAATCCAGTGCGCCACCCGACTTCACGATACCGATAGGCAGATCAACTTCAGTCAGGTTGTCCAGGGTCTCGAGGAAACGCTGGCCACTTTGTACTTTTTCAAAAAGGGAGTGTGCCTGGTTTCGTTTTTCGAGAATGGAATCAGCCAGCAATAGTGGGGGAAGTACAATCGGGTCCAGGTTATTCTCAGGTGCAGGAAGGTCAAGTCCGTTGAATGTACGATAGAGTAAAGCTTCTGCTTCTGCCTGACTTATGGCGGTATTGTTCTTTGCGGCACGCAAGGAATCCGTAGGATCCGTCCACAAAGCTCCGGCAGACGCCAGCAAAGGCATCAGCAGAAATACGATCAACCCAAAACGTTTCATCATATCGTTCATATATCAATATGTATCCTTGCGAATCATGTACGAAGGGTTATTGGCAAACCACTCACGCACCGTCTGCAGGGCTTTTACATAATCTTTTGTAATCACATCACCACTTTCATCCAGCTTTAAAGGATAATCCTGGATGGCCGGTGCCAGTTGTTCCATGACGCGATAGCCACAGGGTATTTGCACTTCACGCTCGGCATCGGCAGTCATGCATTTCTTTTCATTGCTGTTGAGAACCGTAACCAGATGATCAAGCGCAACACGATTGCGTGTATACACCACATCGGGAAATATTTCGTAAACCACATCATCATTCAGCGGTAGTTTTTGAATGCGTGTCATCATGTCTTTCAACGCTGCGTCATCGCCCATTCGCGCCAGCGCGATAATGGCTGACCAGCGAACGCCACGTGGTGTACCAGCTTGTGTATAGGTTCGGATTTGTTCTTTCAAATCCGTCAGCTCTCCAAACCCAACGAGACGAATGAGTTTATCAAAGTGGGCCGGCTTGCGGTTAAACAATTTTCGCAGGCTGTCATAGGCTACCGCAGTGAAATCAGCTTTATAGAAAGTAGCCAGGTAGTCCATAGCCTGACCTACGTTGCCTGCGTCTTTATCATTGCAGGCTGAGATCAGTTTTAGTACTGCGGTATTGCGTGCCCCTTCTGTGCGTGCGTTGATACCCGCTAAGTGTGTAATCGTGTATGCTTTGGAGCGGACGATGGCGAGCGTGTCATTATAATAAGAAGTAATGGCTTTGAGAGTGGCTACCGAGTTTTCCGGGAGGGAAAGTTGCCTGGGAATAGCGGGAGACTGATCCTTCCGTATCGCTGCAAAATAGCCATTCAATAGTTGAAGGGGCTGCCCTAAACCGGGTAAAGTGATTAGAATGAATGATATGATAAGGTATACTCTCATCTGCATCTTTTATTTTACCGGTTTGACGTATAGCACTTTTTTTGTTGACAAGGCGCCATACGTATCATTGCCATAAACAGGAGGCCGACCAAAAAATTCTTTCTTATCCTTCGCTTTGTCGATATCGATAATTTTTTCTGAAACGGTATCGAAAATTCCGAAATGCTGATCAAATACATCGTTCGGTTCATTGCCAACAAAAAACAACCATTTTCTTTCAGGGCACCATGTTGATTTCACTATTCTAATCCTCTTAGAGACGAGGTTTAAATCAATGACTTTTGATGAGAAGTCCATCAGGTTGATCTCGCAATAATAACGGTTAGCGAATGTCACGATTCGTTGCCCGAGTAGATCGATATGAAAATTGTAGTAGTTCTTATCGCCACCAAATCCGATGGAATTTGCTTCTGCGTCTTTAGACGCGATCAGTTTGAAAGGATCAATTGATTTAACAGGCGATCCCGCTGTCAAATTATAGCCAGAGATATCGTTCTCTGCAGTGAGTATCCACACGATGTTATTACATAAACCCAGGACGTGGAATGCAAAATAGGGTTGATTTTTTTTAACTGCGAATTGAAGCTCGCCCACCTTATCTCCGGATAATCCTTCAAAAAAAGGCATTGGATTTTCGAAGGTAAAAACATAGTCCGACTCAGGAACGAACTGAACAGTAAACGGATACTCTTTTTCAGTACTATCATCGAGGCAAAAAACCCAACTTCTCTCATCCCGAAAAATTCCCGAGTGAAGTATAATCAGATTCCGCTCATATTGATATCCAAATGTGAGTGCAAATCGAGGAAGTTTTGTCCACGAACTTGAAGGCCCGGCCAAGTGTTCCTTTTTAATCACATAACTCACATTCGTACCTCCTGTTACAGCGATAACAAAATCCTTGGTCTGAATAAACGTGTGTGTTACTTCTTCAAAAGCAACAGATCGCTCTAACCAATAGACGCTCTTTCCAGAAGCGTATACTAACGTAGTATCACTAATCGTAAAGCAAGATATATCGTGAATGGTTTTCATTATCATTCAACTTTTACAAACTGAAATAATGATGAGGTAAAAAAATCATCCAGTGCCACGTAATTTCTCAAGTCGTTTCCATCTCTGATTCTTATCGTTTTCCCCTGGTATTGAATGTTCTCAAAATATTTTGGGTTAGCATCGTAAAGAGCTTCAGCTACGCCTTCCTTTTTCATTACCCGCTGGAATTGCTTTTTAACAAAATCCGTAGGGTTGCCTGCTACGGCATTTAGCTTCGCCACATTGGCAACGTATTCAAATTTTCCTGCGGTAAAGTAGGCGGTCATTTGTGCAATATGATCAGCTGATCCAAAGCTCGTCCACGAGCTTACTGAGTAGCTCTTGTATTCAAGATTCTGAGTTGATAGACGAATGTCAGCCTCAAAGCTTGCGTCATCCAGGTATTTGTATTCAAATTTTTGAATATCTTTTATAAAGGCATCGGATTTGTGCCTTAAGACATTTAAAATGAATGCGCCACCATCAGCTTTTTTTCCCCCGAGGGCTGCTTGCCCCATTTCATTCAATAGCTTCTGAACATTCTGTATTCCTTCTGTTCGCGTCAGGATGCTACTTATATCGTCAATGGTAACATGAATAAATGGGATGCCTACATTAAATCCACGGCTGGGACAGGTCAGACATCGGGCACCAACCTCGCCACTTCCTAAATTTTTAAGAATCTGGTTGAATAAGTCTTCATTTTCAGATACCCATCCCGGATGGGTTTTTAGTAGACGGTTCGTAGCTTCCAATATTTCCAGGTCAACGGACATTTGTGGCCTGCTTTTGATTAAGTTCCATGCATACATCAAGGAAGGATCTGCATTGACGGCATCAACCAAATGTGGATTATTCTTCACCACTTTCATGAAGTCCTCGATGCACTGAGCATGAAGCAGACAGCTAAGAAATATAGCCGCGAGCGTTAGTAATATCTTCTTCATTTTTTGGTGCATAACTATTTACAGGGTAAGCTGAACACTTTCTCTAAGAAGTTTGAATTGCTTTTCAACTTAGCGTCTATTCCTATCTCGTCCGCTTTTTTCCAGATGGCAACTAATTCCGGATTTCTATTCAGCGCATCTTTAATAGTTGGAATGTCCTTATCAAGTCTGCCAAGGGCGTCTACATCCCAGCCTTCGATGCGGGCGAGCACGGCATCGTTAAGGCCTTTGCTTTTAAGTGACTGGCGAAGTACTGCCAGCGGATCACCGCTTAATTTAGCGATGTCAAGGAATAGGTTATCAATGCTTCCCGCTTTGCTTTCAATACGTGCTATCTGATCCAGCAACGCCTGGTTGGCTTCGCTTGCTTTGGCGTCTGTTCTTATTTTCTTCAGGAACGCGTAGATCTCAATTTTTTGCAGGAAGCCGGCATTGGCTTTGGAGGAAATGCTACGAAGTACATCAGCTTGTTTTTCAATTTCATTGAGAGCATCTATAACCTTAGCGACATTATTCGTGGTCGCAGCATCATTGACCATCGATACCATGCTGTTAACATCCGATTTTTTAAATGCTTGTCGCAGGCTCACCGCTCCGGAGGCAAACTGAATCAGGTTAATGGTTGTTTGCAAAGTAGGATTATCCTGAAGCTGCTCTGCGAACAAACCTCCGGCAATGCTTGAAACATCTGCTGTTAATTCAAGCAACACGGCTGCGCGCTGAAGCTTGGTCAAGTGTCTAAGGTGTCCTAAGTTTCCAATTCCAGATGCCGTAGAAGCAATATCCAGGAAAGCATTTAGCGCATCTGCATTAAATTCTTCAGCGCCTTTCCAGTCCATGTACTCCAGCATCAAGGCGGGCATTACCGTTCCGGATGATCCATTTCCGATATCACGTAACATACTAAGACGTGTGTTGTTCGTAATAGAGACAAGTGTAAAGGGATCGTCCCAGGTAGTAGTCGTTCCAGAATCCCAATTGAAACCATATATCACATTGGCTTGAGATAACTCAATGGCACCATCGTCAGTCAGGTTTACGACCGACTCTGCCAACACGCAATAGATACCATAGTTCGGACCGGCCGTCAGGGTTTGTTTGACGCGTGTCCAAAAGGATGCATCATAAAAATGGACATTGCTTTTTTTGTCATCCAACACTGTTTTGTAGTATTCAGCCGTGTACTTGGGCGAACGGAGAACCAGTTTCCATATCGCTTTATTAAGCGCTTTGTAATTATCCTCGCCCTGCCATAAATGAGTATCATGAATGTTACTATTTAAACTAACAATAACTTTTTCATCCGTAATGGAAGCTGTTCCGCGAAGTTCTTCCAGGAAGCAGTCGATCTGACTATCGGGTACATAGGATAGAAGCCGGATTATTTCCTGTTCGTAGGGCTCAGAGGCGTCTGTATTCAATATGGCTATCGCAGCGGCTCTGTTCTTACAGGACACCACGTTTTCCATAGCTTCATTGTTCAAAAAACGAGTACTCACCAGCAGATCCAGCGTAAACCGTTGTTTATTCGCGGCCTGTTTATAGCCCACAGCCAGATCTTCTTTCCATATCAATTCGCTGACCATGCGATTTGATTCGATGTAAATCAGAAGTTGTTCCAGGAGCGCTTTGTAGTATTCTACAGGCTTTTCTTTCCATTTGCTTTTAAGCACTGGATCTTTGCTTAGGAAATTAGTCTCCCAGAAACCTGAACAGAAACCAGTACCATCGTCATTATATCTCGTCAAGGTTTCCCAATCATCCCAACATTCACTGAATTTCCTAAACACACCGTCATAAGCGGTGGCGAGCTCAACTATTTTTAACAAGTAGTAGTGCTCGGGTTTTTGGCTATAGGGTTCCAGTAATTCGCTGAATGTCTCTGAGTGCAGCGTCCACTGCTCATTTTCATTGGCTACAATTCCGCCAATCTGGCTGTACGGAATTAAATCAGAACTTTTGTTCTCAACACCATTCAGGTAAGGTTGTACTGGGAAGTTCCAGAATGTTTTTCTGGCTTCATCATTTTTGTAGGGTTCGATGTTATCTACGGTATAGCTTATGTAGCGAATGCCGGTAACATCCGGGACCAACATGATCACTGTAGATAAAGTATTCTTTGCCGTCAGGTTGTCGATGTAGAACTTCTGTGTTTCAACCGAATAATATCCTCTAAACTGTGAGCCTGAGTAACTGGCCACATAGTGTATCTCCTTATTATCTTCTCTGATTTTAAAAGAATTGAGATATCCAATTGGGAAGTTGTGATAATCGGGATTGATGATGCCATATCTGAAGTCCGCCACGCAATTTTTAGGCAGCGTGATCTTTTTACCAGTAGGTGTGATGAAATTGAAAGTCTCATCCGGATTCATAAGCGCCACCGGAACACTGTTCGTTATTACGTTCCGAGAATCTTCATCATCCTCAAACAGCGGAATTACCTTTTGCGGATCGTGCACATAATCCCACTGATATTTGTAAAGTGTGGAACCTGCGGGATAATCCATCAGGTTGTCAAAAGTTGAACCCTTCGAAGACAAGCCTGGAAATTCACTGAACGTATGTTTCAGGTTAAAGGCACCGTGACCAAGTTCATGGGCCATCGTACGAATGATACGGGATGCCTCGTACCGGTGATTGGCGGTGAAAATAAATCCGGCTTGTTTGCTGCGTGGCATGTAGCCAAGTGCATCGGCTCCGCTCTTTGGTCTGTCAATTAAGAAAAGGTAGTAGGTATTATCCTCCAACGTGCCGTAGGCGGTGATCACCTTTTTCATATCGGGTGTGTAGTTGGTGAGCAAACCACTTTCGCCATCATCAAAAAGCTGACTTAATGTAATATTGAGACGATTCGCTGTAGTCACCTGCCAGTAGGCAACCGCTTGCCTATAAATTTCATCCAGACCGGATTTTATCGTGGCGGTAGATAATCCCGGAGGCATATCCATGTTTACCGGAACGATCACCACATTCTTGGTGATCTTGTCATAACTGGTCAGGTTCAGTTTACCAATTACTTTCTGTTCATCTGTTTCAGATTGCTGATAGTAGGCAACGAATTCTTCTTCCGTGCCCTGCACTCTACCGAGTAAAGAGAAGGTGAATTTATCATCCGATGATTGTTTCGGAGTAATGGTTGTACCATCAACTTCAAAACGGATCTTGTCCTTTTCAATACCGGTACCTCCCAATAAGGCATCCACTACATCATATTCGCTGGGCGATACGGCCTTCCAGGGAATGAATGAACCATCCTCTAACTGCTGATAGTATTGGGCGAGCGCATCCAGTTTCTTTTCGTCAAAACCAAACTGCCCATTTCCTTTGGCAAACTGCAGCTGCATGTTGTATTCGCGCTGACCCTTATTGTAAGCTTCCAGTGCAGCGGCAGCGGTTGTCTTGGCGATGTTCCCTTCTTTATCAACAACGTATCCATTACCGGCATCATCAATGATGGAGGCACTTTTCCCTTTGGGAACAACCTGCGTTTCACCGGAAGATGTTTCTACTACCACTTCACCATCTTCGTTTTGCGTGACCGAAACCACCAGGCCACTTTCGATATGAATCAGCATTTCAGTTTCCGCAATATTGACAGACGTTTCGCCAACATCGGGAGTAACCTGATTCCCCGGTTTTGTTTCGGGCTTAAGTAAAAACTTACTATCGGGATTCCAGAAACTTTTTATTATTCCATTGGTCAGCCACGATTGATCATTGACATTAATTTTATCAAAGGTCACACGCACCTTGGCGGAATTGAACCAGGGCACGATGGCAACACCTTCACCGGTATAGGTTCCGTTCGATCCATTCGCTTTTCTCACCACGACATCGTAACCACCTGCACGGATCGTATCATTAATACCAAGCCTGAATAACGGTTGTGTACCGCTTGGTTGTGGCGGTGGTTGAACATTGCTGCTACAGACAAAGTCATCGGCTCCTGCTGGTTTTGTTTTGAATACTTTAACCGGAGAATACTCCGTCATCTGCGTGCTTTGTTCTGCCCTTACTTGTATCTGGTATTCTGTTTCGGGTTGAAGCGAAATAATGGTTCGCAATTGTCCTTCCGTTGTATCTTCATACCACGGACCACCTGCATTACCAGCCGGCCTGTACCGAACCCGGTAAGTTATGACTTCAGAACCCGCTACAGGCTGATCCCATCGCACGGTTAACGAAGAAGAATTCGCGGTTTGCAGTCGCAGTTTTTCCGGAATACCTAATGGATCACCAAACTGAAAAACAAATACTTCGCTCTTCCCCTGGTTTTTGAAGAGATCTCTTCCTTCTTCATCCCGGGCTTGTACCTGCCATGCATATTTTCTTCCCGGAAGGAGTGCCGGTTCGGCAGGACCATAAATTATCTGCGAATAGTTTGTGGTTATTTCATACAATGGCGGCTGCGTGAGTATGGCATCAAACGGGTTGCGGTTGGCGGGCCAGATCTCTACCAGTTTGAAAATGTATTCGGTAGTGAAAGCAGCATTTGGGGAAGCTGTGTGACGTGGCGTCCAGGAAAATGCGATGTTAGTGGGATCAATGATCTGAATTTTAGTATCGCGTTTAGGAAAATTTAACAGGGGCGGGTCGTTCAGGATAATCCACGCCACCGTTGTTCCTTTATTGCTGACCACCGTACCGCGATTAAAATCCAATACTTCAATAGTAAAGCGATACACACCTTCCGGGAGCTTCGCTCCTTTCTGATATTGGCTTCGGGTGATACCCGCAAAATCCAGATTATTGGGATCAAAATATTCCGCAATATCTTCTCCATACAGCAATAACGGTATCCCACCGCCTGGTAACATCAAGGGTTGAGGAACATACGTTGCTTTCGTTCGAATCGTAATTCCCACACCTTCAATGGTGATGCGAAGTTTAGCCTGATACTCGGGTAGTGTTGCATCCTTCAGCAGAATATTTACCATGAGCTTCTGTGCTCCAGGCACTGTATAATCCGCCAGATATGGACTATACGGTGGAATAATCTGTGTATTGACCTGAACCGGAAATATCTGCGCGTGTACTTCGAGACAACAGGTGATAAAGGCTATTATGATTAAAAAATATTTCATCCGTTATTATCGCTTCGTTCCGAAAGAGTAACTGTATCCAACTGTGCCGGTATATTCTGTAAATGACTTTGATACCGTTTCCGAATTAGTTCCCCGGTTCACCATTACCATGCTGACATTCAGGTTATGCTTCTTCCGTATGGTATAGCTTCCGCTCAGTCTTCCATTGATAATCCTTCCTGAATGACGACTATTTGTGTAGGTGTTATTAATAGAAGTAGAAATCATGGCTCGCAGCTTCTTATTCAAAAAAGTTTTGCTGACGGATGCTGTTGGCCCAATTGTTTTGATGGTGAAATCGGCAGTCTCATTAATATTTCCATTCAAGGCAATAGAAAGCGTCAGGTTCTGAGGTGTCAGTCCCAGGGAGTAGGATGTATTCATCATGTAAAACTTTGACCCGGAGTTCTGTTCCACGTCACCTTGCTCATCCGAAGCATTCTGAACACTGAAGTTAAAGTTTATGCTTTGCCGTTTTTCTTTGGAGGTTCCGAACATGTAAATAGCGGTAGCCGTAGCGCTCCTTGATATTTGCGTATAGTTCAGCGTATCCAGATTGTCGTAAGGCGTAAGTTGATTAATGTCTACAAACTGCGAGCGGATGTTGGTAAACGTTTGAAAACTCGAGTAAGAAACAGACAAATTCAATTTCTCGGTGGGTATGTAATTCACATTAAATGAACTGACCAGCCTGCGCATCGTACTGATTTTGCTCTTATCCAGGTTGTCGCGTTGTGTTCCTGCACTAACAGCAACGTTCATCTTTCCCTGAAGAATGGATGCCGAGCCGTTAAGTGTGATATTTTCCATGTCGCTGTTAAAGTAGTAGGCGCCTAAGGTTCTGTACCGGGGATCAATGCGCTCGTAGGCTACGCCAATGGTATACCCTTCCCGTTGATAATCGAGTGATGTTTTGAAAGCTTTGTAATAGGACGATGACAAACGGGGCGTGTAGAGGAAACCGGTCTTGCCTAAGGGATGAGAACTTTCGGTTTCTTCCGCACGGGTATCACGCGACAAAGCACTGGTAGATAATTCAGCCTTTACGATAAAATTTGTAAAAAATGTCTTTCCTGCGCTGATGCTTGCCACCAGATTTTCTTCGGGTAAAATATCCAGGCTGTCGGGCACGTAGCTGATTGACCCGATATCATCCTTGGCATGAAATAAAACCAGGTCTACAAGATTACTTCCATCGCCATAGCTGGTTTTGAAGCCATAACCAATGCGCTTGAAAGACGGTGTTACATTCCGTAATGTATCAGGTTCTACGGCTTTAAGAAATCTACCATACAGGGCACTGAATTTCCATTTACCTTCGGGAGCCAGATCAACGCCAGCTCCTAAAAAAATATGACCGTTAACGGTATAGGGTGAGAAGGTCATGGAGTTATACCCAAAATGGCCGGTCACCCATTTATAAGTGGGGTGAACACTGTATTGATTAAAGGGTTGCTGAAACGATGAGTTCTGATTGGAAAAACTAAAACTTAATGGAACACTCCATCCGTAAAGCGAGAAGTTGACATTTCCGGAAGCGAAGTATGAGTAAGGATCACGCCTTGCATCAATTCCACTGGCCGTATAGAAAACCTGATTGAGTGATACTCCCCCGGTGACCGATAAAGGATTTTCTTTGCCAATGGATTCCAGGTTCTGCGCAACAAGATTGGTTGAAGCATAACACAGTAAAATACAGACAGCGATAAAGCGAATCGGCATCGGTTCAGGCTAGGTACATTACCATCAAAGATGCAGCTTTTGCAGTTCTTACATTTTTTGACTTTCAATCATTTATTACGTGTAGAATTCATTGAACAGATGATTGGTTAAAAACTGCTTGATGCCAATACATGTTAAGACATGAATTCTAAAAATTGTATGCACTTGCAAAACAGGGATATATCGATACCGGATAAATCCGGTATCGATTCAGGCCTAGATTCGTAGTACTCTAAATATTTGATACACAAGCCT
>Ga0315910_10003994_pt1 | contig 12405 bp, 10 predicted proteins | sample EdamamesoilMG_FD_204470 | JGI IMG/M metagenome (GOLD analysis project Ga0315910, IMG submission 204470) | Garden soil microbial communities collected in Santa Monica, California, United States - Edamame soil | ecosystem: Environmental > Terrestrial > Soil > Garden | place: USA: California... | reverse complement strand
TCCAGGGATCGGGTTCCAGCTGCTTCATACCGAGGCTGATGCGCTTGGAGGCAGAGTCCACCTCGAGCACCTGGCAAGCGACCTCTTGGCCGATTTCCAGCATCTTCGACGGATGCTTGACCTTCTTGGTCCACGACATTTCCGAAACGTGGATCAAACCTTCGACGCCGGGTTCCAGCTCGACGAAGGCGCCGTAGTCGGTGAGGCTCATGACCTTGCCTTCGACCAACTTGCCTACTGGATACGCTTCGGCCGCATGGCTCCAGGGATCTTCCTGGGTCTGCTTCATGCCCAAGCTGACGCGCTCGGTCTCGGGGTTGTACTTGAGTACCTTGACGGTGACTTCATCACCAACCGCAAACACCTCGCTGGGATGATTGACGCGGCCCCAAGACATGTCCGTGATGTGGAGCAAGCCATCGATACCACCCAAGTCGACGAACGCGCCGTACTCGGTGAGATTCTTGATGGTGCCTTGCAGGACCATGCCCTCTTCGAGATTCTCGAGGGTCTTCTCTTTGAGGTTGTCGCGTTCACGCTCGAGCAAGACGCGACGAGACAACACGATGTTGCCGCGCTTCTTGTTGAACTTGATGACCTTAAACTCGAAGGTCTGGCCGATCAGCTTGTCCAAGTTGCGGATTGGACGGAGATCTACCTGGCTGCCAGGCAAAAATGCTTTGACGCCACCGCGGATGGTCACTGAAAGGCCACCCTTGACGCGCTGGCTAATGGTGCCCTCGATGATCTCATCGCGCTCACACGCGCTGGAGATCTCGTCCCACACCTTCATCTTGTCGGCCTTCTCTTTTGACAGAGAAATGAGCCCATCGTCGCTCTCACGAGCCTCGATGAACACGTCCACTTTGTCACCGGGCTTTACGTTGAATTGGCCCTGTGCATCAATAAATTCATCCTTATTGAGCACGCCCTCGGACTTGCCACCGATATCGACGATCACGAAGTCACGGTTGATGCGAACCACCACACCCGTAACAATTTGCCCTTCACCCCCGAGCTCATGCTCGTGGGCGGTCGATGCTGACGCCTCGAAAAGCTGGGCAAAGCTCATGCCCGAAGCTGATCCGACCTGTTGACTATCTATCATTTGTTTTTTTGTTGTGCCGCTCGAGGGGTGAATGGTAACCGGACAACGCGCGGTAGCGGCACAGGAAAAACCCTCGTGAGCCGTGATCCGGGGGGCGAGGGCTAGCGCAGCTTGCCTGGTGCGTCAATTCGCGCCCGCGAGCCAAACAGCCGTCTGAATGCGTTCCTGCAGAGCTGCCAGCCCGCGTTTCAGCTGCTCTTGTTCCAGCTGCCCCTGAAAATGCTGAACGCCTTGAGGGGCATCGACCGCCCGCAGCGGACTGGATCCCAGGAGAAAGGCCGTCACGGCTTGAATGTCCTGAGGTCGGTCAGCGCGTGTCCCGAGCCTCTGCACGAAAACAGGGAACGGATTTCCAGGCTCAATCGACACCCACAGCCGGTCGGTTGGCCCAGGTGCTGCGCTCGGGCTGGAACTAGCCCGCTCGTCGATGAGAACATTCATGAAACTGCCGGGCTTGGACAAAACGGCAGCTTGTTCGCTGCGCTTGCCCGACGCCATGGCCGCCCGCGCGACCTCCAGGGCATTGGAGGCAATCAAGACCCCATCGGCAGAGATTCCAAACGCGTGACCGTCCGCAGCGATGACCAGGTCCCCCTCCGTGCGCGGGTGCATGTCCAACTCGGCCAGCCAGCGCGTCAGCCCCGAGACCAGACGGTCCCGACGAAACAGACCGCCGAGCAGGATCAACCAGCGCCGCTCGTCGACCGCGACGAAAGCAACTTCGCGCGTGTCGACCTCGAGCTCGAGTCCAGTCTTGCCCTCGAGGTGTTTGACCCTGGGCTCAGGGCCCGTCCGTCGGAACTCCAGTGCGGCGTCCAAGAAGCCTTGAAACACTTCGAAGCCCACGTTCTGCTCCACGTTGAGCCAAACGGCCAACCGCGGTTGGTCCGGAACATGCAAAGCAACCAGCGGCGAATAACGCGTGTAGCGGTGATGAATGTACAGGGCGCAAGCGAACGCCACCGCGAGCGACAAGGCGAACCCAGCAAAAACCAGGCGATGGGAGTGAGATCTGCGCTCCACCCCCGCGACGTACAAGAAGCATCCGGGAAAAGAAAGTGCTCAGGCGCAGCACGGCTGGCCCGAGCTAGGCGCCCATCAGTGCAAAGAGCCAATTGATGGGCACCTTGCCTTGCACAATCAAATCGGCATCGGACACGGTTACCTCAATCTTTACCACTGAATTGCCCATTTGAAGCGCGGCGAGCACCACGCTCAGCGCGTCCTTGATGCGCTCCGCCTCGCTGGCTAGGCCAAAATGTGCGCGCAGCACGCCAGTGCACTGCTCTTGATTGATCTCAATGTACGCGCGCATGTCGTCCGCTCGCGCCACCAGTTGGCTCATGCGGGGTGAGGTGGGCTCCAGCACGCTGGCGAGCACGGCCGTATCAATTTCTACTGACAGCGCGCCGCGTTCCTCCGGCACCACGGTGCGCGCCCGCACGTGACGTTCGATCACCCGCTCCGTCGCGTCCACCTCCGCCGCGCTGGCTATGGTGAGCCGCTCGCCCGCCTTTTCGTACACCCGTGCCGGGGAAAAGCGGCGCTCGGGCTGTTTGGCGTCATAGCGAAAATACGCCCGTCCGAGGTCCCGCGGCGCATGAAACTCCGCCGCCCAGTCGCGGGCGACCCCTGGGGCAAGTTGGTCCAGCACGAGCACGTAATCTACGGCCAACGGCGCCGCTTTGGACACAAGGCCCGTTGGACGCGCTCCCAAGTAGAGCCGACCGCTGCTGCACGCGGCTTGGGTAAAGGCTTCGGCCCCCATCCCCTCCAAGAACAACCTCATGAACAATTCGAACATGACCTGCGGCATGGCCCCGCGAAAACGTGCGACGTCGAGCCGCACGACGAAGCCCAGATCAACGGGAATGTCCTGAGCCGGTTCGAGCATCACTGGGGCGTCCGCGGCCGCCCCCCGCGACCCAGCCGCGCACCCCACTGCACCCGCGAAGCACGCACATAGACTCGCGAGGATGAGCGCCTGGCGACAATGCTGCAGTTTAGCCTTCCAAGGAACGCACATGGCTTACGATGAAGTCAACGACCTGATCAATGTTCATCCGGGATGAGTCCACTACGATGGCGTCTGGGGCCTGGGTAAGCGGTGCGATAGGCCGCATCGTATCACGCAAATCGCGCTCCTTTACCTCGGCCAAAATGTCCGCCAGCTCGGGGGGCTCACCTTTTTGAGCAAGCTCGCCCTGGCGGCGCGCCGCGCGCACTTCAGCCGTGGCCGTGAGATAGAATTTTGCCTCAGCGTCGGGGAACACCACGGTGCCAATGTCGCGTCCCTCCAAGACCACGCCGCCCCGCGCGCCCAGTGCGCGCTGGATGTCGAGCAGGTGCTCGCGCACCTTGGGGATCTGAGAAACGATACTCGCGCCATGCGCGACGTGTCGGGTGCGAATCTCGTCACTCACATCTCGCTCATGAACAAAAACGCGTGTTTGGTCCTGGGCGACGGACATTTTCACGACACCCGGCGCCGCCAAGTCTCTGGCGACTCTTGCCACCGCATCCCCATCGTCCCAGGACACTCCGCGCTCTCCACAGACCCAGGCCAGCGCGCGATACAGCGCCCCGGTGTCGACCTGCGTGTAGTTGAGAGCCCGGGCCACACGTTTGGTAACCGTGCTCTTTCCCGCACCGGCAGGTCCATCAATAGCTACGATTGGTCGCCTATCCCGCATCACGGATCTCCAGCTTTACCCCTAGCGCCCGCAACGTACCTATCCACTTGGGATAGGTACCGCGCAAACACTCCACGTCGTCGATCACGCTCTTGGCCCGACCTCGCAGCGCAAGCGCTGTAGCTACTAACACGAGGCGCGCGTCGCCGCCGCTCGTGACCGTCAAGGGCAAGAGCCCGTCTGGTCGGCCCTGAATGTGCCAGCCGCTGTCACCGCGATTTTCAACCACAGCGCCACTGCTCCGCAAAAGTCCAACCACCCGCGCCCACACCTTGTGATCGCTCTCGGTGACTTTGGAGACATGATCGGAAAAAGTCCAACTTTGAAGGGTCCCAGCCGCAACTGCCGCCAAGTACAGCTGACCGTCTCCCAGCGCGAGTGACGTCTCGCCCTGCACCGCCCCGCCGCGCGCGAAGTCCCCGTGCAACTGGCCGACAGCGGGCGTGCGTTCCCACCCAAAAACCACGCGCCCCACCGGCTCCCCCTGTCGTTCCCCTTCGAAGGTGACCCGCACATCGAGCCCCAGGCCGCGCAGCAGCGAAAAAACCTGAGTACGCGCCGGGTTGAGACCAACATGGACCAACCCCAGCTCACCGCGCGGTGCCGCCAAGGCCGCGCTGAGCACCGCCAACCCTGCGTCCAGCGATCCTAGGTGTTCATAGGTCGCCGCCCGTAAAGCCTCCAATTGCTTGGGGGGATGCAGGATCAAGCACGTGCCGTGGGCCTCCAGCGGAGCGCGCACGTGGAGGAGCGCGCGTTCCAAATGATCCGCACTGGCAAACTGTTCTTCAAACACGCTGGCGGAGCCGGCGCGTAGTCCAGCCAACAGCACGGCCTGTTTGACCCAAGGAAATACGCCCAAATCGCGGGTCTCGATGCCCACCGGGCGCCCCTGGTCGGACGGGCGCGGCAGGAGCCGCAGACGTTGTCCCCCGTTTGGATCCTCGACATCACCGCGCTCGATGGTGTGGCACGCACCGAAAATGGGGACGAGCAGCTCCGCGACCACTTGCCCGACCCACAATTCAATCACATGCGGTCGTGAGACGCACAGACCGAGCAAAAGCGCAGCCACAGCGTCCTGACCGCGTATGTCCAGTGCCACCTGGGGCTCAGTCCATTGTCCCAGGCCGCCACCCACCACCAGCAACTCACCTGTGTCCGCGTCCCAGCTGGACGCGACGCCAAACTGCGCAAGCGCACGCAATAGTACGTCCACGCTATGCGGCAAAAACCCGAGCGCGATGCGCGTGGTACCACTGCATTGGCTCGCGAGCGCGACGCGCGCCAGAGCCACCTCCTCATCATCTGGCACCGCCAACGCGGCGCGCAGTTCCCTGGGCGCAGCTGGGCTGTCCGCTTGTGTCGACCATGGGCTCACTACCAACTGCGTGACCATAACTCTCAAGCCTTACTGCTCTTGCTCCATGATGAGGGCACTGACTTCACTGCCCTTGTCGATCACATAGCTCACCGCTTCTGCCTCAACTTCGACCGCAAACTGCACATCTTTCCCTGTCGCCTGAGCTTTGATGCGGCGAAAGAGGCGGGGCATGCCGAGCGATTGAACGAGAAACCGATAGCGATCCATCTGTTCCTCAGCCGAGTTGACTTCTGTCACAGCGATCTCGGCCGATTGTGGCGTGTCAAAAGTGAGCGCCCCAGCCAGATTGATTCCGCCGCCCTTGTAGTTGCCCAGGAGCCGCGCCGCGCGCAGATGATTGAGAAACTCGAGCCGCGTACGAAATACGGTCGGCACCGGTTGAGCGTCGAGGTCGATGCCCAACTGCAAAGTGGCGGAGGGAGTCGCGAGCAAGGTCTCGAACCAGGCCGGGAGATGACGACCGAGGCGCCCTTCCTCCACCACCTCGAGCACCCGCCGCACCCCGAGCTGCGTGCCAAAAACCATCGTCTTGGAACTCAACACTGCCATGGCAAAGGCCCCCGCTACATGCAGGTTTTCACCAGCAAACACGATACTCACAATGGGCTCACCGAGAGCCGTCGTCGCAGGCGCAGCGAGCGCCTGATTCAATGCGGCGCGATCAAACCGTCCTTGGCAAACAAATGCCACGTCGTTGTTGACGGTCGCATAGGCTGCACCAACGATGAGCTGAATGTCCGATTGGGGAGTCAGCTTGACCCCTGAGGGCAGCGGCAAGCGCTCAGTCAGCGCTTGGGCCAGGTCATCACCAAAGTCTGCCTCCCAGATGCTTTGGTCTGTGCGGAAAAAGCTGACGGCACCCTGGGGCAACAAGCGCCAGGGATCTCGATCAATCTCCAATGCAGTTGGACGCGCCCGCTCCGAAGCAAAATGAATCTGCTCGACCGGCGCGGCACAGCCCACCATGCAGGCAGCAGCAAAAGCCCCAATCAAGGCCGCGCAACGAAAACGAAATTTATCGGCACCCATACGGACCATCGCGCAACCCCTTGCTTCAATATCCTAGTTCTGAAGGACTTTGCCTAGAGCTGAAAGGAGTCGATCATTTTCGGCCGCAGTCCCAATCGTCAGGCGCAGGTGAGTAGCGAGCCCAGGGATAGGCCGGACGATCACGCCCTGGTCCAGGAGCGCATCGTAAATTTGCGCGCTGGGCTCACCAAGGTCCACCAAGATGAAGTTGGCTTGGCTCGGGAACACTCTACCAAACCGAGCCAATTCGCTTGAAAGACGCACACGCTCGCTATTGTTGAGCGAGACCACCTTGCGCAGGTGTTCGTGGTCCGCGAGCGCACAGATCGCGGCCTCTTGGCTGATCAAGCTCACGTTGAACGGGGCGCGCAAGCGGTTGAGATAATTGATCAAGCGCTCCGGGCCCACCCCATACCCCACCCGAAAGCCAGCGAGCCCATAGGCTTTGGAGAAGGTGCGCAGCACCAACAAATTTTCTCTACAATCTCGCAGCGCAAGTCCGTCTGGATAATCAGGGGCGTCGCCAAATTCGAAATACGCCTCGTCCAGCACCACGATGACCGACTCAGGAACCTGCCGCAAGAATCGCGCAAGGCGCTCCTTTTCGACATAGGTTCCGGTTGGATTATTGGGATTATCAAGGATGATGACTTTGGTATTGTCGCGCACCTGTGCGACCATTGCATCCAAGTCGTGGACCAAGTTTGCATCGGTCGGCACAGCCGAAAATTGCACGTTATGCCCCGCAGCGATCACCGAATACATGCTGAAGGCGGGGCGGCCAAAGATCACATGCTGGTCGGGGGTCATGAACGTCCGCACGACCAGCTCCAAAAGCTCGTTCGACCCGTTGCCATGAAGCACCTCTCCGAAGGTCACGCCGTGAAATTCTGCGATGGCAGAGCGCAAACGAAAGGCCGCGCCGTCGGGGTAGCGATGGGCATTTTTGAGCGCTCGCGCTGCCGCTTCCACCGCGAGCGGGCTGGGTCCAAGCGCGGATTCATTGGACGCCAATTTGACGATGTCCGAGAGCCCTCGCTCGCGCGCCAATTCTTCGATGGGTTTACCGCCCTGATACGGTGCAAGCCCAGCAATACTGTCAGTGACCAGTTGCGCCATGGGCGCGCAGGCTAGACGCAGTTGGCGGACGGAATCAATTGCCTGGCACAGGCATTTTACGGGAACAGTCGCGTGCGAGTGTAGGTCACGTGCAACTGTGCGCCGCGTGGACACCGCTAAATTTGACTGCCAAACGCTGGCGGTTGAGTTCGTACGTGCGCCCATTAGCGTCGCGCCCATGTTTTTGCTCGGCCGCCGTTCATCTTCCAGCCACCATTTTGGCTCACGTTCGCTTGCGCGACTATCTCCGCTTGTCCTTGGGTTGATGGTGCTGTCGCTGGGCGCGGGCTGCGACCGCAAAGACAAACCTGCCGAGGGCGACTCCTCCATCAGCGAAGCTGACAAGCAAGAACGACTGGCCGCGCTCCTGAAGGAAAACGGTGTCGATCCCTCGAGTTTACCGAGCGCGAGCGTGCCTGGCGGCGCTGTGTTGCCCTCTGCCGCGGCTCCCGCGTCGTCAGCGCCAGCCGCCGCTGCAGCGCCTGCGCCTGCACCTGCCGCTGCCCCCGCGGGCGGCGCCACAACACCCGTAGCGCCCGGGCCAAGCGGCGCCGGCAGTGCCCCCGGTGCAGTTGCCGCACAGGCGCCGACTGCCCCACCCATCGCTGTCCGCCTGCTGTCCGCTGGGGCCGCGCCCAAGTCAGTGCTCCGCTATGGCTTCAAGCAGGGCGACAACCACAAGTTCGTCTTGGATATCCAGGTGGCCGCGGAGCGCAAGGTCAACGGACAGGTGGCGCCCGGAATGCCACCGTTTGCACTGACTCTGCGCGGCAGCACCACCACTCTGCAGGCCGATGCCCAGGGCGCGCGTCGCCAACACACGTTCGTCGAGATGATTCCGACCGTGAGCGGCGCGCCGCCTGAGTTGGCAGAACAAATCAAGGCTCAGTATGCGTCGTTGGGCGGTTTGCAGTTGATCGAAACCGTCAACACACGCGGCATGATCCTAGGTATGGACTTGGACAGTCGCGCCATTCACCCGCAGGTCCTCGCCCTCATGCAGCACCTGCAAGACGGCATGACCAATGCGTTCTTGGCTCTCCCGGAAGAGGCGGTGGGCCCCGGCGCACGCTGGTCCGCCACCACCACCACCGATGCTGCAGGCATCCTGATCACTCAGGAAAACACCGTGTCGCTCGTGGCGCACAATGGCGACAACTACGAGTTCAGTCTCCAGCTCAAACAGACCGCCAAGCCCAGCAAAATTGCCGGAGCCAACTTGCCCCCGGGGGTCAGCATCGATCTCACCAAACTGGACGGCAATGGCAAGGGCAGCATGAAGGTCAACTTCAAGGACGTGCTCATCACCAGCAAGGTCGATCTGAGCACGGCCATGGAGACCAGCGTCATTCAACCCGAGGTGCAGGGCGCCACCAAAGAAGCGGCCACCACCTCCGTCAAGGCCCAGATCTCCATCACCAAGTGACCACCGACCGCACGCGCACCCGAGCCCGGGCGCACGGTCATGTCGCCAGGATACTCAGGCGAGGCCCAGGAGGAACTGGGCCACGTCGAAGCGACGACACACCCCCAGCTTGTGAAAGATGGAGGCAATTTGGTTGGCGACCGTGCGCTCCGCTGTGCCTCGTTCGATCGCAATGTCTCGGTTACTGAGCCCATCGCACACCAACCAAGCGACGTGATGTTCGGCTGAAGACAGACGCACCTCGATCTCTGGGCGCGGCGGGATATCGCAGCGAATGGAGAGTAAACGCTCACCGCCGTAGTCCACTTCACCCACCACGGCTCGACCACCACGGCCCTTCTCAATTTCAGTCAGAGCTCGCCAAACTTGAAGCGCAGCAAACCGCGACTCTGTACCCAGCTTGATCAGTCCGTTGCCCAGGTGCCCACACACGCATTGACGGCTAATGCCCATGCGCCGTGAAATATCCCGATCGGCCTCACCGTTCATCACGGCCTGCAGCACTTCATGTTCACGCCCGCTCACCTGCGCACCGCCGGTACGCAACAGGACGCGCAGCTGTGCACCCGCACGGGACACATCCAAGATCGACCAATCGCCACGTAGCAGTGACTCACGATTGAGCCGACCGCGCCCGGCCGAGGGCACAGGTGTATGGGGGGTCGCATCAGCCAGAGCTCGAGGTGAGAGCCGCGTCTGTGAAGCGGGCGAGACGACTCCACTTTCCGCGGCGGGTCCAACGGGTACGAGTGTGAGTTTCGGATTTGGGTTTGCAGACATGGCTTCCGTCCTCGCCGATGGGTAGTCGGCATGTAGCGTCAAAAGTAGCTCAAATTCTGCCCGTGAACAGTCACAATGCGGCCGGCTCCCCTCCCGGGCGCGAAATTGCCGAAGAACGTCGGCAATTTCCCCCAAATTCTCCGTGATTGTCCCGGGTCACGAGGGCGCTCCGCTCCCGAACGACGGCACAATGGTCGATGGACTGCCCCGAAGGGGTCTGTGATTTGCAGCTGCACTAAACGTGCTGGCGCCCTTGGACTAGGCGGAAGTCTCAACCTAGCTCGCCGGATTGACTATGGGTGCAGGCAACAGGTCGCAAAACCAAAATCCGTCCCGCAGCACACGTTCGCCCACCACGACCTCGAGACCCTGCTTGAAGCAAGGAGCCCGGGTGACGAAAGTGTGAAACTCCCCGTTTTCTCCGCATGGATCCACGGACGCCGGCAAATCCGCGAGCAGCTGACGATCAAACACCCGCCCCACAAAGCTTGGATCCAGGTGGCGCGGATCGACCGCGGTGAGGTAGGCGACGAGCCCTGCGTCAATCATTTGCTCCGCCAGAGCGCGTGTGGGCCGCTGCCACAAGGGAAAGACGGCCTGCATCCCCACTTGCTCGAGCCTGTCCACTCGGTAGGCACGAATGTCCTCGAGGAACAGGTCACCAAAGGCTACGTGCGTGATCCCCTCGCGCTGCGCGCGCTGCATGGTCTGACTCATCAACGCTTCATACTCGGCATTAGTGCAGGGGTACGGTAGGGGAACCTCCCACAATGGGAGGTTGAGCGCGTGTGCTTGCGCCTGGAGCAGCTCCCGCCGTACGGCGTGCATCGCGACCCGATCGTGCACCTGATTGACGGTGGTCAAGAGCCCCACCACCTGCCATTGCTCGCTGCGCAAGAGCTCCTCCAGCGCCCAAGTTGAATCTTTGCCGCTGCTCCAGCTCAAAAGTACGCGATACGGGGAGGATGACATGTGCGCCCAGGGTAAACGATGCGGCCGTCCAGATGAGGGAGCTCAAGTGAGCTCCGCGCGACGAATTCCGGTCCATGGAGCAGATTGCCAGGCGTTCTACAAGATTGGTTTGTGACAAATCGGAAACATTAGCTGATGAAGGAGCAAGGTGCCTTCGACCGCTGGCCATTGGTTTTCTGCATAATTACAGTGCGTTATCCACTTACCTCGGGTCACAGCCGATTCAAAAATTGTCGCCCAGGCGTCACATACACGTCACACAACCACCGCACTCTCCGGCTACCTAGTCACCTCATTTTGGGCCCCCGGAACTGCCGGCGGGATGAACACTTTCATGCGTCTGTTTTTCAACACCGAGACCACTTCCAGTCCCGCCAGCACGGCTTCTTGCGCCGTCCTTTTTTCGCTCACCCTCGGCTGCTTTGCCTGCAGCAAACATTCGGCCCGCGACAGTGAACAGCACGCAGACAGCGCCGGACAAGCCGCGCCAGACGCTGGGACCAAGCAGGAGCTGTCCATCATCGCCATTGATGGGTCCTCCACTGTGTTTCCCATCACCGAAGCGGTGGCTGAAGAGTTCCAAAAGACCAATCCGGCGCGCGTGACCATCGGCGTCTCAGGCACCGGCGGCGGCTTCAAGAAGTTTTGTGCAGGTGAAATCGCCATCACTGGGGCATCACGACCCATTCGTCCGACGGAAGTCGCTTTGTGTGCGGGCAAACACATCGATTACATTGAACTCCCCATCGCTTATGACGGCTTGTCCGTGGTGGTTCACCCGGAAAACCCGTTTGCTCATGAGCTGAAGGTCGAAGAGTTGAAGAAACTCTGGGAGCCGGCCGCGCAAGGTAAGATCACCAAATGGAGCCAGGTGCGCGCCGGGTGGCCCGACAAGGAAATTCACCTGTTTGGCCCGGGCGTCGATTCAGGCACCTACGATTATTTCACGGCCGCCATCGTCGGCAAAGAGCATGAAAGCCGCGGCGATTTTACCTCGAGCGAGGACGACAATGTCCTGGTCCAGGGCGTGTCGACCGACAAGTGGGCGCTCGGTTTCTTCGGGTTCGCTTACTATTCGGAGAACGCCAGCAAGGTCAAACTCGTGGGGATAGACGACGAGAAGCCCGACAACGGCCAGGGAGCGATTCAACCCTCCACACAAACAGTGGCCGACGGCACCTACCAACCCCTGTCTCGGCCCATCTTCATCTACGTCAACAAGAGCGACGCCGGCCGCGCGGACGTCGCGGCATTCGTCGACTACTACCTGGCCAAGGGCACGCCTTTGGTCCAAGAGGCTGGTTACATCCCGCTGTCACCCAAGGCGCTGGCGCTAGTGACCAAACGTTTTGCAGGACGAACCTTGGGCTCGCTGTTTGAGGGCAAGGGGTCCACCGTCGGCGCTACCGTGGAGAAACTACTTGAAGGGATCTAGCAACACCGTCGCGCTCCCTGCTACGGGCTCCAAGCTGAGCTCCCGTGACGTTTCGCTCACGGGGACGACGCCATGGACGGAACGCGTCATCGAATATGGCCTGCTGGGCTGTGGCCTGCTCACCATCGCGACCACGCTCGGGATTCTGGGCACGCTCGCGCTCGAAACAGTGGGCTTCCTCTCCGAGGTGCCCCTCACCGCGTTGCTGTTCGACACCCAGTGGACGCCACTTTTCGCCAACAAGCACTTTGGCATCTGGCCGCTCGTGACCGGAACGCTGGTCACCTCGACCATCGCCCTCTCGGTGGGCCTGCCTTTTGGGCTCTTGGCGGCCATCTTCTTGAGTGAATTGTCCACGCCGCGCGTGCGTCGCTGGGCCAAGCCTGCGCTGGAAGTGCTGGCCGGGGTACCGACGATTGTTTACGGCTACTTTGCGCTGGTCGTGCTCACCCCCCTGCT
>Ga0315910_10003993_pt1 | contig 12407 bp, 14 predicted proteins | sample EdamamesoilMG_FD_204470 | JGI IMG/M metagenome (GOLD analysis project Ga0315910, IMG submission 204470) | Garden soil microbial communities collected in Santa Monica, California, United States - Edamame soil | ecosystem: Environmental > Terrestrial > Soil > Garden | place: USA: California... | reverse complement strand
GCGGGCCGAACGTCGCTTTCGGCGGATGGATGACAATCCATCCGCCGCTTCAATCCCCCGATCTTTGCCGATGAGCGTGCTTTGACCGATGGCCGAGCTGCTTCAGGATCTTGATTCGTTATTGCAAGGCGCACTCGCCGATGTGCAGCGGGCAGCCTCGTTACCCGACTTGGACGAAGTGCGTGTCCGCCTATTGGGCAAGAAAGGTGAACTGACCGCGCGGTTGAAACAGCTCGGCGCACTCGATCCAGATGCACGCCGGAGCGCCGGCGCAAAAATTAACGAGGCAAAAGATGCGCTCAATGCCGCTATCGACGCGCGACATGGCGCTTTATCGAATTTAGAGCTCGCCAAGAAGCTCGCAGCCGATGCAATCGACGTGACACTGCCCGGACGCGGTCAGCGTTACGGTGGCATTCATCCTGTATCGCGGGCCCGCCGTCGAATCGAAACAATTTTCCGCAGCGCGGGCTTCGATGTGGCAGCCGGTCCGGAAATCGAAGATGAGTGGCACAACTTCGAGGCATTGAACATCCCTGCAAATCATCCCGCGCGGGCAATGCACGATACGTTCTATTTTCCGGATGGAAGATTGCTGCGAACGCATACTTCGCCCGTGCAAGTGCGTGTAATGGAAACACAAGCGCCGCCAGTGCGGGTCATCGTACCGGGTCGCGTTTATCGTTGCGATTCCGACATGACGCATACGCCGATGTTTCATCAAGTCGAAGGTTTGGTGGTTGACGAGCAGGTAACGTTCGCCAATCTCAAGGCGACATTGCTCGGCTTCCTACGTGCGTTCTTCGAGAAGGATGTAACGATTCGTTTGCGTCCCTCCTATTTTCCTTTTACGGAACCGTCGGCCGAGTTGGATGTGTCCTGTGTTGCGTGCAGCGGTAAGGGATGCCGTGTATGCAAGCAAACGGGGTGGTTAGAAATCGGCGGTTGCGGCATGGTGCATCCAAACGTATTGCGCGCGGTGAAAATCGACACCGAGAAATACACCGGCTACGCATTCGGCATGGGTATCGATCGAATGGCCATGCTGCGTTACAACGTCAATGATTTGCGGCTGTTTTTCGAGAACGACCTGCGATTTCTACGGCAGTTTCACTGAACAATATGCGGATCAGCGTGCAATGGCTACGTGAGTGGGTGGATACGGGCGAAGATATCGCCGCGCTTTCGCACGCCTTAACGATGGCGGGATTGGAAATCGAGTCCAATGAGGCTGCAGCGCCGGCGATGAACGGTGTGATTGTCGCGGAAGTTGTCAGTCTTGAGCGGCATCCCGACGCAGAAAAACTCAACGTCTGTCGTGTTAATACCGGCAATGAGATCGTACAAATCGTCTGCGGCGCCGCGAATGTGCGCAGCGGTATGCGTGTGCCGTTGGCGCAGATCGGCGCAAAGCTGCCCAATGGCATGGAAATAAAGCAAGCCAAGCTTCGCGGCGTCGAATCTTTCGGCATGTTGTGCTCGGCAAAGGAGCTCGGGCTTAGCGACGATGCCGCTGGCTTGATGGAACTGGGAGCGGATTCGAGTCTCGGCACGGATATAAACGATGCGCTGACATTGCGTGACCGCGTGCTGGGTGTGAATCTCACGCCAAACCGCGGCGACTGCATGAGCATGCGGGGTGTCGCTCGTGAAGTGAGCGCAATTCGTGAAGCATCGCTGCGCGAGCCGACAATTAGTACGGTGGCGCCGACGATTTCCGACGCAATCGGCGTAAAGCTTTCTGCCGGTACTGCTTGTGGAAAATTTGCTGCGCGTGTAATTCGCGGTGTCCGCGGGAATGCCGTATCGCCGCTTTGGTTACGCGAACGATTGCGACGTGCCGGGCTGCGGCCGATCAGCGCGATTGTCGACATTACCAATTACGTGATGTTGGAACTTGGTCAGCCGATGCATGCATACGATCTCAAACAGTTGCAGGGCGACATTACCGTACGATTCGCACATGCGGACGAGAAACTCACGTTGCTCGATGGCCGCGAGATTTCGATGAAACCCGATGTGCTCGTGATTGCCGACGAGGCGAAGACCCTGGGCCTTGCGGGGGTAATGGGTGGACAAGCTTCGGGTATCAGTGACGCAACGACCGATGTGGTGTTGGAGGTCGCTCATTTCCATCCTGACGCAATCGCAGGGCGCGGCCGTCGTTATGGCTTGGTCACCGACGCTTCGCAACGATTCGAGCGCGGGGTGGATCCGCAGCTGCCCGAACGAGTCATCGAGTATGCAACTCGTCTAATTGTGGAATTTGCAGGTGGCAAGGCTGGGCCGGTTACCCTTGCGATAACGTCAATCGAATCGCCGATGCCGATCCACCTACGCCAGTCGCGCATTCAACGCGTCCTCGGCGTCGATATTCCATCCGAGACTATCGAAAAGTATCTAAAGCGTTTGGGCTTTCAATTAAACGCCGCCGATTCGGGTTGGCGCGTTATCCCTCCGTCCTGGCGCTTTGACGTACGCATTGAAGAAGATTTAATCGAGGAGGTCGCGCGTCAATACGGGTACGACAAAATTGCATCTACCGAAAGCGTAGGCGCACTGCCGCTCGGAGCTTGGACGGAGACCGCGATTCGCACGGACCGAGTCGCCGACGCAATGGCGGACCGTGGATATCACGAAGCCATAACCTATTCCTTTACTGAAGATAAGTTTCAGAAGCTATTGTTTCCTAAAGAACCAGTAAAGTTCTTGTCTAACCCAATTTCGGCTGAACTCGCCGTCATGCGCGTGTCTTTGTGGCCCGGTTTGCTCCAAGCCGCGCGCGCCAATTTGCGGCGTCAACAGCCGCGCGTTCGCTTATTCGAGATTGGACGCAAGTTTGTCGACGGTATCGAAACAGAAACGCTGGCCGGTATTGCGATCGGTGCGTCGGTGCCCGAGCAATGGGACATTACAACGGGTAAAGCTGATTTCTTTGACATCAAATCGGACCTTGAAGCGGTGCTGGCACTAACCGGTCGTAGCTTTCAATTCAAAGCAGCTGCCAACCCCGCATTACACCCCGGTCAATCTGCGCAGATAATTCAGAACGGTCGCCTGGTCGGATGGCTGGGAGCACTTCATCCGAGCGTAACCACCGACTTAGATTTGACATATCCGGTTTTTGTTTTCGAGTTGGAGCTCGAAGCAGCCTTTGCGGCGAGCGTTCCGGAGTTCGCGGAAGTTTCCGTGTTCCCGGCTATTCGTCGCGATCTTGCGCCGATTGTCGATGAAGCAGTCACTTCCGAAGCGTTAGAGCAAGCAATCCGAACCGCTGGCGGGTCGCTACTTCGCGACGTTTTTGTGCTCTCGGTATACCGCGGCGAGCAGATCGGTAATAACAAGAAAAGCATGGCCTTAGGGCTGAATTTGCAGGATACTTCGCGCACGCTCAACGACGCCGATGCCGACCAACTCGTGACCCGAGTCCGGGAATATTTGCAGCAGCATTCAGGCGCGATGTTCAGAGACAAATAACCGTATTTAGAGCACCGAGAACCCGATGGCACTCACCAAAGCAGAGATCGCTGAAGCGTTATTCGATCAGCTTGGGCTCAATAAGCGTGAAGCGCGCGAGCTGGTGGATCTTTTTTTCGAAGAATTGCGTGCTTCGTTAGCCTCCGGTGAACAGGTCAAATTGTCCGGCTTTGGAAATTTCGATTTGCGCGATAAGAATCAGCGGCCCGGCCGCAATCCCAAAACCGGCGAAGAGATCCCCATCAGCGCGCGTCGCGTGGTGACGTTTCGTCCCGGCCAAAAACTCAAGGCTCGAGTAGAGGCATATGCTGGAAGCAGGGAATAACAGCGAACTCCCCGCAATTCCGGGGAAACGCTATTTCACAATCGGCGAAGTCAGCGAACTCTGTGGTGTTAAACCGCATGTATTGCGCTATTGGGAACAGGAATTCCCGCAACTTAAGCCCGTAAAGCGTCGCGGTAATCGGCGTTACTACCAGCGTCAAGACGTGCTGGTTATTCGGCAAATTCGCAGCTTGCTGTACGAGCAGGGCTTTACCATCGGTGGTGCGCGCAATCGCTTGCAAGGCGAGGAGGCGCGGGATGACCTGTCGCAAGCGCAGCAAGTCGTGCGGCAGCTTCGTACGGAACTGGAAGACATTCTAAAAATTCTACGCCGGTAGGATTTAGAGCCGACATTTCCACCATCCATGGCGGTCACGGCTATCTTGGGGGCGGCGCATTAGCTATCATCCGCGCCCTCGCAACGGATGCGGGTTCACCGGTCGGGACGTGGCGCAGCCTGGTAGCGCACTTGCATGGGGTGCAAGGGGTCGCAAGTTCAAATCTTGTCGTCCCGACCAATTACTTACGAGTAAACCAGCGGACGGTTGTGGCCACGTCTGTGGCCAACTAATCCAATCTGGACGTTCGACCTTTTTTCCATGTTTGATATGGCACGCGGCGTAGCTCGGTCTCCTTCCCATTGCGATGTTAATTTTTTCCACCTACAATGGAGGTCGGAAAAATTAACATGAGGTCTGGCAATCGTGAGCAAACCAGCAGAGCGTCTAGTTATATCTTCGACGGATGGCGTTGAGTTGGCTTTGCAGGAAATTGGGCTCTCGACGGAAGTTGTCAGAGAAATTGCGATCGCCGCGGCAAGTGCTAGAAATGACGCGCTGCCCGTGGATCCCAGTAGCGCAGCCGGCCTTCTTTCTTACATACATGGTGTGCGCACAGTTCGCTTGAGTCTGCTTCCCTTGGGCGGGTGGAAGGTTTCGCGCGAAAAGAATGTCGAATCGACGATCCACCACGAGCGCGGTATTCAGGTGTGCTTTCAAAATGTTTACCAAGCTTGCGGCCCAAATGATCCCGAAGCTATTTCAAACAAAGGTCCTGCAGCCAGGGAGCTTGTAAATTCTGGCCAGATAGGATTGTTCGACGACGCATCGAGTGCGACTCGTGATGCCATTGGCCGCGCACCGGTTGTATGGCTGGTCTGCGTGAGCGTTTACGAGGGCATGGTTCAGGCTGAGGTCTCTTGCCCGAAAGCTTTCGATGGCGGCCAGTTTGACGGGTTCTCGAAGCGAATTTTTGTGATGAGCGAACAACTGAGTAACGTGAGTCGGAAAGACAATGATGGTGACGACATCGTCTTTGACGTTCCTGTGACACGGAAGTAATGGCGGTATGTTCAATCGAGGACGATTGATAATTGCTCGCCAGCGTCGACAGCTTTCAAAAAAAGAATTAGCTGAGAAGGCGAAGGTTTCGCAGGTCACCTTAACGAGAATCGAAACTGGCCTGACAGAAGATCCGGAGGAGGCAACTATTTCGGCGCTGGCATCTGCGCTGAACTATCCCGTGGAATTTTTCTATCTGGACGATTGTGAGGTGCTGCAAACCGAATCTGCGAGTTTTCGCAGCTTGTCATCGCTGACCGCGAAACAGCGGGACGCTGCTTTGGCGGCTGCCTCGTTGGCATTTGAGTTTAGTGATTGGGTTTCCAATAGATTTAATCTGCCGCCATCCGACATTGTCGATTTAAGGCATGAAGATCCGCGCGCTGCTGCTGGTGCGCTTCGACGGTGCTGGGGACTGGGATCGAAGCCTGTGCTCAACCTCATCAATGTGCTAGAGGCAAAAGGTGTTCGTGTCTTTTCGTTGTCGGAAAGGAACAAGAACGTCGATGCGTTTTCATGTTGGCGAGGCAAGACTCCATTTATATTCCTAAATACATTTAAATCTGCTGAACGCAGTCGATTTGATGCCGCACATGAAATTGGACACTTGGTCATGCATCGGCATGGTGTCGCAGGTGATCGGAACCTAGAAAAGGAAGCGGATCAATTCGCCGCTGCGTTTCTAGTTCCTCCTGAAGACCTGATTTGTCACCTGCCATCGGTAGGGTCTGTGAGTCAGTTGGTTTCAGGAAAGAAGCGGTGGGGCGTCTCAGTTGCAGCGCTGGCCAGAAACTTGTTTGAAGCCGGCCTGGTGTCGGACTGGCACTACCGGGAACTATGCAAGCGTATTAGTGCGCTGGGCTATCGAACAAAGGAACCTGCCCCCATGGCTAGGGAAGGGTCGATGCTTTGGCGTAAGGTGTTCGAATTCCTATGGAAGGATCGAGTAGGAAAAGAAGCTGTGGCGAAAAGTCTTTGCTGGCCGACCGATGAAATTGTCGCGCTGGTTGGTGGTTTATACGGGGACACCAATCAGTCCGCAGTGAGAGCGGAACGCCCATCGCTAAAGGTGATTTGATAGGCCAACTATCACGCAATCCGCGCAAATTAGCACTTGAATAACACACCGTGAGCGACGAAAGCGGCAACTTTTGGCTTTGGCACGTAGAGCTTTCAGACCGAGAGACCTTTCTGATCGGGAGGATTATTGCTCAGTGGGGTGCGCTGGAGTACGAGGTATTCCATCAGACGCTGCGGACGTTCGATGCACACGAAGACCGAGCCATATCCTTTCCACGAACTATGAACAACTTGCAATTCACAGGCGTGCTAGAGGAATGGAAGGAACGTGTTGTCGACCGCGCTGATGGGGAGTGCGGCAAGGTGCTGCATCAGCAGTACGATGAGATCGTTGCACTCTACGATTATCGAAACGCCCTCATACACGGAATGTGGGAATGGTCCAGCGCGGAGCTACACAAGATCACAACTGTTCGTGTTCGTAAAAATGAAGTTATACGGACGCACTTTAGCGCCGATGATCTGGAAGACTGCTTTCATCGCGTCGCGAGCATCAATTTCAATATTCGATTTCCAGGCGGGCGCGAGGCCTACGCAGAGGCCCTTTCAAAGGCGGGTGGTCACATGAGCCGTCAATTCTTGGCTTCCGTATCGGGCAGTCCCGTAGCAAGTGACTGGCTGCCGAACGACGGGCACGTAGGTGACAAGCCAAAGGAATAGAAGCGCCCGCCACATCGGGAGGAACCGATGCAGCGGGGTGTGTTTCCACCAGGAGGCAGATTCACATCACCCGCTCACCACAAGCGGGACACTATCGGTTAGCCGGGCGCCGCACCCGGGTTGGCGTACCAACCGCGATGTTCGACGAAGCCCGCGCCGAAATCTAATCGCACTTTTGTCTCAACGCCGTCAACGTCAAAACCGGCCCGCGTGTCGATGACTGGTCCGTTTTCCGTATCGAGATACGCGTATTCCAGGCCATCAAATCGGCTCGGATCTGCAACAACATACCAGCGCAGCGCCGACACGGCATCGAGCCTTGGATCGACGATTAGCTCGAGCTTGCCAGGCCACGGATTCACGTCGGTTTGCTTCGTTGCCTCCACCGCCGTGAGCAATTGTTCGGCTGCGGTTTCGAGCGCAGCAGGAACAACCAAATAGCGCGGAATGAAATTTACGACGCGACCGTTGAGAGCAGTCTGCAGCCGCATGGCCGCACGTGCAGCCCCCAGCGACGCGACGCTGAGAACTGAACCGCTCGCAGCCAAATTTCCGTGCGAAGCGTGAAACAACGCAACACTATCGCTCATCGTCGGACCAGCGCCGCTGTTGGATACCAGCAGATCGACCACGGTCTGAGATTCCAGTTCTTTCGCCTCTACGCCCATTCGGCGCGGCAGCTCCGAAAACGCGCCCATGTCGTCATTGATGATCGCTTGACGTGTTATACCGAAGACGCGGCCATACGTATGAATGCGATAGGTCTCCTCGGCTTCGAGGATAGTTCCGCGGGTAAATTCTCCGTGCTCGTTCACGCGTAGGAGCTTCGGCGCATCGCCGATCTTAACGCGATGGCGTAAACGAAAATCCGGTGCAGTGACTTTCCGGCCGGCGCGTAATACGCCAGGCTCGGCAGCTTCAAACGCGCGCAGCAATTCACGCCCTACAGCATCGCCTAGCGCTAGCGGAAAATCCGAAGTGCCATGCAATGCTCGCTCGATGATGCGACTGGCGCCCATCATGCGCGTCGAGATATTGGCAGCGTGCAGACTCTCGCGAGCCAGATCGACCAGGGTGCGGCCAACGTATTGCTGGGCCGGCTCACTGGGCCGATGCTGTGCATTGACTCGGGAAAATATCGCTTCACCCATCGCGCGTGATCGGAAATCCGGCGACGAGTAATCCTCGCCAGCGGATATACGAAAGCCGCCAACTTCGAGGGCGTGCTGGCCGCGCGAGTTGCCCTGTGTCCGCGACTGGTCGTCAGCCATCGTGTCGACAATAACCTCGCGGGCTTCGCGTAACGAGACACCCGAGCGGATCAGTTTTTCGCCCAGTGACTCGGAGAGATTCGCGCGTCGAACCAGCTTTAGGATGGTTGCGGTTCGCGTGCGTTCTGCGAGAACGGCAACGCGGGCATTGCGCGTGGTCGGAAGCAGCTCGTCGCCGTCGACATCTGCGTCGTCGAGGTCACGCTCGTTGTTTAGATCTTCTGCGCCGGTTTGATCGGTGCTGTCGATGGCGGCGGTGCGGGTTCTGTTTTTCTTGCTCATTGTTTTTCCTCTACCTATGCCGGCCGAAACATCCGCCGGTACACTTACGATCGAAACTTCAAATGGGGTCCAGCGCGTTGCGATGACTTTTCGTTTGCGTTCCTTCGCTTCTACGGTCTCCACTTCGTCAATGGAGTATCCGACGCTGATGTTGCTGACGATGCCGGCCTCAATATCGGCGGCGAGCTCTTGTGCTCGGGCCTGTTGCCCTAAAACAAGATCGCCGCGCAATTTCTTGAGAGCGCCATCGCGTTCGATACGCAGATTCTCGACAACGCCGATGTTGACCCTGCTGCGATCGTGCGACTCGATGAGGGGAAGCGGAACGCGTGACAGATCAATCGCGTCCTTTTCGTGCGAGAGAATTTCTTCAAAGTCGCCATCGTAGTCGTGACGGGACACCGGGGCGTCGGTGCTGATCGTCACCGGGAATCGGTTGTCGTTACTTGCGCGGTGCTCCAACGTAATGCGTGCAATACGTTGCCGGCGTGCGTCGTTGTTTTTCCTCATGGCGCCAATCATCACTGACGCCGGGTGCTATCACGCAAGCTACTGTCGGCGAATGTACTAGCGTGGAAGTACCCTCGATGACAGTAGTTCACTGCAAATTGGTCGCTGGGTCCTCGCTCGCGTCGAGATCATCGGCCAATACGCGCAGCAATTGGCTCTCGCTCGTTGGGCACGCCGGATCGACAAGCAATGCGCGGTGAACGAAATCAGCGACAGTCCCAGCTGGCGGCGGCTGCGGATCAGTCATCTGCTTGCGCTCATCCTCGATCGCAGTCTGTAGCGCGCGCATCCGTGCCCATCGTGACCCGCCAACAAGTGCGGCGGCCTCGCGCAATAACTGATTACGTGCGTCGGTTCGCGCCGCAGGTGGAAGTGCCCGAGCAACGCAATCGAGCGCCCACCGCGCCACATCGCGCGGCAACGGCTCGCGGTTGCGAACAACAGCAGTGAGTTGCAACAGTTTTCCAATGTCACTCATGCATTTTGCCTTGGATTAATTCAACGCCGCCGGCGTGGTCGCGGTGATCGCATCAATCCAAGTTTGCAACGCGGTGCCATCTGCGACGCGCACACCGAGCTTTGGCAGTGCGGCAATCATTTGCGCGGCCGTCATTGGCGTGTAAAGCGTCCAGGCGTGCGACTCGAGATCGTAGATGCCGCCGACCTTATGCAGCGGGCAATAGTGTGTGAGCAATGTGCCGTCCTCGTTGCTGATCGTCAGATTTTGATCAGCCAGTGAAGCGGGGTGCGGCGCGCGTGGAGCGAATATCTTGGTCATTGTTGTCTTTCTCTGGGTTGTGCGTGGTGCGTCGGACGTGGATTTAGGGCAGCGTGCTTATTCGCGTCATATCGTTACTGGTTGACAACTTGGAGACGGTTGACAAGATGTAAACCCTCTTTTAGCCCTGGCACTAGGCGAACGTCGCGGCCCGAATCACCCCCAAATTGTTAAAGCGTGGAAGTACCTTCAGGGGGGGGGGCATATCCCACGCCCTCAATCAACATCCGTCGAACTTCGGTGGGATCCAGTTGCAATGCGCTGGCGATGTCGCGCTCTGTCAATCCACGCGAGTACATCAACACAACCTCACGACGCAAGCAGTGCTCGCAGTTGGGGCGGTAATGCTGGGAGCGTTCGTTGTAAGTTGGCGCGTCCATCAGAATGCGTCCTCTTCGATACCAGCGTTATCCGCGTTGTTTTCAACAGGGTTCATATACATTGCATCACTGCAACTCGCCTGCGAAGGGTTAGAGGAAACGCTGATAACGCTGGTAACGCGAAACATGCGCCGACTCGTAGTCGGGTCCGACCCGGCATCTTCAAGGCGAAGGCCGCCTTCGATTCTTCGGAGATGTCGTGAGAGATAGCGGCCGAGCCTACGAGAGTTGATGTCGCCGTTTCGCTCGCCTGCCACTTCGACAAGCGCGTCACGGAGGCGCGGTCGCTCACTCATGCCGGCAGCGGTCGCTGCATGCGTAGCGTCGGCGACCGTGGCGGACTGCGTGCCGAAAGTCTCACGCCAAGCGGTAAGCACCGCGACCAGCGCTTCCCGAATTGGGTCTACAGCGCGCAGTTCGGCTTGAGTTTCAAGCGGATCAGCCAACCCGAGCCACAGCAGCGGGAATCTGACGAGCAAGTCCCACTCGGGGAAGCGCGATCGTCGTGCATCGACACGTGGAGAGCCTGCGGCTCGATACGCCAACGAGATCGTAAGCGCTGCTGCTAACAATTCGCCGCGATGCTCGGCCACATACACAGCGAGATTTCGTTTGAACGGACGCGATTCGGGGTGCTCACATTGCGGATCGAGTTCAGCGAACACGGTGCGGGATGTCAGATCGCCGACAAATTCCAAATGATTGCCGGTTATGAGCCAGGTCGACGCCGTGCCTACCGTTACTTGCTTGCTGGCCCCGAGTAGACGGCCGCGATATTCGGGGTTCGTCAGCACTGCGCAAAGCGCTGCCGAATCGACAGGGCGCGCGACGTTATCAATGAGAATGACTGGATCACCGGCGATAAGCAGCGCGAGCAGCGCCTTTTGCATCTCGTTTTCGTCTTCCGTATGTGAAAGAACGGGCGCTTCCCGTCCCAGCGGTATTTGCGCGATCGCACATGCGGCGGTTGTTTTGCCGCTGCCTTGTTTGGCCGCGCTAATTGCGAATGCGGGCGCCGTTCTGAGTGCCTGACGAACGCAAGACGTTATGGTGGCTGCGATGAGCACTGACGCATGCGCCGATTCAGCGCCGTGCGAAAACTCAAACTCGTTGAACACATCGCGCAGCCGAGCGACAGCGCTATTTGCGTCGTCTCGTGTAGGTCTGGCCGCGACCGGCGGAAAATCGTTCGCGTCGAATGACGCATACAGTCCGCTTTGCGCATCGAACCCGGGCGCCGATAAGAGGCTTCCATCTGTTCTCAGCGTCGGAGCGCACACGATGCCGGTTAGTGTACGGAATCGCCATTCTCCGCCGCAGGCAAGTAGCGCCGCCGGTACATGTGCGGGCACATCAGCGGCGCGATGCTTTTTCGCCCGCGAGTCGTATTTGATCCATCGAGCCACGCGCGACAGTGCGAGTGACAAGTATTCGCGAGTAACTGGAGCAATGACCATCGAACCCGGTGCGCGGCGTATCCCGCTCGACTCGGTTGTCAGGTCAATGGCGATGACACGCACCAGTTCGCCGCCACGTTGATAAATGTTGGCTTGTGCGCGGATTAATGCATCTTGCGCTTGCTCAACCATTCGCGGCAGCTCGCCCGCAACAATCTCGATAGTCGGCCGAGCATCCTTGTCACGTGCGTTGCTCGCGACTTCGGTTTCATCGCTGAACGGCAGGATTTCTGCGCTCATGCGGACCCCCGCAGCACGCTCAACGCAACTTGTACCGCGTTGTATTCGCTGTGGACCGTTCGCGGATCAGCGTCCGCGACGGAAATGTCCTTCGCAATCGCGGCCAGTTCGCCGGCGTCGCGGTGCAGGCGGTGCTCTACGCGGACATCGATTAGCAGCCGATCCAGTTCTGGCGCCGTCACACGGCGTACGCAGGCGTTGAGAAAGCGTTGCTGAATGCGCGTATCGGAGTCGCTGGCGCTCATTGCGACGCCTCTTTCCGCCAGTGTCGGGAGAGCCGCCACCAGCCAAGTATTTCCGATCCCCAAAAGACGACACCTTTACCACTCGACGTGTTGAGCGGTTCGGGAAAGTCGGGTAACGCAAGAATCTCGCTATCTGTCAGCGCGGTGAAGCCGGGCAGATTGGATCGCAGGTCGGTGATCGTAATCAGCCGTGACGGCGATCGAAGACGTAGCAGCAACCAGTCGTTACCTTGCTTATGCTCTTTGTGCGTGAGGGCTGGGTGCGTCATGGCGTTCCGCTCGCGCCGGATCGCTCGGCTGTCGTGAGCGTCTCAGGGCGCCATCCACTACGGCCGCCGAGGTGTACATCGCGCATGGGCAGTT
>Ga0315910_10003992_pt1 | contig 12409 bp, 8 predicted proteins | sample EdamamesoilMG_FD_204470 | JGI IMG/M metagenome (GOLD analysis project Ga0315910, IMG submission 204470) | Garden soil microbial communities collected in Santa Monica, California, United States - Edamame soil | ecosystem: Environmental > Terrestrial > Soil > Garden | place: USA: California... | reverse complement strand
CCCGCCCCCGGAAAAATGGCTGCGCCATTTTTCTCCCCCTCACCCGCTTCGCGGGTGGCTAGAGCTCCACTCTTCCTCGGCAGGGTTATGAGATGCGCTCTAGCGAACGGGTTCCCCGCGCCGTGGTAGGGGTGGCGCATGTCCACTCGAAGCCTCGGCCTCGGCGAAGACGTCTGGCGATACATCGTCGACGTAACGGTGGGCGAGCCGCCCGTCCTGGCGAAGCTCCGCGCGGAAACGGCGACCCTCCCCGAAGCGGAGATGCAGATCTCGCCCGAGCAGGGCCGCTTCATGGGGTTTCTGGTCGAGCTGATGGGCGCGCGCCGCTACCTCGAGGTCGGCGTGTTCACCGGCTATAGCTCGCTCTCGGTCGCGCTCGCGCTGCCGGCGGACGGCCGCATCGTCGCCTGTGACAGGAGCGACGAATGGACGCGGATTGCCCGGCGCTACTGGCAAGAAGCGGGTGTTGCCGAAAAGGTCGATCTGCGGCTCGGCCCCGGCCTCGAGACGTTGAAGCGGATGGTCGAGACCGGCGAGGAGCCGTTCGATCTCGCGTTTTTCGATGCCGACAAGGAGGGGAGCCTCGACTACTACGAGCGCGGCCTCGCACTCCTTCGGCCGGGCGGCGTCATCGCGTTCGACAACGCGCTGCGCGACGGGCGGGTGGCGGATCCGAAAGACACCAGCGCTTCGACCAACGGCATCCGCGCCGTGAACGCCAAGGCAGCGAGCGACCCCCGCGTCTCGGCGTCGCTCGTGCCGATCGGAGACGGGCTGCTCTTGGCGCGCAAACGCTGATCGCGTCGAAGCCGGCTCACGCCTCCGCTTCGCGGAGGTCCCTCGCGTTGTACCCCATGAGGTAAAGCAAGGTGTCGAGCCGGTCGTGGTGATTCAGGCTCATGTGCGCGACCTCCTGGAGCTTCGGCTTCGCGCGGAAGGCGATGCCGAGGCCGGCGGTTTGCAGCATCAGAACGTCGTTCGCGCCGTCGCCGACGGCGACCGTTTGGCCGAGCCTCAAGTGGTAGGCCTGTGACATGTCGCGCAGGACCTGGGCCTTGCGCTCGCTGTCGACGACGGACCCGAGCACGCGGCCCGTGAGTTTGCCTTCGGCGACCTCGAGCTCGTTGGAGAACGCGAAATCGAGCCCGAATCGCTCTTTCAAATCGTCCACGAAGAAGTTGAAGCCGCCGCTGACGAGCCCTACCCGGTAGCCGAGGCCCTTCAGCACCCGCACGAAGCGATCGGCGCCCGGCGTGAGCTCCGAGCGCTCCGCGAGCGTCTTGGCGCGCTCGAAAGGTAGGCCTTCGAGCAGCTTCACGCGTTCGGCGAGGGCCTGGCGGAAATCGAGCTCGCCGCGCATGGCGCGGGCGGTGATGGCGGCGACTTGCTCCTTGACGCCGACCAGCGCCGCCAGCTCGTCGATCAGCTCGCCCTTCACGAACGTGGAGTCGACGTCCATGCAGACGAGGCGCTTGTTCCGGCGGAAGATGTCGTCCTTCTGCACGGCGAGGTCGACGCCGATCTCCATGCCGAGCGCGAGCAGGCCGCCGCGCAACAGCGAAAGCTCGGTCGCGGTGGCCTGGGCGCCCGCCGGGAGATCGACGATCAGCTCGAGGCCGGTGAGCTCCGTTTCGCTGAGCGAGCGGATCTCGCGGATGTTCATGTTGCGGTCGGCCATGAACTTCGTGATGCGCGCGGTGGCCGCGCCGTCACGCAGATTGCCGAGCACCGTGACGGCGAGCGACGCCGCGGCGACCTTCGATTCGCTCGCGACGGTGCGGTAGGGGCTCACCTCGAAGCGCAGGCCGAGGTCGGCGGCCGCGAACAGGATGCGGCGGAACGCGCGTGAGGTCGCCGGCACGTCGACGATGGCCGACAGCATCAGGTAGCCGTGCAGCACGGATTGGCCGATGTCGACCAGGTCCGCGTTCTCTTCTGCGATCACTTCGGTGAGGCGCGCAGTGACGCCCGGGCGGTCGGCGCCGGCCACGTGCAAAACGATGCGATCGGGGTGCTCGGGCTTCGTCATCGGCTGGCCTTATTAGCACCAACCGTGCCCGGCTTGAGGCCCCCCCTGCTTCGTGGGAAAACTCCGGGCATGCCGCTTCGCCTCGCCCCGTTCGCCCGGCTCGGTCCGGTCCTGCTCGTGGCCCTCGGCTGCGGCTCGGACCCGGTCAAGCCGGACGAGCCGGCGGCGCCGATCGGCCCGGACCTCGAGGAGATCGCCGGCGCGCTCGGCGACGGCGACGGCAGCCCCGGCTCCGTGGGCCTGACCGTGGTGTTCGAGACGGTCGACCACCTTGGCGTCGTGTACCAGCCGACGGGTATGGCCTGGCACGCCATGGCTCCCACCGAGCTCTGGGTGACGCTGCGCGACGGGCCGAGGGACATTCTTTGCACGGAAGCCACCGTGCCCTGCGCGTGGCTCGAGGGCTACGTCGCGATCATCTCGGATGCGGTCGGTGCGGATCCTGCCGCGGTCGTGAAGATCGACGGGAACTCGTGGCATTTCATGCGGCGTCCGACCGGGATCGCCTGGGGCTCCGCCGGGCTCTTTGCGACGTGCGGCGAGGCGCGGACCGGCAACTTCGAGGACGAGGAGATCCCGTACAACGGCCCGACGCTGTGGAACTCCGATCCCGCGATCTTCGCCGCCGTGCCGGAGCCCGGCATGAACGGCACGCACGTCGACATGCTGCACAGCTCGCCGTATTGCATGGGCATCGCCCACGAGACCGGTAACGTGTATTGGGCGTTCAACGGCGACGCGGGCTCGCTCGATCGCTATGATTTTCACGAGCCGCACGAGCCGGGCGGGGAGAACCACTCGGACGGCGAGCTCTGGCGTTACCTCGCGGGCGAGCTGCTCCGTGTGCCGGAGGTCCCGGGCCATCTGGTCTACGACGCCGCCTCGAGCACGCTCTACGCCGCCGATCCGGGCCACTCGCGGGTCATCGCTCTCGACACGAAGAGCGGCATCGCCAACGGAGACGTGATCTCGTACGACAACCTCCGCACCCACCTCAACATATCCGGGGCGGCGTTCCGGGATGCGATCACGCCGGGCACGGTGGAGCTCCCGAGCGGGATCGCGGTCGAGGGGGGGGTGCTGTTCGTCGCCGATCGGGCCAGCGGGCTGATCGGCGCCTTCGAGCTGGCGACGCGCCGTCTGATCAACCGCCTCGACACCGGGCTCGGCCCGGATGCCCTGACGGCCCTCTCGTACGGGCCTGACCGGAAGCTCTATTTCACCGACGCAGTCGGCGGCCGCGTGTTCCGGATCGACCCCTGATTTTCCCTATGGCGCGCGGCCTCGGAGGCCCTCTAAAGTCGCGCTGGTGAGACTCCTCTCAGTGGCGGGCCGAGTCGTCGTGGGGGCCTGCTTGTCGCTGCTGGGCCTCGGGCTGGGGCCAGCCTTCGCCCAGACGGGAACGGCGACGAGCACGACGGTCGGCGATGCCGGTCTGGCGCCACCCGTGGCGACCCCGAGCCCGACGCCGAAGCCCCCGAAGCGTCCACCGGCGCCGCGTGCCTCGGCCATGCCGTCCGCCGCGCCCTCAGCGGCTGCGAGTGCGCTTCCGGCCGCGAGCGCCGAGCCCGCTGCGAGCGCCGTCGCGAGCGCGGAGCCCGTCGCGAGTGCGTCCGCCGCCCCGAGCGCCGAGCCCGCGCCGAGCGCCGTCCCGAGCGCCGTTGCCGTCCCGGAGCCGGCTCCCTCCGTTCGCCCGGTGCCGTCCGCCGTGGCTCCGATCAAGGGCTCACCGGTTCAGCTCGGCGACGACGTCGTCTTCAGCATCCGCGTCCCCCGCGGCGGCAAGACGGCTGCCCAGCGCGCCCAAGACGCGACCAAGGCGTTCGCGGCCGCGGCCCAAGACTCCAAGGTGACGGAGGTCCGCGTTCAGAAGCGGGACGACGTGGCCATCGTGCTCTTCGGCCAGACGCCCATCGTCCAGCTCACCGTGGCGGACGCCGAGGCCGCGGGGGATACGTCGCTCGACGTGCACGCCGCGGCCGTGGCGTCGGCGGTGCGCGAGGCCGCCGAGCGAGAGCGACGGCGCGCCGTGCTGGCGAAGACGGTCTTTTCGATTTCGCTGCTCGTCTTTTTCGGTCTCATCGTCTTCTACCTCGCACGAAAAGTCGGAGAGTTCGCCGAGCGGGCGCGGACGTGGGTCGACGCGAACGCGGAACGCGTCCTCGCCGTGCGCGTGCAGAAGATCGAGGTGGTGAGCCCCGGTACGGTGAAGAGCACGGCGCTCGTCGGACTCAGTGTCGCCAAGTGGCTGGCCCAGGGCGGCATCATCTACACGTGGCTGCTCGTCGTGTTGTCGCTGTTCGAAGCGACCAGGGGCTACACCGAGCGCCTCACCGGCCTCGTCACCACGCCGCTCTCGCAGCTGATGACCCGCATCGCGACGGGCCTGCCGGTGCTGGCCGTGCTCGCGATTGCGGGTTTCACCGTGTTCGTGCTCGTGCGCTTCGTCGGTCTGTTCCTTCAGAGCGTCGAGCGCAGTGAAACGACCGTGGCCTGGCTGCCGCCGGACCTCGCGGCGCCGACCAGCGTGCTCGTGCGCGTCGGCATCGTGATCGCGGCGCTGGTGTTCCTCGTTCCGCTCGTGACCGGCAACACCGAGGGGGGGCTGGCTCGCACCGGGGCGATCATCGTGCTCGCGCTCGGCCTTTCCGCCATGCCGACGTTCGCGAGCGCAGTGCTCGGCGCGATCATCCTGTTCGGACGCCGCCTCCGCCCCGGTCAGCACGTGCGGATTGGCGGCTTCGCGGGGCGCATCACGTCGATCGGGCTGCTCGACGTACGGCTCGAGGATCGGGACGGCGTGGAGGTTCGCGTGCCGCACCTTTACGCGCTCTACCAGCCGACGACCGTGCTCGGCATTCGTGACGCGCTCTCGCTCGACGTCGCCGTGGCGCCCACCTCGCGCCTGCCGGAGGTCCGTTCGCTGATCCTCAGGACGGCGGAGGGGCAGGGGGACCAGGCGTGGGTGGATGTCGTCTCCGTCGACGCCGAGCGCGCCCTCTTTCGCGTCAGCGTGCGGAATGACGCCCGTGACGCCCGCTCCCAGCTCCAGCTGGCGATCGCGTCGGCACTCGCTCGCGAGGGCATCGCGCTCGGGCGCCTGCCGCCGCGCGAGGCGTCGCCGTGAGCGGCGTCGCCGTCCTGCTCGGGCTGCTGATCGTCGCCTACGTCGGCAGCATGCTGGTGGGCGGGCGGACGATCCGCGGCTTCGGTCTGCCTTCCGGTGCCGAGTACCTGGTGCTCGGCGTGGTCGTCGGGCCGAACGTGCTCGGCATCCTGCCGCGGTCGATGGTGCGGAGCTTCGAACCCATCTTCGTTTGCGCGGCGGCGTGGCTCGCGCTGATTGTCGGCCTGAGCTACTTCGTCGTGGGCCATCGCCGGGTGAAGCTCGGACGAGCGTTGGTCGGCATTCTCCTCGCCGCGTTGGTCGGCGCGGCCGTTGCGGCCGCCCTCTGGTTCGCGCTCGGTAAGCTGAACCTGCTCGCCGGTTACCCGCGCCTCGAGCTCGCTCTCGGCGCCGGGTTCGTCGGCTGCGAGACCACGCGGCACACCGTGCGCTGGGTCGTGGAGCGCCACGGTGCGAGCGGCCCGTTGTCGGATTGGCTCGCGGACATGGCGCGCTCGAGCGCTCTCGTTCCGGTGCTCGGCCTCGGGGTTCTCTTTGCGCTCGCCCCCGACTCGCCGCTGACGGCGTTCACGATCCAGGCACGGCTCGGGACCACGGCCGGGCTCGGCGTTCTGATGGGGCTCGTCGCGGTCGTGCTCCTCGGTCGCGAGTTCCGGCGCGACGAAAGCTGGGGCATCCTGCTCGGAACGTCGGTCCTCGCCGCGGGCATTGCGGCGCGGGTCGGGCTCGCCGCGGTCGCCACGCTGTTCGTGATGGGCCTCACCATCGCCGTCGTGTCGCCCCACCGGCTCGACATCAAGATGATGGTGCAGCCGACGGAGAAGCCCGTGCTCCTGCCCGTCGTCCTGGTGGCCGGCGCCTGCGTCGATTTCACCGCCATGCCCAAGATCTGGCTGCTCGTGGCGGTGGCGCTCGGGGCGCGCCTGCTCGCCGAGCTCGTGCGCGGGGTGTTCCTGATCGCCCTCTTGCCCGCTGCCCGTCCTGCCGGACCGAGCATTGGAATCGGCATGGCCTCGACCGGCGCCATTTCCCTCGCGCTCGCCTTCACCTTGCACGTGCGGTTACCCGGACCCGCCGGCAACGCCGTGCTCGTGCTGGCGGCGGCCGGGATTCTGCTCGGTGAGCTCATCGGTCCGGCGATGCTCAGACGGTCGCTCGAGCGCGCGGGCGAAACGCACGCCGTCGACGCCATCGAACCGGCGCCGCTCTCGCTCGCGCGTCCCGCGTTTTCGCATCACGCCGGGGATGACGAGCACCAGTCGCCGTTCTCCGAGCCACCGAGGTCCTCATGAGCGGTCACGGTGGCGCGCCGAAGGGCATCGGGACTCGCCTCGTGCAGGCGATCGCCCTCGTCGTCACGTTCGCGACGCTTTACGCGGCCACCCGCCTGACGCCCGAGATCGAGAACGAGCTCGGCACCGTCGCTGCGATCGGCTTCCTTCTCCTCGCCGGAACGCTGATGAGCGAGCTGCTCGAAACGATCGGCTTGCCGCATCTTTCCGGCTACCTCCTGGCCGGGATCGTCGGCGGTCCCCACCTGCTCCACCTGGTCGATCACCACACGGTCGATCGGCTGACCCCCGTCAATACGCTGGCGCTGTCGCTGATCGCCCTCGGCGGCGGGGCCGAGCTCCGGGTGGACACGCTGCGCCAGGTCGCCAAGAGCTTGCGCTACGCGACCATCGTCCAGTCGTCCTTCGTGATGGTGGTCATGGCAGGCGTGTTCATCGCCGTCTCGCCCTACCTGCCGTTCGTCGCAAACATCGGGGTCGTCCCGCTGGTCGGCACGGCGCTGCTCTGGGGTGTGCTCTCGATCAGCCGCAGCCCGTCGGCGTGCATGGGTATCCTCGCGCAGACCCGCGCCAAGGGGCCGGTCGCTACCTTCTCGCTGGCGTTCATCATGCTTTCGGACGTGGTGGTCGTGCTCCTCTTGGCGGTCGCGATGATGATCGCGCGGCCGATGATCACCGGGGTCGGGGGCTTCTCGATGAGGGACGTCGAGGCGCTCGGGCACGAGCTCGTTGGCAGCATCGCCTTCGGCACCACGCTCGGCCTGGTGCTTGCCGCTTACCTACGGTTGGTCGGCAAGCAGCTCTTGCTCGTCCTGCTCGCGATCGGTTTCGGGCTTTCCGATTTCCTCCGCTACGTCCACGTCGATCCGACGCTCGCGTTCCTGACGGCGGGGTTCGTGGTCCAGAACCTGACCGCTCAGGGGCCGAAGCTCGTTCACGCGATCGAGCAGCGGGGCGGCATGGTGTTCGTCGTGTTCTTCGCCACGGCCGGCGCGCACCTGAACCTGCCGTTGCTCAAGCAGCTCTGGCCCTTCGCGCTGACCTTGTGCGGGATGCGCGCGTTCAGCACCTGGATCGCGGCACGCATGGCGAGCCGGTGGGCGGACGACGTGCCGATGCTCAAGCGCTGGAGCTGGTCATCGCTGGTTTCGCAGGCCGGCTTCGCGCTCGGGTTGTCGCAGGTCATCGCGCGCGCCTTCCCGACGATCGGCGACGGCTTCCGTGACCTCGCCATCGCCGCCGTCGCCATCAACGAGATGATTGGACCGATCCTGTTCAAGCTGGCGCTCGACCGCGCCGGCGAGGCGCACGACGAGGCCACGCAAGTCCAGCGGACGAGCCTCGCCCCACCGCCGCCCGCCGAAGTGTGACGGCGCCGACCAATCTTGGTTGGGGGATCTGCTGCCCCCAGCCATCACGGCGTCGCACGGCCCGCGTCCTCGGCTTCGCCTCCGGGCGCGGGCGCCCACCTTAAGCCCGCGTCCCGCGGGCTTGGGGGCGCAACGGCTCCATGCGGCGCAGTACGGCTGCGGCGGGCGGCTCCGTGCGGCGGAGTACGGCTGCGGCGGGCGGCTCCGTGCGGCGGAGTACGGCTGCGTTGATACGACTCCGGGCCGCGGAGTACGGCTGCGGCGTGGCGGCTCCGCGCGACGGCAGCGTTGCGATGACCGAGGCGCCTTGGGCCGCACGGTGCTCGGCAGCGGAGCTACGGGCACGATATCGACGCGCTGACCGGCGCCGTTATCGATCGCCCCGCCGCCCGAGCCGATTGGGGAGCTCACTCGAGAGACCCTTGGCCGACCTCGGCCGCTCCATTACGAGCCCCGACGGTCCGCATCGTCATCGATTCGGCCCACCTCTTTGAATGAAACCCTCCACACCATGTCCACACTATTGACAAAAAAGGTGGTCTAGAATATAGTATCGCCCTATTCAAGATGCAAAGCCGACGGCGCCCCCCCATCGGCTCTCACCGTTCTGCGTCGTCGACGAAGTCGATCCAGCTCGACCTCCCGTTGAAAGGAACGTGGGGCGGCAAGCGGCTAAACGCCGGCCGCAAGCCGGGTCCGCATCCCAAGACTCCCCACCGCCGCCGGCCGAAGCACGACGCCGGCCACCCGGTGCACGTGACTCTACGAGCCGTCCTCGGCTCGCTCCGCTCCCAGGTTCTCTACCCGACGGTCCGTATCGCCATCGGCCGAGCCACCCGCCACTCCCCTGACCGCTTTCGCATCGTGCATTACTCCGTGCAGTCGAACCACTTGCACCTGATCGTGGAAGCGGCGGAGCGTCGTGCACTCACCGCGGGCGTCCACGGGCTCGAGGCCCGCATCACCCGCTACGTCAACGAGCTTCTCCGTCGTCGTGGCTCGCTGTGGGCCGATCGCTGGCACGGCCGAGCGTTGAAATCGCCCCGCGAGGTCAGAACGGCGCTCGTCTACGTGCTCGCCAATTTCCGGAAGCACTCGGCCCGTTCCGTGCCGAGTGGCGCGGATCCGTGCTCGTCGGGCGCGTGGTTTCACGGTTGGCGCGGCATCCGCGCGGAGCGCGGACCTCCGCCCCTTGCGGGGCGGGCGTGGCCGGTGCCGGCCACGGACGAGAAGGTGCCGGTCTCCCCACCGGAGTCGTGGCTGCTTCGGAAGGGCTTCCTGCGCGCTGGACGCGTGCGCCTCGACGAATCGCCGCGCCCGGACCGCCGGCGTGCGGCCAAAGCGGGCTGAGCCGTCCCGCTGCGCGCCGAGCACGAGCGCCAGGCCGCAATCGGGATGTCAGTAGGCCGTTTGCCGGTCGGGCGGCGCACCCCGCCGCAGTGCGCGAGCACCGCCCCTCTCGCCCCCTCACCGACCCCCAAACCCTCCGTCGCGGCAGCACCAGCAGACTGGACGCACCCGACGGTTCCTCTCCGCGCGGCACCGGGCCCCCCCGCCCGGCTCCGCCCCCCGCTGTTCGGCCGCCGCTACTCGGCGGCGGCGACGACGGGTTCGCTCTTCGCTTCGGGCTTCACGAACGGAAGCACCTTGCCGAGCTTCTCGCGCGCCTTGAGCGCAGCGCTCTCGGCGATGCCCGGACCGCGCTCCTTGGCGATCTCGGCGAGCTCGGTGGCGCCGGCGGCGATCAGGGCGGCGGCGGACTTGGCGTTCGCGGGCGCGTCCTTGGCGGCGCGCGTCGCGAATTCCCAGGCCGCCTGAGCCGTCTTGCGTGCCGTCTTGGCCACGCGCTGCGCCCTCGACAGCCCGATCACCTCGGCGACCTCGAACACCAGGTCGGCCGGAGTGCTCGCCGCGTAGTGCGGCGACTTGTGGAGGCCGGAGCCGTACTTCGGGTTCTCCTTCAAGAAGGCGCGGAGCTTCTCCACCGTGAGGCCGGTCTTCTCGAGCGCGGCCTCGAAGTCCTCCACGGCGGCCTGGCGGGCCTTGAAGAGGTACATCTGCACGCGGCTCTGGAAGTTGACGGCGCCGTCGCCGCTGGTCTCGACCGCACAGTAGATGGTCCCGGGGTAGCGCTCGGTGATGAGCGACTGCACGCCGTCCGACACGCTCGAGCTCGGCATGCAGCCGAACGGCTTCACGCTGAGCGTCATCGTCGCCTTGCTCTTCACCACGTTGATGATGAGCTTGCCGACTTCCATGTGGCCTTCGCCGCCACGGAGATCGTTGTTGTAGAAGGGCGCCGCCACGTCGGCGACCTCGTCCATGTCGGCCAGGTGGTAGCCGTAGAAGCCGCCGATGTTGGCGAAGGTCTGGAACGTCGCGCGGAGCGCTTTGCCGCCCGCCCACAGGCCGAGCTTGCGCGAGAGCACGCCGAACTCACCCATGCCGTTGAGGCCGTTCTTGCCCGTGTCGTGCGCGCGGAGGAGGGCGCGGCTCTTCGTGTCGAAGCTGACCTCCCAGATGTTGTAGAGCAGCCACGCCGTCACGAACTGGATGTCGCACTCGGCGCCCTCCTGCTCGAGGAAGCGCTGGAGCTTGTAGTTGCCGTCGCCCTCGGTGGTCATGGCCCAGAACTCGCCGATGATGGCGACCTTGGGCTTCGGGATCGTGCGATCGACCTCGACCTGCTCGAAGATCTTACGAGACTTGTTGAGCGCGAGGAGAATGCTCCGCTTCTCGTACAGGGCGTCGTAACAAATCTTCTTCGCCTCGGCGACGGCCTTGTCCGTCGCGCCGGGGACGACCTCGTACGGGCGCAGGCGGTACGAGATGCCGTTGATCACGTCGCCCGCGAGCAGGCCCTTGAGCAGGCCGATGAAGAACTTCGGGTTCAGCTCGAGGCCGCTCTCTTCGCCCGTTGCCTGGCTGAGGCCGCCCTGCTGCTGGAACAGCATCACGCGGAAGCCGTCGAAACCCGCGTCGCGGAGCGCCTTCCGGTACTCGGTCACGTACATGCCGAAGCGACAGGGGCCACAGGCACCGGCCGTCAAGAACACGTAGTTGTCGATCACTTCCTTGGCGGTGAGGCCACCCTTCTCCTGCACGTGAAGCAGGTACTTCACCAGGTTTCCGACGGTGAAGTAGGTGGGGTTGCACTGCCCGCGGTTACCGAACTCCTTGCCGACGCGGAGCGCGTCGTAGTCCGGAGCGTCGAGCGGGATCACGTTGTACCCGAGGCTGCGGAAGGCGCCGGAGATCAGGTAGTCGTGCGCCATCGTCAGGCCGCCGATGAGCAGCGTGATCTTCCCCTTCTCCTTCTTGGTGAAGGTGAGGTTGGCCATGTCCTCGAGCCACTGCTTCTCGGTTTCGAGGCCGAGCCGGGCGCGCTCTTCGGCTTCGAAGGCGGCAAGCTCGGCGTCCACGTCGAGCGACTGGGTCTTGCCCACGATGGGGAGGCTCTTCTTGGTGGGAGCGTTCGGGATCATCTGCTGGGTCATCGGAATTCTCCTCTAACTCTTTCTCGAAACTATTCAGCCGCGCTAGCCGCGGTGGAAACGGGGGGATTGGAGTCGAGACGGCTGATGCTGCCGTCGGCGTTCTTCTTGCCGAGCTGGACCATGCCCTTCGGCGTTTCGGGCACGGCGGCGGGTGCGGCGTAGGCGCGGAGCCTCTCGCCGAGTTCGGCGATCGACTGCTCGAGCGCCGGGTCCTGCTGGCGCATGCCGTCGAGCTGCGCTTTTTTCATGTTGAGGAGCTCGAGCCGCTTCTCGTCGATTCGGCGTGCGAGCTCGGTCTTCTTGGAGCTGAGATCCTCCAGCCGCTCTTGTGCGAGGCGCAGCGAGTGCGCGTACGTCTTCACGCGGATCTTGATCGAGCCGCCGGGCTTGTTCGCGTCGAGGTCGTGGAGCGCCGCCGCCGGGGTGCGCGACGTCTGCAGGATCGAGTCGATCAGACCGTACGTCGGTGCGTCGTGGCCGCACTTGAAGCTCGAAAGGTCGAGCACGGCGACGTTCGGGTGGTGCGCGGCGAACGCTGCGCCCCACACCTTCTGCGCGCTGTTCACCGAGTAGTTCTCGGGCCACACGTGGTTCAGCTCGAGCGGCGTCTTGATCACGCCGCGCTCGAGCTCGTCCTTGTAGTAGCGGTCGAGATACTCGCGGTCCTTCGGGATCGAGCGGATCGAGAGGATCGGGTAGCCGAGCACCTGGAACTCTTCCGGAATGCCGTGGTTCAGACCAGGGTCCGAGTGGTACGGCCGGTTCAAGACCAGGATTGCGATGCGATCTTCGGCTTCGACCGTTTCCAGGATGGCGCGGCCCTTCTCCTGAAGGTCCTTGTCGAAGGCGTCGAAGGCCTTCCACGCTTCGCGGCAGGCGTGGTCGTTCTCGTCCTGGGTGATGTCCAGGCGCTTGCCGAACGTCTCCCACATGCGCTGGGCGAGCAGCGACGGCTCCTGGAACGAGAGGGCCGGCGCCAGGTACTCGATGCCGCGCTGAGCGAAGAAGTCGACCTCTTTCGTGAACGCCGCCTTCATCACGTCGGGCGTGCCGGCGACGATCGGACACGACGCGTTGTCCTGCGTGTCCTTCAC
>Ga0315910_10003991_pt1 | contig 12409 bp, 7 predicted proteins | sample EdamamesoilMG_FD_204470 | JGI IMG/M metagenome (GOLD analysis project Ga0315910, IMG submission 204470) | Garden soil microbial communities collected in Santa Monica, California, United States - Edamame soil | ecosystem: Environmental > Terrestrial > Soil > Garden | place: USA: California... | reverse complement strand
CGTACCTCGCGGCTGTTGATAAAGTGAAGGCTGTGGAAGGTAATGAACTCATCATGGTTACGGGTGCGCACCTTCCGGTTAGTCGGAATTTAAAAGATGAAGTGATGAATCGGATACTGGGCAACAATCTGCTGAAGCGCTAATGTAATTTTACTTTTTGGTCTGGTTTGGATTCCCTATACTTGATACCTAAAATTCGAACCATGAAACGGTATTGTATTGCTCTATTTTTGCTGATTAGTTTTTCGGTTACTGCACAAAATTCATTTGAAGCTGAAGTAAACACGTTGGTAGCCAATGATCGTGTGGTTAATCATCGTAAGTTGATTTTGTTTACCGGCAGTTCCAGCATACGCCTGTGGAAAACCCTGGAATCTGATCTCGGGGAATACAATACCCTGAACCGCGGTTTTGGTGGCTCCACGATGAGCGATTTGATCTATTATTTTGATAAGCTCATTTTACCTTACCAGGCGAAGCAAATTTTTATTTACGAAGGTGATAATGATCTGGCCTCTGGTAAATCACCCGATCAGATACTTCAGGAGGCTGATAGTCTGCTTACGTTGATACGCACAAAATGTTCAAAACGGGTTCGCGTTGTTTTCATCACACCCAAGCCCAGTGTTGCCCGGTGGAAAATGAAAGACGATTATATTCTTTTTAATCAGAAGTTGAAGAAGTGGGCATCCGGCAAACGCAGGGTGGAAGTAGCGGATGTCTGGTCTGCCCTTACCGATGCGAACGGGGTAGTGCTCCAGGATATTTTTGTAAACGACAATCTCCACCTGAACGCCAAAGGATATGGATTGTGGACGGCCGTTATCCGAAAACACATCCGTGTACGGTAAGCTGCATTTAAAATTTTTAACCTGCATGATCGTTACATAACCAGATGAAGAATATCCTTTCAACACTTCGAAGCAGGTTAGATCAGTTCTTATTTTTTTTCAACGAGCAGTCGCTGGTCAGAAAGGTGCTGCTCCTGGCAGGACTTTTCATAGGCAGTGTGTTCGTGGGAATCCTACTTCTTTTTATTCTGGTGTGGGCAGGGATCTTCGGCCGGTTGCCCGATCGCGAGGAATTGTTGATGGTAAAAAATCCGGTGGCTGCTGAAGTATACACTGCCGACAGCGTATTGATGGGGCGGTACTTTATTCAGGAGCGTTCCGATATTCCGTTCAGCCAGATTCCGCAGCACGTGCAGGATGCCGTGCTGGCAACGGAGGATGTTCGGTTCTACGATCATGGTGGTATAGATTATCGAAGCCTGGGACGTGTACTCGTCAAGAGTGTATTGCTTCAGGATGATGCATCCGGTGGTGGCAGCACGTTAACCCAACAGCTTGTGAAAAATCTGTATCCGCGAAAGCGTTACTGGATGTTTTCGTTACTCATCAACAAGATGCGCGAGATGATTGTGGCTTCGCGGCTTGAAGCTGTCTATACGAAAGATGATTTGTTGGCCTTATACCTGAACACCGTTCCGTTCGGAGACAATACCTTTGGATTGGACGCAGCTTCACAGCGTTTTTTTTCGGTGCCTGCGCAAAAGCTTTCAGTTGAACAAGGAGCAGTATTGATTGGTATGTTAAAGGCCACGTATTCATACAATCCACGTGTTTATCCGGAGCGATCGTTGCAGCGAAGAAATGTAGTGCTGGCACAAATGCAAAAATATGAAAGGCTAACAGCATCGCAGGCCGATTCACTTCAAACACTTCCGTTACTTCTAAAGTATAATCGCATCACCCATCATTCAGGGTTGGCTCCTTACTTTCGCGAATACATCCGACCGGAGTTGTTGAACTGGTGCGCCACACATACCAATGAAAATGGTGATCCATACAATCTTTACACTGACGGACTTAAAATTTATACCACCATTGATTCGCGCTTGCAGCAGTATGCAGAGTCAGCGACAGCTGAGCAGATGGCATTGTTGCAGGAAAAATTTCAAAAGCATTGGGGTAAGCGCGATACCTGGAGCACGCAGCCGGAAATACTGAACGATGCTATTCGTAATGCTGACCATTACAAAAATTTGAAACGTTCGGGCCTGACACACGAAGCAATACTTGCGGCAATGTCGAAAGCAACACCCATGACAGTGTACACGGCACAAGGCGAAAAGGAGGTAACGATGAGTTCGCTGGATTCCATTAAGCATTACTTGCGTTTTTTGAATGCGGGATTGCTGGCGGTCGATCCGCGAAATGGTTTTGTGCGTGCCTGGGTTGGCGGCATCAATCATCGCTACTTTCAATTCGATCATGTTCGCGAAAGTACCAAACGACAGGTGGGCTCTACGTTCAAGCCCATTGTTTATGCGGCTGCACTGGAAGCAGGAGAAAGGCCATGCGATTTTATTTCGGCAGCCAAGACAACGTACGAAGGCAGCGAAGCGTGGACACCATCGAATACAGAAGATAACTACGAGCTGAAGTATTCAATGGAAGGTGCCATGACGTATTCGGTAAACACGGTAGCGGTCCATGCCCTGGAGGAAACAGGAATTGATTCAACAATTGCGTTAGCAACCCGCATGGGAGTATCGAGCGAGATGGAACCTGTGCCTTCACTGGCTTTGGGTACGGCCAGTGTTTCGGTTACTGAAATGGTAGGTGTGTATGCCTGCATGGCAAACAACGGACAGCGGATCAGGCAAAGCTATATCACCTTCATTACTTCTTCCGCGGGTGAGGTACTCGAAAGGTTCACATCACCGGAAGGTGAGCAAGTATTAACTTCGGATAATGCCAGGATGATGGTACACATGCTCAAGCGCGTGGTGAATGAAGGTACGGCTGCCAGCTTGCGCGGAAAGTATGGTATTGAAAATGATATGGCTGGTAAGACTGGCACCACACAATCTAACGCTGATGGTTGGTTCATCGCGATGACACCGCAGTTGGTAGTAGGGGCGTGGGTAGGTGCAGATGATCCACGCATTCGCTTTCGTACTACCGCATTAGGGCAAGGTGCCGCAACGGCATTGCCCATTGTAGCTTCAATGTTTCAGAAAATCAATCGTGATAAATCGCTGGTGTCTGTCAGTCAGGCTACCTTTCCCGAACTTCCACCCAACCTGGCGCGAAAGCTTTCCTGCGATCTTTACAAGTCGGATACAAACGTGCTGGAGAAAATCTTCGGCAAGAAAGAAAAAGATACCACGCGTGTATTTGGTGAAAAGGAAAAAGAGAAGAAAGGATTCTTTAAAAGACTATTGGGAATGTAGGGCGTTAAAGCCTCACCTCATTACTGTACATGTTCTTGAAGATCGAATCATCCCTCCGGTCGGAGTATCCCAGAAGCCAGCAGCTATTTAAAACTGCAGCCCCACTGTATAACCTGGCCAAACAGAACTTATCAGGTCGCCAACTTTTCCGGTGTCAATCACCAGGCTGTTAATGTTGTACACATCGCCATCTTCAGGTTGTTGAAGAAAGTAATTCAAGGAGGCTCCGGCAAATAAGAATAGTGATTTCCAGCGTTTGCCATACTCTACGTTCAGACGTGTAATGAGATTAAAATTCCGGTCAAAAGTCATGTCGCGGTTAAGGTGAATAAAACGAATGCCATAGGTTATCATTTTTCGTTCATTCAGTTTGTGGGGCATCACAACAAATTTGTTGTACAGTACCTTCTGAAAGCCATAACCAAACCCCCATGTTTTCTGAAAGTAGTCGTAACCAAGAATCAGCGCATTTTGATTGAAGATTTTGTAGCTGTCGTTATACGGCATTTCAGATTCCATTACCCAGGTGCAGTTCAAACAGTTGCCGGTGGTATACTCGATGTTGGTGGAGAATAACTCATTGTAGTATAAGCGGAAGTACGAACCCTTCGATCCGATGTTGATCAACCCGATGGGTGTTCCCATGCGTGTATATTCTTTCGAAGGATACTTGCTGAAGAAATTGATCAAGGCAATTTGTGTTCCGCGTGCGGAGCCACCCATGTTGATCAACCCGATTTGCAACCCATCCATACGTTTGCTCATGTTAACGAGTCCGATTTGCAAGCCCCGCGCGCGGGTGGGCGGTGTGGATTTTCGGCCCATGACGTGACGGGCTTTGTTGATCAATCCCACTTGTCCACCGGCCATTTTTCCATTGGTGAGATTGAAAAGTGTACTGATCTGAAAGCCGCCCATGCTTTCGCGCGAAACGTTGTACAATCCTGCAAGTTGAACACCGGCTGTGGAGCCACGCACTCCGTTGCCGAGACCGGCCAATTGAAATCCGCGGGCATCAACATCAACTACATTGAACAAGCCGCTGAGTTGTATGCCTGAAAAATTACTTCGCACATAGTTGAGCATTCCTGCGGTTTGAATTCCTGTAAAGCTGGATTCAAATCCATCGCGTATCAACTCACGTTCTTCCCACAGGGTGAGGTTAACAAAGGCATTACTGCCTACTACATTGGCGAGCCCCGCCAGTTGTATGCCATTTGATTTCTTAAGGTTGAGGTTGGAGAGGGCTCCGATTTCTAAAAAGGTAGTTCCGGCTGACAGGCCTCCGAAAATATTCAGCGATACTTTATTATAGTACGAGCCGCTATAAATACCATTCGTGCTGATGCCGGGAAAAAGTGAAAGCTGAAAACCTTTGGTGTACTCGCGTAGTTTTACCTGAGCGCAGGCAGCAAAGCTTAGTAAAGTAAACAGGAGGATTCCTGCGAAGCGGTAAAGCATACGTTGGTTTAGGGCCGGCAGTGACACGCATATCGCACTCACTAAAACTGCTTGCCGGAATAGCAGCAACACACCAACAACGCAGTGGCATCGGAGTTTATTTTATTATTCTGGCAAGAATATTACGTTGATGAGATAAAGCATTACGTTTTGCAACTTAGTTTCAGGATTTTCACTGTACATTTGAAGCGTTGAAAGCAATCGTCTACATATTGACTGTTTACATCTTCTATCTGTTCAGCAATCCCTGTGCTGCCGATAATTGTAGCGATAGTACGGTTCAGTCTAGCCAAGCTGATGAGCACAATGATTGTGACGCGTGTTCTCCGTTTTGTATCGACAGTTGTTGCGCAGCGCATATCATCTGCGAAAATGTAAGCGCAGTAGTTACGGGTAACGTATTCTATTGTGGAAAACCTAATTTTTATTTTTTTGAATCACGTTTCCCACACCCTCAGGCTTCTATCTGGCAACCGCCTAAAATCTAGGATTCACTTTTTTCCAGACCTAGTTTTTTTTATCAACCAATTACGTATTTCAAGTTATGCGATCAGCATGGATTATCGCGTCTATGGTATTGATTTCAATCAGTTCATACGCGCAACAAACGTTCACGGCCGTTATCCGTGATTCAAAAACCAGTGAGCCCCTGCCGGGCGCCACAGCAACCATTAAAGCCCTCAGCATCGGAGCTATTGCCGATGGAAGCGGAATGGTTACACTCGAAAATATACCTTCCGGTGAACATACCGTTGAATTTTCTTTTGTAGGATTCGAAGCACAATCCCTTACACTATCCTTTCCGGTCGATACATCAAAACCTTATGAAGTAGTATTGACAGAAAGCGATGAAGAACTTGAAGAAGTTGTGATCACCTCAACCCGAAGTAGCCGTACCATTGCCGACATACCAACACGCGTTGAGTTTATTGCTGGCGAAGAGCTTGATGAGAAAGCGAACATGAAACCAGGTGATATCCGGATGTTACTCAGCGAAAGCACGGGCATTCAGATACAACAGACTTCGGCAACATCGGCCAATGCATCCATTCGAATTCAAGGTCTTGATGGCCGCTACACACAGATTCTCAAAGATGGTTTTCCCTTGTATGCTGGTTTTTCAGGTGGACTGGGATTGTTACAAACACCACCCCTTGATCTGAAGCAGGCAGAAGTTATCAAAGGTTCGTCATCTACGTTGTACGGTGGCGGAGCAATTGCCGGCATGGTAAACCTGATTAGCCGTGTGCCTACTGACGAGCGCGATCTTCGCTTCTTCATCAACGGAACGAGCGCAAAAGGCCTTGACATCAGCGGCTTCTACGGACAGAAATTTGGCAAGGTAGGACTTACTATTTTTGGAGCGCGAAACTCCAGCGAAGCGTATGACCCGGCTGATATTGATCTTACAGCCATACCTGAATATGAGCGATACTCCATCAGCCCAAAATTGTTTGTTGACTTTAATGAAAGGACTTCGCTGAACGCTGGGATAAACATTATGACCGAAGATCGCATTGGCGGAGACCTTCATTATATTGAAGGCAATGGCGATGCAATACATCAATACTTTGAGCGGAACAAGTCGTACCGGTTTTCAACACAACTTTCGTTTACCCGCAAGATTGGCGATCATGCTTCCCTTAATTTTAAGAACAGTACCAATCATTATAGCCGAACTATCGAAGTGCCAGCCTATACGTTTGATGCGATTCAGAACGGTACGTTTACAGAATTGAGCCTGAGCAGCGCGGGAGATAAATCTGAATGGACGGGTGGACTGAATCTTTGGACCGATAACTTTTCTGAAACACAAACGACCGCCACTCCGCTTCGTGATTATGCCCAAACTACAGTGGGTGCCTTCGTTCAAAATACGGTGTCACTATCCGATAAGGTAAGTCTTGAGTCTGGATTGCGTGGCGATTACGTAATTGACTATGGGTTTGCTTTACTTCCAAGAGTGTCGCTTTTATACAAGGTAAGTCCGGCATTGAGTTCGCGTATTGGTGGCGGATTTGGATATAAGGCTCCTACGATTTTTACCGAGGAAAGCGAACGTATGCAGTACCAGAACGTCTTACCGATTTCCCCCGACAGAAATAAACTTGAAAAAAGTTATGGCGCCAACTGGGATTTGAACTACCGCATGGAGGTAGGGCAGGTGGGGGTAAGCATCAATCAGCTTTTCTTTTACACGTATTTGAATGATCCGCTTTTTCTTACTGATGCTGGTGGCGGATATTACGAGCTTGTTAACCTTTCGGGATACATGGATACGAAAGGAACCGAGACCAACATCAAGGTTGAGTATGGTGATTTTAAATTGTTTTTGGGGTATACGTTTACCGATACGAAAATTCATAATGATGGCGTAGCCTCGCAGAATCCACTTACCGCGAAACACCGCTTAAACAATGTGTTGATGTATGAGGTAGAAGAGAAGTGGAAGGTGGGACTGGAGGCTTACTACTTCAGTAAACAACGACTCTCGGATGATACCTATGGAAAAGAATACTGGATATGTGGCTTTATGGTAGAGCGACTGTGGGAAAAATTCTCGCTATTCATAAACTTTGAAAATTTCCTGGATGCCCGTCAAACCAGGTTTGATACGATTTATACAGGCACTATTACCAACCCGGTGTTCCGCGACATCTATGCACCGGTGGATGGTTTTGTTGTGAACGGAGGGATTAAACTACAGTTGTAGTAGCCGTATACTACCTTTACCACAGCGGACAACTTGTTCGCTGTGGTAAAAATTTGAAATACCTCCTATTTTGCCCGAGAGTTACTTTCGTGTGCTAATCTTTGAGAACAGAGTGACCAAGGGCCAGAAGGCTTCCTGCCATTAGGTAATATTGGTATATAAGCAATGAATGTTCTTATATTTGGATGTTGCCATCCATTTTAATAGCACAACCAACATGACAGCAATATTATCATGGTTCAATAAGGAAAACGGTACTTCACCGTACATCATAACTGTTGGTGACACAAAAATTAGTGGGACCGAAGGAACTTTGACCCTTGAAGGAGCAAAGGTCTTAGAATTGCCGATTAAGTGTAAAGACTTAACAACTCCATTGCAAGAAATATATTTTTCTTCATCAATTGGATTCGCTTTTGCCGGCAGCACTTTGATTGGGCTAAATGTTTATTGCTACCTACAAACAGTTTTGTCAAATTTAGGAGGTCTAAAACAAAATAATAACCTGCCTGACTATAAGAGCATAGCCGATAAAGCAAAAGAAGTACTTCTCTTATATACAACTTCGGTAAGAAGTGTCTCTGAACTAATGCTGTTTGGCTTCTGTCCAAAATATAAGACACCCTTTATTTGTACCATAAAGCCAAAATCAACTGAGAACGGAATAGATTATGACATCGAAATCAAAGAGCAATTTTCAGACAAAGTTGATGTGTTGCTGATCGGTGATAAAAAAAAGGAGATTAAAGAAATGATTGACAATAAACTTGCGACTGAAGCTACTCCACATCCTTTAAATTATTGGAGGGCACCAGCAAGAGTCCTAAGAGAAATAATTGAACGGAATGAATTTGACACCATTGGGGGTAACCTTCAACTTGCAACAGTTAGCTTGTATAGATTTGACACATATTCTATAGTGATGCCTATAAAGGGAGAAGAACCTAAAGCCACAATGAGATTTAGAAACTTTGACGTATTTGACGACATTGGTAAGGCAGTCGGAGAATGTCATGTTTCAATTAATGGTATGGTGATTTAAAAAACGGCTGGCAATCGAGTAGACGGCCTCACCGGATTTTTCACCGATGAGGTTCGCCTCTCACACCACTGTATCCCGATATAGATCGGGACAGGCTGTACGGGTCACGTATATAGCGGTTCATTAAGTTGTGGAGCTACTTTCTGATAATAGTTGAGTAAAGATTCATATTCTCAAAAATTAGCACCACTTTCGACTGAATACTAAGGTTGTGAGAATACCTGGTGAGCTCACATTTATAAATCAGTGGTATTAAAGGTGTCGCCCTGATCGGGATCACCCGTTTCAAATCCTTTCGTGAACCACCGCATCCGTTGTTCAGAAGTGCCATGTGTAAACGAATCCGGAACAACATACCCTTGCGCCTGCTTTTGTAGGCGATCGTCACCGATGGCCGCAGCCGCATTGATGGCTTCTTCAAAATCACCGGGCTCAATGATGTTCTTGGTTTTATCGGCATGATGTGCCCACACGCCCGCCAGAAAATCCGCCTGCAGTTCCAGCTTTACGGAAAGTTTGTTGTACTCTTCATCGCTCAGTTGGTTGCGCATGCTGTGTACTTTGTCTGTTATGCCCAGAAGGTGTTGTATGTGGTGTCCTACTTCATGCGCAATAACATAGGCTTGTGCAAAATCACCCGGAGCGTTAAACCGGCTTTTCAGTTCTTCGTAAAAACTGAGATCGATATACAGTTTCTCATCGGCACTGCAATAGAACGGACCGGTGGCCGAGCTAGCCGTTCCACAGCCGGATTCAACCTGTCCGCTGAAGAGCACCAGCGTGGGTTCGCGATAGCTTGGCATGATTGAATGCCACACATCTTCGGTATCGGCCAGCACCACCGAAACAAACTGCGCCATTTCTTCCTCTTCGGGAGAGGGTTGATAGGTAGTGGTTTGCTCGGTTTGAAAGCCCGATGAACCGGTTTGCTGTAACAGCGACAGGGGATTAGTGCCCGTTAGCCAACTGATGATGAGAATGATAACGATCATGCCAATGCCACCTTTCGAGAGCATTCCGCCTGGCAAGCCTGCACCCATTCTGCCGCCACCACTGCCGCGTTGATCTTCAACGTTTCCGCTTTGTCTTCTTCCAGTCCAGCGCATAAGAATTTGTTTTACGTGAGGGGTAAGTATCTGTACGAAGATACAAAAGGCCGGTGAGTGCGGATATGCAGTACTGAAAAAACTGCCTGATTAGTATAACAAAATAGTAACTAATCCGTACATTTGTTTTACAAAACATATAGAAATGAGCAGGGAATACCTCGGTGAATTTGAAGAACTTATCTTAACAATGGTGGGAATACTTGGGGAGGAATCGTACGGCAACGCCATTGTTACGGAAATCAAAGAGCGTGTTGGCCGTGACGTAAACCTCAGCGCTGTGCATGTTACACTGTATCGGCTGGAAGACAAGGGCCTGGTAAAGTCTTCGATGGGCGGAGCAACCAATGCCCGTGGTGGCAGACGGAAACGGATATTCACCATTACCAATGCCGGGCTGGCCATGTTGCGTGCAGCGAAAGAAGCCAAAATGGATCTATGGAAACTGATACCGCAGTTGAAAATCGTAGGATGTTAATTCGAGGTTATGCATTCCGGGTTTACGCTTACCCTCTTAAACTGAAACCTTGAGCCTTGAACATGGAACCTTGAACCTGACCGAAACCTCAAACAAATAACTATTAATGAAAGAAGTAAGTCCTCCGCGTTTTGCCCTTCGCTTTCTGGCGTGGTTTTGTCCTGCGTCATTATACGAAGGCATTGAGGGTGATTTACTCGAACAATATCAATTTGATTTGAAGTATAACGGTGAACGATCCGCGCGATGGCGCTTGGTGTTCGGTGTACTTCGCTTTTTTCGATTGGAGATTATTTTGAGAAACCGGTTTTCGTGGGAGTTAACCAATATGATTATGATTGGAAATTATGTTAAAGTGGCCTCGCGCAACATCATGAAGCGCAAGTTCTATTCGTTCATCAATGCCTTTGGATTGAGCATCGGTATTGCGTTTTGCATTCTTATTTACCTGTACGTACAGGATGAACGTAGTTTCGATCAGCTGCATGAAAACAAGTCGCGCATCTATCGTATGCATGTCATGAGTTACGATATGTGGAAGAATGATCCACAAGATCCGTACACGCATTCGGCATATCTTCAAACCGGCTTGAAGCAGGCGCTGAAAGATGAACTTCCTGAAGTGGAATTTGCCACGCGCTATAACACCGGTGGCCGGAGCCCTTTCCGGTATGGCGATAAAGTTTTTACCGAAAGTATTACCTATGTAGACGGTGATTTCTTCCGCATGTTCTCGTTCAAATTATTGTCGGGTAGTGCGCAGAAAATATTTGAGAAGAAGGATGAGGTAGTGTTGACGGAGTCTGTTGCCAGGCGATACTTTGGCGAGGATGATCCGATTGGAAAAGTGGTTGAGATAGGAGCCGACCATGCACTGTTTACGGTAGTAGGATTGATTGAGGCACCCCCGGCAAATTCAAGTTTTACTTTTGATTTGCTAATTCCCCAGGAGAATAGATTGTACTATGAAAACAATGTGAAATCCTGGACAAGTTTTTCGACACCTACTTTTGTGCAACTGGTAGCGGGTACTGATCCTGCTCATTTCAAATCCAACCTTGATACCCTCACGAAAAAGCACATGGGTGTTCACATCGAGGACTGGAGAAAGGAAGCAAGTCTTCCCAAGGAGGCCACCGTGTTCGATCTGCGGTTCACTGCGCTCCCGGATATACATCTCAGCAAAGAAGTTAGTTGGGATAAAGTGAGTGATCCGCAGTTCTCATACATTTTGGGCGGCATTGCCATACTTATCTTGATTATCGCCAGTATCAATTATGTTTCCTTGGCCTTAACCACCAGTACCTCGCGCAGAACCGAAGTAGGGGTTCGTAAAGCAGCCGGGGCACAACGGTCGCAGTTGATTTATCAGTTTGGGTTCGAGTCTATACTACTGGCGTTGATTTCCATGATTATCGGAATTGTGCTTGTTGTCTTGTTTCTTCCTTCCTTCAATAGTTTTACCGATAAAGCTATCAGTGTTACCAACATTGATATACTATCGTTTCTGGCTGTGGGTGCAGGCATTACCCTTTTGATTGGTGGATTGGCGGGAAGTTATCCTGCAATTTTCCTGTCGGGATTCCGCCCGGCAGTAGTATTGAAGGGCGGTGTTACATCCAAACTTCAGGCAGGTTTTACGAGGCCGCTGGTCGTACTTCAGTTTGCGCTGTCAGCGTTTTTGGTAATTAGTTCGGTGATCATGTATCGCCAGATGAATTACATTACTACGAAAGATCTGGGGTATAACCAGGAGCAGATTCTGGTTGTTCCTACACAAACCGGATGGAGCAAGGAAGCCAACAATGTAGTAGAGCAATTTCGCACCCGCCTGCAGCAAGAGCCTACGGTTGTTTCGGTGGCAGGCACAAGTTCATCCTTTAACCACGGCTGGTCACGCTATGGTTATAAAATTAAAGGAGAAGATAAATCGGCTTACGTCTATGGTATTGATCCATCGTACTTGCCCACCCTCGATATGTCATTGGTTGAAGGAAGAAATTTTGATGCAGCGATAGCAGCCGATACCAATGCTGTTATTGTAAATGAGGCGTTGGTTCGGGATATGAAGTGGACGGATCCACTGAACGAGCATCTTAACTTTCGCGAAGATTCCGCAAGCCTGGGCGCTAAGGTTATTGGAGTGGTGAAGGATTATCATTTCCTTTCGTTGGAACAATCCATTGAACCACTGTTACTATCCATCAATACAGAAAATACGGGATACCTTACTACCATGTTGATAAAAGTATCCGCTGGTAATGTTACCGAGTCGATTGAAAAGATACGGAGTGCCTGGAAAGAACTGTATCCGGATAAACCGTTTGATTATTCGTTTATGGATGAAGATGTGGCACGTCAATATGAGTCG
>Ga0315910_10003990_pt1 | contig 12410 bp, 14 predicted proteins | sample EdamamesoilMG_FD_204470 | JGI IMG/M metagenome (GOLD analysis project Ga0315910, IMG submission 204470) | Garden soil microbial communities collected in Santa Monica, California, United States - Edamame soil | ecosystem: Environmental > Terrestrial > Soil > Garden | place: USA: California... | reverse complement strand
TGGTTTTTAATGCTCCCTTTTGAAAGTGGTGACAGACGGCAACCGCTAACGCATCCGTTGCATCCATGAGCTTGGGAAGTTCCCTGATGGTGAACAACGTCATCAGCATCTTTGCCACCTGTTCTTTAGACGCATTTCCATTACCGGTAACGGATTGTTTGACTTTTTTCGGTGCGTATTCAATTATCGGAATTTCACGCGAAAGTGCCGCAGCCATGGCAACACCCTGAGCCCGGCCTAATTTTAACATGGATTGTACATTCTTGCCAAAAAACGGGGCTTCCAGCGCTACTTCGTCGGGATGATATTCTTCCAGTAAGCTGATTACGCGTTCAAAGATTTTTTTTAACCTCAACTCGTGCCCTTCATACTTGCTAAGGTGAATTACACCATATTGCAGGAGATTAATCTTCGACTTTCTGATGAGGATCAGGCCGTATCCCATAACGTTTGTTCCCGGGTCAAGGCCGAGTATAATCTTTTCTTTTTCCACTTTTCCCACGGGGCAAGATAGCCAGCGTTTGTAAATTTTTGAAATTGCAGTTCATGACCTCACTTTTGATTTCCATTTTCCTGGTCTACATCGTAATGATGATAGGATTGATTTTTGGATGGAACAGGGCCATAACAAGAAATCGTATCAGAGCTGCGTCAAAGGAATACAGGCCGCTTATTTCTATCATTGTCCCCGTCCGAAATGAAAGAAAGAACATCGGGAATCTCATGCGCGACCTTTCACAGCAGCATTATGGCCATTTTGAAGTAATCATTGTTGACGATCATTCGGACGATGATACCATGGAAATTGTTCGACATTTTGTCGCCCATAATGACCGGTTCAGGGTGAGGCAGAGCAGTGGGATTGGTAAAAAGGCGGCGCTGAGTCAGGGTATCGGCATGGCTGAAGGTTCTATAATTGTGACCACAGATGCTGATTGCAGGGTGAAAAAAAACTGGATATGCGGTTTTTTGCCATATTTCGAGGACGAAAATGTAAAGATGGTATTTGGAAGCGTGAAGATGGTCGGTGCGACTTTCTTCGGGCATATTCAGGCGATGGAATTTATGAGTCTGATTGGATCGGGTGTAGCCACCGCAGCATTGGGTTTACCAACGATGTGCAACGGCGCCAATCTGGCCTTTCGTAAATCGGCTTTCGAATTCGTGAACGGATATGAGGGCAATTTTCACATCCCTTCGGGAGATGACGAATTCCTGATGAAAAAGATTCTTCACGACTATCCCGGCGGGGTAACTTTTGCGGCTGATCCCCAAACGGTTGTGACGACTTCTCCGAATACAGACCCGAAGCAGTTCATTCATCAGCGTATTCGTTGGGCCGGAAAGTGGAGGCTTCACCAATCCCTTATAAGCAAAACACTGGCGCTATTTGTATTCAGTTTTCAGATCGCCATCTTACTTCTTGTTTTGAGTATGGTATTGCAATGGGTTAGCCTTAAAACCGGAATGTTGTTATGGCTTTCGAAAGTTTTGCTTGAATATATTTTCTTATCGAGGGTTTCCCGTTTCCTGGAAGTTTCCTGGAACTGGCGAGCCTTTTTACTCTTGCAATTCATTTATCCGCTCTACGCTACCTTTATAGGGTTGTTTTCAAATCTTTATTCGTTTGAGTGGAAAGGAAGAAAACTAAAATCGCTTATGGTTAGCACACATTGAATCCTCATTTTTGCGTTTGAAAGTGAGTTGTGTACAATTCCCTTTTCCCGTTAACTTTACCGGACAATGACAGATCAGATCCTCAAAGCCAAATTTGAAATTAAAGAGCTGGAGCTCAATGCCTTGCTTGAGATTACTCAAGCCATTAACAATAATCTGTCTGAAGAGTCGCTTTATAAGATTTATAACTTCACACTTCGGTCGAATCTGAATATTCAAAAACTCGCCCTTTTTGTTCTGGATGACGAATGGAGTTGTAAAGTCAGCTTCGGAACGAACAAGCACTTTCACAGGGCTAATTTACTTCCTGCTTTTAAAACCATTCAGGATATTACCCACCTCAAAGAGTTTGAAGAGTGCGACTTCACGGTTTTTGATATTATTATTCCCGTAACACATAAAAGCACTACGCTTGCGCTTGTGTTTGTGGGTGGTCTTGATAAAGATGCACGATACCAAAATGAGGATGGAATAAAGTTTATTCAGGCGCTGAGTAATATCATAATCGTAGCGATTGAAAACAAAAAGCTGGTCAGGAAACAACTCGATCAGGAGTCCTTCAGGAAAGAACTTGAAATTGCCAGTGATGTGCAGCAGTTTCTTTTTCCGGACAAGCTGCCGAATACGGAAATATTAAAAATCGAAGCCAGCTATTTGCCGCACGACATGGTGGGGGGCGACTATTACGATTACATTCCTATTAATAAAAATCAGTTTCTGATTTGTGTGGCGGACGTGAGCGGAAAGGGTATTCCTGCGGCATTGATGATGTCTAATTTCCAGGCCTCCTTGCGAACCTTATTACGTCAGACACCCAACCTGACGGACATTATTGAGGCACTCAACTTTCAGGTATTGGAGAACACCAAGGGTGAGAAGTTTATTACCTTCTTTGCTGCCATTTATGACATCCGGCTGAAGACGATGGTGTATGTCAACTCCGGCCATAATCCTCCCATTTTGATTGATAAGAAAAACGGACTGAGGTTACTGGAAGACGGATCAACCGTATTGGGAGCCATGCATCCGCTTCCCTTCCTGAACGAAGGCTTTATTACGGGGATTGACGACTTTTTGCTTTTTTGCTATACGGATGGACTTACAGAAACCGTCAATGAAGAGGGTAATGAGTTTAGTGTTGAAACACTGCTAAAATACTTTCAACTGGAAGAGACTTTTAATAAAGACTTAAAAACAATTCACCAGGATATTATTGTAGCCTTGGATAACTTCAAAGGAAGAAAAGGCTATAACGATGATATTACTATACTTTCCTGCCGCGTCGGATGATGGGTGGAGTTGAAAATTCTATTTTCCACGAACTATGGTTCATCGTACACCTTTTTTCCTGCCGCTGTTGTACCCATCGCTGATCTGGCGAATTCCTTCTGAAAGAAAAGAGTTGTTTCTGACGTTTGATGATGGCCCGGTTTCGGGACCAACGGACTTCGTGTTAGAGACATTAACGAGACTTAAGGCAAAAGCAACATTCTTTTGTATCGGTGATAATATCCGGAAGTATCCCGAGGTTTTTAGAAAAGTAGCCGCGCATGGACATGTCGTTGGCAATCATACTTTCAATCACTTGAATGGATGGAGAACCAATACAACCAAGTATGTGGAAAATATGCGGAAATGCCACCAGGAGATACGAACGCACCTGTCCGGGGAAGAAAAGCCAGATTTATCAACGTATTTGTTCAGGCCACCGTATGGAAGAATTACCCGCAACCAGATCAGCTCGTTGTCGGATTGTAAAATTATTATGTGGGACGTTTTGAGCGTCGATTACAACAGCAACTTGCCGGCGGAGAGATGCCTCAGAAATACCATAGGGGCAACACGCAACGGGTCAGTCATTGTCTTTCACGACAGTTTTAAAGCGGAGAGGAACTTAATGTATGCCTTGCCAAGATTCGTCGAGCACTTTTCTTCTTTGGGATTTGAGTTTAAAGTGATTTCTGTATGAAGCGGGTTTTGGTAGCGCCTTTGGATTGGGGATTGGGCCACGCAACCCGGTGTATTCCGATTATTCGTGAGTTGATCAGAAGAAATTGTGACGTATACCTGGCGGGAAATGGAGATTCGTCCGTGCTGCTGAGAAATGAATTTCCAAAACTTCCCTTTTTTTCGTTACCTGGTTATCACCCGGTTTATCCTGCCTCGGGTTCCATGATCTGGAAAATGGCTTTACAACTGCCAAAATTTTTACGGGTAATCAGAAAGGAACACAGAGAGATAGAATCCATTATCAGGGTCCATCAGATTGATCTGGTTATTTCTGACAATCGATTTGGGTGTTGGTCATCTTTGATACCTGCTGTTTTTATAACCCACCAACGAACTATTCTCCTCCCTCCACGACTTAATTGGTTGAATCCCTGGGTGAATCGGTTGAACAGTTCACTCATCAGTCGATTTTCTTGTTGTTGGATTCCAGACCTCCCCGAGCCGATGAGCCTCGCCGGTAAACTCGGGTTAGCTGCAGCTAAATATGGGACTTATCCCACGCAGTATATCGGCTACCTTTCAAGATTCGACACGCCGGCGCCTAAGGCGGTACGCTACGATGTCGTGTGTATCTTGTCAGGACCTGAACCTCAGCGGAGTATTTTTGAGGAAATGATAGTTCCGCAACTCCGTGAATCAGGTCTGCGATATTTTCTTGTGCGTGGGTTGATTGTACCCACTCCGTCAACCCAACCAAATAACGATGGTAATGGCGTTGAGTTTTTGTCGGGCGACGCACTACAAAATTTGATTGAACAATCGGTTTGTGTACTTGCGCGAAGTGGATACAGCACCGTGATGGATTTGTCCAAACTGGGTAAGAAGGCAATATTTGTTCCTACACCAGGACAAACGGAACAGGAATATCTGGCGGCGAGAATGATGGAGATGAAGATAGCGTTTGCTATGGAGCAAGAGAGATTTGACCTAATGGTCGCCTGGAGTGAATTAAAAAATTATACAGGGTTTGAATCGCCTGGAGACCATCCCTCGTTTCTGATAGAAGCATTTGACCAGGTGTTATCAGTTCCCCCTTCTACTCCGGTTGTTTTTGAAACGATGGTACCTGATGGCACACGGGCATGAAAAGATTCTTCAATAGTTTTAAGTACGCCTTTCGTGGTATCAGGTGCAGCGTGGCTGAGCAGCCAAATCTGAAAGTTCTGCTGGTCGTTGCTGTTGCTGTAGTGAGTGCTGGCTTTTATTTCCGAATAACAGACGTTGAATGGTGCGTGATGCTGCTGTGTATTGGTCTGGTTATCGGACTGGAGATGATGAATTCGGCCATTGAGAGTTTAGTTGATCTGGTAACGAAGGAAAGATTGCCTTTGGCGGGAAGAATAAAAGATATGGCAGCAGGTGCCGTTCTGTTTGTTGCCATTATTGCAGTCGTGATTGGTGTAATAATTTTCGGAAAGTATTTCATGCGACTAGTTCTATGATAGTTTTGCCCATATTTGACTCTATTGACATTCATGAAGTATTACATTGATACGCACGCACACATCTATCATGAAGATTTTGCTGTAGACCGTGCTGACATGTTTTATCGTTGCGAAGAGCAACGGATAACAAAGATATTCATGCCGAATGTGGATCACACTTCCATTGACGCCATGCTGGAACTGGAAAGCAGGTCTGAAGGTAATTGCTTTCCGATGATGGGCCTGCATCCCTGCTCTGTCAAAAAGGATTTTGAAAGGGAGCTTTATATTGTGGAAGAGTGGCTCACAAAAAGGAGATTTTCAGCTGTGGGCGAGATTGGCACGGATCTGTATTGGGACAAAACTTTTTTTGATCAACAGATGGAGGCGTTCAGGATTCAGGTAGGTTGGGCAAGGAAGTATAGCTTGCCTATCGTTATTCACTGCCGTGAAAGTATTGACGTCACTATTGATCTGGTGGAGGAAATGCAGGCCGGAGATCTCAGGGGAGTATTTCATTGTTTTTCTGGCACATCCGATCAAGCGAAACGAATCACCAAACTTGGCTTTTATCTCGGAATCGGAGGGGTGGTGACCTTTAAAAACGGGGGACTTGATAAGGTGGTGCCTGACATAAACCTGGAACACATGGTATTGGAGACGGATAGTCCTTACCTCGCCCCGGTGCCACATCGGGGAAAGAGAAATGAACCCTCCTATATTCCATTGGTTGCGACAAAACTGGCAGAATTGAAAAATTGTTCCATTGATGATGTGCAGGACATCACCACAAAGAACGCGGAAAAGTTATTCGGTGCATGATGAATCTAAAACAAGTAAGTATTAATACGGCCCTTCCCGGAAAACCAAGGGCACGGATCCTGATCATTTATACAGGAGGGACGTTTGGAATGACGTATGACCGTGACGGTGTGCTGGTGCCCTTTGACTTTACCTACATCCTGGATCAATTGCCAACCTTGAAAAACCTGGCACTGGAGATCACGGCGTTTTCTTTCGAGACTCCCATTGATTCTTCCAACATCACCATAGAGCATTGGCAACTCATCGGCCGGATCATTTTTGATCAGTACGATCGGCAGGATGGATTTGTAGTGTTACATGGTACCGATACGATGGCCTATACGGCCTCCGCGCTGAGTTTTATGCTGGACGGATTGAGTAAGCCTGTTGTTTTTACCGGAGCCCAGTTGCCTATTAGCGAACCTCGATCGGATGCCCGCGAAAATCTGATTACGGCTCTGGATATCGCATCCGCAAGCGTCAACGGTCTGCCGCTTGTACCAGAGGTATGTATCTACTTTGATTATGCGTTGCTGCGGGGTAACCGTTCGAAGAAAGTGGAAAGTATGCAATTTGATGCGTTTGATTCCGGCAACTATCCGCCGCTGGCAAAGGCTGGCGTTAAGATCGATTATAATTTTTCGGTTATCCGTAAACCCCGGCAAGCATCAGAACTAGTACTTCGATCAACTTTTGAAACAAATATTGCCATCTTAAAACTATTTCCGGGGATAAGTCAAACGGTGGTGAAGGCAGTGTTGGGGGTGAGTACATTAACTGCGGTAGTGATAGAAACTTTCGGATCAGGAAATGCGCCTACACTTTCGTGGCTTCTCGAAGAATTAAAGAAAGCCATTGACCGGGGGGTTATTGTGCTCAATGTTTCGCAATGCCCTGGCGGGCGGGTATTACAGGGCCGTTACGAAACCAGCAGACGGTTGGAACAAATTGGAGTTATCAGCGGGGCGGATATGACAACGGAGGCTGCCATTACAAAACTGATGTTGTTGATGGGTGAATATGGGCAAGTAAGGACGCGCGAACTGATTGGGAATTCACTGGCAGGAGAATTGACAACCGGATAAGTTGCAAACGGACTAATTTATTAATTTCTTTGTGCCCCATTTCCAGGATAGAATAGGAGAGGTGTCCGAGTGGTTGAAGGAGCACGCCTGGAAAGTGTGTATACTCGAAAGGGTATCGCGGGTTCGAATCCCGCCCTCTCCGCATAGCCTTGGCACTTTGCCAGGGCTTTTTTTATCTACAGTCTCTGAACTTCAATATATTACAAAGATTTTAACAATTGCGTGACTTTCTTTGGCTTGAGTGATTATAGACCTAAAAAAAAGAAAGTCGCGACCGCAAACAGAAATATTTTCTAAAAAGTGTTTAGAAATCGACAAAACGTTTAATTTTGGCGCTTTCAAAGCTACTTAAACCTTTAACTATGAAAAAATTATTTGCGACTATCGCTCTTCTGGGGGTACTGGCGTCCTCTTCCCTTTATGCTCAAGATTCACTCTCAACGGAACCCGCGACGGAAGTTGCGGAGCCGGCAGAAATTGCCAGTGCTGATGCATCGGCTGTTGCTGAAGAAGAGCAGAGTTTCCATGAAGTACTAAAGGACCTATTTATTGCCGGTGGTGTAAATTTCATGACCCCGATTTTGATATGTCTTATTATCGGATTGGCAATTTCTATTGAAAGAATCATTACCCTGAATTTAGCGACAACGAATACCAAAAAGTTATTAGGCCAAATTGAAGATGCCTTATCGAAAGGCGGAGTAAACGCTGCCTTGGATGTTACACGTAATACACGCGGTCCTGTTGCGTCTATTTTTACTCAAGGCTTGATGCGGTATCATGAAGGTATCGATATGGTTGAAAAATCAATCGTTTCGTACGGCGGCGTTGAAATGGGCAGACTGGAAAGAGGCCTGATCTGGATTTCATTGATGATTTCTCTTGGCCCCATGCTTGGTTTCTTCGGAACAGTTATCGGGATGGTGTTTGCATTCGATGATATCGAAAAGGCAGGTGATATTTCTCCTTCTATTGTTGCCGGTGGTATGAAGGTGGCTTTGATTACCACAGTTGGTGGTCTGGTCGTTGGTATGATTCTTCAGGTTTTGTATAACTACCTGGTTTCCAAAATTGACGGCCTCGTAAACAACATGGAAGATGCTTCCATTTCTTTGGTAGATATTTTGGTTAAGCACAAGCTTATTAAATAATTCATTTATGCTGGATCTTGGCTTATACTTGCTCTACGCGCTGCTGATCATTGCATTGGCAGCAGCGATAATATTTCCGATTTTTCACCTCTTGAAGGACCCAAAGGCCCTTGTGAGGACAGGAATCGGTATTGGAATTGTCCTGGTCGTGTTTGGTTTATCCTACGCGATGGCAGACTCGGCCGTGTCACTTAAGGCTGCAGCGCTGGGAACAACAGAATCCTCATCCCGGTTGATTGGGGCCGGATTGAATATGTTTTTTATAACGCTGGGACTTGCGGCGGTATCGCTTCTTTATTCGGAAATCAGTAAAGCCTTTAAATAAATATGGCACGATCAACACCAGAGATCCCGAATGCCTCGATGGCAGATATTGCATTCCTACTGTTGACGTTCTTTTTGATGACCACAACGGTAGCAAGCGATAAGGGATTATTACTTTTCTTACCTCCTCCACCGGAGGCGCAACCGCCGGAAGATGTGGAGGTTCAGGAACGCAACTTGTTTAAGATCCAGATCAACTCCTCCGATAAGCTGTTGGTTGAGGGTGATCCCTGGTTTTCAACAAACCGGGAATTAATTGATAAGATCAAGATCTTTATCCTTAACAATGGACAGGATCCACTTTCATCGGACAATCCCGGAAAGGCAATCGTATCGCTGAAGGCGGACCGTGGGACTACGCATAAAATGTTTATTGATGTGCTCGATGCCTGTCAGGCAGCATATCATGAAATCTATGCTGAGCGAGCAGGTGTTAGCGTGGTGCAATGGCGTGAAATATCGTCTGATCCAAATGCTTCGCCAGAAGCCAGGGAAGCATACGATAAAGGAAGAGGGATAAACCCGGATGGCAGTGTTGAGATTCCGATGGCGCTTTCAATTGCAGAACCTACGAAGGTAGGAGGCTAACTAAACCAGTACAGGTATGTCAAAGTTTAAGAAAAAAGTTAATACCAAGCAGGAGATTCCAACCTCTTCCATGCCTGATGTCGTGTTTATGTTGTTGTTCTTTTTTATGGTGACAACAAAAATGCGGGAGACCAGCATCAATGTAGAGCAGAAAATGCCCCAGGCTACGCAGTTGAAGAAGCTCGTTAAAAAATCTCTCGTTTCTTATTTGTACATCGGAACGCCCAAAAAAATCGAAGAATTTGGTAAAGAAGCTAAAATTCAGGCGAACGATGTTTTTATAGAAACAAAGAATGTTATCCAGTGGGTAAATGCTGAAAAATCGAAGCAGGATGAAGTCGATCGCGATGCACTTACCATATCACTAAAAGTCGATGTTGAAGCGAAACGCGGACTCATAGCCGACGTTGAAACTGAACTGAGAAAGGCAAATGCAAGGAAGATCTTGTATTCGGCCAATCAAAAACTCGATTTATAAGATTAGTCAAAAGGTTTAGCTTAGAAAGCCCCGGAAATTTTCGGGGCTTTCTTATTTTCAGGGAGATCACCAAGTGGCCCTTTCACTATCAGTACCTAAGGTGCTTTACTGTTATTCCATTGTTGATCAATTGCCTCAATGAGTCGATGCCGATCTTCAGGTGTATTTCTACAAAATTTTTTGTCACAGAATGATCGCTGGCCTCTGTTTTGACGCCTTCGGGCACCATAGGTTGATCTGAAATCAGCAGTAGCGCACCCGTAGGTATTTTGTTTGAAAAGGCAGTGGAGAATATGGTGGCCGTTTCCATGTCAATGGCCATAACCCTGATTTTTCTCAAGTAAGTTTTAAAATCTTCGTCCCATTCCCAGACCCTCCGGTTTGTTGTGTACACAGTGCCCGTCCAATAGTCCTGATTGTTATCACGGATCGTCGTCGAAATGGCTTTCTGAAGGGCAAACGAAGGCAGGGCAGGGACTTCTGGTGGAAAGTAATCATTAGAGGTACCCTCACCACGAATGGCGGCGATGGGAAGAATTAAATCACCTATATCGTTCTTTTTTAAGCCTCCACATTTTCCGAGAAAAAGAGTGGCCTTCGGTTTTATGGCACTAAGGCAATCCATAATGGTTGCCGCATTCGGACTCCCCATACCGAAATTAATAATTGTGATGCCTTCAGCGGTGGCACTAAGCATGGCGCGGTCGGCTCCCTGCACGGGTACATTATGCCAGTTGGCAAAGAGTGTAACGTAGTTGTCGAAATTGGTTAACAATATATACTCGCCAAATTGATTAAGAGGTATACCCGTATAACGCGGCAACCAGTTTGCAACGATGTCTTGTTTAGTCTTCATGCTCTAATGTACTAGATAATCGTGAATGGCTAAACCATTCGTACCTCCTTTAACAGATTCTGTATCACAGTTAAAATTGGTTTATTTGTGCCTATGGTTACGCTCAACCTGCCATCCTTTGATTATACGCTGAAGAAAGAGAATGGCACGGTATTCATTCTGGATATTATCCGAAAAAAATATCTCGTACTGACACCAGAGGAATGGGTAAGGCAACACTTTGTTCATTACCTCATCAATACACTTCAATACCCCAGAGCGCTGATTAAGATTGAAGGGGGACTGCGCTTTAATGAATTGCAGAAACGATCTGATATTGTTGTTTTCAGCAGGGAAGGGGCTCCCTGGATGGTAATAGAATGTAAGGCTCCAGACCAGAAGCTAAGTCAACGAACGTTACATCAGGCTTCGGTTTATAATCACTCGCTTCGCGCAAAATACCTTACGGTAACCAATGGATTGATTCATCTCTGTTGTGAAATAAACTGGACTACAGGAAAGACAGCCCTACTGGAATCCTTACCTGACTATGGATAGGTTTGGATTGATCCTGAACTCCTTATAAAAACTTTTTCACATCGCTGTACGGCAACCCGAAGGTATCTGCTACAGCCTTGTAAACAACTTCCCCATGAACTACATTTAATCCGTTGCGCAACTCCATACTTTCCTGGCACGCCTTTTTCCATCCCTGATTGGCAAGACGAATAGCATAAGGAAGGGTTGCATTGGTTAAAGCCAGCGTCGAGGTATAAGGAACGGCTCCAGGCATGTTGGCAACGCAATAGTGCACCACGTCATCTATTATAAAAGTCGGATCTTCATGGGTAGTGGGCCTGCAGGTTTCAATACAACCTCCTTGATCCACAGCCACATCCACCAACACCGTGCCCGGTCTCATAAGTTTTAACATATCCCGGGTAATAAGCTTGGGTGCCTTAGCCCCAGGAACCAGAACACCACCGATAATCAAGTCGGTGTCTTTGATCATTTCCCGTATGGTATATTCATTCGAAACAACAGTGTGAACATTTTTTGGCATCACATCATCCAGATAACGCAGTCTATTGATGTTAAGGTCCATAATCGTTACATCGGCGCCCATCCCGGCAGCAATCTTCGCAGCGTTTGTACCTACCACACCACCCCCAAGAATTAATACCTTGGCAGGCTTTACACCAGGCACGCCTCCCAGCAGAATTCCACGCCCCTTTAACGGCTTCTCCAGGTATTTTGCACCTTCCTGGATGGCCATTCTGCCGGCTACTTCCGACATCGGTACAAGCAAGGGTAAACTGCCGTCCAATCGCTCAACCGTTTCATACGCCAGGCAAGTCGCGCCGCTCGAAATCATCGCCGTGGTGAGTGGCTCGTAGGAGGCAAAATGGAAATAGGTAAAAACGAGCTGATCTTTCTTGATGAGTTTGTATTCCCTTTCAATGGGTTCTTTCACTTTCATGATCATCTCCGCAAGAGAAAACACTTCTGCGGGGTCGGCAATCATTTTTGCCCCGGCTTTGACGTATTCATCATCCGCAAAACCGCTGTCGATGCCTGCTGAGGCTTGCACGTATACGGCGTGGCCACGCTTCACTAATTCCTGTGTACCGGCAGGGGTCAGCGCTACACGGTTTTCATTATTCTTGATCTCCTTTGGAACTCCTACTATCATGATGATTTCGTTTCGGCGCTGCTAATATAGTACTAGGCCTTGAAAGCATGGGGGAAAAATTCAATTTTGGTAAATTAGCAACCAAGTGAAAATGGCTGGAAGCCAGTGACTCACGCGTTAACCCATCGGAACCAAATTTCGTATTCCTTCTGATGAGACTACTTTAGTTTAATTCTTGTATTGTGAAGAATTCAAAATAATCTGGAGCTTGCTGCTGAATTATGCACGAATTATTCTTCAGTTGATTGCATACCGTTGAGGATTGCCCGACTTTGTTTGTGGAAAGCTTCCTTCATCGATTTCAGGCAATTAATTCGGCAGGTGGGACAGAGAAAAGTACC
>Ga0315910_10003989_pt1 | contig 12410 bp, 13 predicted proteins | sample EdamamesoilMG_FD_204470 | JGI IMG/M metagenome (GOLD analysis project Ga0315910, IMG submission 204470) | Garden soil microbial communities collected in Santa Monica, California, United States - Edamame soil | ecosystem: Environmental > Terrestrial > Soil > Garden | place: USA: California... | reverse complement strand
AACCCGGCGCTCAACGCGTGGAAAGGCCAGGCGGCCAATGTGGCCGCGGCCCAGCGTGCGTTCCACCATCGCGCATACATGAACGGCCTCGCCGCCGAGGGCAAGTGGAAGCCGGAACTCGAGAAGCAGGCAGCATGATGGCGGGCAACGAATCGAGATTGGTTTTCGAATCTGACCTTCGTAGCCTCAAGCGCATCGGCAAGGGCAAGGTGCGCGACATCTACGCCGTCGACGGCGACAAGATGATGATCCTGGTGTCGGATCGTCTGTCGGCGTTCGACGTGATCCTGCCCGATCCGATTCCCGACAAGGGGCGCGTGCTGACCGAACTGGCTAACTTCTGGTTTTCCAAGCTCGGCCACGTGGTGCCGAATCACCTGACCGGCATCGACCCGGAATCGGTGGTGAAGGGTGACGACGAGAAGGCGCAAGTGCGCGGCCGCGCCATCGTGGTGAAAAAGCTCAAGCCGCTGCCGGTGGAAGCCGTGGTGCGCGGCTACATCATCGGTTCGGGCTGGAAGGATTATCAGGCGACCGGCGCGGTCTGCGGCATCCAGCTGCCGAAGGGCCTCAAGCAGGCGCAGAAGCTGCCCGAACCGATCTTCACGCCGGCCACCAAGGCCGAGAGCGGCCACGACGAGAACATTTCTTTCGAGCGCATGTGCGAGATCGTCGGCAAGGACGTGGGCCGGAAGGTCAAGGACATCAGCATCCGCCTGTACAAGGAGGCGTCCGATTTCGCGGCGACCAGGGGCATCATCATTGCCGACACGAAATTCGAATTCGGCCTGAACGAAAGGAACGAAGTGGTGCTGATCGACGAAGTCCTGACCGCGGATTCCTCGCGCTTCTGGCCGGCCGACCAGTACCAGGTCGGCATCTCGCCGCCGTCCTACGACAAGCAGTTCGTGCGCGATTACCTCGAGACGCTCGACTGGGACAAGACGCCGCCCGCGCCCAAGCTGCCTGCGGAAGTCATTGCGCGCACCTCGGCGAAGTACCGCGAGGCGCTGGAAAAAATCGCCGGGAAAAGACTCACATGAAGCCACTGGTGGGGATCGTCATGGGTTCGGCCTCCGACTGGGAGACCATGAAGCCCGCAGCGAAAGTGCTGGAGGAATTCGGCATCGCCTACGAGGCGAAGGCCATGTCCGCGCACCGCACGCCGAAGGCGGTGATGGACTGGACCGGCGCGGCCAAGGCCAACGGCATGAAGGCGATCATCGCCGCCGCGGGCGGCGCGGCGCATCTCGCGGGCGTGGTCGCCGCGCACACGACCCTGCCGGTGCTGGGCGTGCCGATGCCTTCGAAGCACCTTGGCGGCCTGGATTCGCTGCTCTCCACGGTGCAGATGCCCAAGGGCATTCCTGTAGCGACGCTGGCGATCGGCGAAGCGGGTGCGGCGAATGCGGCGCTGTTTGCCGTTGCAATTCTTGCCTTGTCCGATGCCTCTCTTGACAAGAAGTTGCAGGAATTCAGGGCAAAGCAAACCGAAGCGGTATTGAAGGCACCGCCGCTCAAGTTGTGAGCCCCGAGGTTCGCCGCGCGGCGGAGATCCTCCGCGCCGGCGGGCTCGTCGCCTTTCCCACCGAAACCGTCTATGGCCTGGGCGCCGACGCGTCCAACGCTGAGGCCGTCGCGCGCCTCTACGCCGTCAAAGGCCGCCCCGCCGAGCATCCCGTCATCGTGCACTTCGCCGACGCGGCGGCGGCGTTCAGCTGGGCGCGCGAGGTGCCCGACTCGGCGCGCGCGCTTGCCGCGAAGTTCTGGCCCGGCCCGCTCACGCTGGTGCTCAAGCGCTCGCCGAAAGCGCAGGATTTCGTCACGGGCGGCCAGGACTCGGTTGGCCTGCGCGTGCCGTCGCATCCCGTGGCGCAGGCGTTTCTGCAGGAGTTCGGCGGCGGGGTGGCTGCACCCTCGGCAAACTTGTTCGGCAACCTCAGCGCGACGACGGCGGCGCATGTCCGCGACGAAATGAAAGTCGACCTTGTTCTTGACGGTGGTGCGAGCGAAGTGGGTATTGAATCCACCATCGTTGACCTTACTTCCGGGGTCGTTTTGCTTCGTCCAGGAAGAATTTCCAGCGAGGAAATCGAAAAACTCCTTCAAGTCAAAGTCAAAGGTCCCGATGCTTCCTCTCCTCGCCATTCTGGCGGGCTGGAGCGGCACTACGCGCCGCGCACGCCGGCCCTGCTGGTGCCGCCGCACGAGCTCGACGGCGAGATCGCCAGGCGCGGGCCCGCGGTCGCCGTGCTTGCCTTCTCCAGGCCCGATGAGCGCGTCGACTACTGGATCCGCATGCCGAGGGAGCCGCAGGCCTACGCGCAGAAGCTGTATGCCGCGCTGCGCGAGCTGGATGCGGCCGGATGCGCGACAATACTGGTTGAATCGCCTCCGGAGACCACGGAATGGACCGCCGTACGGGATCGATTGTCGCGCGCAGCTGCATCGCCGGCGCCCTAGCGGCCGCGCTGTGCGTGGCCGGCTGCGGCGGCAACGCCCAAGTTCAGATTTCCTCTGGCGTCCCGGCGACGAGCGCAACGGCCGGCACGACCGGCACGGTAACTGCTACTTCGTCGAGCGTGGCCGCTGCCGCCTTCTTTGTCCTGCATTGGGCGCTGCTGAACCACTACTGGGATCGCGAGGCTGGCATCTACGGCGTCTCTGCCTCCTGGGCGCCGCCGATGGACGAGACGCGCACGGTAAATCTGCAAGACTGCACCAGACCCATCGAGGACTGGTCGGCGAATCTTAGGTGCAAGTAACGCACGCCGCGACTGCGGCGGCGCTCATTGTTGGCGCCTCCCCGTGCCGTCTATGGGAGCTGGACGCGCACGAGCGCCTGCGCCGCCAGTGCGCCCAGGTCGGCATCCGGCAGATTGCCGATAACCCGGCCGACCTTGGCGAAGCGCGGCAGCTGCTGGTTATCGACGCGAGTTTCCTGTTCGAGCTGCTCACCCTGCGCGGGCTGCTTGCCCATCCTGACGCGCTGCTGGTCCATTCCCCGAGCAAGCGCGTGGCGGCCGCGTCGGTTGCGCGCGGGAGACTGGACGCGGTGGTCGCGTGCATGCGCGACGGCGCTGCGCGCCCGGCGGACATGCGACTGCTGACGCCGGCGGATCTCGCCGGCTACGACCGCAACCTGCGCAAGACTTCGCCGCCCCTGCTGGAAGCCGTGACGCCGGACCGGCGCGCCGAGCTCGAGGGGCTGCTCTATGGCAACGCCTACAAAGGCATCACCGATTTCGTCACCAAGTGGTGGTGGCCGCGTCCCGCGCGCGCGATCGTCGGCTGGTGCGCGCGCCTCGGCATCACGCCCAACATGGTCACGTTGCTCGGCTTCGTGCTGGTGCTTGCGGCGACCTACGCGTTTTACCGCGGCGCGTTTGCGCTCGGGCTGGCCTGCGGCTGGCTCATGACGCTGCTCGACACCGTGGACGGCAAGCTCGCCCGGGTGTCCGTCGCCAGCAGCCGCATCGGCCACATCCTCGACCACGGCATCGATCTCCTGCATCCCCCGTTCTGGTACATCGCCTGGGGGCTTGGCCTGGGCACTGCGCACGCAGCGGGGTTTCAGGTCGAACTGCTGTGCTGGCTGGTCGGCGCGGGCTATGTCGCAGGACGCCTGATCGAGGCGGCGTTCCACCAACTCGGCCAATGCGGAATGTTTGCGTGGCGTCCGTTCGACGCCTGGTTCAGGCTGGTGACCGCGCGGCGCAATCCCTGCCTGATCATCCTCACGCTGGCCACCGCCGCCGGCCGCCCCGACCTTGCATTCGTCGGCGTGGTGGGCTGGACGCTCGCCAGCGGCGCGATCGCGTTCCTTCGCCTGCTCTACGCCGCCGGCGTACGCTGGCGTTCAGGAAAACCGCTCGATTCCTGGCTCAAGGACGCCGAGCGCGCGGCGCGCGAGCATCCGCTCGCCTGGCGCACCTTTTCCGCCACGCGCGGCGCGTATCGCTGACGGGTCGCCGACTTATAATGCCCCACCTATGGAACCTGCGATCGGCTGGGGCGTCATCGGCTGCGGCGATGTCGTGATGCGCAAATCCGGTGCGGCGCTCAGCGCCGCACCCGGAAGCCGCCTGGTGGCGATCATGCGCCGCGATGCGGCGAAGCTGCGCGAGGCGGCGCAGCAGCTGAAGGTGCCGGTCGCCACCACAAACGCGGCCGAATTAATCAACCAACCCGAGGTCAACGCAGTCTACATCGCGACGCCTCCGCAGTACCAGCTCGACTACGCGCTCGCGGTCGCGCGCGCCGGCAAGGCCTGTCTGGTGGAAAAGCCCGCGGGCCGTTCCGATCGCGAACTCGAGCAGATGATGCAGGCCTTCGCGAAGGCGGGCGTGCCTCTCTACGTTTCCTATTACCGGCGCTACCTCGCGCGCTCGGCCGCGATCAGGGAGGTCCTGCGTTCGGGACGCCTCGGTCCGCTGGTGAGCGTCGACTACCGGCTGGCGAAGATTCCGCGCGACACGGGCTGGCGCCAGTCGGCGCAGAGCGGCGGCGGGCAATTCCACGACCTCGCCGGCCACGTGCTCGATCTTTTCGACGACTGGTTCGGACCGTTGGAACTGACGGGCGCGAGCGCCGGCAACGTGCTGGCCGGACACGAAACCGAAGACGCGGTCGCGCTCAGCTTTCGCGCCGCCGACGGGTTGGTCGGGGCGGCGAGCTGGGATTTCGCCGCCACCGAGGCGTGCGATGAACTGGTGATCGAGGGCCTGCGCGGCAGCCTGCGGCTGGGCGCCATGTCCACCAACGGGCCGGCCGTGCTGACGGTCAAGCCGCCGTCCGAGGCGGTCGTGAAGAGTTTCGGCGCACGCTTGCTGACGCGCCTGCGCGGCCGCTACCCGGCGCGCAAGCGCGAGCACCTGCGCTTCGCCAGGGAGGAAATCGCGCACCTGCCGCTCGTGCGCAGCATCGTCGAAGACCTGCGCAGCGGCGCCGCGCCTGCATCGCCGGCGGCCGCGCTGCGCAGTGCGCGCCTGGTGAATCAGGCGCTCGAGCACTACTACGGCGGCCGTACTGACGATTTCTGGAACCACCCCGAGCGCTACGACAACGCGCGCGCGCGCGCATCGCGCCGCACGGCGCGGGGAGCCGGCTACGAGCTCTCGCCCGAGGACCTCGCCCGCTTCGACGAACAGGGCTATCTTGGGCCGTTCCGTTGCGAAGGGCACTGGCAGCGCATTGCCGTGCCGCTGAAGAAGCGGCGCGACGTCCACCTGCGCGACCCGAGCGTGTTTGACGTCTGCACCCACCCATCCGTCGTCCGGCGCGCGGCGCAGTTGCTGCGACTGCCGCGCGTGGCCCTGTTCAAGACCCGCTTCCACGTCAAAGTGCCGGGCAAGAACGAGGAGGTCCCCTGGCACCAGGATGTGGGCGCGAAGAACGGCGGCTACTATCCCGACGGGCGGCCCGTTCCCAGCGTCACCTGCTGGATGGCCCTGGACCGCGTCAACGCGCAGAACGGCGCCGTGCAGGTGCTGCCCGGCAGCCACCGGCGCCTGGTCGGAGAATTCCGCAAGAATTTTCATGCAGAACTGCTGGAGAAGGGCGACCTCAGTGCGCAGGATCTTGCGTCGGCGGTCACCTTCAACCTGGAGGCGGGCGAGTTCTATCTATTCCATTCCTGGCTGATCCACGGCAGCGCGCCAAGTTCGATCGCCGTGCGCCGGGCGGGGCTCAACATGCGTTATATCGCGCCGGTGGATTGCTACGAAGCGGAGTGCCAGTACATCCCGCTCGATTGCACAGGCCCGGGCGAGGCGGCTGCTGCGCGCGCCTGAGCCGGGCGCGCCTCAGGCCGGCCGCGGACCCGGCTTGCCGTCCTCGACCACGAAGCTCGCGAGCGTGCTGCACGCCGCCTCGGGCTTGGTCACGGATTCCATCGCGCGCAGGTCGGTTCGCATCAGCGCCGGCGTGAGCTCCATCCGGACGTAGCCGCGGTAGCGGCTGTCGACCAGCTTCATGTGCGGGTTGTCCGGCAGGAACGCGTTCAGCCGCTCCTGCGACCAGGCCTGCGAGGTGATCGAAGTGGCGACGAACTCGCTTGCCACCACTGGCGATGCGGGGTCGTCGAAGTCCAATTTGAGCTCGTTGACGTTGAAGCTGTGCACGTCGCCGCCGAGGACGACGGGATTCGCGAGCCTGCTCGCCTGGACGGATTCGAGCACGCGCCTGCGCGCGGCCGGATAGCCGTCCCAGCCGTCGGTCCAGGCGATGCGGCCGGCGCCCGGCTTCTGGTCGAACTGCGCCATCGGCGTCTGCTGCGCGAGGATGTTCCATTTCGCGCGCGAGGCGGCGAAGCCCGCATTCAGCCACAAGGTCTGTTCGCGTCCCAGCATCTCGCGCTCGGGGGCGAAGAGTTCACCGCATTGCGCAATATCCACCGAGGTGGAGCCGCCGCGCCCGGGCCGCGGGCAGGCTTGCGGCGAGCGGAATTGGCGGTCGTCCAGCACGAAGAAGTTCGCGAGGCCGCCGAACGCGGCGCGTGTGTAGATGCGCGCATGCGGGCCGAACGGGACCATCTCGCGGCGCATCGGCATGTGCTCGTAGAAGGCCTTGTAGGCGGCGGCACGCCGCGCAAGAAACCACTCCGGATGATCGAGATTCTCCGAGCGGTCGTTGGCGTAGTCGTTCTCCACCTCATGGTCGTCCCAGGTCGCAATCCACGGACAGGCGGCGTGCCCCGCCTGCAAGTCGGCGTCGCCCTTGTAGAGTCCGTAGCGGATCCTGTAGTCCTCCAGCGTCGTCGGCTCCGGGCCGTTGTGCTTGCGCACGTGATTGCCGCCCCAGGACGATTCGTAGATGTAGTCGCCGAGGAACAGGATCAGGTCCGGATCGTCGGCCGCCATGTGCCGGTAGGCGCCGAAGTAGCCCTGCTCATAGTGCTGGCAGGAAGCGATGGCAAATTTCAGGCGCTTGGGCTGCGCGGTGAATCCGGGCGCGGTGCGCGTGCGCCCGACCGGGCTTTGCGCGTCGCCCGCGCTGAAGCGGTACCAGTAGTCGCGCGCAGGCTCCAGGCCGACGACTTCCACATGCACCGAGTGCGCCCAGTCGGCCGACGCGTAGGCGGTGCCGGAGGCGGCGATGTTCTTCATCTGCGCGTCGCGCGCGACTTCCCAGGCGACCGGGATGGTTTCCGGGCCGAGCCCGCCGCCTGGCGCCGCGGGCAGCGGCGCAAGGCGCGTCCACAGCACCACGCCCTGCGGCAGCGGGTAGCCGGAAGCCACGCCGAGCGTAAAGGGATTCGAGGCGAAACGCGGCTTCGCAAGAAGTTGTGCATGCGCCGGGGCCACGGGTTGTCCGATGTGCGAAACACCGAGAGCGGCGAGGGCCTGCAGGAAGCGGCGGCGGTCGATCATGCGACTAGAATACCGGGTTCAAGTTACGGAGAGTTGAATGATCCATTTCGTGGTGCATGAAGAAGGCGATGGCGTCGGCGTCGTCGTCGTGGAAGGCGTGAAGGCGGGCCAGGACCTGGTCGGCTGGATCATGGAAGACGACAAGGAAGTGAAAGTCACGGCGAAGAGCGACATCCCAATCGGCCACAAGATCGCGCTCAAGGACTACAAGCCGGGCGACACGGTCATCAAGTATGGCGTCGACATCGGCAAGATTGTCGCGCCCATTGCGCGCGGCGAACACACGCACGTGCAGAACCTCAAAACCAAGCGGTGGTAAGGAACATGGATCTCGCAAAATCGACGTTCTGGGGCTTCAAACGCGAAAACGGCCGCGTCGGCGTGCGCAACCACGTCATCATCCTGCCGGTGGACGATCTGTCCAACGCCGCCGCACAAGCCGTGGCGAACAACATCGAAGGCACGATCGCCATTCCGCATCCGTACGGGCGGCTGCAGTTCGGCGCCGACCTGGACCTGCATTTCCGCACGCTGATCGGCACGGGCTGCAACCCGAACGTCGCCGCCGTGGTGGTGATCTGCATCGAAGATGGCTGGGCGAAGAAAGTGGCGGACGGCATCAAGGCGACCGGCAAGCCGGTGGCCTACTTCGGCATCGAGCAGCACGGCGACCACGACACCATCATGCGCGCTTCGAAGGCGGCCAAGGAATACGTGCAGTGGGCTTCGGAGCTACGTCGCGAGGAGAGGCCGCTTAAGGACCTATGGGTGTCCACCAAGTGCGGCGAGTCGGACACGACCTCGGGCTGCGGCGCCAATCCGACCGTCGGCAACGCCTTCGACAAGCTCTATCCGCACAAGGTGACGCTCGCCTTCGGCGAAACCACGGAGCTCACAGGCGGCGAGCACCTGGTCGCGGCGCGCTGCCGCACGGACGACGTTCGCAAGAAATTCCAGTTCATGTTCGACCGCTACCAGGCGATCATCGACAAGCACAAGACCAGCGACCTGTCGGACTCGCAGCCGACCAAGGGCAACATCGCGGGCGGCCTCACCACCATCGAGGAAAAAGCGCTCGGCAACATCCAGAAGATCGGCCGCAAGTGCCTGATCGACGGCGTGCTGGACAAACACGAGGAGCCGACGGGGCCCGGCCTGTGGTTCATCGACTCGTCCTCGGCCGCGGCGGAGATGGTGACCTTGTGCGCGGCGGCCGGCTACACGGTGCATTTCTTCCCGACCGGCCAGGGCAACGTCATCGGCAATCCGATCCTGCCGGTGATCAAGCTGTGCGCCAATCCGCGCACCGTGCGCACGATGAGCGAGCACGTCGATGTGGACGTGTCCGGCCTCCTGCGCAAGGAGATGAACCCGGACCAGGCGGGCGACGCGCTGCTGGAATGCATGTTCCGCACCGCCAACGGTCGCCTCACTGCGGCCGAGGCGCTCGGGCACCGGGAATTCGTCCTGACGAGGCTGTACGAAAGCGCCTGATCGAATGAAGCGGCGCGCGCTGCTGGTCGCAAGTGGCGCATGGCTCGCCACCGCCGCAACCCGCACGCTCGCGCAGGCACCAAGACTTCCGCGTCGCATCGCATACCTCCATCCCAGTACAGAAAGGGCGAACCAGGTTTTTTTCACTGCCTTCCGCAACGGGCTAAAGGAGCTCGGTTACGTCGAAGGACGCGATATCGTGATCGAGGCTCGATGGGCAGGTGGCAAGATTGAACGGCTCGCACCCCTTGCGGTCGAAGTGGTCGCGGGGAATCCTGCCGCGATCGCGACTGCGACTTCGGCGGCGGTTACGGCGCTGATGAAGGCAACATCGTCGATACCAATCGTTTTCGCGGCTGCTGGCAATCCGGTTGAACAGGGTTTCGTTGCAAGCCTCGGACGTCCTGGCGGAAATGTTACGGGTATGGCTCTGCATTTCGACCTCAACGCAAAGATCATTGAGATCATTCGAGAGGCATTGCCGGCGGTCCGCCGGCTCGGCATTCTCGTCCACGATCCGGATCCGGTTTACAAGATATTGCTCGAGACTGCTGAAACGTCTGCACGACGTTTCAAGTTCGAGCCGGTGGTTGCGCGCGTTGCGCGAGCCGAAGATCTCGAGCGCGCCTTCAATGATTTGGCCGACCGCAAGGTGGAGGCACTGTTACCGCCCATTTCGTCGCTTTTCATCGGCAACAGTGATCGCATCTCCCAACTCGCGCTGAAGGTCCGCTTGCCGTTATTTAGCACCCACCACCAAATGACCTCGGGCGGAGGGTTGTTGAGCTATGGAACTCAACTTGAAGAGAACTACAGGCGCGCCGCCGCGCTGGTGGACAAGATTTTGCGGGGCGCGAATCCGGGTGAGCTGGCTGTCGAGCTGCCAGAACGGTTTCAGCTGATCGTCAACCTGAAGACAGCCAAGGCAATTAACGTTACTCTCTCGCCGACGACCATGTTGCGTGCAGACCGGGTGATCGAATGACTACGTATGTTCTGGTTCACGGTGCCTGGCACGGCGGCTGGTGCTGGCGGCGCGTTTCCGACCGCCTGACTGCCGCAGGCCATCGCGTGTTCTGCCCCACGCTGACCGGGCTTGGCGAGCGCTCGCACCTGCTGAGCCGCGAGGTCAATCTCACCACGCACATCCAGGATGTGGTGGCGGTGCTCGAATCCGAGGAACTGAATGAGGTCGTGCTGGTCGGCCACAGTTACGGCGGCATCGTGATTACGGGCGTTGCCGCACGCGCCAAGGCGCGCTTGAAGCAACTCGTCTATCTCGATTCGGCGATCGTGGCTGATGGTGAATCCTGGTCCGACGCTCTGCCGCCGGAAGCGGTGGCGGCGCGGCGCAAGGCCGGCGCGGATTCGGGCGGCGTGTCGCTTCCATTGCAGAAGGCGGAATTCTTCGGCATTGAGGATGCGGCTGACCGCGCCTGGGTCGACCGGCGCATGACGCCGCAGCCCTTCGGGCCCTTCGACCAGAAAATGCACTGGGGCGGCCCGGTGGGCAACGGCGTGCCCAAGCTGTATGTGGATTGCATTGAGCCGGCCTTTCCGGGACTGGCAGGCGTCAAGAACCGCTACCGCGGCAAGCCCGACTGGGCCTGGACCGAGATCAAGACCGGCCACGATGCGATGGTGAGCGCGCCCGAGGAAACCGCGAAGCTGCTGCTGGAATTTGCTTGAATACCTTGCACGTCCGGGTCTGGCGCGGCGGCGTGCAGGGCGCCCTCCAGTCCTTCGACGTGCCGCGGCACGCGAGCCAGACCGTGCTCGACGTTGTCACGCACATCCAGCGCGCGCTCGATCCGACGCTTGCCTATCGCTTCGCCTGCCGCGTCGGCATGTGCGGCTCCTGCGCAATGACGGTGAACGGAGTTCCGCGCTGGACTTGCCGGACGCACATCGACAAGGCCGTCGCCAATGAAAACGAAATTACGCTGGAACCGCTGCGCAACCTGCCCGTCATTCGCGACCTGGTGACGGACATGCGCGAGTTCTTCGACAAATGGGCGCGCGCAAAAGGGCAATTTCAAGGCACGCTCACCCGGAAGGATGATTTTCAGAAAATTGATCCGGAATCCGCCGATCGCAAGCAGGTGGACACTTCCATTGAGTGCATTGGTTGTGCGGTCTGCTACAGCGCCTGCGACGTGGTGGCGCAGAACCCGGACTATCTTGGCCCGGCAGCCTTGAATCGCGTATGGACTTTGGTAAAAGACGAAAGAGATGAAAAAACCCTGGAAAGGTTGCGCGCGGTCGCTGGCGATGCCGGCTGCCATGCCTGCCATACGCATATGAGCTGTACGGAACATTGCCCGAAGCAGCTTTCCCCGACCGCGGGGATCGCGGGCTTGAAGAGGGAAGTGTTGTCTGCCGTGCTCAGGGGAAGACTTTGAGCGCGAGGGCGCAAACCCTGCTCTGGATCGCGCAGCGCGCGAGCGCGGCGCTGCTCGGCCTGTGCGTGCTGGTGCATCTGGCCACCATGGTCTACGCGGTACGCGGCGGGCTCACGGCCGCCGAGATCCTCGGCCGTACCAGCGGCAATGTCGCGTGGTTCGTGTTCTACACCGTGTTCGTGCTCGCCATCGCGGTGCACGTGCCGATCGGCCTGCGCGCCGTTCTCGCGGAATGGGCCGGCTGGCGCGGCCGCGGGCGCGACCCGGCGCTGATCTGCCTTGCGATTTTTCTGGTCTACGGGGGCATGGGCGCCGTGAAGGGCGTGTTTCGGTGACGATCGCATCCAGGAACTTCGCGCTCGTTCACAGGGTCTCAGGCCTGGCGCTGGCGCTCTTCCTGCCGCTGCATTTCTGGGCGCTCGGGCAGGCGCTGCAGGGGGAAGCGAAGCTAGAATCCTTCCTGCGCTGGACCGATCAGCCGCTGGTCAAGGCGAGCGAGTGGGTCATCGTGCTGCTGCTGGCAATCCATCTAACCGGAGGAGTGAGGATACTCATGATCGAATTTCTGCCCTGGCGTGACTGGCAAAAAACCCTTGCGGCCGTGGCGGGCGCGACAGCTCTGGCGATCGGCCTGCTGTTCGCCCTGTCGTCAACCGCGCATGCGCAGAATTGGCCGCAGAAGTCGGTGCGCTTCATCGTGCCGTTCCCGCCCGGCGGCGCGACCGATATCTCGGCGCGCATGGTGGGCCAGAAGCTGACCGAAATCTGGGGGCAGACGGTGGTCATCGAGAATCGCGGCGGTGCCGGTGGCGGCGTGGGCGCGGCCGAGGCCGCGAAGGCTGCGCCGGACGGCTATACCTTGTTTTTCCCCTCCGGCTCGGTGGTGACGGCCAACCAGCACATCTACGCCAAGCTCGGCTACAACCCGGAACGGGATTTCGTGCCCGTGACCAACGTGGTGTCGGGCCCGCAGGTGCTGGTGGTGCCCGCCAATTCGCCCTACAAGAGCGTCAAGGACGTGATCGACGCGGCCAAGGCGCAACCGGGCAAGCTCACCTTCGGCCATGCCGGCATCGGCTCGCAGACGCACCTGGCGGCGGAAAATTTCGTCAATGCTGCGCGCATCGACGCGGTGCAGGTACCC
>Ga0315910_10003986_pt1 | contig 12414 bp, 7 predicted proteins | sample EdamamesoilMG_FD_204470 | JGI IMG/M metagenome (GOLD analysis project Ga0315910, IMG submission 204470) | Garden soil microbial communities collected in Santa Monica, California, United States - Edamame soil | ecosystem: Environmental > Terrestrial > Soil > Garden | place: USA: California... | reverse complement strand
CGCGGCCGGCACCTCGGCCAACACGTTCGCCGGCAAGGGCAGCACCGAGAACACGAACGACTTCTCGGGCACGATCACCGCCACGGTGACGGGCGTGCTGCCGAACGGCCACCTGCTGGTGGCGGGCGAGAAGCAGATCGGCGTGAACCACAACGTCGACGTGCTGCGCTTCTCGGGCCAGATCGACCCGCGTGCGATCCAGCCTGGCAACAGCGTCGCCTCGGCGCAGATCGCCAACGTGCGCATCGAGCACCGCGGCCGAGGCCAGCAGGCCGACGCGCAGGGAATAGGCTGGCTGGCACGCTTCTTTTTGAACGTTCTGCCGATTTAAGTCCGCCGAAGATGGGAGTCATGAAGGATGACTCCGCTCCTGCCGAGAAGCTCGAACGCCTGATCCGGGCGCTCATCGCGCTGACCGTGATCGCCGCCAGCGCCGCCCTGTGGTGGCCGATGCCGGTCCAGGCCGCGCGCGTGAAGGAAGTCGCGAGCGTGCAGGGTGTGCGCAGCAACCCGCTGGTCGGCTACGGCCTCGTCGTCGGCCTCGACGGCACCGGCGACCAGACCACCTCGACGCCGTTCACGACCCAGAGCCTGACGGCGATGCTGCAGCAGATGGGCGTGACCGTGCCGCCGGGCACCAACATGCAGCTGAAGAACGTCGCCGCGGTGATGGTGACGGCGCAGCTGCCGCCGTTCGCCCAGCCCGGCCAGACCGTCGACGTGGTCGTCTCGTCGATGGGCAACGCCAAGAGCCTGCGCGGCGGCACGCTGATCGCGACGCCGCTGAAGGGCGCCGACGGCCAGATCTACGCGCTCGCGCAGGGCAACGTGATGGTCGGCGGCGCCGGCGCCGCAGCGGGCGGCTCCAAGGTCGTGGTCAACCACCTGAACGCCGGCCGCGTGCCCGACGGCGCGACCGTCGAACGTGCCGTGCCGACGCCGTTGAACCAGGGCGAATTCGTGCAGCTCGACCTGAGCTCGCACGACTACAACACCGCACGCGAGGTCGCGCGCAGCATCAACACGAAGATGGGCGAGGGCGTCGCCCAGGCGATCGACGGCCGCGTCGTGCGCGTGCGCATGCCCGCGACGCCGGATGCGCGGGTCGCCTTCCTCGCCGACATCGAGAACCTCGAGGTCGTGCAGGCCGCGCCGGCCGCGCGGGTCGTGATCAACTCGCGCACCGGCTCGATCGTGATGAACCAGTCGGTCACGCTCGCCGCGTGTGCCGTCGCGCACGGCAACCTGTCGGTGACGATCAACTCGACGCCGGTGGTCAGCCAGCCGGCGCCGTTCTCGAACGGCCGCACCGTCTCGGGCGAGACCGCCGAGATCTCGATCAACGCGCAGGGCGGCTCGATCGTGCAGATGCCGGCGGGCACCCGGCTCGCCGACGTCGTCAAGGCGCTGAACTCGCTCGGCGCGACGCCGCAGGACCTGCTCGCGATCCTGCAGGCGATGAAGGCCGCCGGCGCGCTGCAGGCCGAACTCGAGGTGATCTGATGGCGCTGCAGGTGTCCGCGTCGGCCTCGCTGGACGCGCTGCGCGCCAGCGCCGCGAAGGATCCCAAGGCCGCGGTCCGCGAGGCCGCGAAGCAGTTCGAGGCGCTCTTCATGCAGCAGCTGATGAAGAGCATGCGCGACGCGACGATGGCCTCGGGCATGCTCGACAACAGCGGCACGCAGATGGGCACCGAGATGCTGGATACCCAGTTCGCGACCCAGATGACCGGGCTGCCGGGCGGACTCGCCGACGCGATCGCGCGCCAGCTCGAGCGCCAGATGGGTGGCACCACCGCGCCGGCCGCCGGCGTGCCGGCCGCACCGGCAGGCGCGGCGAACGCCCCGGACGCCACCGGCGCGGCGCCGCTGAAGATGTCGTCGCAGCAGGCCGGCTTCGTGCAGGAGCACACCGCCGCGGCACGTGCCGCCGAGGCGCAGACCGGCATCCCGGCCGCGTTCATGGTGGCGCAGGCGGCCCACGAGTCGGGCTGGGGCCAGCGCGCGATCCGCCACGCCGACGGCACGAGCGCGAACAACCTGTTCGGCATCAAGGCCGGCGCGGGCTGGAACGGCCCGGTCGCGGAGATCACGACGACCGAATACGTCGACGGCGCGGCACGCAAGGTGACCGCGAAGTTCCGCGCCTACGCGAGCCCGGCCGAATCGTTCGCCGACTACGCACGCCTGATGAAGACGAGCCCGCGCTACAGCGCGGTGCTCGCGAACGCGTCGAGCGCGCAGGGCTTCGCCCAGGGGCTGCAGCGCGCCGGCTACGCGACCGACCCGGGCTACGCCGACAAGCTGACCCGCGTGATCAACACGACGCTGCGCATGCAGCGTGCGGTGACCTGAAGGAACTCCTGCGATGGGATCGTCTGCCCTGATGTCGCTCGGCATGCGCGCGATGAACGCGAACTACGCGGCGCTGCAGGCCACCGGAAACAACATCGCCAACGCCAACACCGTCGGCTACTCGCGCCAGACCGCCGAGTTCGAGACCGCCGGCGGGCAGTTCACCGGCGCGGGCTTCTTCGGCAAGGGCGTGAACGTCACGACGATCACGCGCGCGCACGACGAGTTCCTGACCCGCGAGGCGGCGACCTCGCGGGCGCTCGCGGCCGCCGACGCGGCGCGCAGCAGCCAGCTGCAGCAGCTCGAGAAGGTCTTCGCGATGGGCGAGGCCGGCCTCGGCTACGCGGCGCAGCAGCTCTACAGCGCGTTCGTCGACGTCGCCAACCGGCCGCAGGACGCCTCCGCGCGCCAGGTCGTGCTCGGCCGTGCCGAGGAACTCGCGGCGCGCTTTCGCAGCGCGGGCGAGCAGATCGACACGATCCAGGCCGGCGTCACCTACGACATCAAGAACGACATCGCGTCGATCAACATGCTGTCGACGCGCATCGCCGAGCTGAACAACAAGATCGCGATGATGAAGGGCGCCGGCCACACGCCCAACGACCTGCTCGACCAGCGCGACCAGGCGGTCAACGACCTGAGCCAGTACATCCAGGTCTCGACGATCGCGGCCGACGACGGCACGCTCAGCGTGTTCATCGGCGGCGGCCAGAAGCTCGTGCTGGGCAACCAGGCGACCACGCTGGCCGCGGTGCCCGACCCCTTCGACCCGTCCAAGGTGCAGCTCGGCATCGACGACTCCGGCACGGTGCGTGCGATGCCGATCGAGCTCGTCACCGGCGGCTCGCTCGCCGGCCTGCTGCGCTTCCAGAACGACGACCTGACCGACGCGCGCAACCTGATCGGCCAGCTCGCGAGCGCGATCGCCGGCAGCCTGAACGCGCAGCAGGCGCTCGGACTCGACCTCGGCCAGCCGGCCGCGGCGGGCGCGCCGATCCTGTCGGTCGGCAACCCGGTCACGCTGCCCGCGACCGGCAACGCGATGGCCGGCGGCGTGCCGGTCGCGAGTTACGTCGACGGCAGCGGCAACCGCGTGCCGAGCGTCGGCCTGACGATCGTCGACACGCGCGAGCTGCAGGCGAGCGACTACGAGCTCTTCGCCGACCCGAACCTGCCGGCCGGCAGCTACCGGCTGACGCGCCTGTCCGACGGCACGCAGCAGACCGTCACGAACGGCGCCATCGTCGACGGCTTCCGCGTCGACGTCACGACGCCGGCGCCGGCCACGCGCGACCGCTTCCTGCTCCAGCCGGTCGGCGCGGCGGCGCGCAACACCGCGCGCGTGCTCGACGACCCGAAGGGGCTGGCGGCGGCCGCGCCGGTCGCGGCGAACTTCGACGTCGACAACACCGGCACGGCGACGCTCGGCGCGCTGTCGGCGACCGCGGTCGACCCGTCGAGCGCCGAGCTCAGTGCGAGTATCACCTTCACCAGCGACACCGGCAACTACGACTGGGAACTGCGCGACGCGGGCGGCACGCTGATCCGCTCCGGCAGCGCGGTCTGGACCGCCGGCCAGCCGATCCGCAGCGATGCCTGGACGCCGGCGACGCCGGCCCAGCGCTACGACTGGGAACTCCAGCTCAACGGCGTGCCGCGCAGCGGCGACACGCTCGCGATCGCGCCGACGCCGGTCCCGGCGAGCGACAACGGCAACGCCAAGGCGCTGCTCGCGCTGCGTGATGCCGCAATCGTCGGCCAGCGGACCCTGTCGGGCGGCACGGTCGTGCCCGGCACCAGCGCCACCGATGCCTATGCGAACGTGCTCGCCGACGTCGGCGTGCGTGTCCAGGGCGCGCAGCTGTCGGAGCAGATGTCGGCGTCGATCGCCGCGACCGCGAAGGAAGCGCAGTCGTCCAAGGCCGGCGTGAACCTCGACGAGGAGGCCGCGCGGCTGATCCAGTTCCAGCAGAGCTACCAGGCCGCGGCCAAGATGCTGCAGGTCGCGCAGTCGGTCTTCGACACGCTGCTGCAGACCGCCGGCTCGTGACCCCTGACCCCCTGATCCCCACCGGACGCACGCCATGCGCATCAGCACCAACAGCAAATTCGAGGCGGGCATCGAGACGCTGCAGAAGCGCCAGATCGAACTCGCGCAGGCGCAGGAGCGCCTGACCAGCGGCAAGCGGGTCGCCAAGGCGAGCGACGATCCCGCCGCCGCCGCGCGCGCCGAGCGGGCGCTCGCCGGTGTGCTGCGCAGCGAGACCAGCCAGCGTGCGGTCGACGCGAGCCGCAGCGCGATGACGCTGACCGAAGGTGCGCTCGCCGATGCGGGGGAGCTGCTGCAGCAGGCCCGCGAGGCGCTCGTGGCCGCCGGCAATGCGTCGTACAGCGACCAGGAACGCGCCGGACTGGCGCAGAAGCTCGCCGGCATCCGCAGCCAGCTGCTCGCGGTCGCCAACCGCGGCGACGGTGCCGGCAACTACCTGTTCGCCGGCCAGGGCACGACGGTCGCCCCGTTCCTCGACGGCCCGGGTGGTGTCAGCTACCAGGCCGCGCCCGGCCAGCTCACCACCGAAGGCCGCACCGACCTGCCGCTCAGCGTCGACGGTCAGGCCCTGTGGATGACGGCGCGCACCGGCAACGGCGTGTTCGAGACCGCCGCCGGCACCGGCGTCAGCGGCGCCTGGATCGACAACGGCCAGGTCGTCGACCCTTCGGCGCTGACCGGCTCGAGCTACGAGCTGCAGTTCACCGTCGCCGCCGGCGTCACGACCTACGCGGTGCTGCGCGACGGCCTGCCGACTGCCGTGACCGCGGCGCCCTACGTCTCGGGCCAGGACATCGTGGTCGACGGCATGGGCATGCGGATCACCGGCACGCCCGCGAACGGCGACCGCTTCACCGCGGTGCCGTCGACCTCGACGCTGTCGGTCTTCGATGCGCTCGACACCGCGATCGCCGACCTCGGGACCGCCGGCCGGACCAGCGCGCAGATCGCCCAGAACACGACCGACAACCTGCGCAACATCGACGCGGTGATGACCTACCTGCAGCGCGCCCGGGCGGTCACCGGCGAAGCGCTGCTGCAGGTCGACAACGAGACCGACCGGCTCGGCAGCCAGAAGCTCGCCGCCCAGACCGAACGCAGCAACGCCGAGGATCTCGACATGGTCGAGGCGATCTCCAAGTTCCAGAACCAGCAAACCGGCTACGATGCGGCGCTCCAGTCGTATTCGATGGTCCAGCGCATGTCGCTCTTCCAGTACCTCAACACCTGATCCACACCTGACGCCCGCCATGCTCGACGTCGCGATCCTCGGCCAGGTGGCCCTGGGCTACTCGCCCTTCATCGACTCCAAACGTTCGGTCAGCGCGACGCGCCTGACCGTCTTCCCGCTCAAGCCCGATGCGGCGCTCGACGCCGGGCAGCTGCTCGCGGCGATCGGCGGCGTCTGGCCGGCGAGCGGCGGCAAGGTCTCGCTGAGCGTCGCCAGCGAGTCGCTGCTGCAGGACCTGATGCAGGCGCAGCCGACCACGAACGTCATGATCGAGGTGCCGGCGTTCATGGCGGTCGATCCGGCCAACAGCGCCGCCATCGCCACGCTGCACACCAACGGCAACGAGCTGCTGCTCAAGGGCCGCCCGCTCGCCGAACTGCCGCGCGAGGTGCTGCCCTGCTTCAAGTACTCGATCATCGACCTCGCCGACGAGCGCCGCATCGACGGCTCCAAGCCGCCGCCCGGCGTGACACGCAGCATCCAGCACGTGCAGTCGGGCGTGCGCACGATCGTCGAGATGGAGGCGGCGTTCGGCCGCGGGGCGCACGCGGTGCTCGGCTGGCCGATCGACGACGTCATCCAGCCCGGCAGCGGCAAGCCGGCGAAGACCGCCGGCCAGCCCGGCATGGAGACGATGGTCGAGCTGATCCGCCAGGTCGACGCCGAGGAGCCGATCGAGAAGCTCGAGCTGACGCTCAAGCGCGACCCCTCGCTCGCGTTCAAGCTGATGCGCTACATCAACTCGCCGGCCTTCGGCCTGCGCGTCGAGATCAGCTCGTTCCGCCACGCGATCATGATGCTCGGCTACAAGCGCCTGAAGCGCTGGCTCGCGCTGCTGCTCGCGACCGCGAGCAAGGACGTGAACATGAAGCCGGTGATGTTCGCGGCGGTGCGCCGCGGGCTGCTGATGGAGGAGCTCGTGCGCGGCAACGGCGACGAGGAGATGCGCAACGAGATGTTCATCTGCGGCGTCTTCTCGCTGCTCGACCGCCTGTTCCACCAGACGTTCGCCGAGCTGCTCGGCAACATCCCGGTGCCCGAGCGCGTCTACCAGGCGCTCGCCGACGGCAGCGGCCCGTACCAGCCGTACATCGCGCTGGTGCACGCGATCGAGAACGAGTCGCTGTTCGACTTCCGCGAGGCCGCCGAGGCGCTGATGCTGGGCGTGGCCGAGATCAACCGCGCCGAGCTGCGCGCGCTGACGGCGGCGAGTCAGCTCGACTGAGGCACGCGGCCGCGGACGCACCACGATGAAGACATCGGTGCGGCCGGAGGCCCGCCAGCGGCTCGCGAGCTGGTTTTCGTTCTTCGACACGCTCTCGGACGGCATCGTCGTCTTCGACGCGCGGGCCCGCGTCGCCTTCGCCAACACCGCAGCGTTGCGCCTGATCGCCATCGAGCCCGGCGCGCCGCTGGCCCAGCTCGGGCCGCTGCTCGGTGCCGACGCGCTCGCCTGGCTGCAGACGGCACTCGCCGGCGGCCCACGCAGCGCCGAGCCGCCGCCCGCCCAGCCGGCCGACGGCCGACGCTTCCCGATCGCCTGGCGCCTGCTCGACGAGGGCCACTCGGTGCTGCGCCTTTCGGCCGGCACCCTGCCCGCGGCGCGACCGCCGGTGCCGCCCGCCGAGGGCCCGCGCGAGGAGGTGATGCGCGCGTTCTGGGACTCGCCGTTCCCGGTCACGCTGCAGGACGAGCACTTCCGCCTCGTCGACGTCAACCCGGCGTTCGCCGAGTTCTGCGGCTTCACGCGCGAGGCGCTGATCGGCTGCGATCCGCTCGCGCTCCAGCCGGCCGAGGACCACAGCGCCGTCATGTCGGCGCGCGAGGCCTGGCGCGCCGAACTCGGCCAGGGCGGCCTGATGCCGCTGGTCGAGCGCCGTCTCGTCGATGCCTCGGGCCGCGAGCGCTGGTTCCGCGCCGCGCGGCACGGGGTCGTCGATGCGGCGGGCCGCCCGCGCCTGTTCGTCGTGATGCAGGACTCGACCGCCGAACACGTCGCGCGCGAACGCGCCGACCGCTCGGCGCGCGAACTCGACGACTGGTTCGACCTCAGCCCGGTCGGCATGGTGCTGTACGACGAGCGGGGGCTGCTGGTGCGCAGCAACCCGGCCTTCGAGGCGCTCGTCGGCAGCGTGCCGGTGACGCTGCCCGACGCCGGCGCGGCACTGCAGGAGCTGCTCGGGTGGCAGGGCGATGCCGCGCTGGCGCAGCTGCAGATCGGCGCGGCCGCGGTCGAACGCCAGACCTGGATGCCGCTGGCCGCCGGCGGCCGCCGCCGGCTGCGCTCGACGGTGCGCTGCTACAAGGCGCCGCATGGCCAGCGCCGCTACATGGCGGTCGTCGAGGACCGCAGCGTCGAGGAGGAGCGCGACCTCGCCCAGGTCCAGATCGGCGCGCTGATGGACACCGCCGGGGTCGGCCTGGCGACCTTCCAGGAGTCCTCGGGCTGGGTCCGGCCGGCGGCGACGGTCTCGAGCGCGCCGCCGGGCGGCGCACCGAGCGCGGCGCTGCAGGCGATCAGCCGGGACATCGTGCTGGCGGCGTCCCTGCCCGAGTACGAGAAGCTGCAGCACGCGCTGCGCCACGCCGAACGTGCCGAGGTGCGCTACGCGATCCGCCACGCCGAGCTCGGCGAGCGCTGGCTGCTGACGCGGGTCGAGCCGGCCACGCTCGCGTCGGGCCAGCGCACCACGTCGGTCGTGACGCTCGACGTGACCGACCAGCACCAGTCGCAGCAGCGCAGCGAGCAGCTGCTGCGCGAGATGAGCACCGTGCTCGAGAGCACGACCGCCGGCATCGCCTACCTGCGCGGCGGCCGGCTGGTGCGCTGCAACCGCCGCTTCGAGACCATGCTCGGCCTCGCCGAGGGCAGTGCGGTCGGCCGCGACGTCGAGACGCTGTTCGGCCACGACCCGCAGGCGCGCCGCGTCGTCGCGCAGACGCTGCAGGCGCTCGCGGAGTCGACCGTCTACGAGAGCGAGTTCGAGGTCGCCGTGCCGGGCGAGCCGGTCGGGCGCAGCCTCTGGTACGCGCTGTCGGTGCGCGTCGGCGAGACGCAGGGCGGGCCTCCCGAGGTCGTCGCGGTGCTCACCGATGTCACGCGCCTGAAGCGCCAGCAGCAGCAGCTCGAGCTGCTCGCGCGCGAGCGCGAGCTGATGTTCAGCCTGTCCGAGGTCGGCATCGCGAGCGTGCGCGACGGCCGCATCCAGCGCGCCAACGAGGCGCTCGCGCTGCTCAGCGGCTGGTCGGCCGACGCGCTCGCCGGCCTGGAGATCTGCAGCCTGTTCGTCGATCCGGCGGACGCGGCCGAGGCCGGGTCGCGCCAGGCGCACGACCTGCAGCTGCTCGGCCGCTGGTCCGGCGAGCTGCAGCTGCGCCGCCGCGACGGCCGGCTCGTCTGGGTCCAGGCCGGCCTGCGCCTGGTGCAGGAGGGCGACCCGGCGGTCGGCTACATCGCCTCCTACGTCGACGTCGACGCGCGCCACCGCGCCGAGCAGGCCGTCGCGCGCCAGGCCGAACGCACGCGCGCCGTGCTCGACTCGGTGCTGGTGGGCATCGTCACGGTCGGGCCGCAGGGCATCGAGTGGATGAACCGCTCGGCGCGGCGCATGTTCGGCGGCGACCTGGCCGACTTCCTGCGCCAGCCGATCGCGACCGTCGCGACGCCCGAGCCGGAGCACCCGTTCCGGCGCGCGCCGCAGGATCTCGAGCGGCTCGCCGAGGGCCAGGCCGAGACCTTCGAGTGCCGCGTCAAGGCACGCGACGGGCGCGACTTCTGGCTCGTCGGCAACGTCGTCGCGACCGGGCGCGAGACGAGCGGCCCGCAGCTCACTTACGCGCTGCTCGACATCGAGCGGCGCCGCCAGGCCGAGGCGCGCATGTCGGAGGTGCAGGCTTCGCTGCAGCGCATCATCGAGGCCGCGCCGCTCGCGATCATGCTGCGCGACGCGAAGACGCTGAAGGTGCTCCAGGTCAACGCGGTGGCGGCGCGCCTGTTCGAGAGCACGCCCGAACGGCTGGTCGGCTGCACGCCCGAGCAGATGTTCAACGCCGAGGTGGCGGCGCAGCGGCGTGCCGACATGGAGACCGCGCTGAGCGCCGGGACCGTGATCCAGCGCGAGGTCCGCAAGCAGCGCGACGGCACGACCCAGGTCTGGGACGCGCGTTACCTGCCGCTGTCGGCGCACCCCGGGCAGGCACCCGACCAGCTGCTGCTCGTCGCCACCGACGTGACCGAACAGCGCGCCGCCCAGGAGGCGCGCCTGGCCGCGGCGATCGCGCAGCGCGAGATGCTCGTCAAGGAAGTGCACCACCGCATCAAGAACAACCTGCAGGGCGTCGCCGGGCTGATGCAGCAGATCGCGCAGCGCCGCCCCGAGGTCGCGCCGGTGATCGCCGAGGTGGTCGGCCAGGTGCAGGCGATCGCGCAGGTCTACGGCCTGCAGGTCGGCGCGGTCGGGCCGCTGCGCGCGAAGAACGTCGTCGAGGCGATCGCCGCGTCGGTGCAGCGCACCTTCGGGCGCACGATCCGGTTTGCGGTCGAGGGCCCGACGCCGCACGTCTGGGCGTTCCCGGAGGCGGAGTCGATCCCGATCGCGCTGACGCTCAACGAGCTGCTGACGAACGCGGTCAAGCACGGCGACCCCGACACCGAGGTCGACTGCACGCTCGCCTGTGCCGACGACGGCGTGGCGATCGCGATCGCCAACGTCGCGCGCCTGCCGGACGGCTTCGAGCTCGGGCGCGTGCCCGGTGGGGTCTCGGGCCTGGGCCTGGTGCGGGCGCTGCTGCCGCGCCGCAGCGCGAGCCTGGCGATCGAGCAGCGCGGCGATCGGGTCGTCGCCACCGTTGCGCTGCAGCCACCCAGTGTGACCCGCCTGGCACCGATGTGACCCCGGCCGCGCAGCGGATCGCGCACAATCGCCGCCCATGACGACGAGCAAGGGCAAGATCCTGGTGGTCGACGACGACCGGCTGGTGCTGGCCACGCTGACCCACGGCCTGACCCAGGCGGGCTACGCCGTCATCGACGCCGACAACGGCGACGACGCGATCCTGCTCGCCCGCCAGCACCGCCCCGACCTCGCGCTGCTGGACATCCGCATGGAGGGCAAGAGCGGCTTCGACGTCGCCGCCTACCTGCGCGAGTACTGCCAGATGCCGTTCATGTTCCTGTCGGCGTTCTCCGACGAGGCGACGATCGCGCAGGTCAAGGAACTCGGTGCGGTCGCCTACCTGGTCAAGCCGCTCGACATCCGCCAGATCGTGCCGGCGGTCGAGGCGGCCTTCGCGAACCTCGCCGCGCGGCGTGTCGGCGAGCACGCCCGGGCGGACCGGGCGAGTGCCGGCAACGATCCGCTCGAGACCGTCGTCGCGATGGCGGTCGGCGTGCTGATGCACCGCTACTCGCTGGCCCGCGGCGCGGCACTCGAGCGGTTGCAGCGCCTCGCCCAGGCCGAGGGCCGGTCGGCCGCCGACCAGGCCGAGCGCCTGCTGCAGGCGGTGGAGCTGCTCTCGCGCGACAGCGGCGCCGGCTGAGCCCGCGCCCCGGGCCGCGTCAGCGGCGCGGCAGCGAGAAGTGGAAGCTCGCGCCGCGGTCGACCTCGGCCTCGGCCCAGATCTCGCCGCCGTGGCGGCGCACGATGCGGCGCACCGACGCCAGCCCGACGCCGGTGCCCTGGAAGTCGCTCGCGCTGTGCAGGCGCTGGAACACGCCGAACAGCCGGTCGGCGAAGCGCATGTCGAAGCCGGCGCCGTTGTCGCGCACGGTGTAGGTGTCGGGCTCGCCGCCGCGGCGCTCGAACCAGACCTCCGGATTGCGGCACTTCGCGGTGTACTTCCAGGCGTTGCCGAGCAGGTTCTCGACCACGAGCCGCAGCAGGGTCGGGTCGCCCAGCACCTGCAACCCGGGCTCGATGTGCCAGACGACGCTGCGCTCCGGCGCCTGGCGACGCAGGTCCTCGGCGACGTAGCCGGCGAGCTGCGACAGGTCGACCGGCTGGCGCGCGAGCGGCTGCGCCGCCAGCCGGGCGAGCGCGAGCAGCGCGTCGATCATGCTGTTCATGCGCGCCGCCGCGCCGAGCACGCGGTCGAGGTGGTCGTTGCCGATGCGGTCGAGCGTGCGGCCGTAGTCCTCCTTCAGGATGCGCGTGAAGCCTTCGACGACGCGGATCGGCGCACGCAGGTCGTGCGAGATGATCGTGCTGAAGGCGTCCTGCTCCACATCGGCCGCCGGCGGCGCGGCCGCGGGTGCCTCGGCGGCGGGAGCCGCGACGGCGTGCAGCGCGAGCGTGCCGTGGTAGCCGTCGAACGCGCCGCTCGCGTCGGTGCGGACACGGCCGCGCAGCCGGCCGCGCCAGGACGCTGTCGTCGGGTGGGCGGTCGCGGCGGCACGTGCGTCGACCTCGACATCGTCGAGCGGCACCTGACGATCGAGCCGTTCGCGCAGCCGTGCTTCGTCACCCGGCGCGAACGCCTCCCACAGCGGCGCACCCACCGCGACCGGCACGGCGGCCACGGCCGCGGGGAGGTGCCAGTCGACAAGGCGGTGCTGCCGGTCGGTGCGCCAGATGCCGACCTCGAGGACCTCGTCGAGGCAGCGCTGCCAGTCGCGCGCCGCGCGCAGTGCGGCCTCCAGCTCGCGTTGGCGACGCGCCTGCTGCAGGGCGAGCGCCGCGCCCGCCACCAGCGCGGCGAGCGCCACCGCCAGCCAGGGCCAGACCGATTCCATCGCGCGGATTGTAAGTAGCGCCGGACACTGCCCAATCCGTCGCGACCCG
>Ga0315910_10003985_pt1 | contig 12414 bp, 12 predicted proteins | sample EdamamesoilMG_FD_204470 | JGI IMG/M metagenome (GOLD analysis project Ga0315910, IMG submission 204470) | Garden soil microbial communities collected in Santa Monica, California, United States - Edamame soil | ecosystem: Environmental > Terrestrial > Soil > Garden | place: USA: California... | reverse complement strand
GAATCGCGTGAAGCCGGCTTCGATCATCATCTCGCCAAGCCCATCGAGCCCGATGTGCTCATCCGGTTGCTAGAGCGCCCCTAGGGGTGCGATGAGTAGATAGGTACTAGTCACGGTGGGAGGATTTCCGTGCTCATGACACATAGTGGACATGAACTACGGACCGCTGGAATTCGCGGCATACCTCAAGCGCAAGGATTCGGCGCGAGGGGAATCCGCTGCGGTAAGAGCCGCCCGCGAGGCAGCGCCGAGATCTTCGCCGGCCGACAGGGAAGCCAACCGGCTCACCATCATTTCGGGCGGGCCCTTGCGGGCGCGCATGCCGCAGGATGCGAAGGTGGAGGCCGTGTGTGTCTACGAGGCCGTGGCCGTGCGGGCGCCGTACGCGCCAGAGCCGTCGGAGCCGGTGCGGGTGGTAGTTAGGCAGTCGAAGCGGCCGATCGTCCTCGTGTTGTCGTCGCACCAGGCCGTGCAATGGGAAATTTCCCTCGAACGGGGTGCGAGCCTGGAAGCCGTGCTGTTGTCGGGATACGGCGAGTCGACGGTGGTGGGCGCCGGCGAAGCGCTCATGACGTCCATCGGCGGCTTCTATGCGTTCAAGCGCGGCTCCGCGGAGTTCAGGCACCTGGAGAAGGAAGTGTGGCGCTGCACGGGCCGCAACATCGAAAGGTTCCAGAGCGAGTACGCGGGCCACCGGTTCGTGATCGGCGATTAAATGGGGAGTGTCCCCATTTACAGCTGGGAGCGGAGCAGCAGCGCCAGCCGTTCATTGATGCGCCGGCCAAACTTCCGGTGGCGCCACTTCTTGAGCACCATGCGCCGCGAGTTCTGGATGTCGGCGTCGATCAGCCGGATCTGTTCGCGCGCCAGCTCCTCGCTGAACACGTTGAGATTGGCTTCGTCATTCAGCCGGAAGGATCGGTCGTCGAAGTTCGACGAACCCACCGAACTCCACACGCCGTCGATGACCAGCACCTTACAGTGCATCATCGTCGGCTGGTATTCGTAGATCTGGATGCCTGCCGCCAGGAGCTCACCGTACAAACCTTGCGCGGCCCACCGGCCCAATCGCGCGTCGGTGTGACGACCGGGCACGACGATGCGGATCCGCACGCCGCGTCGCGCCGCCGAACACAACGCTTCCACGGTCAGGCGGTCGGGGACGAAGTACGCGTTTTCGATGTCGATCGACGTTTTCGCCGCGGTCAGCGCCAGCAGCACCATGAGGTGCATGCTCTCGGAGCCGCCGACGGGGGAACTGCCGAACATCTGCGCGTCCATGTCGCCACAGGTGCTCGACAGCTTCGGAAAATATTCCGCGCCATGCAGCACACGGCCGGTCGCCTTGATCCAGTTGTCGACGAAGACAGCCTGCATCTGCGCGACGACGGGTCCTTCCGCCCGGAAATGAGTTTCACGCCACGGTGGCAGCCCGTTCAGACCTTCACGCCACTCGACTCCCATGCCGACGCCGCCCGTGAATCCAATCTTGCCGTCGACAACCATGATCTTGCGGTGAGTCCGGTTGTTCAGACGGCCCAGGTGGTACCAGGAGGGCGGGTGGTAGATCTGTACGTCACACCCGGCCGCGCGCGCGTTTGCCAGCAGGCTCGAGTCCATGGTCCGTGACCCCAGCCAGTCGAGCAGCATGTGCACGCGTATGCCGCGTTTGGCTGCCGCGGAAAGTTCTTCGACGAACGTCACGCCGATGGCGTCGCGGAACACGAACGTCTCGAAGGTGATGTTGGTCTGCGCCGTGCGGATCGCATTGATCATCGCGGGGTAAATCTGCGTCCCGTTGACCAACGGCGTGATGTGGTTGCCACCGACCAGCGGCGGACCTAGCAGGATGCCCAGCGCGCGCCGGAAGTCGGCGTCGCCGCTGGTGTAGAGCCGGCGCGGGCGATAGAGCAGGCGCTTTTCGGCGGTGGCGAGATTCGCGCCGATCCACAGCACGAAGGCGGTGACGAGGAGCGTGGTGATGACGATCGAAAGTACGGACACGTGAATTATTTACAGATGAGAGAAGTTCGCAATGACCGTGGGACGCACCTTACACCGGACGGCATGATCCGTGGATATCGACGGCTTGCGCAAGCGCCTAACGTGTTTCTCTCGCAAAGAGGAGTATGCAAATGGCGAAATCGAAGGCGAAAGGGACGTCGAAGAAGGGCGGCGCGCGCAGGTCCGAAGCGGGTCACGACGCGATTGCACTTCTGAAGGCCGATCATCGGCAGGTTGAAGATTGGTTCGAACAGTTCGGGAAAGCGCGCAACGACGATCGCAAACTGGAGCTGGCCACGAAGATCTGCAATGCGCTGAAAGTTCACACCACGATCGAGGAGGAGATCTTCTATCCGGCGTTCCTCGAAGCGACGGAAGACAAGGATCTGCACCACGAAGCGGAAGTGGAGCACAACAGCGCGAAGAAGCTGATCGCCGAGATCGAAGCGTCCGGTCCGGAGGACGAATACTATGACGCGAAAGTCAAAGTGCTTTCCGAGATGATCAAGCATCACGTCAAGGAAGAAGAACAGCCTGGCGGAATGTTTGCCGAGGCGCGCAAGTCCGACATGGACCTCGATGGCCTCGGCGAGCAGATGACTGCGCGCAAGAGCGAACTCGAGAGCGAAGTTTCCGATGTTCCTCCGGGCGGTCGCCACGGAAAGAACGGCATCCTGGGTCGAATGGCCAACACGATGACTCGTTAGTCGTCAGGCCGACTTGCGATTGAAAGCGGCCGGTGCCGGTTCTTCGGCGCCGGCCCCTGGCGATGGGGTGGCCCGCGCTCGCCGCTTCAGCAGGATGGGATTCCACAACGCACTGGGTGAGAGGAAGTCACCAAGGACTTGCCACGTGGGATTGTGTTGCGCAGCCACCTTCAGCGCCACCAGCACCGGCGTCGCCAACAGGACTCCGGCGATGCCCCAGAACGCAAAACCAAACCACACACCCAGCAACACCACGAGCGCGTTCACTTCGCAGCGTCTTCCCACCGTCAGCGGTTGTACGAGCTGCCCCTCGATGAGGTGCAGCAGCACGAAGACGCCAGGCACGGCGAGCGCCTGGCCCAGCGTCGGAAACGTGATCAGCGCGGCCCCCGTGAAGATGACGCAGGCGGTGATGGGGCCGAGATAGGGAATGAAATTCAGTACGCCCGCCATCACGCCCCACAGGATCGCGTTCGGCATGCCGAGCGAAAACATCGCGAGTCCCGTGGCGATGCCGAGGCCGAGGTTGATCAGCGCGATGGTTCCGAAGTAGCGGCCCACCTCCTGGCGGATGGCTTCCGTCATTCGCAGCGTTTTCGTGCTGGCCTCGCTGCCCGCCAGCGAGGCGCCCATGCGCGCCAGGAGCGGTGGACCGCCGAGCATGAAAAACAGCGTGAAGGGAACGATCGACAACCACTCGAAGAACGACTTCGCCACGGTCACGGCAGTGCTTTCGCCGGGAACGGGGGTGACGATGGCGGGTTTGGTGTTCGCGATGGGTCCCTGGGTGAGTCGTCCGGCGCGTGCGGCGACATCGTCCACGCGTGCGAACATCTCGCGCAGGGGACGGAGCCGTGGATCGATCTGCTTGATGGTCTGTGGCGCGCGCGCCAGCCATTGGGTGGCCGGCGTCCAGACTGCATTGATGGCAGCGCCGGCGGCGGCGAACACGATGATCAGCACGATGCCCACAGCCATGCCCCGCCGCACGTGCCATTTCTGCAGCCTATCTACCGCGGGTGAGAGCAACAGCGCGAGGAACAGGGCGATCGCGACTGGAATGAAGACATCCTGTGCGAGGTACAACAGGGCACCCACCGCCAGGATGGACAGCAGGATGACGGCCTTGCGCAGCGTTGTATCGGCGAGGGGAGTGGGTGTGCTCACCGCGCAAATGTCAGTCATTTGCTGACAGGTTGGCAGGCGCAAAATGCCTGCTTCGGATACGGAATTCGCGCCTGAAGATGTAGGTCCGATCCGACAAGGCCCCGTATGATCGCCATATAGAAGGGTGGGGTCCGCCATTTGTCGACGCGCGATGCGCGAGCTTCGGGAAAAGTCGCACGCGTCGAGGAAATTATCGATGCGGGTGAGCCCGCGTCCGCGGGAACCGGCCCGGGAAGGCCGGGTCTGACATCAGCAATGATGGGGCGGCGCACAGCGGCATTGCTCTGCGTGCTGCTGGTGCATGCACTCGTGGTGTATTCATTGCTTCATTTTCGCCAGCCGTCGTCGCTTCACTTCGCCGATGACTCCTTCGTCAGCGAACCCATCACGCTGTACTTCGATGCGATCGACGAGCCACCCGAACGCCTGGAGCCGGCGAGACTTTCCATTCCAGAACCCACCGGCCCCGCACGCGCTGCAGAGAGCAAACCTGCGGCGCCTGCGGCGGGAGAGTCCGCGGCGATCACACCACCCGCGCGCGTCGACTGGCCGATCGAAGGGAAGAAGTCGGCGGCGCGAGTGCTGGCGGCGGAAGCCGAGGCTGAGCGCATTGCCAGGATGTTTGCCGGACCGAACGGCACCTGGGCATCACTCACCAAGCGGCAGCGATCCAAGCTCAGCAAGTTTCGCTGGCGGCCGGGTGTCGACGGCCTCGAGAAGGACGCCGCCGGCAACACCATCTACCACCTGAGTGATGGCTGCGTGCTCGTCAATTTCATGTTCTTTGGCTGCGCCATCGGCAAGCCGAAGATCCACGACGACATGTTCGACAACATGCGGCTGTATTTCGACGAGCAGCGGATGCCGCAGACGAATGAAGGCAATGGAACCGAGCCGCAAACCGGGCCGCTTCACTAGCAACCGGCGAACGGCTAGTTGTGCTTTACCTTGATGCTGAGGCCGGTCAGCGTCGTGCTGACCATCGTGAGTTCGAACTTCTTTGACTTGCCGCGAATTCGTATCACGACGTCTTCGCCGTCATCGGTGCCGATGCGATAGTTCTTTTCGCCCAGCACGGCTTTCAGCGAACCACTCACCAACTCGGCCGCGTTGTTCTCGCTGGTGCCCGAAGGGATTTTCGTCTCCACCTCGACTGGATCGCCGCCGCCTTCGATGGGCGCAAGGCGCAACACGAGTACGCCTTCATTGTCGGATCGGCCATCGAACTTGATGCGCCAGTTGCCCGAAGGCTTGGCGTCTGCAACGGCCGCGAAGCAGGCGAGGAATGCGGCAGCGACTACTGCCGTGGTCTTTCGGAATGTGGTCGTGCGCATCGTTCAACTCAGAAAGCGAAGTTGAAGAACGCCTGTGGACCGGAGTACGTCCAGTCGAGGCTGCCTCTCATTTTTTCTCGATCGACATCGACGTCGATGCCGAAGGAGTCATAGCCCACGCCGAAGCCGATCCACTGCTTCGGCTGCCAGATGAAGGCCGCGCGATAGTTGATGATGCTGCCGTCGACGTTGTCGATGGCGATGGCGAAGAACTGCGCCTGGGCATCGAGCCACCAGTTACCGCCGAGGTTCCACATGCCGCGCGCACCGATCACCGGCAGCGGCACGCCGACCGACGCCGTGCTGCCCGCCGAGGAAGTGCCGCCACCACCCGGCGTGCTCCACTCGCCGCGCAGCTCCGCGTCGAACGAGGTGTAATGCAGGCCGGCACTCAGCACCAGCTCGCGATCTTCGCGCTTCGAGAAGTCGTATTCGTACGCCAGTTCGATCACCGTGAAGCCGAATTCCGATTGGACTTCCGCGTCGACGGGGATGGTTTCACCCTGCCAGTCAATATCACGGTCGAGATTCTTGGTCCTGCGATTCGAATTCTCGGTGTACATGAGGCGGACGTGGTGGCGGTCGTTGATGCGCCAGTAGCTGTCGAGGCGGACCGAAGTGCCGTCGACATCGCCGACCGTATCGCCCCAGTTGAACTTGGTGCCGTCTTCGCCAGCTTCACCGTTGGCCTGGATCGTGATGTCCGATTCGTTGGTGAACGAGCCCAGCGAGATCTGGAACGGTTGCTGCGTGAGCTTGGTGTCTTCCGCAGCTGCTTGGCCGGCGCCGGTGGCCAGTAGGGCACCGGCGAACAATCGCATCAGGTGGGTGTGCGTGGCCGATCGCTGGATCGTCATGGTCGTTATCCTCGAAAAAAGGGCCTGGATATGGTGATCCGGCGCTGCCGGGCGTCTATCGTAAAAACGCACCCCGATTCTTGTCCTTACGCTGTTGGCGCTCGATTCTTGTACGCGCCGCCTCCGTCCAGCGGTAGTAGGACCTTGGTCTGATGTTGCGGCGCAAAGCGCTGCGACTACCGAAGGCCTCGCATCTGACCGAACTGGCTCATGGCCGCCGCGGGCCATGACGTCGCGGTTTCAACCGGTGCCCGGTCTCTGGATTCGCTGATCGTGCACGGCTTCTTCTGCATTCGGCGAACGAGCTCGGCGACTGGAATTTCCCCTTGCTTCCCGGAGTGCGCGCGAGCGCGAAACGAGCACTGCCCGAGGCGCGATACAACCTAACTACATGGCGCCAGATGCAGACCCGATGCGCCGTCAGGGCCGTAGGACCAAGGTCCGATGTCCGGCATGGCGCGCCGTGTCATAGAAATGCGCATCGTCGCGCTCAGATGCGACGTCCTCGGGAGTAACGGACGGCGATGCGGGATATCGAACAAAACCCTTCCGGATTTGGCGCTGCCGCAGGCCTGGAGGGCTGCCTGAGCTGGGATATTTCCCAACTCGTCACGGGGCAGCTCGAAGTCGAACGTCATGCTGTCCCGTTCGCGTCGGCCTGGGTCGGCAGCGTGGCGGTCGACCGGTCGGCGCTACACCAGATTCGCACCCGGGATGGGTGGGGCGCCGTGTTGTTGCCGGCCCCGGAATCCGGGGCGGTTTACTTCGAAGGCCGGCGACTCGTCGCCGGCGATGCCGTGTTGTTGCCAACGGACAGCCACCTCGAACTGCTCACGCATGCCACCGGACATGTGTATCTCATCGCCTACCAGGGCGCTTACGGATCCCGCGCTCGCGTGCGCCGTCCTCGTTGGTACACGCGTGCCCATGGCAGGGCGGGTGCCGGGCTCCTGGAAGACCTTCGTTCCTGGATGGCGCGTTCGAACTCGGGCGACATCCATGCCACGTCCGCCGTGCAGATGCGCATGCTGGTCTGGTTGCGGGAGACGATGGCCGACGCGGAGCACCCCGATGATGAAGTGCCGGCGTTGCCGCGCCGTCGCCTGGCGGTGGAGCGCGTGCGCCGCTTCATCCACGATCATCTTGCCGAGTCGCTGACACTCGCCGAACTGTGCCAGCACGCACACCTGCAGGCGCGTTCGCTCGAATACGGGTTTCGCGATCTCGTGGGCCTGTCACCGTTCAAGTACATCAAGATGCTTCGGCTCGGCGAAGTCCGCCGTCGGCTGCAGGCCAGCAGCGCCGCCGAACGCAGCGTCTCCGAAGTGGCTCTCGACTGTGGCTTCTGCCACCTGAGCCAGTTCGCGGCGGACTACAAGCGGGTGTTCCTGGAAAGTCCCTCAGCCACGAGACGCTCGGTGGGTCGCACGCGACTCTCGCGCGTGGCGCACTACGAGGCGGGACCGGTCGCTTTCGCGGCGCGCTGATGCGCGGCCAGCGTCTTGGAGGGCATCTCGCCGAACAGCGCGCGATAGTCGTGGCTGAACTGGCCCATGTGCGTAAAGCTCCAGCGCCTGGCCGCACTGCTGACTGACGGCGCCTGCGTGGGATCCAGCAGATCATGGCGCACGCGACACAGCCGCAGGTTGCGTACGTAGGCCATGGGGCCCAGGTCGTAGAAATCCCGGAAGCCATACTCGAGCGCACGGGTGCTCACCCCGGCCGCCTCGCACAGGTTCACGAGCGCGATGGGTGCGCGCAAATGGGAGTCGACGAATTCGCAGGCGCGGATGACCGCGATGTGACGCTGCAACCGGGCGCGCTTCTCCGTCGACGAAGGGCCTGCATCGCGGAACAGCGTGGCGACGGGCTTCAGCAGATCGCGCAGCTGCCGTTGCGCGGCGGACGAGGAGGGGTCGTTACGCATTTCCTCGAGCGAATCGATGCAGCGGGAAATCAGCGCTGCCTGAGATTCGTCCAGTTCGCAGTACTGCACGGCGTCCGGTCCGGCGAGCGCGCGGCTGGCGCCTGCGGCGGTGTCGGGCAGGGCAATGATCGTCAGGTTGGAACCCTGCGGTAGATAGAGATCGAGGTTCGCTCCCGGCCCCAGCAGCAGGCAGCGATTGCCCCCGATGGTCTGCGAGCAGTTGCGCGGATTGGGTGACCCCGGCGCACTGGCAAGCAGCGCAAAGGTGTCGTTGCCGACCGTGCCACGGAGGATGCCCGCGGCCGACGTGTCGATGGAGGTGAAGGACCCCGAGCCCAGGGACACGCGAACGCCGTGGTGACTGGCCGGCGCGGGCCCCAGGTGAATCCACTCGGCTTGCCAGCCGGGATACGGCTGCAGCAGGGAATCGAAGTCCGTATCGATCAGGTTGTGTTGTCTGGAAATACTCGCCACACGGATAGTGGAATCGCTGGCGCGCCTCCTGACTATCAAGAAAACGTCATTTGCACCTCTTTATTGCAAATGCCTATTGCGGCTGCGCCGCCTGGACGGGTGGCTTCTCGGCTGCCTGGCCGGCGCTGGCCCTGGCCTTGGCGGCATCGCGCTGCTCGTTGCGCTCCGTGACCAGCTTGTAGGCCACGTAGTACTTGTAGATGTTGCTGACGTACTGAACGGTCTCCCGGCCGATCTGTTCCGCCGCCAGTAGTTCGACATTGTTGAACCACTTGTTCGAGTCGAGACCCCGGGCGGCCGCTTCGCGTCGCAGACGTGCGATTCGATTGGGGCCGCCGTTGTAGGAGGCGAACGCGAACAGGTGGCGATTCAGGTTGTCGATGCCGGGATCGTCGAAATACTGGTCCACGAGGAATCGCATGTACTTCGCACCCGCCTGGATGTTGGGCTCGACCAGGTGGATGTTGGCGATCCTGACGTTCTTGTCCGCGGCGGTGGCGGGCATGACCTGCATGACACCGATGGCGCCGACCGGGCTGCGCACACTCTGGTCGAGGCCGGACTCCTGGAAGCCCTGGGCCACCAGCAGCAGGAATTCGAACTTGTACTGCTCGGAATACTTCCTGAAGTAGCCCGCCAGTTCGTTGAAACGCTTCATCTCGGCGGGCGAGGTCGCATTGCGCGCCCACTTCGTGTTCTGCAGGTAGCGCCGCAGGATCATGTTGCCCATCGCGGTGCCTTTCTTGTTCCTGGCGACGAACGCATCCAGCGTCGCCTTGAGTTGCGGCGAATTCTTGCGAATCGCCCAGGCGATTTCGCTGCGCTCACGCAGGATCAGGTCGGGGTGGGGGCGGATGCCGTCGAACACCTGCTGCCAGAAGATGGCGAGGTAGTAGTTGACCACCGTCGTGTCGATGATCCCGGCGTTCACCATCTCGAGGATGTCTTCGTCTTCGAGGTTTTCGTCGGCTTCCACGATCTGGACAGGCGGCTTCCCCGCGGTCTTCAGCCGGGCATTGAGGTTCTGAAGGCTGGTGAAGTAGCTGCTCGACTTGCGCACGTATACGCGCTGGCCGGAAAGATCTTCGACAGTGGCCGGCACGGCACCGTCGGCCGAAGTGACCAGGATCTCGCTGATGTCGTCGGCAAACGGCATGCCGAAATCGACGAGCTTCAGTCGCTCGGGCGTCATCGAGAGCCCCGCGGCCGCGATGTCGCCGCGACCTGCGGCGAGGTCGCTGAGCAGGTGCTCGCGGCTGGTGGGAATGAAGACCACGCGCATCGGGCGGGCCTTGTCCTTGTTGTTCCGGTTGAGCCACTTCTCGAACTCGACACCCATGTCGTAGGTGGCGCCGCGCTGGGTGGGGCCATCGAGGAAGTAGTTGGTCTTGTTGTAGACCACGAGCATGCGGACTGCGCGCCGTCCGGTCATGCCGTCGAGATCGCCGAGCCACACCGCGGTGGTGGTTCGGGGGACGGCGGGTTCGGCCGAGGCTGCCTCGGTTGACTCGGTTGCCGGCCCGGCCGAGTCGGGTGCCGCCGGCGTTGCTGATTCCGGAGATCCACAGGCCGACAGGAGAAGAGCTGTCAGGCAGCCCGCGCCGAGGTAGTTAGTGATTGTTCCTGGACGGCGCGTGGCGGATGTCATCGGAAAGCATGCTAGGAGCGGCGGCGCGTCGCCGCAACGCTGCGACCGGGAAAACGTTGCGCTTTCTTGATAGTGGCCATGCCCGGAATTCCGGGCGGGACCCGACTGCGATCGTCAGGCGCGAAGGGCGTCGCTTTCGCCGGCAAAGCGCGCGGCGGCGTTCTGCTGAAGCAGGTCGCCGTGGCTCAGCAACTGCACAAGCGCCGCGGCCGATTTCACCTGCATCTTGTGCATCAGGCGCCCGCGATGGACCTTCACGGTCTTTTCGGCGGTGCCCAGGGCGCCGGCGATCTGCTTGTTGAGCAGGCCACGGGCCACCAGCTCGAGCACCTGCGCTTCACGCGGCGTAAGCGAGCTCAGTAGTTCGCGCACGCGCTGGCGTTCGGCATCGTGGACGCGAGCGGATGCATCCTTTGCCAGCGCTTCGCGCAGCGCCTGGACGAGCGAAGCGCGAGAGACCGGCTTCGGCAGAAAGCTGACAGCGCCCCGGCGCATGCCTTCGACGGTGGTGGTCATGTCACCGCAGCCGGTGATGAAGACGATGGGCCGCAGGCAACCCTGGGCCAGCAACTTGCGCTGGAGGTCGAGGCCGCTCATCTCGGGCATGATCAGGTCGGTGACGAGACAGCCTGGCAACGAAGGATCGTGTTCGGCCAGAAAGGCATTTACCGACGTCCAAGTGCGGGTTGCAAAACCTTCGGCCCTCAACAGACGATCCAGCGCTTTGACGAAGGATTCGTCATCGTCGAGAACGAATACGGTCGGAACTGCTTCCATAAAATTCTCCCGTCGCCCGGGCCAGGCCCGTGAGCATCGCGGTTGATCCCGCTTTTGTGATGCCGGGTCGGATTATGGAGCGGCGTGCGAAAAATGGACACAAAAAAGCGAATCAACCTATCCACCAGGCGGCGCCCACTGCTAGACCGTACTAGGGGGCCCGTGTCAGCGGCTGCTGCAGGGCTTGTTGCAGGGCTGCAATCAAGGTGTCACGTCGCAATGGCTTGGTGAAGTACGCCACTGCACCGTCGGCGAGCACTTTCTCCCGCAGGGAAGGCTGATCGTGAGCGGTAACGATGATGATCGGCAGAGAGAGTTTCGCGACCGATATTGCACGCTGGACGTCGCGGCCCGTGAGCCCGGGCATCTGGAAATCGAGCACCGCGCAATCGGGAACCACCGTCTTCAGCGAGTCGAGGAAATCTTCGCCCGAGCGGTAGATAGACACGTCGAACGAAGAAGCGCGCAACATGCGCGCGAGCGCAAGTCGAACGGATTCTTCGTCGTCGACGACGGCGATGAGGGGCGGGCTGTTCGCCATTGCGTCATTTGGCGTTCAGACGGTCCGCGTCGGTAGTGGACCTTTGTCCTACGAACCCATTCTCGCGCTGAACGTGAACACGGCGCCGCCGTCGGGAGAGTTCTCCGCCCACAGCTTTCCGCCATGCGCTTCGATGATAGATCGGCAGATCGCGAGGCCCATGCCCAATCCCTGGGTCTTGGTCGTGACGAATGGCTGGAAAATGCGCTCCAGGTCTTCGCTGGCAACGCCGGCGCCGCGATCCCGGATGGCGCACATCACTTCGCAACTCTTGCCTTCGAATCGCGCGGTGATCGTGATGCGGCGCTTGTGCACGTCCAGCGTGGACATTGCCTCACAGGCATTCACGACGAGATTGAGGACCACCTGCTGGAGCTGGATGCGATCGCCCAGCACCAGCGGCAGGTACGGATCGAAGACGACATCGACCGACACGTGCCGGGTCAGCAGATCGTTTCGCGCGAGATCCAGCACGTCCTTGATGACGTTGGACAGATCAACCGGCTCGCGGGAGATCTCGCCGCGCTGGAGCATGGCGCGCAGGCGCTGGATCACTTCGGCCGCCCGTACATCGTCGGCCACGATGTCACGGACCATGTTGCGGATCTCGCGGAGGTCGGCATCCGGACGAGTGAGTAGCTGAAGCGCGGCCTCGGCATTGCCGAGGATGGACGTGAGTGGCTGGGTCAGCTCGTGCGCAAACGCGCCCGACAGCTCGCCTAACACCGCTGCGCGGCCGAGATGCACCAGCTGCTGCTGCTGGGCGCGCTCCTTGGCCTCGGCCTGTTTGCGATAAGTCACATCGGTCCAGACAAGGACCGCGCCGCCTTCGGCGCGACGCAACGGTTCGATGGTGACCTCGAACCAGGTGATGCCGATCGGCGAGTGGGCCGCGTATTCGAATCGATGGTGGAGCGCGCGGCCCGCAAAGATTTCGGAGCAGCAGGTGCAGAGCCGCGTCGCCAGTGCATCGCCGCG
>Ga0315910_10003984_pt1 | contig 12417 bp, 10 predicted proteins | sample EdamamesoilMG_FD_204470 | JGI IMG/M metagenome (GOLD analysis project Ga0315910, IMG submission 204470) | Garden soil microbial communities collected in Santa Monica, California, United States - Edamame soil | ecosystem: Environmental > Terrestrial > Soil > Garden | place: USA: California... | reverse complement strand
GCGGCTCGACCCTGCGAAACGCATGCCCGCTTGGGGCAAGCGCGGCGAAAAATGGATCGACGTGAACCTGACGAAGCAGACGCTGGTGCTCTACGAGGGGACCCGTGCGGTGTACGCGACGCTGATCTCGAGCGGCGAGGCCGGTCTGGAGGATGCGGCGCACACGACGGCGACCAAGCGCGGCATCTTTCGCATTCACACCAAACACGTCACCGCCACCATGAGCTCCAACGAGATCGGGGAAGAGTTCGAGCTGCGCGACGTGCCCTACGTCCAGTATTTCGACAAGGAAGGCTACGCGCTGCACGGCGCCTACTGGCACGATCGCTTCGGCGTGCCGAAGAGTCACGGTTGCATCAATCTGGCGCCGGAAGACGCGCGGCGCATCTTCTACTGGACCGAACCGGCGGTGCCCGTGGGCTGGCACGGCGTGCTCAGACCGCTGACCGGCACCGTCATGTTCGTTCATCCTTGAGCGGCGCCGGCGGCTCCGCCAGCGCCAGCTTCACCCGCGGCGCCTGCGGCGCCGGCCGCACCGCCTTCGCCGCCCACTCCTCCGCTCGAGGTGCCGCTCGAGCTGGTGCCGCCGCCCGAGCCCGTGCCACCAGTGCTCGTGGTCGCAGGTTCGCAGCCGCCGGGGGCGCTGAACTCGACGCCCGACAGGCTGTCCTCGACCGGTTCCTCGTCTTGCAGGAACTCCTCGTCCTCACCGTCGTACAGCACCGCGTCGAGGCGGTGCACGCCGCTGCCGGCGGGGACCCGCAAGGTGGTGCTGGCTCCCGCGGTGTATGCGGGCTCGCCAGCTTCGGGCGTGGCTTTGAGCACGATGTAGCCGCATTGCACGAAGCTCTCGCAGGCGCCTGGTGGCCGGAGCACCCAGTTCTCGAGGTCCGCGCCGTCGCGCGGGCCGAACAGCACGTTGATGCTGCCGTCGCAAGAAAGCACGACGTTCGCTGCGTCGCGCTCGAACGACTCGCCCTGGTTGTTCATGAAGCCCTCGATGCGGAGTTCGACGGGGCCCGAGGGCCCGACGGGTTCGTCGTTGCCGTCGTCGTCGCCGCCGCAGGCGCTGAGGGCGGAGCACGCAACGCAGAGCAGCGCGAAGAGCTGAGAGTTAGTTCGAGATTCTGTGAACACTAGTCGAAGTCCTTTGAGCTGCTACCGCGCTCGGGGTTCGGCAGGGCTTTGAGCTCGGCTTCGTCCAAGGCAAGCTGATCGGTGTCGATCTGAAAGCCCTTGACGCTCTGCTCGAGATCTTCGGCGAGGCCCTGCAGGCTGTCGCTCTGCTGAACGGCGGTTTCGGTCGAGCGCACCACGCTCTCTGCAATGGCCTGCACGGCGTCCATGTTTCGAGCGATTTCGTCGGAAGCAAGCGCCTGCTCTTGCACGGCGGCGGCCGTGTCGTCAATCACGCTGATCAGGGTTTTCAGGTCGGCGAGGGTCGCTTCCACGAGCCCCGTGCCTTCTTCGACCACGCGCGTGCCGTCCTGCATGACGTGGACGGCTTCGGAGGTCTGGTTTCGGATCGTGGCGATCAGGTCTTCGATGTCACGGGCGCTCTGGCCAGTGCGCTTGGCGAGCGAGCTCACCTCGTCGGCGACGACCGCAAAGCCGCGGCCATGTTCGCCCGCGTGCGCGGCTTCGATGGCGGCGTTCAGCGCCAGCATCGTCGTCTGCTCGCTGATCTGCCGAATCACCTCGACGATGTTGCCGATGCGTTTGCCGCTTTCACCCAGGGCGCTGATGCGGCGGGCGGCGTCTTCGACGGTGCTCCGGATACTGCCGAGCCGTTCGATCGCGCGCGTGACGGCTTCGCCGCTTTGCTTGGCGGTGCGGGTTGCCTCGGCCGCGTTCTCGGCAACCTGTTGAATCGACGACGAAAGCTCGGTCACCGCGGCGGTGGAGTTGCTGACCTTGGTGGCCTGCTTCTTCACGTCGGTCAGCATTTGCTTGCTCACCGCGGAAATCTCACCGCTCGAAGCGTTCACCTGAAACGCCGAGCGTTGCACGGCGGCCGCCAGACTGTGGATCTTGGCGAACACGCGGTTCAAGTTGTGCGCCAACACGCCGAGCTCGTCGCGCGTAGCGACATCGAGCCGCTTGGTCAGGTCGGCTCGCCCGCGCGTCAAATCCCCCGTGGCGCGGATGTAACGCTGGAGCGGGCGCGTGATCTGGATCGCGAGGAAGTACCCCATGATCACGGCGATCGCGAGCCCCGCCGCGAACACCATCAAGAGCGTGTACAGGTCTTCTTCGAGTTTGTTGGTGCGGTGGTAGCGCGATCGGATCAGGTAGTAGTCGCCGATCTTGGTGGTCGCCGGATCTCCCGTGCCTCGATAGCCGATGGCGGGCCAGGACCAAAAATCGTAGTCACCGAACTCGCCGAGCTGGAGGATCGGGACATTGCCGTCACCGTCGTTCACTTCCGCGGGCTTCTTGATGGCACCGAGCAGCGCCGGATGCATTTCGCTCGGCAACGCGCTCGCGATCACCTGTTCGTTGTCCTCGACCAGCGCAATGCGGTGCTGCTTCTCGGGTTCCTTGTTCTGGGAGCGTTTGGCGACGTGTTTGAACCAGGTGTCGAGCTTTTGCCCGAGCAGCACCACGCCCACCGTGCGATCTTGAAGCTTCACGGGCCCGCCGGAGACCCGATACACGCCCTTGCCGATCACGGCGGGCTTGGCGCGCACCAGCTCGCCCGCGCGCAGGTCTTGGTACAAGCGCGAGCCGCGCCAGTCGCTGCTCTCGAGTTGCTTGAGCCCAGCGCCGGCGTAGGTTTGCCCGCTCGAGTCGCTGATCACCAAGAGATCGGGGGCCAGCGAGCCTTGCAGTTGGTCCATCAGGCGCTGAGTAACGCTGCCGACTTCAGCCGCTTCTTGGTTGTTGAGCGCGAGCGCCAGGCTCGGATCGCTGGCGAGCACTCGAGCCACCGCAAACTCGCCCTGTCCGATGTCCTGCTCCATCGCCTGGTAGCGCTCGGCGTGCGCCTCCAGGTAGCGGCCCAAGCCGCGGGACTCTCTGAGCGCATCGGACAGCAAGTAAGCGCCGCACAACACCACGAGCGTAGAGACCAGGATTATCGTGCCGAGGATTTTACCGCGTACGCTGACGCGCCATAGCTTCATCATCCATACCGTCCCGAGCTCAGAGATTCGCCGTGAAGCTACTCCGACTGCGCGGCGAACACACCCCGGGAAAGCAGAAATAGGCTAGATTTCAGCCGCGGGGGAGGCGTGCCTCAGGAGCTTTCAGTGCTGCTGAAGCGGCACATTCTGGCCGAAAATCTGCCTTTCAAGCTGCGCGCGGGGTGGTTGGCGTCGCCCGAGAACTCGAAATTCAGAAGCCCCGTCACGCTGCCGTGTTTGCCCAGGCTGAGCTCTTTCAGGACGATCCCGCCTCCCGGCTCGAACAGATAACTCTTGCTGCCGATGCGGGCCGTCGGAAACGCATACGCTTTGGTTGGATTGTGCACCTCGCCGCCGTGTGCGGCGTGCCCGGACCAGGGATACACGCCGGGGGCGGGCGCGACGCCCGTGGGCGTGGTGATCACGATCGAAACGCTGGTTTCTTCGGGGGCGGGGGGCTTGAACGCATCGCAATCGGCGTCGTAGCTGGCGATCGTCAGGCGCAACTCGTTGCCCGCCCCGGGCACCTCGATGTACTCGGCCAGGCTGGTCACGGCTTCGAAGGTCCGCTCGAGCGAAGCGTTGGGGCCTAGTTTCAGTTCGACCGCGGCCGTCGCGTCCGCATCACGCTGACACGAACACAGTAGGCTTGCGAACAGAAACAGGGCAGAGCGCCAGCGCACGGGCGCTAGCAGCCCACGAAACCGCGCGAAATGCAAGCGACCCGCTCAGGCGCTGATCTGGTTCCGGACTTGCGGCGCCAGCGGCCAGGTCTCGCCGCGCAGTTGGGCCGAGGCTTTCGCGAGGGCGCGCCGCGTGTCGCTGGCATTGGGCCGGCGTCGCGGATCTTGGCGCAAGCACGCCGCGAGCACCACGCACAGATCGGCGTAGCGAGGGTGGTGCGCGAGGCGCGCGAGCTTGTCCGGCCACCCGTCGTGAGACACGTGGTACGACACCAGCGTCATCTCGTCGTCGGCGTCGAACAAGAGCTCCCCCGTGAGCAGCTCGTACGCCGTGCACGCGAACGCATACAGATCAGCCGGGGGAGGGATGGGCGCGTGCCCTTCGGGGATGACCCCGAGCACCTCGGGCGCGCAGTATTCGAGGGTGCCGCAGCCGGGGCGGAGCTGCCTGCCGCTGAGACCGAAGTCCACGAGCACCGGCGTCTCACCGTCGCGCAAGATCACGTTGCTCGGCTTCACGTCGAGGTGCCCGACGTAGGCTCCATGCATGGACTCGAGCCCGGCCAAGATCCCGTCCAGATATCTGAAACAGCTCTCGAGCCCGAGGCTGCGGCTGCGGATCAAGCGATCGAGACCGGTGCCGCGGATGAGCTCCATCACCAAGATCGGTTTCGGCTTCGCGCCGAGATCGAAGGTCACGAAACGCGCGAGGTTCTTGTGGGAAGGCAGCGACAAGAGCGCGCCGGCTTCTTCGCGGAACAGCTGCAAGAACTCTTGTTCAGAAACGCTGCGCGCCGTCGTTGGATCGTACTCGGGCACCTTGAGCGCGAACGAATCCGCCTTGTTGTCGTGGCGTTCTTCGACCCGGCGCGCCACGAAGACCGAGCTCACGCCGCCAGCGCCGAGCGCGCGCACCACGTAAAACGCGCCGATGGTGCGCCGCGGCAGCAGCCAGTCGGGCAGGGGAGCGCGCCGCTCAGCCAGCGGGATCGCATAGACGTCGCTGGGGGGGGTGACGGGCAACGACCGGATCCGCGTCAGCACCTGCCCGATGGCGGCGCCGAGCGACGCGGGCAAGTCGACGGCGAGCTCGTTGATCGACGAGTGCAGTTGCGCGGAGTTGGCCGGCACGCCGTTGCGCACTGCGCGGTCGATCAGCGACGAGAGCCGCGGGATGTCGGTGACCACCGAGATCTCGGTCGGGTCTTCGTCGAGCATGCGGCGGTTGGCGCCCAGCGCGAGCTTGCGCAAGGCGTCGACCGAGTGTTCGATGTCGTCGATCACCGACTCGTCGCCGGCACCGTCGACGAGCTCGGAGAGCCCGCGCGCCGAGGCCGCCGCTTCGAGGGCGCGCCCGAGCCGGAACACGACGCGCCGCACCGCCTCACCGCGATACGAGCCGCTGGCTCCGATGCGAGTGCTGAACTTGACGACGCGCTGGGCCACCGCCAGCGCTGCATCGTGCTCGGTCTGCGCGAGCGTGCCTTCGAGGCCCGCCTCGGAAGGTCCGTCGCCCGCATCGTCGACGCTGTCGGGGTTCATGAAGTGGGCGAGCGCCTGGAGCGCGCCACTCAGATCGGGGTTGGTCGATGCCTCGGCGATGGTCGCCACGCTGTGGTTGTCGTCGAGGGCGGTGGCGACGATCAGCAACAGATCGCTCGGTTCGGCCACACCTTCGCGAACGGCCGAGTCGAAGGTGCGCGCCAGCGTCGCGCAGATGATTCGGTGCACCATGCCGTCCGGACCAGCAATCAGCCGCTTGAGGAGGGCTTGCACGGTCGCCCGCACGCGGTCGAACACGGCAGGTTGCTCGGATTCCGACTCGGCGGTTTCGAGATCGACGATGTGCAGGAGCGCTCGGAGGCGGCGTTGATTCGCGACCAGCGCCGGCTGCGACCAGGCGACGTCGTCCGCCTGCTGTTCGGCCTTGAGCAGCCAGTTGCCCATGCGCGTCACCAGTCGATCGAGGAGCGGAACGCTGGCGTCGGCTTCGCCCGGGCGGCGACCCAAGAGCAACAGGTCGTGCAGCCGCGAGCGTTCGAGGACGCTGGCGTCGAGCTCTGCCACCACCTCGAGCACCGCGAACATGTTGTTTTCGTCGAGCGGGTGGTGCGCTTCCAGGAAATCTTGGGCGCCGTGCGCTTCCAAGATCGCCTTGTGCGCCAGCTCGTACGCGCGCGTGGCGCCTTCGTTCTCGAACGCGAAGAGCGCGCGCCGCACGTGGGCGCCGATGCTGGATTCGTCGTCCTGGCTGCTGAGCAGCCGCATGGTCCGCGCAGCCACGCCGCGCAAAATCGAGCCTTTTTCACCGACGTAGCCGGCCATTGCCCCGCTCAAGAAGCGGGCGCAGTCGGTGGCGTAGCCGGGCTCGCGCAGGTCTGAGAGCAGCGTCGCGACGGCTTCGGCGACGTCGGGGCGCTCGCTGGCAGCCAGGCGCAAGAGCAGCTCTTCGGCGACGTCGGGTTCGGCCTCGATCACGCGCGGCAAGCCCATCACCATACTCGCTGCGATGCCGGGGTCGGCTTCCGCCAGCGGGCCGTCGAGGACGCTGTAGCAAACCCGCAACGACTCTTCTGCGTTGCCGACGAGACCCGCAACGACCGACACCGCGGCGCGGCGCCACTCGGTGGGCGAGAGCGCGGGGTCGAGCGCATTCTCGAGCTCACCGCGGACGCGTGCATCGACAGTGGCGATGAGTCCGCGCGCCACGGCCGCATGCTGCCACACCAACGGCTCCCGATCGCTGAGCAGCCGATCGAAGGCCGGGCGGAGCAGCTCGGAGGTGATGAGCCGGAGGGCGTGCGGATCACCTTGCTGCGCGCGTGTCATGGCTTCGCGAGCGGCGCGCTCGAAGAGCTTTGCGGCCAAGCGGCGGGCAGGCAGCGCTCCCATCGACGGCCGAGCCACCCACTGGTCGTGTAATTCGCGGCGCGTCACCAGGCTGAGGGCGAGCGCGTCTGCGTTCACGGGACTGCCGATGGGCAAGTCGAGCACGAGCCCCACCCGGGCTCGAAGCGTCGGATTGTTCAGGGGTTTTCCGGACCCCAGCGTCATGCGCTGCGCGACCGCGGTGAAGGTCGACGCGGTGCCCTCGTAGAGTCGGGCGAACACCCGCCGCCCCAATTCGCGCCGGGCACGCCCCGCGGGCAGCGCCGCCGTGAGCTCGTACAGAGCCACTGCGGCACGGTCCGGCAGGATCCAGCTCATGTCATCCACCAGCCCGTCGGCGAGGGCGATGTGTGCCGCGCGCTCGAGCACGACCTCTTCCACGCCATCGAGCGGCGGTGGGCCCACCCCAGCACTTTGACTCAGGGCAGTGATGGCTTGGCGCCAACTCGCCGCCCGATCCGCAATGGCGTCGTGGCGAGGAAGCAAAACCAGAGCCTCGACGGGGTTCGGTCTAGCGCGCATTCAGTCCCTGAAGTTTACGACCAATGCTCGCCCAATCAGTAGGGAATTCCCTGCATATTTCCGAGTTAGGTCATGAAATGTCGGCCCGCCGCCAGGTGCTGCGAACCGGGCGGACGGGACCCTCCGAGAATCTCCGCCAGCAGCCTGCACGTCCGAGTCGGAACGCCCGGCCTGTCTAGGGAGCCTACATCGAGCTACCGATCACCTACTCGCTCGGCACCGATCGCGGAGCCAGTGCCGATTGCCGCTCAGGGGGGAGAGGGCTTTTCGAGCTCGATCCAATAGGGCTATGGTAGGCACGATGACCATTCGGGCTCGCGATGGCGTGCTGTTGATCGCTCACGGCACCGTCGCCTCTACCGACGATTTGCCGGCGTTCCTCGCAGAGATACGCCGCGGCAGACCCCCTCCCGAGGGCCTCGTCGAGGAGCTCCGGCGGCGCTACGACGCCATCGGCGGCTCGCCCTTGCTAGCGCTCACCGACGCACAAGCGGCTGCGCTCTCGCGCGAACTTGGTCTGCCCGTGTTCGTGGCGATGCGCCTTTGGGAGCCGCGTGTCGAACACGTCGTCGCGGGGCTCGGATCCGAAATCACGCGGCTGTGCGTGCTCCCGCTCGCCCCGTTCAGCGCCCACGTCTACAATGCCGCCGCGCGCGGCGCCTTCGAACGCGTCGAGTCGCCGAGCCCCCCCACACCCGTTTTCGTCGACAACTGGGGGCTCGAGCCGGCCTTGATCGCCGCGCACGTCGCCCTGATCCAGCCAGTGATCGAGCGCGCTCACCCGCAAGCAGAGCTGGTGCTGAGCGCCCACAGTCTGCCCAAAGTCGTCATCGATCGGGGCGACCCCTACGCGCGCTTGGTCGACGCCGCCGCGCGCCGCATCGGCGACGAGTTGGGCAGGCCCGTCCACCTGGCGTACCAGAGCCAGGGCGCGGATGGGGGCGATTGGCTCGGACCCGATCTGGGCGAGGTCCTGCGATCGCTCAGCCAGCGGGGCGTCCCCGCCGCCATCGTCGCGCCTTTCGGCTTTCTCGCGGATCACGTCGAAACGCTGTACGACGTCGACATCGAAGCGCACGACCAAGCCCGCGCGCTCGGGCTCGAATTCATGCGCGTGCCGGCGTTGAACACTCACCCTCAACTCATTCAGACGATGGCCGAATTGGTTCGGCGAGCTCTGTCCCCCAATGCAGGGTCCTAAAATGCAGCTTAGCCGTCCCTTCTCTGGCAACGCTCGGCGCCGCACGGTAGCCGTTTGGGTCGTCGCCTGCGCCCTCGTCGCAACGCTCAGCGTCTCGTGTAAATCGTTCGTCAACGCCAGCCCGAACCTGCGCTGGTGGCTGTTTGCGAATTTCGGCGCCGACCAGCTGTGCCCAGAAATGCTCAAGCGGGGAGCTCCGCTCAAGCTGAACCCGAACGGCAACACCATCGGCCGCTTTTATCCCAGCTCGTGCCGCCACGAACTGAACCAGCAGGCGCAAACCATCACCGTTTACTTCGGCGGCAACGGGCTCGCCTGGACCCCGATCGCCGGACGCGTGGGGTTTTCGGCCAGCGCCGCCGTCGAGTACCGGATGGACTTTTACCTCGGCGACGAGGCCGACTACATCTGGGCTCGCACCAACCGCATCGTTCAAGGGCCGGATTTCCAGGTGGGCTCGGTGGAGAACAAGGTTGTCGACTGGGCCACCCGAACCCCCGTGGGCTACCTGGCCAACACCTTCGGCAGCCAGATCGTCTCCAGCCACCTGACGGAAGGCTTCACGGTGGTGCGCACCGAGGTCGGTGACGAGTTCACGCTCGGTCACCTGGCCCCGCCTCAGCGCCCGCAGAAGCCCTTCGACACCAGCGCCACCGAACGCTACGTGTTCATGAACGAAACCACCGAGGTGCAAGTCAACCAGATCGACATGCTCGGACCGTTCGAAGTCGCCAAGAACAGCCAGTCGCTCTACCTGCGCCTGCGCAGTAGTGGCCCCCCCATCGACGTCTTGGTCTACTACCGCGGCGTCGGCGACCTGTGGCGCAGCGGCCTGATGCTCGGAGCCCCCCTCGCGCCACCCACACAGCCCCCGATCGCCTCGTTCACCCTGCAGCCCGGTGCCGAGATCCAACAGCGCTTCAAGCTCCCCGTAGGCCAGTACTACGTGGTGCTCGACAACTCGAGCGCCGTCGGCACCACGAACCCACCGTGGAACCCGCTTTCCACCGTTGGCGCCAACGCCGCCGCCGTCAGCTACACCGCCGAACTCGGCGAAGATTAGCCCCGCTTCTAACATGCGCTAGCTGAGTTCCCGCCGGGCGACCACACCCGCGAGTTCGGCTTGCCAGGCTCGGCTTCAAGCAGGCGAACCTAGCGGGGACGGGAGAGCGAGAGCGGATCGCAGCTAGCGCAAAAAAAGAACCAGAAGCACGAACGCCGCGCGTGGGCGTCACTCCTCGCTGGATTCGAGGACGTGGGCTGACGAGAGCAGCCAGTCGCCGTCGGCTTTGACGAACTCGAGGTCGGCGTGGCGGGTGCTGAGACGGGGCTCGTTGCCGAAGGTGGCTTCGGTGACGACCTCGACGCTGGCGTTGGCGGTGTCGCCGTGGACCGCGAGATTCTCGAGGGTGAACGTGACGTCGAAGCTCTGCAGCGGAGCGGTGCCTGCGACGGCGAGTCGTGTGAGGTCGTCGCGGCCGCGGGCGACGAAGCTGCGCTCGGGCACCTCGACGACCACATCTTGGGCGACCAGATCGGCGAAGCGTCCGCGCAGGGCGGCGGCGTGCGTGAGCGGGTTGGGTGGTGATTCGAAGCCGACGCTTTCTTGGAGCTGGGTCAAGACTTCGGCGATGTGCTCTTCGTCGGTCTGGCCGCTGAACAGGGCGTAGCCGATGAGGCCGAGCCCAAGGGTGGCGGCAGTTGCGATCACCGCGCGCGAGCCGAAGGCACTCGGTTGAGTGTTCACGGGAGCGGTCACGGATCGCCGGTGCTCACGCGCCAATCGACCGGCACGTCCAGGAAACCCTCGAGGCAGAGGTAGTCGTAGAGGCCCGCGCAGACTTCGTCGGCGGTCTCGCTGAAGATGTGGGGATCCGTGAAGAACTTGACGGTTTCTTCGTGGAAGCCCGCGTCGGCCTCCGACAGGCGCGCCAAGAGTTCGTCGCCGCAGTAGTTGACCATCTGCTGCATGAACAAGCGTTCCCAGGAGGCGCGAAAATCGGAGAAGGCGTCCGCGTGGATCTTGTACGAGACGCTGTTCGCGCGGTCGGCGGTTCTGGCGCCGCGGATCGTCAGCTTGGCCATTTGGGGGACGCGCGGCGGGATGTGGTGTTGCAAGAATTCGGTGAGCACGGTGGTGTACACACCCATCACCCGATTCAGCTCGGGCGAACGGCGCGAGAGGAAGGCGACCTGCAGATCGCGTTCGACCTTCGCGAGGAGCGCTGCGGACTGCTCGGCGATGTCGGGCGCTGAATACTCGAAACCCTCGAGCTCGGCGCGCAAGCGATTGCTGTAGCGGCTGAGCACGTAGTACACGCCCTGCTCGGGGTGGTGGATGACCTTGTCCTTGTCGGCCTTGGTTTTCTCGTGCAGCTCGCTCTCGAAGAAGAGCTTGGCGATGCGCTTGCCGATGGGTTTGAGGTTCTTCGTAATGAACGAAGAGCCACGTTCGACGAAGACCTGATCGAGCAGCCGCGCCAATGCCTCGGTCTGCTTTCTTTCGATCACGTCGCGGGGTTCGCGGTTCGACGTGTCTTCGGTCACCGAGGCCTGCATGGCCTTCAGCTGCGCGACGACTTGTGCGGTGACGGCGTCGAGCTCCGGACTGGTTTCGAGCTCGCCCTTGTAGTGGATGATGCGGGCGTTGACCTGCTCGTTCAAGAGGCCCAATGCCTGGACGGTGAGGGCCTGTTTCTGGCCTTCGCTCATGGCGGCGCTGGCGGGCACCGATTGTGGACGCGCCGGTGAACGCAGGGGAGGAGGCTTGGGCGGCACGGCTCGAGACACGGATCCGTAGGATAGCTCGTTCGCAGGGGACACGGGCCAGTTTCGGGAGAACCGGCTGCCGCCGACCGGCGTGCGACCGACATAACCCCCCGAGGTAGCAGTCGCGGAGGGCTGCGTTGACACGCAGCGCCCAGTGCGCCAAAACCGCGGTGGCATGCTCGATCCCGAGGACCTCAAGCGCCGGCTGCTCGCCGCGTTTCCCGACGCCAACATCACGCTTTCGGACCTGACCGGAACTTCCGATCACTACGAGGCGACGATCGTCAGCGCGGCGTTCGAAGGCCACTCGCTGGTCGCGCAGCACCAAATGGTTTATCGAGCGCTCGGGAGCGCCATGAGCGGCCCGATCCATGCGCTCGCGCTGAAAACCAGGACCCCGAAGCCCGGCTGAAGGGGACTGGCTTCCGGGTCCGGCGCACCGACCCAATACTTCACCCCGGACATTCTCACCCGCCACAGGAGGCATGATGGACTCAGAGCTGAAGCAACGGATTCAAGGGATGATCGACAGCCAACGCGTCGTTCTGTTCATGAAGGGGAACAAGATGTTCCCGCAGTGCGGATTTTCCGCCAGAGTCGTGCAGCTCCTCAAAGAGGCGGGCGCCGACTTCAAAGACGTCAACGTGCTCACCGATCCGTCCGTGCGCGAGGGGATCAAGCAGTTCTCCGATTGGCCCACGATCCCGCAGCTCTACGTGGCAGGGCAGTTCGTCGGCGGGTGCGACATCGTGACCGAGCTGTCCGAGAAGGGCGAGCTGCAGCCGCTCTTGGCAGGCGCGCCGGCACGGTGACTCCGCCCCGGCCGCTTGTACTGCTCAGCAATGACGACGGCTATCGGGCCCGCGGCATTCAGCTGCTGAAGCAGGCGATCTCCGTCTGGGCGGATGTGGTCGTATGTGCGCCGGAGAGCGAACAGAGCACCACCAGCCATTCGCTGAGCCTGTATCGTCCGCTGCGGCTGCTGCAGGTGAGTGACACAGAGTTTTCGGTGGATGGTACACCTGCGGATTGCGTCTACGTGGCGCTGCACGGAGCGCGAGTGCTGCCGCGGCCGCCAGATCTCGTCGTTTCTGGGCTCAACCACGGGTTGAACCTGGGCAACGACGTCTTCTACAGTGGAACCGTCGCGGCGGCGCGTGAGGCAGCGCTGAAAGGGTTCGCGGCGATTGCGGTCTCTGCCGACACGCAAGCGGACTTCGAGAAGGCC
>Ga0315910_10003979_pt1 | contig 12427 bp, 12 predicted proteins | sample EdamamesoilMG_FD_204470 | JGI IMG/M metagenome (GOLD analysis project Ga0315910, IMG submission 204470) | Garden soil microbial communities collected in Santa Monica, California, United States - Edamame soil | ecosystem: Environmental > Terrestrial > Soil > Garden | place: USA: California... | reverse complement strand
TCGGCGAGTATCCAGTCCGCCAGATCGCGAGCCGGCAGTTGATCGGCGCTGGGCGAGAACAGGACCTGGCAACGCTCCGCGAGTTTGAGGCTCGCGACCTTTTCGCGGCTCCACTCATAGTCGGCTCGGTCGCAGACCACGAATTTGATCTGCTCCTCGGGACGAAGAAGCGCGAGATCCTCGTAACGATTGCGCTTCTCTTCGCCGGAGCCGGGCGTCTTCACATCCACGACACGGTTCACACGCACATCCACGCCGGCGAGGGACATCGCACCGCTGGTCTCGATCGAAACGCGATAACCCGCGTCACACAGGCGCGTCAGCAGCGGCAGGCAATTCTTCTGCGCCAGCGGCTCGCCGCCGGTGACGCAGACGTATCGCGGAGCAAACTCCGCAACCTTCGCGAGCACTTCGTCGAGCGTGCGCCACTCACCGCCGTGAAACGCGTACGCGGTGTCACAGAAACGGCAGCGCAACGGACAACCCGTGAGGCGGACGAACACCGTGGGATATCCCACGGTGTCTGCCTCACCCTGCAGGGAGTAGAAGATCTCGGTGATTTTCAGGCGGAGTTCGCCACCGGGCTCGCTGTCGCTTGCTGCGGCGTTCATCGAGTCTTTTTTATCGGATCGGCCTCATCGGCCGAGGCGTTTAAGCCGGTCCGCGGCCAGCGCGGCGGATGGTGTGCCTGGAAACTTGCGCACCACTTCCTCGAGCGTGCTGCGCGCCTCTCCGGTGCGCTTGAGGTCCGACAGCGAGAAGCCGAGTTTGACCATGGCATCCGGCGCCTTGCGCGCCGCCGGCCAGTCAGCCAGCACCTTGCGATAGGCGATGACGGCGCTCTCGAGGTCGCCCTTGGTGTAATAACTCTCGCCCATCCAGAACTGCGCGTTGGATGCGAGCTCACCCGTGGGGTAGTTAGTGACCACCTCGCGGAACGTGGAGATCGCCTTGTCGTAACTGCCGGCGCGCAGCGCTGCCATGCCGGCATCGTACGTCGCCTGCTCGGAAACGCCGGACACCGGAGCCGGACCCGGGGCCGAGCCCGGCACCGGCGTGGCGCCCACGCCGCCCAGGGTCTCCAGCGCCGCGAGACGCTTCTCCAGGTCCCCGTACAGATTACGGGTCTGGGTCTTGCCGCCTTCCGTCTGGTTCTGAAGCATCTCGACTTCGCCGCGGATGGTGCGCACGTCGTTCTGCAACGCGTCGATGCGTTGCGCCAGTTCCAGCAGGCTCTGGTTCGTCAGCACGCGCTCGATGCGCTGCAGGCGCGAATCGATGTCGTTCATGCGGATCTGGACCGGATCTTCCTCGGGCGAGACCGCGCAACCGCCGATCGCGAGTGCGCCCAAGGCGACGACCATCGCCACGACCAGACTGCGTGATGTGTTCACGAGGACCTCTGCTTCACTTCAGGTAGACGATCTCGACGCGGCGATTGAGGCCATAAGCCTGCTCGTCGCTGCCGGCGGCGGCCGGACGTTCTTCACCGTAGCTGACCGTGGACAACTGCGCTTCGGCAACACCTTGCAGCGCCAGCGCGCGACGCACGGTCTGCCCGCGCCGTTCGCCGAGACCGATGTTGTACTCACGTGAGCCGCGTTCGTCGGCGTGTCCTTCGAGGCGAACCTTCTGGTTCGGGTTCTTCGAAAGATAGGCCGCGTGCGCGGCGACGACGCCCTGCGAGTCTGCACGGATTTCGGCGCGGTCGAAGTCGAAGTACACGATGCGCTTCGACAGCAGGTCACCCGTCGGGCCCATGCTCGCCGTGGTGTCACCCGCGAGGGCATCGGCATTTTCCACGCCGGCGGTGTTGTCGACGGTCGGCTGGGGCGGCGTGTCGGGCACGACCGGTTTGGTTGGACAACCGGAAAGCAACGCGACCGTCGCAACGAGCACTGAGAGCGATACGAAATTCTTCATTTGCACACCTGTCCTGGTATCAAAAATGGTCATGGCCCTCTCCTTCAAGGAAGGAACGGACCCCAAATCGGTTCACGAACTTCGCCGGCGTCGGCGTCGAGCCGCGCCGAAGTCAGCCCGTCGATGGAAACCGTCTGCAGCACACCGTGGCCACGATCACGGCCGGCGAAAATCAGCATGGCGCCGTTGGGCGCAAAGCTCGGCGATTCTTCCTGGACACCCTTCGACAGAATCTGCACCGTGCCGTTGGCAAGGTCCTGTACGCCGATGCGGAAAGAACCCCCGTCTTGCGTCAGGACGGCCAGTTGTTTGCCATCGGGTGAAACGCGGGGCCGCGCATTGTAGCCGCCCTGGAACGTGACGCGCTTGGGACGTTCGCTGCTGCCGACGGTCAGGCGATAAACCTGCGGGCTGCCGGAGCGATCCGACGTGAAGTAGATGGTGTTGCCGTCGCCGGGCGCGAAGGACGCCTCGGTGTCGATGCCAGGGTCTTCGGTGAGACGCTTCAGTTCGTTCGTGGCGAGCGTCAGTAGATAGATGTCGAGATTGCCGCTGCTGCCCGAAAGTGTGAGCGCCAGCTTCTTGCCATCCGGCGAGAAGGCCGGGGCGCCGTTGATGCCGGCGCGCGCGGACACCATGGTCTGTTTGCCCGTGCGCCGGTGCTGCACGTAGACCGCCGAGGTGCGACGTTCGAACGAGACGTAGGCCAGCCACTCGCCGTCCGGTGACCAGGCCGGCGACATGATGGGCATGGGCGAAGCGAAGATGCGCGTGCGGTTGAACCCATCGGAATCGGCGACGAACAACTCGTAGGTCTGCTTCGGGGGCTTGCCATCGACGGACACATAAGCAATACGCGTGGCGAACGCGCCTTTCACGCCGATGATCTTCTCGAAGAGCGCGTCGGCAATGCGATGAGCGGAATTGCGCAGGTTGGTCGAGGTGCCGACGAAATACGGACCGGCCACACGCTGACCGGTGAGCACGTTGACCAGCTCTGCGTCGATGCGCACCTGGCCGTCGGGTTGCGCAGTGACGCGTCCCACGACGACATAGTCCACTCGCTGCTGTTTCCAGCCGGCGGCATCGACTTCGACCGAGGTGGTGGGGGTGAACACCATGTCCTTGCGGTCCATGGCCTTGAAGCGCCCGGTGCTTTCGAGGTCGCGCTGGATGACCTGCGCCACGTCGAGTCCGCCGTCCGCCGGCACCGCACGCGAGAACGGCACGATGGCGATGGGAATGGGGTCGGTGACGCCCGAGGTGATGGTGAGCTTGAGCTGGGCGAATGCGGGTGAAGCCGCGCCCAATGCCGCAAGCAGGCAGGCGGCCAGGAAACGGATAGCAGTTTGTTTCATGCGCTCTTTCATTTCGGTGCGAATGTTAGCTCCAAATTGCGCTCGAACATCGCCGGATCCGGTGGCGCTGGCAATGGCGATGCGCGATACACGGCGTCCCTGACCGACTCACTCAAGGCAGCGTCGTTGATGGTGCAACTGATCACTCGAACGGCATTGACATCACCGCCCGGAACTTGACTGACCGACACAATACAAGAGACGCCGGGCTGTGCCGAGGGCGGCCTGATCCAGGCGCGCTCGATCTTGGCGACGATCGACGCGTGCCAGCGTGCTGCTGCATCACTGTTGCGCACCGCATTACCCCGTTCTTCGGCTTCGAGGCTTCGCAGAAGTTCCGCCTGCCGCGCCTTCTGTGCCTTCTCCTCCGCCGCCTTCTTCGCCGCAGCGGCATCGTCAGCGCGTTTCTTCTCGGCGGCCTTCTTCTCCGCCGCCGCTTTCTCGGCCGCAGCCTTGTCAGCCGCTGCCTTCGCGGCTGCTTTCTTCTCAGCCTCGAGTTTCTCGGCTTCTTCGCGCTCCTTGAGTTCCACCGCGGCCTTCGCTTCCTGCGCGAGCCGTTCCTCTTCCTTGCGCTGGATTTCGGCCGGATCGGGCTTCGGCGGCCCCTGCTCTTCAACGGGTTCCGGTTCCGGCACGGGCTCGGGCGTGGGCTCCGGCTCGGGCGGCGGCGCGGGCACGGGATCCGGCTTCCTGTCAGCGCCTTTCAGGGCACGCTCGTCGACGACAGTTGCCTCGATGGCCAGCGTCGTCGGCGGTGGCGGACGATGTTTCCACGTGAACCAGCCATAGACGGCGGCTCCAACGATGGCGGAATGCAGCAGGACGGAAAGCGCGACCGCGCGCCATCCGCCTTTCGACAATTTCTTACCGTCGCGCGGCGGCATCGTGGGTCAGCGGACTCGCTTCTGGTCCGGCGGCTGCGTGATGAAACCGACCTTGCTGGCGCCGGCACGCTGCAGGATGGTCATGGCTTCGACGACTTCTCCATAGGCCACGCGGTAATCACCGCGCACGAGCACGGCGGTTTCAGGCGCACGACGCAGGACCGCGGCCGCTGCTGCTTCGACCGCCGCTGCATCCATGGGTTCATCCTGCTTCGCGCCGTAGTTGAGGAACAGCCTGCCCTCCGCGTCCACGGTGAGCACGATGGGTTTCGAATCCTTGAGCATCTCCGGCGGAATCGGCCGCGCCCCGGCCTTGGGCAACTCGACCTTCACGCCCTCGGCCAGCAGCGGCGCCGTGATCATGAAGATGATGAGCAACACCAGCATCACGTCGATGTAGGGAACGACGTTGATTTCGCCCATGAGCCGGCGTTTCCTGCGCGATTGTGGAGCAGCACCCATGGTGGATCTCCTTGTCAGGCCGTCGCGCCGCGGCCGGCGTAGCGCTGCAGGATGGTCGAGAACTCTTCCATGAACGCGTCATAACGCAGTTCGAGACGGCTCACCTGGTCGGCATATCGGTTGTAGGCGATCACCGCGGGGATGGCGGCAAACAATCCGATGGCGGTGGCGATCAACGCCTCGGCGATGCCGGGCGCGACCATCTGCAGCGTGGCCTGCTGCACGCCGCCCAGCGCGACGAACGAGTTGAGGATGCCCCACACCGTGCCGAAGAGGCCCACGTACGGGCTGGTCGAACCGATGGTGGCCAGGCTCGCAAGACTTTCTTCGAGGCGCTCGAGTTCCTTGAGCTGGCCGACACGCATGGCGCGCCGCGCACCTTCCAACAACTGATCCGGTGGGAGCCCGCCCTGCTTGAGGCGCGCGAACTCGCGGAAGCCGAACTCGAAGATGCTCGACATGCCCGTGGCGCCGCCGCGGCTTTCGATCTGGCGGTACAGCGCCGTGAGATCGCCGCCTTTCCAGAAACTGTCTTCGAAGTTTTCGGCTTCATCGTGTGCGCGCGACAGCAGCGCGCGTTTCTTGAAGATGATGGTCCAGGAGAACAGCGAGGCCAGCAGCAGCAGGCCCATGACGCCCTGCACGATCGGGCTTGCCTGCAATACCAGCCTGACTATCGAGAGTTCGTTTTCCATCGGTTTCCTATCGTTTGTCCGCCAGACTTGGCTTCACGTTGATGAACTCCGGCAGCGGCCGGGGACGGAAAGACTTCGCGTCGACGCAGGCGACGCGGATGTCACCTTCGGTGAGCAACACATCGCCACGCCAAATCTGCTGCCTGAAGCGGATCGAGGCCCGCCCTTCGGGCACGGGCACGCAGGTGATGCGCAATTCATCATCGAGGCGCGCGGGCTTGCGGTAGTTCACCTTCACCTCGGCCACTGCGAACACGTAACCGTACTGGGCCGCGAGCTCACTCTGCGAATGCCCCATGGAACGCAGCCACTCCGTGCGGGCGCGCTCCATGAACTTGAGGTAGTTGGCGTAATAAACCACTCCGCCGCCGTCGGTGTCTTCCCAGTAGACGCGAGCGCGCCAGGAAAATTCTTGCATCGGAGCCGTCATCTCTCTGCGTCGAACAAAGGCATGGACGTCTGGACTCGCTCCGGCACCCGCAGCCCGAAGTGCAGATACGCATTGCGTGTCGCCATGCGGCCGCGCGCCGTGCGCATCAGGAAGCCCTGCTGGATGAGGAAGGGCTCGATGACGTCTTCGAGCGTGCCGCGCTCTTCGCCCACCGCGGCGGACAGGCTTTCGATGCCGACGGGACCGCCATCGAACTTCTCGATGATCGTGGAGAGCAGCTTGCGGTCGAGCGCGTCGAAGCCCTGTGGATCGACCTCGAGCAGGTCGAGCGCGGCGCGCGCCACGGCCTCGTCGATGCGGCCGTTGGCCTTCACCTCGGCGTAGTCGCGAACGCGGCGAAGCAGTCGGTTCGTGATGCGCGGTGTGCCGCGAGAGCGTTGCGCGATGCGCGTGGCGCCTTCCGCGTCGATGGGTACGCCGAGAATGCCTGCCGAGCGCGTGACGATTTTCTCGAGCTCACCCACGGTGTAGAACTCCAGGCGCTGCACGATGCCGAAGCGATCGCGCAACGGCGATGTGAGCAAGCCTGCGCGGGTCGTGGCGCCAATCAGTGTGAACGGCTGCAGCGCGAGCTTGATGGACCGCGCAGCCGGCCCTTCGCCGATCATGATGTCGAGCTGGTAGTCCTCCATCGCGGGATAGAGCACTTCCTCGACCACGGGCGAGAGCCGGTGGATCTCGTCGATGAACAACACGTCGCGCGGCTGCAGGTTGGTCAGCAACGCCGCGAGATCGCCGGGCCGCTCGAGTACCGGACCCGAGGTCTGGCGCAGATTCACACCGAGCTCGCTCGCGAGGATGTTGGCCAGCGTGGTCTTGCCGAGTCCGGGTGGCCCGAAGATCAGCGCGTGATCGAGCGCTTCGCCGCGCTTCACGGCCGCCTTCACGAAGATATCCAGCTGCGCCTTGACCTGCTCCTGGCCCACGTAGTCCGCGAGCTTCTTCGGGCGGATGGCGCGATCGACGGCCTCCTCCTCGCTGCTCCCGGCTGCTGTCACGATGCGGTCACTCATCACTGCGCACGCACCGTGCCCTGGAGCGCACGCCGAATGAGATCTTCCGTGGTGCCGCCCTGTCCCGCGAGCGGCTTGAGCATGGCAGTGACTTCGGCCGGCTTGTAGCCGAGCGCCACGAGCGCGGTCCACGCTTCGCCTTCGGTACTCGAGTGCGTCATCGGCATCGCGCCGGAGACGGAAGCCTGCTCGAGCTTGTCGAGCCGGTCCTTCATTTCCATGAGCACGCGCTCGGCGGTCTTGCGACCGACGCCGGGAATCTTCGTGAGCGCCGCCGGATCCTGGAGCTTCACGAGATTCGCAAACCCTTCGACGCTCACACCCGAGAGAATCGCCAATGCGATCCTGGGCCCGATCTGCGAGACCTTGAGCAGGTTTCGAAACAGCGCGCGCTCTTCCTGCGTGCCGAAGCCGTAGAGGATGTGCGCGTCTTCGCGCACCACGAGATGCGTGAGCAGGCGGATTTCACTGCCGACGGCGGGCAGCGTGTAGAACGTCGACATCGGCGCCTCGATGTCATAGCCGACACCGCCCACGTCCACCGTGAGATGCGGCGGCGACTTGAACACGAGCTTGCCGCGAACGAAGCCGATCATGCGTTGACGAGCCGCCGCTTCATGAGTTGACGAGCCTCCGCTCGATGCGGCTGCGGGAGTTGGCGTGGCAGATGGCGATGGCCAGCGCATCGGCGGCGTCCGCACCCAGTTTCATCTCGAGGGCCAGAAGTTGTTTGACCATGTGGGCCACCTGGGCCTTCTCGGCGCCGCCCACACCTACCACCGCCAGCTTGATCGCGCGCGGCGCATATTCATGGACGCCGAGCGTCGCAGGCACGGCCGCGAGCGCCGCGCCGCGCGCCTGGCCCAGCTTGAGCGCGCTGTCGGCGTTCTTGGAAAGGAACACGCGTTCAACCGCCACTTCCTGCGGCCGGTGCAGGCCGATGAGTTCGGCAACCTTCGCGTGAATGACGCGCAGCCGGTCCGCGAGCGGACCACCCGACGTGGCGATGCAGCCCTGCGCGACGATGGTGAGCGCGCCGGCCGAACAGTCGATGACGCCGTAGCCGGTGCGAAGCGAGCCGGGATCGAGACCGAGGATGCGCGCCGACGTCGCCGGTAACATCCGCGCGACCGCCGCTGGCGCCGACCGTTGTTCGCCGGGCTGGAATGCGCGCCAGGATGATCGCATCGGGTATCGCGCCATCAGTGGTTTAAAGCCCTGTGCTGCTTGGGAAAAACTGCGCGTATCATAGCCGCAAATCCGTCGCGCCTCACGCGCCGGTTACCTTCCAATCCCGTGCACAACCTTCACACCTGCTCCGCGGAATTGCGGAACTCGATCGACACGCATGCCACCCGGCTCGAAAGCTGGGGCGTGGCGCGCATGCCGATCGAACTGGCGCGGGAAGCGGCGATCATCGTCGCCTCGTTGACCGAGGATGTCGTCCTCGCCGCCGCGCTCATGGCGCAGACGGGATTTGCATCGGCGCCCTCCGAGGCACGCGAGATCGAGCAGCACTTTGGCCCCGCCGTCACCAGGCTGGCGCACGAACTCGCGCACTTCGGCGACATTCGCCTGACACCCGCGGCAGCGGCCGCGCACCACCTCGAGCCGGCGCAGGCCGAGGCGCTTCGCAAGATGCTGCTGTCGGTCGTCAGCGATCCGCGCCTGGTGATTGCGCGGCTCGCGCGACAGCTCGTCGACCTCCTGGCGTCCAAGGATGGCCACGCCGCCACGCGTGAACGACTGGCGCTCGAAACGCGGGAGGTCTTCGCGCCGCTCGCGAACCGCCTGGGCCTCTGGCAACTCAAGTGGGAACTCGAGGATCTCGCCTTCCGATTCCTGCAGCCTGACGACTACCGCCGGCTTGCGAGTGCGCTCGCAGAGAAGCGCGCCGACCGCGAGCGTTACATCACCGAGTTGTGCCGGCTGCTCGAATCGATCATGCACGCCGCCGGCATCGACGGAGAGGTCTACGGACGACCGAAACACATCTACAGCATCCATCGGAAGATGGAACGCAAGCACCTGTCGTTCGAGCAGGTGTTCGATCTGCGCGCGGTGCGCATCGTCACGGCGCGCATCGAGGACTGTTATGCCGTGCTCGGCCTGGTCCACGGCCGGTTCCCGTACATCCCGGGCGAGTTCGACGACTACATCGCCACGCCGAAGGACAACTTCTACCGCTCCATCCACACCGCGGTGTTCGGACCCGAAGGCAAGCCCGTCGAGGTGCAGATCCGCACTCGCGAGATGCATGACCAGGCGGAACTCGGGCTCGCTGCCCACTGGCGATACAAGGAAAGCCGCGCGCAGGACGTCTCGTACGACCGCAAGATCGAGTGGGTCCGCAAACTGCTCGACTCGTCGGAGCGCGCGACCGCGGGTGGCGATCGCGATTTCCTCGACGAAGTGCGTGCCGAGCTGTTCGAGGATCGCGTCTACGCGCTCACGCCCAAAGGCGAAGTCGTGGATCTTCCGCCAGGCGCGACGCCGCTCGACTTCGCGTACCACGTGCACACGGACCTGGGTCATCGCTGCCGCGGCGCCCGGGTGAATGGACGCATCGTGCCGCTGACGCGTGCGCTCGCCAATGGCGAGGTCGTCGAGATCATCACGCACAAACATCCGCAGCCGAGCCGCGACTGGCTCACGGAGACGTCGGGCTTCCTCGTGTCGCCCCGGAGCCGATCCAAGGTGCGCGCCTGGTTCCGGAAGTTAGACGAGGAAGCGGGCACGCAGCCCGTGGCGGCGGCCGCAGCCGCACCGGCGCCCTCCCCGGGCGCCCCGCGAAAGCTACGTACATCACGCAAACCGTCCCGGTCGCCCGTGGTCCTCGGCGGCGTGGAGGACCTGCCGATCAGTTTTGCCCGGTGTTGCGCGCCGGTGAAGCCGGAGCCTATCGCCGGTTACGCCACTCTGTCCCGCGGTGTCACGATCCACCGTGCGGAATGCCCGGGTTTGACGCGGATGAGCGCCTCCCATCCTGACCGGTTGATAGCCGCCGGATGGGTAGACGCGGCTTCGAGCCAGCCCGTGAGCCTCACGATTGTCGCGATAGACCGACAAGGACTGGTCCGGGACATCGGTGACCTGCTGGCGAGTGAAAAAATCAGCATCGAGATGATGCACACCACTACCGACAGGACGCAGTCCACGGCTACCATCGACGTGCGTGTGGCGATTGCTGACACGCAGCATCTGACACGGCTGTTGCAACGTATCAGGAAGGTCTCGAGCGTACTTTCGGTCCGCAGGTCGGGTTAACTTAACCCGGGGGAAGCGGCGGCCAGGGTGCCCTCGAAACGTGACGTGCTGCGGCGCTAGATATCGTCGAATCGCGTTTACTCATAACGAATTTTTGGGCTAATCCGGGGTTTCAGAACGCTCATGCGCGTCCTGCTGGTCGATCATGACTCAGAGGGTCTCGACACCATTGCGCGTGCCATTCGCGGGGTGCTCGAGCTCGACTGCGTCACCAGCAAAGGTGACGCACTCCTGCTGCTGCGCCAGAACCAGTACGACGTCCTGATCGCCTGCGAGCGCGCAGTCGACGGCTCCGGCCTCGACCTGCTCGGCCGAACTACCCGCACGGCGGTTCCGCTCAAGCGCATCTTCGCCGCCGCCCCCGAACGCCTGCAGTTGTTAGGCCCGCGCCTCGCGCCGTTCAAGGTGCAGCGGACCATCAACTACCCCATCGATCTCGAAGAGCTGTGGCTCGCCATCGCGCAGGTCACGGGCACCAACGACGAAACCGATGGCACCATCGAACGCGTGGTGCTCGACGAGCGGGGCATTCCCGCGAGCGGCACTACGCCGCGTGCACCGATTCCGCCACGTCCGCCTGCACCGCTCGGTGGGCTGCGTGCTACGCCGCCTCCGCCGCCAGCCCCTGCACCGCCGGCCGTCGCCGCATCGTCAGCTGCCGGTGTACGAGCCGCTGCCGCACGAGTTGCCCAGCCAGTCCCCGAGCCGCCGCTGCGTGCGCCGCCTCCGCCGCGTCAGCCGCCGCCGGCCATGCGCCAGGCCGCAGCCGCCTCGCAGATGCGCGCCCAGGCTCCGGCCATGCAGCCCATTCCGCCGATGCCGATGCCGGCCGCCGCGCCTGCACCTCGCGCGCCGCTCAATGACTGGACTCCAGAACCGGTCGAAGATGATTTCGCACAAGTGGCCGCGCAGGCGCGCCTCGGCGTACAACGCAAAGTCGTCGACGAAGTCGCGCGTCGAAAGAGGCAGCGCCTGCTCACGGCCTGCGGCGTCGCCGTGGCCGTCGCCGGCGTCATCGTGCTCCTCATCGAGAAGTTCTACGATCCCGAAGCGCGCGCCCGCGAACGAGCCATCGCCGCGGAAGTCACGCGCATGGCCGAGCAGCAGAAGGTCACCGACAACCTCACGCTGATCGAAGTCGACATCGAGAACGCGATCATGAACAACGACCTCGACGCGGCTCGCGCCGAGCTCGCCACGCTGGTCGCCAAATCGCCTGAGCATCCACGACGCGAATTCCTGCAGAAGTCCATCGATCGCGCCGCAGAGTTGCAGAAGCTCGCAGGCCAGGCGCCGGCGCCGGCCCAGGTGATCAGCCCACCGGCTGTCGCGGATCGCAAGACTCCTCCCCGCTCGAGGCCCGCGGAACGCAGCGCCGATCGTGAAGATACCCGCGCACCCGCACGGTCTTCGGAGCGCAGCGTCGCCGGAGGAGCAGATCGATCGGGCGCGTCGCGAACTTCGAGGGAAGTCACCCCGCCGCCCGTGAACACCCTTGGCGCGTCCCCGCCTGCGTCGCGCACGTACGGCGCGCCGATCAGCGAACCGCCGCGCCAGGCAACGATTCGCCTCGACGCGCCGATCAACTCGCCGCCTACCGCGTCGCCGACCCAGCGCTCCGAAAATTTCCCCGGCCGCACCATCGAAGCCAGCGACTCGGCCGGCGGCCGCACCACATCTTTCCCGTCGCCAGCTGGTTCGAACCCATCGGGCTCCGCCGCTGTCGCCATTCCGCCGCCCGCGGCGCCCGCGCAGACTCCGCCGCCAGCCGTCGACGTCGTTCCCGCGAAAATCGTGAAGCGCGTGACACCCGTGGTGGGCCAGGAAGTGTCGAGCAAGACTGCGGGGTTCGTCATCGTGAAGTTCGAGATCGGCACGAACGGCAGGGTCAGCAATATTGCCGTCGTCGAGTCGACGCCAGCAGGTGTGTTCGACGAGGCCGCCACCACGGCGGTGCGCAAGTGGATCTATGAACCGCGCAAGGAAAACGGCGTAGCCGTGGCGTCGCAATCGAAGGCCAAGCTGGTTTTCGACGCAGCCAACTGACAGCCCGCGCGGGCTGTCCTTCTCAATCGGCCATCCTGAATGCCACCCTGAACCGGGTGCGCTTGCCCGTGCAGGTCGCGCTCTTCGACTTCAGATACTTCGAATATTTCAATGCCGCGGAGTCGAGCTCCGCGAATCCACTGTTGGCCACCACGCGCACATCCGCGGGAATGCCGTTCGCGGTCAGCTGGTACTCCAGCAACACGATGCCTTCTTGCTGCCGGCGCTTCGGGCCGGGTGGATAGAACGCATCCGTCGAAGGGCCCTCCAGCGAGGGCTTGCATTCGGGGTGATGCACGTAGGGTGGCGGCGGCACGGCGATCGCGAA
>Ga0315910_10003978_pt1 | contig 12428 bp, 8 predicted proteins | sample EdamamesoilMG_FD_204470 | JGI IMG/M metagenome (GOLD analysis project Ga0315910, IMG submission 204470) | Garden soil microbial communities collected in Santa Monica, California, United States - Edamame soil | ecosystem: Environmental > Terrestrial > Soil > Garden | place: USA: California... | reverse complement strand
GAGCAGGGCAAATTTCAGTTTCCTGGCCGACTCAAGGCGGCCAACGGTGGTGGCGGTCGCGGACAGGTGGTGATCCCGTCCCTCGATCAGGTGCCGCAGGCGGTGACCAAGGTACTGGCCGAGATCCGCGCCAACGGCTGGGATCATGGCGTGATGTTTGAGCAGAACATCTTTGAAACCACCCACTTGGAAGTGCAAGTGTTGCGCGACCGTTTTGGTCGCACGCTGCATTTTGGCATGCGCGACTGTACCGAACAGCGCGCGTCACAAAAGATTCAAGAAGAAGCTCCACCAGCGCTCCTGCAATCCCAGCCCGAGCTCGAGGCGCAGATGTGTGCGATCGCGGTGCAAATTGCCAACTCAGTCGACTATGTGGGCGCGTGCACCGTCGAGCTGATGTACAAAGATGGCCACTTCTATCTTTTGGAAATGAACACGCGCATTCAGGTCGAGCACCCCGTGACGGAGGAGGCTCATCGGATCCGGCGTGGCGACCAGCTCATCCCCTTGAACTTGGTGCAACTCCAGCTGCGCATCGCTGCGGGTCTACCACTTGATTTCGAGCAAGCAGACATCGTACCCACCCACGTCGCGCGCGAATTTCGCATCAATGCCGAGTCATTCAAGGCCGATGTCAAAGACCCGCGTGACGGAAAGCTAGGGCTATTTTTGCCCAATGCCGGCATCTTCGACGAGATTTTTGTGCCGGACACCCACGCTGTGCGCGCCCAATTGGAGAAGCAAGGCGTGCGCGGGATTGCCGAGCTGAACGTGCGTTTTGATTGTGGCTTTGAAGCGGGCGACGTGCTGCTCAACAAGGACCCCACGTTCGGCAAGCTGATCGTGGCGGTTCGGGTGACCGAGGGTCACCGGGCCGAAGCGTTTGAACTGTTGCGCCAAGCGTCCATCTGTGTGCTGTCGGCCATGCGCATCGCGGGACGCCAGGTGTTGCCCAACGGCAAGATCTTGGCGGACCGGCCATTTGAAACCAACTTGGCCGACCACGTGGATGTGCTTGGGACAAAAATGCTCAAGGAGCATTGCCGTGGTGGAGCGCGAGAGCGTCACGTCAATTGGCTGATTGAGGAGCTGCGTGGTCGCACGCCATGAATGAGGTCGCTCGCGCGGTCGAGCTACTCCTCGCCGGAGACGTGATCGGTCTTCCCACCGAGACCGTATACGGCCTCGCCGCTGATGCGACGCAACCCCACGCTGTACGGCGTGTGTTTGCGATCAAGGGCAGACCGGTCGGGCACCCACTGATTGTGCATTTGGCGGATCAGTCCTGGCTTGACCAGTATTGTGTGGGGGATTTGTCGCGAGCAAAGTGCCTGGCAAATGCCTTTTGGCCAGGTCCGTTGACGCTCATTTTACCCAAGAACCCAGCGCGCGTTCCCGACGAAGTCACGGGTGGACTTGGTACGGTCGCCGTGCGTGTTCCCGCTCACCCACTGGCGCTGGAGGTGATCGGTGAATTGGGTCGACCCGTGGCTGCGCCGTCTGCCAATCGATTTGGGGCGGTGAGCCCCACGACCCGTGACCACGTCGTCCTGGATCTGGGAGATCGCGTCCCTTTGATTCTCGATGGCGGACCGTGTCGGATTGGGATTGAATCCACCATCCTCGATCTCAGCCGCGATCAGGCGTTTCTGTTGCGTCCTGGGGCCATCACTGCCGAACAACTCAGCGTGGTGTTGGGTGAGCCGGTGTTGGAGAACGACGGACAGGGCCCGCAGGCGCCCGGTACATTGGCGTCGCATTACGCCCCCCACGCGCGCGTGGTGTTGGTCGCGCCGCAGGACCTTTGGAACACCGTCCGTGCCCTGATGGACGGTGGGTCGGTGGGGGTGCTTGCGCTGTCCGGCGCTGCCCCACCCGCTGAGTTTGGTATTGTGCCGGGGCGGCTCGACGCGCACGGTCTTGTGCGCGCAAAGGAGCTAGTGGTCTATGGCGTACAAGGCGGAATCGAGGCCGCAGCTCATGACCTGTACGCGGGCTTACGCGCTTTGGATGAGGCTGGGTGCTCGGTGATTGTCTCGCCACTTCCCGAACTGCGCGGCATTGGTGTGGCGGTGTTGGACCGCTTGGAGCGGGCCGCCGCGCCGCGACCCGACCAGGCGTGAGCCAAAAACTACTAGATGCGCGGCGTACGCGCGTTCTTGGCAGGCATCGCCCCGCGCTCGCTGGCCACCCACGCGGCGTAGCGGTTGGCCGAAGACAGCGCGTCTAGGGGATGCTTGCCGCGGCTGAGGAGCACGGCGAACGCGGCCACCAGCGCGTCTCCAGCCCCAACTGGGTCACCGCCGCTGACCACAATGCCAGGCTGATGAGCCCGGAGTGCATGACCATGGAGAGTGGCCCCACCCGCGCCATGGCTGATGATGACCCAGCGCAGCCCGTGGCGGTCAAGGAGGTAGTCTAGCCCATTGCCTTGACCCACATGCTGTTCCAGCCACGACAGTTCTTCGTCATTCAGTTTGGCGACCTCGGCGTAGCGTAGGTTTGCTCGAACTGTACTGATGTCAGCGTGCGGAGGGCGCAAATTCAAGTCCAGCAAGCGTACGGGACGATCCGCGGTGGGCATCTGATCCATGTGCTGCAGTAGTCGGATCAACGTCGTGCGCGTGGTCGCGCAGCGGGCAGCCAAGGTTCCAAAACAGAACACCGCGGGAGTTGGCAAGTGCGGGGGCACGGCGATGGCGTCCCAGGCCGCAGGCGTTTTGATGTGGTAGCTGGGCTCAGATCCGCGAAACTCAACGTCGACGGTTCCCGTGGGCAGCTGCGGATCGTTCTGGATCAGCCGGGTGTCGACGCCGGAGGCGAGCAGGCGCTGGGTTGCGAGTCGACCGCGCACGTCGGCGCCGACGCGGCTGATCAGCGTAGCAGGGGCGCCGAGCAGAGCCACATGGTAGGCGACGTTGGCAGGGGATCCTCCAAGCCTTGCACCGTCGGCGAAGACGTCCCACAGCAGTTCTCCGAACGTGACGATCCGCGCCTTGCCTGGCCAGGTAGGACGGCCTAAGGCTGCGCCAGCCATGGGTATCGACGTGTTCGACATTGTTGCTGTCATTCTGGGCGTCATCTTTACCATTCGAAAACTCGATGCGCAGCGCCGGCAGCCGGAAGAGTTCCCCCACGTGAACCGGGAGGAGTTCTTGGCGTGGCGCAGCCAAGAGACGCGCGTGTATTTCTTGGGGATGATGGCCTGCTTCTCCAAAGTCCTTGCCAAGGTCTTGATAGCTCAGCTCCTGGCCCCCCGGTTGCCGTATCCCACCTTGCGTTGGCTAGGTGCAGGGGTGGATCTCAGCTGGTTGGTCTTGATCGTGATCACCATGGTGGGTGCGTTTCGGATGGGGCGTCGCAAGCTCCAGCTCCGCATCGTCTTGGGGGGCATGGTGGTCAGCGATGGCCTTACCATGGGGGCTGATCTGAAAGAGGCTGTCGCAGAAATGAAGGCTGGCCAGCTGTCGGGCGCACAAGCAAAGCTCCACAAGATCAGCCTGGATGCGGACGAGAATCAGCGGGCCATTGCGCTGTACTACTTAGGAGAGTGTTATGCGCTCCAAGGCAAGTTGGACGAAGCGCGTGACGCTTTTCAGGAGAGCAGCGAGATGGACCCATCGCTGACTCAACCCAAGGACGCTCTCCTCCGCCTGCAGCGGGAGCGGCACCGTGAACCACTCCCTTGAGGCTAGGCTACTTCGACGCCGTCGAGCTCCGGCCTGATGGACTTTACGGCGATGCGATTTTCGCTTTGCAGAGCCCGGGCTTCCTTCTCTTTGGTAGAGCCTTCAAGAAAGGCGTCGCCCAGCTTTTCCTGGATGCGCGCCGCGAGCTCGCTGGCACTGCAGGGGCGGCCCGTAAGATATCCCTGGATCAGCTCCGCGCCTCGACTCGTCACGATGCGCAACTGCTCATGGGTTTCCACACCTTCCGCCACAAGCTGCAATCCCAGCTGTCGACCGATCCCAAAAATAGCCTCAGCCAAGATCTGCGTCCGTGGGCTGTGTTCCATTTTGGTCACAAACGAGCGATCGATCTTGAGCGTGTCGACCAAGAAACGGTCGAGATAGTTCATCGACGAATATCCCGTGCCAAAGTCGTCCAGCGCCAGGCGGACGCCCATCGCGCGCAAGCTCCCGATCATGGCTTCGGTGCGCGCCGGGTCCAAGACCAACGTCGCTTCAGTCAACTCGAGTTCGAGTTCACTCGCATCCATGTGATGGCGTTTGAGCGTCTGCCCGACGTCCTCCACAAACCCAAGTTGTTGGAATTGACGACCACTGACGTTGACGCTGATTCGGGGTAGGGGACAACCTTGTTGTCTCAGCTCGTTGAATTGTCGGCACGCTTCATCCAAAACCCACTGTCCCACCTCCAGAATTTGCCCGGATTCTTCGAGAATCGGGATAAACACGGCGGGTGGGACGGCCGCGGCGTTCGTGGTCCAACGCAGTAGCGCCTCCGCCCCAGCTATGCTCCCGTCTGCTGCGACTTGGGGCTGATAGACCAAGCGAAATTCGTTCCGATCACTGGCCGTCTTGAGGCATTGTTCAAGACGGTAACGCTCGAGAGACTGTTCATGGATGAGCGGACTGAATACGCAGACGCCGTTGCGCCCTTCGCGCTTGGCGCGGTACATGGCGGCGTCAGCGGCGCACAGCATCGCGTCGACAGAATTTCCCGCCTCCGGATAAAATGCCAAACCCAAGCTACCCGAGATGCGCGCCTCTTGCGGGTCGAGGTCAAACGGTTTGGCCAGCTGCTGTCGACAACGCTCAGCGATGCGCAATACGTCGCGCGGTGAAGCCGCGTCGTGGAGCAAGATCGCGAACTCATCACCACCTAGTCGTGCGATGGTGTCTTCTTCGCGCACCGAATGCTGCAAACGCATTGCCGCCTGTTGGATCAACGCGTCTCCGGCGTCGTGACCATGTGAATCGTTGACGCCCTTGAAGCCGTCCAAGTCGACATACATGACGGCAAATGGCTCGCCACTGCGGCGCGCCGCGGCGAGTGCGGACGCGACCCGCTCTCGGAAAAATACGCGATTGACCAAGCCCGTGAGTTGATCCCGCATGGCCAACCGCAACAGACGTTTTTCCGTCTTCTTGCGTTCCACCGAGTGGCGCATGATGCGCCCGAGTGCGGCACGGGCGTATTGTCCTTTTACCAGGTGGTCTTGCGCGCCAGCCTGGATGGCCTGTTCAGCGAGCGTGTCGTCGTCGTTGGCCGACACCACCACCAGCGGAACAGAGGCTGCCACCCACAACAGCTCACGTACGCTGCGGATCCCGTCTGAGTCGGGGAGGCGCAGGTCGGCGAACACGATGTCGAACTCTTCGGTTCTGAGCAGCTGTCGCGCCTCACGGATCGTTGATGCCGTCTTGGTCGAGGCGCAGAAGCCGGTGGACTGGATGGCGAGATCCAGGATCATCGCGTCGGTGGAGCTGTCTTCTACGAGCAATACCCTCACCGCGGCGGGACTTTGGCGCGTCGGCTCGGCGACGCCGAGTGCAGGCGGCTGCGATAGAGCAGGGTCACACAACATCCGATGCAAGACATCAGGTGCAACCGGCTTTTTCAGTCGATGAATGACGTTGGGCAACATGCGTGACTCGTCTCCGCAAGAAGCATCGCCGCTGATGATGATGCACGGTGTTTGCGGGCAACTGTGCAGAAGACGCTCCAGCAGATTTTGTCCCCCGATGCCGGGCATGTTCAGATCGGTGAGGATGTACATGTACTCAGTCGAGTCGGTCAGCGCGAGCGCCTCTTCTGCCGTCGCTGCCACGTCGGGGTCGAACCCCCATGCTCGGCAGCATCGGGACAAGCCAGTGCGCTGCGCCGGTTCGTCGTCCACGATGAGGATCTTTCGCGGCTCGTCTAGTTGCATGTACCCCTCTCCCGTACGGTCAGCATAAAACATTCTACAAGGGATGCTCGGTCCTAGGATATTTTGGCAACCAAACCTCCTACAGGCGCGCGATAGGAGGTCATGAGTCACACCTACGCGCCGCTCGAATATGGCAAGAGTGCGCTATGTGTTGCACTGGCCAGCTGTGACCGCTTCAGTAGGTGCGGTCGCGCTTCAGCTTGGACTCTTCCGAGGTTTGGCGCGTGGGACGTCGTTGCCCTACAAGGAAGGTGAACCGCCACAGCCGCGTACGGAGAGTGAATGACCTCAGTCGAAATCCTGCTCACGTTGTGGACGGCCCGTTTGGAACGGGCGGGCACGTCTCCGCGATCTATCGACTCGAAAGCAGGGACGTCGCTTCCTGGCGCGCGCTGTTTGCTTGCTGTGCCGCCTGAAGTTGCGCTTCCCCGGGCGCCGGGGGCAGGGTGGACATGGGCCGCTTGGCCAGACATGCCCCAATACCTTGCGTGAGCTTTGGATCAGCCTCCTTGGGGAGGCGCGGGTTACCCATGACATTGGTAAAAAGCCGATCCCACGTGACCCCGAGCGCGTCGTTTCCTTCTTCGTTGAAGCTGAGCCACACGAAGAGCGCCCGCCCCTTGACGTTGGCGAACGGTACTCCCGCTCCTCTGCCATTGTTCCAACGACGGGAGTCGCTGGAACTGTTGCGATTGTCACCCAGGACCCAAAACTCACCGTCGCGCACGTGATACGGACCTTCACGGTCATTCTCGTTTTCAGGGCGATAGTGTTCGTACAAAGTTAGGTAAGAGTAATCTCCAAAAAACTCCACAAACAACTCACCACTGGTGGGATAGCCCGTTGACTCATTGAAGCTGTAGTTCCCCACGCGACAACTGGGGATTTCCCAACCATTGATCACCGGGTGTCCTCCCCGAGTCTCCAAGATGTCGCCCGGCAGCGCGATGGCGCGTTTGATGAAATTCTGACGCGGGTTGTTGAGATTTTCGTCGGGGTATTCAAACACCACCACGTCTCCACGGCGTGGAGGGAGATCGCTCATGATGCGTGTCTTGCTGAACGGTAGGTTTGGACCGTAGCTCAACTTGTTGACGAAAATATGGTCGCTGATCTGCAGCGTGGGCAACATCGAACCACTGGGGATCTTGAAGGCTTCCACGACAAATGCACGCAACAATAGCGCCACGCCCACGGCTATGAGAATGGACTCGGTGTACTCTCGCACCTCGCCGCGCTGCCATTGCGCCAAGTGGGTGACAACCATCGTGGAGGCGTGATCGTGGGCTTTGTGAAACTCGTGGCGATCGAACTCCTTGGCGTCCATGGCATGAGCCAGACGCGAAAGAGCGTTGTCGAGGTCATCACGCACGGACTTAGCTAAGGTCGAATCGACCTCTTGCTTGTGGAGCTTGATGAGCCGACCCACTTCATCGAGGAGTTGACTAGCCGCCTCAAATTCGCGGCGGCACTCTTTGGGCAAGCCCGGCCGGCCTGCGACGCCGACTTCCGCGGAAAATGGCAAATTATAACGCAGCCCGTACAGGATGGTCTCGTACAGAACGAAGAAGACGATGAGCGCCGGTACCTTTTGTTCGGTCACGAACCAGCGCACGCCTGAGAGGAGGCTGTCCGACATGTTTGCATACGGATCGCTCAGACTCGAGATCGTCAGCAGGGTAAGCCCAAGCGGCATGAGGACGAACCAAATGAACACAAAGGCAAGGCGGTAGATCTTGTTCTTCACTCTCGTAGATTCCTCTGGCGGCCCGGGTCCACCTTGCGCGTCGTCTAGCATTGACTGTCCTTGATCCAAAACGCTCGTTTAGAGCGCTTCCACGTTTCCCGTCTGAACCAAGTAATCCACGCGTGCTGGCAGCGAGCTTGGGGAGGGCTGTGATGAGCCTACGGCCGCTGAGTGGTCGAGGACCAAATAGTAGTCGCCGCTGGGGACACGTACCGCGGCACGCGTCATGGTCGCGTCTTGGACGACAGACTGGAAGGTAGGGACGATGGACAGCGGTCTCGTGCCGGGACGCGTCAAATAGTCGTCGAGAAATGGTGCGGCGGAGTCCGCCTTGAGTAAGGCAAAATCGATGCGCTCCGTTCCTTCGAGGTGCAAGCTCACCACGATCTCCTGATGATCCTCCACGTGAATTTTCCCTAAAAAGTCCAACTGTCCAGCCGAGAACTCAGTGCGGCCATTGGCGACTGTAAGACGGGGCGAGGAGACCACGTCGAAGTATCGAAAAGGTGTCCTGCCTTGGTCGACAAGTCCGAGCGCAAAATCGGTATTCCCGTCGGCATCATAACGGATGGCGGTAAAACCTCGTCCAAGCTGGGCGCTCACGATGGCCTTGCCCAACTCCTCTGCACTTAGTCCCATGATGGATACCGCGGCCTCAGCCAAAGGGCGCTCCGTCATGAGCAAGCTAAAAGCGCTGGTATCAACCTGCACCGGCCGAAAGTAGACATACATGGCTTGCTTGTAGATGCGAAAGTCTGGTGCAAGTTCGAGCAGACCCTGGGCACGAAATCCCATGCGACCCGTGCCAGTGGTCCACGAGTAACCGCGGCCGCTGAACTGAACGAAGATGGTGCTGTGCTCCAGATTTTCGACGCTATTGGCTTCACACGTCTCGCCAAAGAAACGTCCCATCACGGGTTGACCGTCGGAGAGCCGCAGCGGTGCGCCATTGTGTAGAAGTTCTTCACAAAATTGTCGCAGGCCAAATTTCAACATGTCGAAACGCAGCGACTTATTAGTGGGACTATTGACGACGCCCCGACCAACAATTTCTGCCGCGTGCTTTCCGGTTTTTGCGTTGACCTGGCACGCCGTACACAGGGCAATCAAAAGGAATAATCGCGTCGCATTCACCTTGAAACGCTAAGAGACCTTGCGGCAAGGAACAAGATGAGCGCAAAAATTGCTCCCTTGCCGCCGAGTTCACTCCCACTACGCTCTCGTGCAATGCGAACGGCCGTGCTCGGTGCAGGTGCCTGGGGCACCGCGCTTGCTCAAGTCCTGTCTCTCAATGGTCACTCCACCGTGCTCTGGACGTGGCAGCAAGACCATGCAGCGCGCATGCGGAAAGCGAGTGAAAACGAATTTCTTCCGGGCGTGCTCTTACGAGACGATCTTGAAATCACCGCTGATGTTGCGCAAGCAGCGGCAGCGGAGTTGCTGGTTCTTGCGGTGCCATCGACCGCGTTGCGCTCCACGCTTGCCGCTGCCCTGCCAGGGATGAGTGAGCGTCCCGTCATCGTGTGCGCGAGCAAGGGTATCGAGCAAGGCTCCTTGCAATTGATGACTGAGGTCATCGACGTAGAGGTAGAGGCTTCAGGTCGCGCACCTGCGCGGGTGGCGGTATTGTCAGGTCCAAGCTTTGCACGAGAGGTCGCTCAAGGCTCACCCACCAATTTGGTCGCGGCGTCGAGTGACCACGAACTCGCGCAGATGGTGCAAGGCATTTTTTCGACTTCGTCGATCCGTGTCTACACCAGCCGTGATCCGATTGGCGTTGAAATTGGCGGCGCGCTCAAGAATGTGATCGCGGTTGCGGCCGGCGCGTGCGACGGGTTGGGTCTGGGGGAAAACGCGCGCGCAGCGCTGATCACGCGTGGCATCGCTGAGATGTCGCGCTTGGCGGGAGCCAAGGGTGGAGAGGCCCTGACGTTGGCGGGCCTGTCAGGGCTTGGCGACTTGGTGCTCACCTGCACGGGCAGTTTGTCCCGCAATCGCACGCTTGGTCTGCGGATTGGGCGAGGAATGGGTGTTGCTGAGGCCTTGCAGTCGAGTGATGGTGTGGCAGAAGGATACGTGACGGCGCACAGCGCCCACGCGTTGGCGCAACGCTTGGGCGTAGATTTGCCCATTTGTGAGGCTGTCTACTCCGTTCTCTATGGTGGTCAGAGTGCTGCCGGGGCGTTGGCGGAGCTCCTGGGTCGACCGTTGCGCGCCGAATGGGAGTCCTGAGCCCAACTGTCGGTCCTGCGTCTCCCCTTTCGGAGTGGTTTGGCAAGGGCCCATAAGGTTTGGTAGGGTGCCCCGGCTAGTATGGCGATTCTTCGATACTTTCCGCCGAGCGGCTCCCCCCAAATGTGGACGTTGCATAAACCGATTTCGACCATTGGGCGGGCGCTGGGCAACGACGTGGTGGTGGCGGACGCGAGCCTGCATCATCACCACGCGCAAATCGTATTCAATGGTCGAGATTTTCAGCTCGAAGAGATGGATCGTGATGGCGGTATTGCCATCAACGGTAAGAAGAAGCGTCGGGCACGCCTGATCAACGGAGATCGATTGACGCTGGGCGATGCTCAGTTTTCGTTCAGCATGTTCAGCGAGACCCCACTTGGTGAGCTGAAGATGGATGAAACTGAACACAACGAGATTGCCGGGTTTCGGCGCTTGTATGAATTCAGCGAGCGCCTCATGTCGTCACAGGGCCTTGAACAATTGCTGCAAGTCCTGCTCGATAGCATTTTGGAGCTGACCGGTGCAGCGCGCGGCTTGGTGCTCATGATCGACGGAGCACATGACCAGGGGTTGCAGATTGAGGTGAAGGCTAGTCGCAACGTAAATAGCCAGGAACTCAAGGCGGGCGACGACGGCGGAGTGAGCGACAGTATCGTTCGCCAGGTCCTGGAAACCAAGCGCGCGGTGATTGTCAGTGACGCACTCACCGACACCAACTTCAGTCAATCGGAGAGCGTAATTGCGCTCAAGTTGTCGAGTGTCATGTGTGCGCCTCTCTTGGATCGTGGAGAGGTCATTGGGGCGCTCTATGTCGCCAATGACGAGATCAAGAGCCTGTTCGATCGGCGACAGCTCGACGTCCTTACCGTCTTTGCGGCTCAAGCTTCGCTCTTGCTCACCAACGCCATGCTTGTCAATGCACTGCGCGCAGACAACAGAAAGTTGGAGTCCGAGCTCGTCGATCGTCGATTCGGAGAAATCATCGGTTCTTGCGCGTCCATGCTCGAAGTGTTTCGCAAGCTTCAGAAAGTGGCCACTACCGATATCAGTGTGCTGATTTCTGGTGAGACCGGCACGGGCAAGGAGCTCATCGCTCGGGAAATTCATCGGCGCAGCGAGCGCAAAGACGGCCCCTTCATTACCGTAAACTGCGGCGCTATCCCGGAAAATTTGATGGAAAGCGAGATGTTTGGCCACGTCAAAGGAGCTTTTACTGGGGCTGTGGCCAGTCGCGGCGGCCGATTCCAAGCAGCAGACGGCGGCACCCTGTTCCTCGACGAAGTTGGAGAATTGAATCCTCAGTTGCAGGTGAAGCTGTTGCGAGCACTTCAGGAACGCATGGTGACGCGCGTGGGCGACACCCGTCAAGAAAAGGTGGATATACGCATCGTCGCTGCCACGAATCGGAATTTGGAAGAGATGATAGCAGATGGGACATTCCGCGAGGATCTCTACTATCGCCTCAATGTCGTCAACCTCTGGCTTCCGCCGCTGCGAGAGCGAGGAGATGATGCGTTCATTATCGCGAAGGCGTTGCTCAGCAAGTACGCGGACGAGCTAAACAGTCCGGTGAAGGGGTTTTCACCCTCGGCGTTAGCGGCGGTCAAGAAGTACTCGTGGCCCGGCAATATCCGGCAGCTCGAGAACCGTATCAAAAAAGCATTGGTTCTTTGTGATAAGTCGCTATTGGGTCCAGCAGACATGGACCTTGAGGAAACTTCCTCGGAGCCGGTCTTGCCGCTCGAGCGCGCCAAGGAGGAGTTTCAGCGCAACTATGTGCTGGCCGCGCTCGAACGCAACAATGGCAACCGCACGCAGACAGCCCGCGACCTCGGCGTCGATCCGCGTACCATCTTCCGCTACCTCGAACGCGGCAAAGACTGATTGATTCTTTGCCCCGCCCCAGGTTGATTTACCTCAAGCTCCCGATCTAGCGCCCAAACCTCTCACTTTGCCTGCTGTCTGGGCTCCATATTGCATCGAAATGCAACCCGCTGAAGTTCAGCAGCGGAGCATTTCTCCTCGCGCAGGTACTTTAAGCGTAGCTCCGCCACACCGGACTCGGCTGGCATCGTTGGCCGGAGCACCGATGGTCGTGACCCGTCGCCTGTTTTGTGTGCGAGCACTCCGCTCACCTAGTTGCGGGGCGCACCAGGTGCCGCGCTATCATCGACCCATCACGCATCGGCGCGCTAGGCCGCAAGGTACGGAGTGCCTTCGCACACCACATCCACAAAGCGTTTCAGCCAGTACGTGCCGATAGGAAAGAGCACCGTCTTGATGCCTGCCTGAAACGCTGCGCGCGCGTCGCGGTACGCGCGCTGAAACCGCCGGTTTTGCAGCAACCCCTCCACACGGCGCCACTTGTTCTTCGCCGCAATGCGCGGCTTGAGCCGCCGCCGCGGTTCTGGCTGCTGAGGACGGCTTGACCAGCGTTGGCTCAGTACTAGACGCGCTCCCTGCACCCGCTGCCCGCGCTGGGCTCGATCCCGCGCCAGCGCTCGCTCTTGCGCCGCTACTCGTCCGAGCACCAGCTCCCTCCATGCCTGC
>Ga0315910_10003976_pt1 | contig 12434 bp, 9 predicted proteins | sample EdamamesoilMG_FD_204470 | JGI IMG/M metagenome (GOLD analysis project Ga0315910, IMG submission 204470) | Garden soil microbial communities collected in Santa Monica, California, United States - Edamame soil | ecosystem: Environmental > Terrestrial > Soil > Garden | place: USA: California... | reverse complement strand
ATCATCGGCAACACGGTGCGACTGGAGATCTACAACCGCCGCGCCGAGATCGAGGTCACCAAGCTGGTCGGCGGCAGCAATGCCTTCGTGCGCCGCCCCTTCCTGTACACCGGGCTGCTCTACGGCTTGGCCGGCGCCGTGCTCGCCGTGCTGCTGGTGGCGCTGGGGCTGGCGCTGCTCAATGCGCCCGTCACCCGTCTCGCCGAGAGCTACGGCAGCGACTTCCGACTGCTCACGCCCACGCCCCGCGACGTGGGGCTGCTGCTGGCCGCCGGCAGCCTGCTGGGAATCTTCGGCGCCGGCCTGGCGGCCGCCCGCCACCTGGCCCGGATCGAGCCCCGAGCCTGATTCCAGGTCCTTGATTCTCAAGGACTGAATTCACATTTCCTCCTTCGGAACCCGGGGCCCGTTTAGCACTCTAAGTTCAGGAGTGCTAACATCGCTGCTCGTCCAGGAAAGGAGAACATCCATAGTGACTGCCGCCAACATGCTGGTTGCCCGTCCGGACGCCCTGCTTGCCGGACCACTGGGCAGTTTCGACGCCTACGCCGACCGCGTGAGCCGCATTCCCGTGCTGAGCCGCGAGGAAGAGCATGTGCTCGCCCAGCGGTTCCGCGACGAGAACGACCTCGACGCCGCCCGCCAGCTGGTGGTGTCCCACCTGCGCTTCGTGCTGCACATCGCGCGCGGCTACGCCGGTTACGGCCTGCCGCTGGGCGACCTGGTGCAGGAAGGCAATGTCGGCCTGATGAAGGCCGTGAAGCGCTACGACCCCAACCAGGGCGTGCGCCTGGTGTCCTTCGCCGTGCACTGGATCCGCGCCGAAATCCACGACTACGTGCTGCGCAACTGGCGCCTGGTGAAGGTCGCCACCACCAAGGCGCAGCGCAAGCTGTTCTTCAACCTGCGCCGCATGAAAAAGAACCTCGGCTGGCTCACCCACGAGGAAACCCAGGCCGTGGCCGCGGACCTCGGCGTCTCCACTGCCGAAGTGCAGGAAATGGAAAAGCGCCTGTCGGCCCGCGACATGTCCTTCGACCCCGCGCCCGACGCGGACGACGAGGAGCGCAGCCTCGGACCAGCCCATTACCTGCCGGCGCCCGGCTCCGACCCGGCCATGCAGGCCGAGGACGAGGAATGGGATACGGACCAGCGTGCCCGCCTGGGCGAGGCGCTCACCCGCCTGGATTCGCGCAGCCAGGACATCCTCCAGCGCCGCTGGCTGGCGGACGACAAGGCCACCCTGCACGAGCTGGCCGCCGAGTACGGGGTCTCCGCCGAGCGCATCCGCCAGATCGAAGTGGCGGCGATGAAACGTCTCCGCACCGCCCTGGCAGCCTGAACTGCGCCCGCAAGGGCGCATTGGCCACTTCCCGCGGCACCGCAGCGTCCTGCTGTTGGCCATTAGCTACGATTTGGTGCTGATAGCCAGTCTCGACCGTTTATTTGCAACAAATTTCGCGCTACACTCAAGGCGTCAGTTGGCCGTAGTGCAATTTGCATCGCCCAACTACTTGTAATTGCTAGATTTTCAGTCTGTTGTTGGATTGAAGGTACAAAAGAAGCCCAGGCGATCATGTTGGGCACGGTAGGCAACAGCCCCCTTTGTTGGGCGTGTTGCGGTGCGGTTAGCGGGCGAAACCACGCCCTGGCTGACCGTCGAGCAGCCGGACCCCCAGGGGTCCGCCCGCACCAGCCGAAACGCTTTTGAGGTCCGCATTGAAGATTGATCTTGGGACGATCGCGCAATAAATAGCCCCGCCTCTGGCGGGGTTTTTTTTACCCGCGTGAACGCAGCGCGCCCCGGTTGCGCTCCTCGCTGCGCGCACCCTGCCGCAGCGGGAAGCGGATCTCGAACCGGGCACCGCGGCCGGGCGAGGTATCCACCGTCAGCTGCGCGCCCGCCTCGTGCACGCGGTCGGCAATGCTCCACAGTCCGAAGCCCCCGCTGCGCGAACCGAACATGTCCAGCTGCCATTCGAAGCCGCGGCCGCGGTCCGACACCTCGACATGCAGGTACTGCGCATCGCCGCGCACCATCACCCGCGCCTTGCGCACACCGGAGTGCTTGGAAACATTGCGCAGCAGCTCGCGCACCAGCTTGAACACCAGCACACGCGTCTCCAGCGGCACGGCGTCCTCGCGCAGGTCGGCATCGAGTTCCACCTGCAGCTTGTCGTGCCCGCGCACATAGACGACCAGCCACTGCAGCGCCGCCTCGAGCCCCAGTTCGTACAATCCCGGCGGACTGAGGTCCGAGATCATGTTGCGCGTACGCTCCTGCACTTCGCGCAGGCGCGCATTGACCTCCTCGATCATCAGCCGCACTTCGGGTCCCGAGTGCTGACGCGCCACGTCCAGCGTCATCGCCATGCCCGCCAGCGACTGGCCGATGCCATCGTGCAGGTCCACGGCGGTGGCGCGACGCGCCTTCTCCTCCGCCGACACGATCTGGCGCGCAAAGGATTTCAGCCGCTCGCGCTCGCGCAGCAGGTTGCTGTTCAGTTCGGTCAGCTCGGTGATGTCGCGGGCCACCAGCCACATCCTGTGCAGCATGCCGTCGCGCACCACTCCGTCGATCGAGGCCACGTAGGCATGCGTGCGACCACTTGCCGGGACCTGGAAGCGCAGGCCATCGAGCACGAAGCCCTGCTGGGCGGCGTGCTCGATCTGCTGTTCCAGCGCCGCCGCCCACGGCAGTTCCGGTCGCCAGGAAAGAGGCGGATTGTGCGCGGCGGCTGCCTGCGGATCCAGCGGTTCGTAGGAACGACTGAACTCCGCCACGCACGCGTAGGCGCGCAGCCAGGCAATCTGCTGCGCGGGCGGCAGCCATACCGACATCGGACGTGACAGCTCCACCCGCCACATTGCCTCGGTGCTCAGCTCGAAGAAGCTGCGGTAGCGATCCTCGCTGTCGGCGAGCCTGCGCGCGGTGATGACGCGTTCGGCCATGGTCATCGACAGCGCAAACGAGGACAGGCCCACGGACACGATGAAGACCTGCACGCGACCGATGCCGATGAGGGCCGTGCCCTCGCGAAGCGGACCCAGGTCGTGCGCCGCGAACGAAGCCAGCGTCACGGCCGTCATCGCGAACAGCACCGCCACCCAGCGTGGCGGCAGCCGCATCACCGCCAGGATCATCAGCAGGGCGATGGTGGTGGGCAGCTGCAGCAGCGTCTCGGCGCGGCCCGGCGTCTGCGACACATAAAAGCAGGCACCGAACAGCACCAGCGCCAGCAGCAGCAGCTCCGTGCGCGAACGCAGCCGCAGCTCCGGATGCGACATGCGCAGCGGATTGAGCCAGAAAGCCATCAGCGGCGCGACCGCCATGATGCCGGCCCACTGACCCGCGGCCCACACCTGCCAGATCACCAGCAGCTTCGATCCGGGAATGCCGCCTCCGAGCGCCGCCGCATGAACGGGTGCGGCGATCAGCGCGCTGACCATCGCCGAGATGGCGGTGACCAGCACGAACCAGATGACCTCGCGCGCACGAAGGAAGACGCGGTGCTTGATCTGCCAGCTTGCCAGCAGCGCGCCCACCAGCGGACCGGCCATGTTCGCCACGGTGTACAGCACCACGAGACCGGGACGGAACCTGGTCATCATCAGCGCCGCGATGAGCACCTCCACCACGAACTGCGTGGCGAGGATGGCCGGCCACAGCCAGCGCGGAGTCAGCCACAGCGTGGCCAGCACCAGGCCCGCGGCGGGCCACATCACGGAGGGATCGGCAGGAGAGCCCTTGAGCGCATAGCCCAGCTGGATGAGCAGCGCATGCGCGATGGCAAACAGCAGGATGAGCGCAGGCGCTCCTCCCAGCTTCTGCATCGATGCGAGCAGAAGGTGAGGATCGCTGACGTCGGCTTCCCGACGCTCGTTTACGCCATCCATGGCTCCCCCCGTAGCCTCCATAACGTTCACGATATTACTGCCGCGCAGGTATCACCTGTACTTTATACTGCGTTTACCGAGGGAAGATTGGCAGACACAGGACGGGGGATGTCAGAACACTTCACGGCAAACCGCGCGCCAGGCCGCGCAGCCACTGTTGCCTAGACACCCATGTCCATCACGTTCCGACAGCTGGAGATATTCGTCGCCGCTGCGGGCGACTGCAATTTCCGCCGCACCGCAGAACGACTGGGTGTCAGCCAGCCTTCCATCAGCAACCAGATCCGCGCTCTCGAAGGCCACCTGGGACACAACCTCTTCGAGCGCCGTCGCGGCTCACCGCCCTCGCTCTCCGATGAAGGGCGCGTCTTTCTCGAGAAGGCCAAGGAACTGGTGCTCGGCCGCCAGGAGATGGAGCAACAGACGCGCCAGACGCGCGGCCCGCGGGCCATCCGCCTCGCCGTCACCGCGACGCCACTGCTGCTCGATGCCTACATCCGTCCACGGCTGCCGGCGTTCTGCGAGCACTACCCGAACATCCAGCTCGATTTCATCCCGCTGAATCCCACGCGCGGCGCTGCGCCCATGGTGCTCTCCGGCGAGGTCGATCTCGCCGTTTTCACCGGCGATTTCGTCGTCGACGAACGGCTGCAGTCCGAGGTCATCAACACCGTCGGCGTGTCCATCTACTGCTCGCCGCTGCTGGCCAAGCGCGCCACGCGCCCCGGCGTGCGGCTGGCCGAACTGCCGTGGATCATGCCGCCGGACGAGTTCAAGCCCACGCGCTTCATGTGGCGCATCCTCAAGGAAGTGGGCATCGAGCCGAAGAACATCATCGCGCGCTCGCAGTTCCCCGATGTCATCGCCAACATGTGCCTCGAAGGCCATGGCTTCGCCGTGCTGTTCGACCACTTCGCCGCCAGCGGGCTCTCCGACGGGCGCATCGTGAAGATCGGGCCGCCACTGCCCAGCACCTCGCTGATCCTGCTCGTCGGACCACGCGCGCAGCGCCTCGCGGCACAGCCCGCGGTGGACCTGTTCCGGCAGGCCACGAGGCGCCTGGCGACGCGTTGATCGCGCATCACCAGCCGCGCCATCACACGGAGTCCGCCGGTGCGATGAAGCCATCGCCTCCCGCACTTTCCCTCACGCCCATCGGCTACCTGCGCGCCGCCTGGGCCACACGGGTCGAGGCGCCACGCCAGCCCGCTGCCGCGCCCGATGCACCTGGCATCATCGAGCTCGCGCCCGGCATGAACCTCGAGCACGCCATTGAAGATCTCGCCGCCTGGGAGCGCATCTGGGTGATCTTCTGGTTCGACCGCAACAGCGGCTGGCGGCCCAAGGTACTGCCGCCACGATCCTCCTCCGGTCGCAAGGGCGTGCTGGCCACGCGCTCGCCCCATCGCCCGAATCCGCTGGGGCTCTCGGTGCTGCGTCTTGACCGCATCGAGGGACTGCAATTGTTCGTGCGCGACGTGGACCTGCTCGATGGCACGCCCATCCTCGACATCAAGCCGTACGTCGCCTACAGCGATGCCTTTCCCGAATCCGGCAGTGGCTGGCTGGCGCCGGCGGATCCGGGACGCGCCTGGTCGGTGCACTTCACCGAACGCGCCGAGGCGCAGCTGCATTGGCTCGGCGCGCGCACGCCGCTGCCGCTGCGCGAACGCATCACCAGCACGCTGACGCTGGGACCCCAGCCGCATCCCTACCGGCGCATACGCAACCTGGGCAAGGGCCACATGCAGCTGGCCGTGCAGGACTGGCGCGTGGATTTCATCGTCACCGGCCAGGACATCGAAGTGAACGGGTTGCGCAGCGGCTACCGCGCCTCGCAACTGACCGCCTCGGAACGACAGGCTGAAGATCCCCTGCGGCTGCACCGCGAGTACGTGCAGCAGTTTTCCTGATTCAGCGCCAGCGCCTCGCCAGCGTCCAGCATCCCCACGCCCACAGCGCGCCGATGCACCACCCGGCCAGCACATCGCTGGGGTAGTGCACGCCCAGATAGACACGGCTGATTCCGATCAGCAGGGTGAGCGCTATGGCGATGCCCATGATGACGTGCGAGGTCGCGGGATGCGATGAAGCACGCGACAGCAGCGCGCCCAGGGTGAGATAGATGGTCGCAGAGGACAGCGCGTGCCCGCTGGGAAAGCTGGCGGAAGTGACGGACACCAGGTGCTCCACCACGTCCGGACGCGGACGATCCACCAGTGCCTTGAGCGCTGTTCCCAGCACCGTGGCACCGATGGAGGTGAACAGGACCAGCCAGGAGGCGACCCGTCGCCCCTCCAGCAGCAGAAACACCGCGCACGCCGCCACCAGCAATGTCAGTACTGTCACGCCGCCCAGGGCAGTGAGATCGGTGGCAACGCGCAACAGCCATTCGGGCCCGATGGGATCGGACAGATCCTCACCGCTGCGCATGGCCAGGAGGATGCGGTGGTCCAGTCCTCCCCCGTCTGCAGTGGATGCCTGCATCGCTGGCCTAGCGAACCTCTTCCGGCCAGTACAGGCGCATCGGGTTGTCCACCAGCAGCTTGCGCTGCAGCTCTGGCGTCACCGCGATGTGCGGAATGAAGTCCACCAGCAGGCCGTCATCGGGCATGTGGTCCTTGAGGTTCGGGTGCGGCCAGTCGGTGCCCCACAGCACGCGGTCGGGGAATTCCTCCACCACGCGCCGCGCGAAGGGCACCACGTCGCGGTAGGCATTGCGCTCGCCGTTCAGCGCCGGCGGGCCGCTCTTCGACAGGCGCTCCGGGCAGCTCACCTTGCTCCACACGTTCTGGTGCTCGCGCATGAACTTCAGGAACAGCGAGAACTCCGGGCCGTCGATGGGCTTGTCCACGTTGGGACGTCCCATGTGATCCACCACCACCGTGGTGGGCAGCGCGGTGAAGAAATCCCACAGCTCCGGCAGGTCCACCGCCTCGAAGTAGATCACCACGTGCCAGCCCAGCTTCGAGATGCGCCCGGCGATCTCCATCAGCTCGTCCTTGGGCGTGAAGTCCACCAGGCGCTTCACGAAGTTGAAGCGCACGCCGCGCACGCCCGCGGCATGCAGAGACTGCAGCTCGGCATCGGAGATGGAACGGCGCACCGTGGCCACGCCGCGCGCCTTGCCGTTCGAGGCGATGCAGGCATCGACCATGGCGCGGTTGTCCGCACCGTGGCAGGTGGCCTGCACGACCACGTTGCGCGCGAATCCCAGGTGGTCGCGCAGGGCGAAAAGCTGGGCCTTGGAGGCGTCGCAGGGGGTGTACTTGCGCTCCGGCGCGTAGGGGAATTCCGCCCCCGGCCCGAAGACATGGCAGTGCGCGTCCACCGCGCCGGCCGGCAGCACGAAGCGGGGCTTCGAGGGATTGGCATACCAGTCCAGCCAGCCGGGGGTTTTCGCGAACACTTCACCGTTCATTACATACTCCTTGAATCGGCCGCCGCCAGGCGGAAAAGGACCGCCCGCATTGAATCCGGGAGGCCGTGACAAATCAACCCGGCACCCGCGTGCTAGCATGGCCATGCGTCGCCACAAGGAGAACAAGGATGACACGCGTCGTGCTGCGCATTGCCTCGCTGCTGCTGCTGGCCGCAACGGCCCACGCCCAGACCGCCACCATCGAACTGCTCGACCCCGGCGCGGAGCCGCGGGCGCCGCTGCGCTACAAGTACACCGCCGGCTCGGTGGAGCGCGGCACGATGGAGATGAGCGTCAGCCTGCTGCGCGAGGCAAACGGCCAGTACGTGCCCATGGTGGCCATGCCGCCCACGCGCATGACCATGGAGTTGCGCGTGACCGATGTCGGGCCCGATGGCACCGCAAAGGTGGAAATGGCCACACGAAGCGCAGAAGCCGCCGTGGATCAGGCCACCGGCATCGGTCCGAATGACATGAACAACGCGTTGGCCACGGTCTCGCGCCTCGGGGGCTGGTTCACCATGGACACCCGCGGCCGCACCACTGCGGCGGAGGCCGTGCTGCGCCCCTCGACCGGCGCGCAGGCCACAGCGCCGGGCGCAGACAAGGCCCTCACACAAGCCATCAACAACCAGCTGCCAATGGAAGCATCCATGTTTCCCGAAGAGCCCGTTGGCAAGGGCGCACGCTGGCGCGTGACCACCAGCTCCCCCATTGCGACGCTCGACACCACCACGGCGTCCGAATACACCCTGCTCGCGCGGCAGGGCAACCGCATCGAACTGGACATGAAGATGGGCCTCATTGCCAGCGGCAACAGCCCCGACGGCGGCTTCATCGCCACGGGCGGGGCCGCGACCGGTCACGCCGTCATCGATCTGGACAAGCTCGTGCACACCATGACCATGCAGGCCGACAACGACATGCCCGTCCCCGCTGGTCAGGCAGCCGGCCCTGGCATGCGCATGCAGATGCGCATGTCCCTGTCGCCCGAGACGCACTGATCCCACGCGTCGGCGCCGTGCGGCGAAACACAGGAGATTGAGCAACTGCAACGGGTGCCAGCGCCACATCGAAGCGCTGCCGCAGAACTGTTGTCAGCTGCGTTGATGCCGGCCAGACCCGCTGCCGGCATCTGCAATACTCCCGGAGCAACACCGGGAGCAGCACATGAAGACAGCTGGTGCGTTGGTACTGCTATTCACATGCGTAACCCCGGCGCTGGCGGACGACGCCACCTGGGATTCACTTGCCGGCATAGGACTGAACGACGCCGGCAGCGGCATCCACTGGCGCATGCCCCTGGTGGACGCGGATCGCCTGCTCCCCGCTGAACTGAAGAAGCAGGCAAAGCCGAACGCCGCGATCACGCTCGCAGTGCGCGACGGCGAGTGCACCTTCGATGTCTCGCTCACCAGTCTCGGCGTAACCGCCGCCCGCATGGCAGCCAGTCGGGACAAGCCCATCGACGGAGACCTGGAGTCCATCCGTGCACAAGTGGTCGAAGGCCCCGCCGCCAGATGCCTGGGCGAGGTCAGGACACAGCTGCGCCGACTGTATGGACGGGAGATATTCACTCACCCGAAACCGGACTGGGTATACAGGCAGCGCGATGGCAAGGTCGTGAGAGGAAAGTCCTTCAAGTCCGGCTTCGAATCACACGGCACATGCGCATCCCTCCGCTGGTCGGAGGGGGATGGATTTCCACCCATGCAGCCGCAATTCGAGATCGGGCTGAATCCAGGCCCCTGTGATCGGGGCCAGCAGCCGGAAATGGTCGTGATCTACTTCGAGCCGGAGCCGACCAGCTGACCAGCTACCCGGTGACCGGACCAGACCCTCAGGTCAGGCCCAGGTACCCCAGGATTCCCTTCGCCGCCTCCCGTCCTTCGAACACGGCCGTCACCACCAGGTCCGACCCGCGCACCATGTCCCCGCCCGCGAACACCTTCGGGTTCGTGGTCTGGAACGGCGTCACGCGGTCAGCCGTCACGCGCACGCGCCCATTGCCGTGCACCTTGATCTCATGCGAATCGAACCACTGCGCGGGGCTCGGCTGGAAGCCGAAGGCGATCACCACCGCATCGGCGGGAATCACCTGCTCGCTGCCCGGCACGTTCTCGGGTGAACGGCGGCCGCGCGCGTCGGGCTTGCCCAGCCGCGTCTCCACCACCTTCACGCCCTCGACCTTGCCATTGCCGATGATCTCGATCGGCTGGCGGTTGAACAGGAAGGTCACGCCCTCCTCGACGCTGTTCTTGTAGTCGCGGCGCGAGCCCGGCATGTTCTCCGCGTCACGGCGGTAGGTGCAGGTCACCGAGGCCGCACCCTGGCGCACCGCGGTGCGGTTGCAGTCCATGCCCGTGTCGCCGCCGCCCAGCACCACCACGCGCTTGCCCTTGAGGTCGACGAAGTTCTCGCCGCCCGGCAGCCCCAGCTCGTGCTGGATGTTGGAAACCAGGTAAGGCAGCGCCTCGTACACCCCCGGCAGGTTCTCGCCCGGGAATCCACCCTTGACGTAGGTGTAGGTGCCCATGCCGAGGAACACGGCATCGTATTCGGCCAGCAGCTCTTCGAAGGGCAGGTCCTTGCCCACCTCGACGCCGAGGCGGAACTCCACGCCCATCTCCTCCATCACCTCGCGGCGCTTCTCCACCACTTCCTTCTCGAGCTTGAAGGGGGGAATGCCGAAGGTGAGCAGGCCGCCGATGCGCGGATATTTGTCGAACACCACCGGCGTGACGCCATTGCGCACCAGGATGTCGGCGCAGCCCAGGCCCGCGGGCCCGGCGCCGATCACCGCCACGCGCTTGCCGCTCTTCACCACGCCCGACATGTCCGGACGCCAGCCGGCCTTGAAGGCCTCATCCGAGATGTACTTCTCGATGGCGCCGATGGTCACCGCGCCCAGGCCGTCGTTCAGCGTGCACGCGCCCTCGCAGAGCCGGTCCTGCGGACAGATGCGCCCGCACATCTCCGGCAGCGAGTTGGTCTGGTGCGAGAGCTCCGCGGCCTCGAACAGCTTGCCTTCCTGGATCAGCTTCAGCCAGTTCGGGATGTAGTTGTGCACCGGGCACTTCCACTCGCAGAACGGATTGCCGCAGGCCAGGCAGCGCCCCGCCTGCTGCGCGGCGCCCGCCGGTTCGAACTGCGTATAGATCTCGCGGAACTCGCTCTTGCGCACCTCGATGGGCAGCTTCTCCGGATCGTGCCGGGGAACCTCGAGGAACTGCAGATTCTTGTCTACCTTCGTGCCAGCCATCTCTTACGCCGCCCTGCTCAGGTTCTCGATCAACGATTCCAGCGAAGCCGCCTTCGGCTTCACCAGCCAGAACCGGCTCACATAGGTGCGGAAGTCCCGCAGGATCTCCGCGCCCCACGCGCTGCCGGTCTCGGCCACGTGCCGCTCGATCAGGTGCTGCAGGTGCAGCACCTGGGTCTGCATCGCCTCCACGTTGATGCGGTGGATGTCGATCAGCTCGTGGTTGTAGCGGTCCACGAAGCTGCGGTCGAGGTCCAGCACATAGGCGAAGCCGCCCGTGAAGCCCGCGCCGAAGTTGTAGCCGGTCTTGCCCAGCACGCACACCACGCCGCCGGTCATGTACTCGCAGCAGTGGTCGCCCGCGCCCTCCACCACCGCGATGGCGCCGGAATTGCGCACCGCAAAACGCTCGCCAACCTGGCCCGCAGCGAACAGCTCGCCGCCCGTGGCGCCGTACAGGCAGGTGTTGCCCATGATCACCGTGTCCCTGGCGACGAACTCCGCATCGCGATGCGGCTTGAGCACCAGCTTGCCGCTGGCCATGCCCTTGCCCACGTAGTCGTTGGCATCGCCCTCGAGGATCATGTGCAGGCCGCCGGCATTCCACACGCCGAAGCTCTGCCCGGCCGAGCCGGTCAGGCGCACGGTGATGGGGTTGTCCTGCATGCCGTAGTTGCCCCAGCGCCGCGCGATCTCGCCCGAGAGGCGTGCTCCGATGGAGCGGTTGTAGTTGTGCACCTCGTAGTGCCACTCGCCGCCGCTGCCGGACTCGATGGCCCCGCGCATGTCCTCCACCATCTGCTCGGCCAGCGCGCCCTTGTCGAAGGGCGGATTGCGCGGCTCGGTGCAGAACTGCTGCGCGTTCGGATCGATGCCCGTCGTGGCCAGCAGTGGCGAGAGATCGAGGCGCCCCTGGCGCACGGTCTGTCCATCCGCCTGCTCCAGCAGCTCGGTGTGGCCGATGAGCTCGGCGATGCTGCGCACGCCGAGCGAAGCCAGGATCTCCCGGGTCTCGCGCGCCACGAAGCGGAAATAGTTGATCACCATCTCCGGCAGGCCGATGAAGTACTTCTCGCGCAGCACATCGTGCTGCGTGGCCACGCCCGTGGCGCAGTTGTTCAGGTGGCAGATGCGCAGGTACTTGCAGCCCAGCGCCACCATCGGCGCCGTGCCGAAGCCGAAGCTCTCCGCGCCCAGCACCGCAGCCTTCACCACGTCGAGGCCGGTCTTCAGGCCCCCGTCCGCCTGCACGCGCACCTTGTGGCGCATGTCGTTGCGACGCAGGGTCTGGTGCGTCTCGGCCAGGCCCAGCTCGAAGGGCGAGCCGGCGTACTTGATCGAGGTCAGCGGGCTCGCGCCCGTGCCGCCGTCATGGCCCGAGATGGTGATGAGGTCGGCATAGGCCTTGGCCACACCGGCCGCGATCGTGCCCACGCCCGGCTCCGCCACCAGCTTCACCGACACCAAAGCCTGCGGATTCACCTGCTTCAGGTCGAAGATCAGCTGCGCCAGGTCCTCGATCGAATAGATGTCATGGTGCGGCGGCGGCGAAATCAGGCCCACGCCCGGACGCGCAAAGCGCAGCCGCGCGATGGTCTCGTTCACCTTGTCGCCGGGCAGCTGTCCGCCCTCGCCGGGCTTGGCGCCCTGCGCGATCTTGATCTGCAGCACCTCGGCATTCACCAGGTAGTGCGGCGTCACGCCGAAGCGCCCGGAGGCGATCTGCTTGATCTTCGAGTTCTTCTCGGTGCCATAGCGCACCGGGTCCTCGCCGCCCTCGCCCGAGTTCGAGCGCGCGCCGAGCCGGTTCATTGCAATGGCCAGCGCCTCATGAGCCTCGGGCGACAGCGCGCC
>Ga0315910_10003975_pt1 | contig 12437 bp, 13 predicted proteins | sample EdamamesoilMG_FD_204470 | JGI IMG/M metagenome (GOLD analysis project Ga0315910, IMG submission 204470) | Garden soil microbial communities collected in Santa Monica, California, United States - Edamame soil | ecosystem: Environmental > Terrestrial > Soil > Garden | place: USA: California... | reverse complement strand
TTTTACTAAATCGCTTAGAATTGAATTGAATCCATGAACCAACCACACAAACTTCGCATCGGAATTACATTAGGAGATGTCAACGGAATTGGCCCTGAAGTAGTTATTAAAGCATTAGCCGACGCCCGCTTACTGAACATTATCACTCCCGTTGTTTATGGGTCAGCAAGAGCAATATCGTACTACAAGAAACAGCTCAATATCGAAGAGCTTAATTATACTCAGGTACGTAGCAAGGGACAATTTGCTCCAAAAAGTATAAACGTCATCAATTGCTGGGAGGATTCTCTGGAGATTAATCCGGGAAAAGCATCCAAACTCACCGGTAAAGCTGCCTTTGTTGCCTTGAAGCAAGCGGTCGAGGAATTAAAGGAGGGCGTTATTGATGCGCTGGTAACGGCACCTATTGACAAACAATCTATCCATAGTGAGGAATTTCCGTTCGCAGGACATACCGGATACCTGACTCAATTCTTCGGCGCAACCGACAGCCTGATGTTTATGGTAAGTGACACGCTACGGATTGGTTTAGTAACCGAACACGTTCCCCTGAAGGACGTGGCCGCGCTGATCACAAAAGAAAGAATCGAGGCAAAATTACAGATCATGGAGCAATCCCTCCGCAAAGACTTTTCGATCAGCAAACCACGTATTGCCGTCCTGGGGCTCAATCCGCATGCTGGTGACGGGGGATTAATTGGCCAGGAAGATGAACTGGTTATCAAACCGGTTGTCGCAGAACAAAAGAACAAAGGCAAACTGGTTTACGGCCCATTTGCTGGTGACGGGTTTTTTGGAGCCGGGATGCATACCAAGTATGATGGTATTCTGGCCATGTATCACGATCAGGGATTAATCGCGTTCAAATCAATCGCCTTTGAAGATGGTATCAACTTTACCGCCGGACTGCCGGGTGTACGAACCTCTCCCGACCATGGAACGGCGTACGGTATTGCCGGAAAAAATCAGGCCAACGAAAGTTCTATGCGGGAGGCGATTTATCGGGCAGCAGATATATTTAAGAACAGAAATGAACCTTCTAAAGAAAAATGAGTTATTCAATTAAGTCTGAAGCTTGCTAATTCCACCTAATGGGGGCACTTTAGTTCTTAATTTATTTTTATATTTCGGCCATCAAGTTAGGCAAATGGATATCGTCACAAAAAAGCAACTGAATATACTGATTCAACTGGCTGAGGCCGACAAGCACTTCGCGAAGGCGGAGCGGGAAATGATCTTCCGAATCGCGAGTGAGCGAAAATTTCCGGAGAATGAGGTAATGGATCTGATCCGAAACCCCGAGCCGATAGACACCCTGGGGGCCTTGTCACTCGATCAGAAATTTGAATACCTCATGTCAAGCGTTGAAATGGTGTTTGCGGACCACAATGTGTTTGAAAGCGAGATTATTTTCTGCCGGAATATTGCCATTAAACTAGGGTTCAAAAAGAGCATTATTGACTATTTTATTGAAAACTACGGCAAAAAGACCCCTCAGGAATTCAAGGAAACGGCCATCCGGGAATACATTTAAAACAGCTTCTTTTAGTTTCTGATTAATTATCGTAAATTTGCCGACTAATTTTTAATGCCCGATAGGGTTTGAAGTTGGGGGCATATCGCATCAATATTGTAGGCCTGAGCAACAAAATACACCATTTCAATTTTGATCTGGGTGCCGAGTTCTTCAGGAAATATGGTTCGGACCTTGTTTCGACAGGGAATTTCCGGGTTGATGTGGTACTGGATAAGCACGAAACGTTTATTGACGCTGAATTTAAGATTCAGGGGAACGTAGAATTGACGTGCGACAGAAGCCTGGAGCCGTTTGATTTTCCCATTGAAACGACACGAAAAATGTTGTTTAAATACGGAGAAAAAGACGAGGAAATTACGGATGAGATAATGACCATCAGCAGGGAAACGGTAAGTCTTGAACTCGGACAATTTATCTATGAGTTCATAACACTGGCCATTCCGCTGAAAAAACTTCATCCCCGGTTTCAGGATGAGGGTGATGAAGAGGATTCGGAAGGAAAAATTGTATATTCTTCCTCCGATGAACCCACTGAGACCAAAAATGGTGAAGAAATTGATCCACGCTGGAATATATTGAAGAAATTAAAATAAACTGTACTAGACTATGCCGAATCCCAAACGAAAACTTTCGAAAACCCGTAGAGATAAACGTAGAACACACTACAAAGCTACTGCAAAACAACTGGCTGTGTGCCCCACTACCGGTGAACACCACCTGCCACATCGCGCTTTCTGGCTCGAAGGTAAACTGTACTACAACGGCAAAGTGGTGATGGAAAAAGAAGTACTTGCTTAATACAGCATGAATCTCACCATCTCAGAGAACGCTCCGCTGATTATAGTCACTGATGAAAAAAGGGTGGCCGGAACGTATAAGGATTGTGCTATTGCTTCGCTAGTTTAAGAAAATGTCTTGATGCTCGGCGTTTAACACCGGGCATTTTCTTTTTCCGGCTGTTATCATCGACCATACTATTCAATCTAAGTTTAAGAAACACAATGACCAATATAAGAGCTGCAATTACCGGTGTTGGGGGATATGTTCCGGATTATATTCTGACGAACAAGGAACTCGAAACGATGGTGGAAACCTCCGATGAATGGATCACCAGCCGTACCGGTATAAAAGAAAGGAGAATTCTTAAAGGTGAAAACAAAGGTGTTTCCGTAATGGGCATTGAGGCAGTGAAAGAGATGCTTCGAAAAACCAACACTGATCCGAAAGAAATCGATGTATTGATTTTTGCAACGGTTACTGCCGATATGACTTTCCCGGCAACAGCAAACATAGTTGCCACGGCTGTCGGTGCAGTGAATGCGTATAGTTATGATATCAGTGCGGCCTGTTCCGGCTTTCTCTTTGCCCTGACTACAGGAGCCAGTTACATACAATCCGGCATGTACAAGAAAGTCGTAGTTGTCGGTGGTGATAAAATGTCCGCTATCCTGGACTATACCGACCGCACCACCTGCATAATTTTTGGTGATGGCGCCGGTTGCGTTTTGCTTGAACCCACAACGGAGGATGTCGGCGTAATGGATTCAATACTTCGAAGTGACGGATCAGGCGAAAGTTATCTGCATATGAAAGCGGGTGGAAGTCGAATACCAGCGTCACGGGAAACCGTCGAGTCCCGGCAACATTATGTTTATCAGGAAGGATCGGCGGTTTTTAAATTTGCCGTAACCAACATGGCGGAAGTCTCCGCACAGCTCGCGGAACGAAATAATCTGACAGCAGAAAATATAACCTGGCTGGTACCCCACCAGGCTAACAAAAGAATCATTGATGCCACCGCAAACCGTGTAGGTATAACGGAAGACAAAGTGATGATGAATATCGAACGTTATGGCAACACGACGGCAGGCACAATACCTTTACTCCTGTGGGATTATGAAAAACAGCTGAAAAAGGGTGATAACCTGATTATGGCAGCCTTTGGCGGTGGCTTCACCTGGGGCGCAGTTTATGTTAAATGGGCCTATAACAGTTAATATAACTCTTCCCGAAACAAGGAGCATTTTAGCTTAGCACATCTGCGACTGCTGCAGGCTCTCTTGCATTTAATCAATTCATTTGTAACTTAAAGTCTAAATTTTTTATGGCAACCGTCTCCGATTTAAGCAAAGGAAACTTCATTCGTTATAATGGCGAAGTGATGCAGGTGGAAGAACTGCAACACCGTACGCCGGGGAACCTGCGCGCATTTTATCAAATCAAAATGCGCAACTTGCGCAACGGAAAAATTGCCGAAAACCGGTTTCGTCCCGGTGATGAAGTAGAAATTTTGCGTGTTGAAACAAAAGAATATCAGTACCTCTATGCCGATGGCGATAGTCTGGTGTGTATGGATAATATTACTTTCGACCAGGTGTATCTCGATAAAAAATTATTGGGTGATGCTGTGAACTATATCAAAGAAGGCGTTACACTTCTTATCGCTTTTGAAAATGGTGACAGTGCGATCACCGCTGAACCTCCCACACACGTCGTGATGGAAGTGCAATACACCGAGCCGGGCATGCAAGGCGATACAGCAACCAGAACATTAAAACCTGCTACCTTGGAAAACGGGGCGGAAATCCGAGTTCCACTTTTCGTAAACGCAGGCGACAAAATAAAAATACACACCGCCACCGGCGAGTATGTTGAACGTGTCAAATAATCTTTGATCATGAGTAAAACAAGAGAATCAAAAACGCCTGCAAAGAAAAAATCTAACCCCACTCGTGTAAACCTTGATTCGGGAGAAATAAACCAACCTGAAATGAAAACATCTGAAATACGAGACCTTATTGACTTCATCTCCAAATCAGGGCTGAATGAAGTAAACATTGAAACCAAAGAACTAAAGCTCAGCGTAAAGCGGGAGCCCGATCAGAAAGTTTTTAAGTCGACGCCCGTTGTCACGCAAACGGCAGCAACTCCGGTCCCGGCAGCAGCATCCACCTCAGCGCCTGTGGCCGCCGCGTTACCTCCTGCAGCCGCTGCACCTTCAGCAGCCAAGAAAACGGTAGAAATAAAGTCTCCTATGATTGGTACCTTTTACAGGTCAGGAAATCCGGACACCCCTCCAATGGTTTCTGTGGGCGACAAAATCTCAAAGGGCCAGGCAGTCTGTATTATTGAAGCGATGAAGCTATTCAATGAAATCGAGTCGGAAGTTTCCGGCACACTGGTGAAAGTAATGGTGGAAAATTCATCACCGGTAGAATACGACCAGGTTCTATTTGTAATAGAACCGGATTAATTCTTTTACTTCCCAACAGGACGAGCCAAGTAATCTGTTATACCTAAACTGATAACTGTGTTTAAAAAAATTTTGATAGCCAACCGCGGTGAAATTGCATTACGGATTATTCGTACATGCCGCGAGATGGGTATAAAAACGGTCGCTGTTTACTCCACAGCCGATCGTGAAAGCCTTCACGTTCGTTTTGCAGATGAAGCCGTCTGTATCGGAGATGCCCCCAGCAAAAATTCCTATCTTAATATTCCCCGCATCATTTCGGCAGCAGAGATCACCAACGCGGATGCTATACATCCCGGCTATGGTTTCCTGTCGGAGCGCGCGGAGTTTTCTGCGATATGCCATGAATACGGCATCAAATTTATCGGACCCACCCCGGCAATGATTGAAGCGATGGGTGATAAGTCCACGGCAAAGGATACGATGAAGAAAGCCGGTGTACCAACCATTCCCGGATCAGAAGGACTGCTGGATTCCATCGAACAAGGCATCGGGTTGGCAAAAGAAATCGGTTACCCGGTAATCGTAAAGGCAACCGCCGGAGGTGGTGGAAAAGGGATGCGTATTATCAACAATGAAACTGAATTCAAGAAAGCCTGGGACGATGCCAAACGCGAAGCAAGCGCTTCGTTCGGCAACGATGGACTGTACCTGGAGAAATTTGTGGAGGAGCCGCGTCATATCGAAATCCAGATCATGGGCGATCAGTACGGAAAGGTCTGTCATCTTTCTGAACGCGATTGCTCCATCCAGCGAAGACATCAAAAGTTAGTAGAAGAAACTCCTTCACCGGTGGTGAATCAGGAGTTACGTGAACGGATGGGTAATGCAGCCGTAAACGGTGCAAAGGCGATAAATTTTGAAGGCGCCGGAACAATAGAGTTTCTGGTTGACAAACATGGTGATTTTTATTTTATGGAGATGAATACCCGTATCCAGGTAGAACATCCTATCACTGAAGAAGTGACCGATTATGATCTGATCAAAGAACAAATAAAGGTCGCTGCAGGGGTTCCGATTACAGGCACCAACTATTTCCCGAAAATGTTTGCCATGGAATGCCGCATTAATGCTGAGGATCCGGCAAATGGATTCCGCCCTTCCCCGGGTAAGATAACTAATCTTCATATGCCGGGTGGCCACGGCGTTAGAATTGACAGCCATGTGTATGCAGGCTATACGATTCCTCCCAACTACGATTCAATGATTGCCAAACTGATTACTACCGGTCAGTCAAGGGAAGAAGTAATTACAAGAATGAAACGCGCCCTTCAGGAATTTGTCATCGAAGGAGTAAAAACAACCATCCCCTTCCATATCGCCCTGATGGATAATGCCATATTCCGGTCCGGTAAGTTCACCACCAAATTCCTGGAAACATCCTTCGATTTCTCCGAACTGTCCTAACGTAAGACCCTATACCCTATACCTCTACACCTTTTTTCCCTTCGGCCCCGGCTTCTCGATGACGTCCACCAACTCCTGATACCACTCCTCGCCATACTTACGTATCAACGGATCCTTTAGAAATTTATAAACGGGAACCTGCAGCTCTTTTCCCAATGCACAGGCAGGTGAACAAATATGCCATTTGTGGTAATTCACAGCCTCAAAATTTTTCTTCTTCGTAATCCTGATGGGATACAAATGACAGGATATGGGTTTCCTCCAACTTATTTTTTCGTCCTTATAGGCTTGTTCAATACCACATTTTAGTATTCCTTTCTTATCATATATAGCATACACACATTCCCTGCCTCCGATAACCGGTGTACAAAGTTCCCCTTCATCGTCTACTGTATGTGTACCATTCTTCTCGATTTCCTTTATACCCTCTGGACTGAGATATTTCTTGACCTTTGGATAAATCTCTTCCAGGATAGCAAGTTCTTCCTCCAGTAAGGGCGCGCCGAAATCTCCCTCCACACAACATGCACCTTTGCACTTTTCCAGGTTGCAAACAAACTCTTTATCGCGGATGTCATCTGACACCAACACATCTCCAATTTTTATCATTTTGCAAAGGTAAGCAATGTGATAGGAACAATGTACCTGCCGAGACGCTATTCGTTATCAGTATTGGTATAACGTCGAAGGAAGCCAGAGATTTGTCTTGTTTGACGAATCCTGGCCGTGCTGTGGTCCTCTCTCCTGGGTTGGGAGGCATCAAATCCTGTGGCATCGTTTACATAGCAGGCAATCATTGACGTGATTTCAGGACATTATATTATATCATGCTCAGAAGTACGGAATATATTTTTTGAATCAGAATTTAGAAAAGCCCGAACTGAAGATGCTCATTTACCTTTACATCGCGCTGGATCGCCTGGGCAGAAAGCTGCTTGGAGAAAAATCCAATATGGAAGGCCGGCAACTCCATCAGCTTTGAATCAAGCTGGTGACTGGATAGTGCCGCATTCAGTCCCATCACCAACATGTTCGATTGATACATCTGTACCAGCTTCCGGTAAAAATGAAGGTTACTTTCAATCGCCATCAGCCTTTCCAGGTTCCCTACACCAATAAATCTCATCACAAGATCAGCATGCTCCTCACAGTACGACCGGCAATTGAGCCTCTCGTTCAACGTGAAGGTAAAGGGAATGAGAAAACTATATCCAAGAAGGGCAAGCTTCTCGACGACACCAAAAGGTACTTCCAGAGAAAAGGGATCAATAAGGCAAACTACAGCTACCCTGTGGCCAGCTTTCGAAGCCGGGATAGTAGAAACAAGTGTTTGAATCCATTCCGCTTGAGGTTTATTAAAAACCCGGGCATCTTTCTCCGGAAAATATTTCTTCACTCTCCTGGCCAATGCCGTCGCCTGCTCGAAGTCACTTTCAAAAAAAAGCCACCGGTTAAACGGGTGCTCCGAAGAAAGAGAGGTTAGACCTGACCCCGGAAATATCAACTTTTGATGGCCTGTAGAATATAAGCCACTTCCGGAAACTAAATCAACAAAAATAATCTCGTCAGCTTTTGGCGAGGCATTCATGATGAAGGCCTGCAAGTAACTCTGTATGAGTTGAACCTTTACTTTAAACCAGGACTCTGCCGCTGTAATACTTAATCCATCTGATTGAAAATTCGGAACTGAAGCCCGCGATTTTAAGTTCAAAAAGTTATATGTTTAACGTTTTCCGTTTGTCAAAAATAGCTCGTATGAATGGTACTGAAAAGACTCCTGTAAAACAATTGGAAAAACTATTTAAAATATTTCAGGAATCGGGTATAATGAAAAAACCTGTGATCTAACTTGCGCCCGTTATGAAGGAATATCTGGAGAGTCTGAATGAACCTCAGTACGAGGGAGTGATCAATACTGAAGGGCCCTGTATGCTTATCGCCGGCGCGGGTTCAGGAAAAACACGGGTACTCACCTACCGTATTGCTAACCTGATCAGCAAGGGCGAAGATGCGTTCAATATAATGGCGCTCACCTTTACCAATAAGGCAGCCAGGGAAATGCGTGAGCGAATCGAAAAAGTCGTAGGAAGCGATGCCCGCAACTTGTGGATGGGAACGTTCCACTCAGTCTTTGCCAGAATCCTTCGGGCAGAGGCTCATCACCTCGGTTATCCAAATAGTTTTACGATTTATGATACCGATGACTCCAAAACCCTTGTCAAAAATATTGTCAAGGAAATGGGATTGGATGATGCTGCCTACAAGCCAAGCACGGTATTTAATCGGATCTCGGCCGCAAAGAACAGTCTGATAAGCTGGCAGGATTATCAAAACAATGCTGAGCTGATGGGCGATGATGCCGCCAACCTTCGTCCGGAAATTGCAAAGATCTATAAGGCCTATGCGCTGCGGTGCTACAAAGCCGGCGCCATGGATTTTGATGACTTGCTTTTCAATACCGACAAGCTATTTAAGGAACATCTTGAAGTACTGAATAAATACCAGCATCGAATCCGTTACGTGCTCGTAGATGAGTTCCAGGATACAAACCTGTGTCAGTACTTCATTATCCGTAAGCTGGCCGCGGTTCGTCAGAATGTTTGCGTAGTCGGTGATGACGCGCAAAGCATTTATGCCTTCCGGGGCGCAGACATCACTAACATCCTGAACTTCGAACGCGATTACCCCGACTTACGCATCATCAAGCTGGAACAAAACTATCGCTCCACACAAAACATCGTAAGCGCTGCTAACTCAGTCATAAAAAAAAACCGGGCACAGCTTCCGAAAAATGTCTGGACCGCCAATGAAGAAGGCGGCCTGATAGAATTGATCAAGGCGGTCTCGGATAATGAAGAAGGAAGGTTGGTGGCTTCTTCCATCTTCCATGAAAAGATGCAACACCAATTGAAGTTCAGCGATATCGCCGTATTGTACCGCACCAACAGCCAGTCACGGGCTATCGAAGAAGCCTTGCGAAGAATGAACATCAAGTACAAAGTGGTGGGCGGATTGTCTTTCTATCAGCGCAAGGAAATAAAGGATTTGCTCGCTTATATGCGATATACCCTTAACCAACAGGATGAAGCTTCCTTCAGAAGAATTATTAATCTTCCCAAACGTGGTATCGGCGATTCAACGGTTGATAAAATAATTGTAGCCGCCAACGATCATGGTATTTCTATCTGGGAAGTACTGCAACACGCCAACTCCTTTATCGGAGGAAGGTCCGCCGGACCGATTGATGATTTCGTGGCGATGATCAAACGTTTTGGTATCGAGGTGGAACGTAAAAATGCGTACGATGCGGCTTTTGAAATTGCGAAGGGTTCGGGTTTGTTACGCGAACTTTACGAAGACAAAACGGTAGAAGGTCTGAGTCGGTACGAAAACGTTCAGGAATTGCTAAATGCCATCAAGGAATTCGTTGATGATGCGGAACGGGAGGACAAAACTCTTGGATCCTTTTTGCAGGAAGTATCCCTCATCACCGGACAGGATGAAGACAAAGATAAAGATCCAGACAAGGTGACCTTGATGACCATTCATATGGCAAAAGGGCTGGAGTTCAGAAACGTGTATATCGTCGGACTGGAGGAAGATTTGTTCCCCTCTCAAATGATGTTAAGCAGCCGGGCCGACCTGGAGGAAGAAAGAAGGCTGTTTTACGTGGCGATTACACGGGCGCAGAAAGGCCTGTTTCTCTCGTATGCCCTGACTCGTTATCGCTTCGGGCGGCTGAAAAATTGTGAGCCGAGTCGTTTCCTGGATGATGTTGATCAGTCTTTTATCAAGGTAAGCAGCAAATACGCCGGTCTCGAATCCACTCCACCACCTACGCAATATGCCAAAAACCTCGTAAATGGCATTAAAAAGACCCTAAGTTCTACTCCTGTTGTAAAAGCTTCCGGGTACAAGGCCCCGCTGGATTTCGCCCCCAGCGATACTTCCGCTTTAAAGGAGGGAATGAAAGTGGAACATCCCAAATTCGGCTTTGGAATGGTCACCCAAATGGATTCTTCCGGCGCAGACCGCAAGGCAAAGATTACTTTTGACGATTTTGGAGAGAAGACCTTATTGCTTAACTTTGCTAAACTCAAAATTCATGCGTAGGGGTTAGCCATCACTTCACATCGGCGCAGACCAACCATCAACTATTGTTTACACAACGCTTAACCAGAAATCAATTATCATGCAAATAGGAGAATACAATTCCTCGCGTCCACAAATTATTTTAAAAGAGTACGGCCGTAACGTTCAAAAGCTTGTAGAATACATCAAGAACGTTCCCGATATCGAGAAACGAACCGAGCTGTCCTATACACTGATCGACCTGATCAAACAACTAACGCCGAGCATCAAGGATCAACCGGACAATCCTCAACGACTGTGGGATGATCTATACATCATCGCTGATTTCAACCTTGACGTAAATAATCCCTACCCCGTTCCGGAGCGTGAGATTCTCTTCAAGAAACCGATGAAGATGGAGTATCCGAAGAACGACGTGCGGTTCCGTCACTATGGAAAGAATATTGAAAAACTTGTTAAGGAAGCGTTAAAGAAAGATGATGCGCAGGAACGTGAAGAGGCTATCATTTACCTCGGCAAGCTGATGAAGACGTTCTACGGGAACTGGAACAAGGAAACGTTGGATGACTCTGTTATTCTCCGCGATATTCAGGCCATGTCAGGTGGAGCCCTTAATATGACGATTGAAAAAGTCAGAGAAGATAACCTCTTTGAAAAGCTGTACAAGGAGCGTAAGAAAACAAGACCTCAGGGTCAGGGGCAAGGTGGTCAGGGACAAGGAAACGGTGGTCATCAGCCACGTCATCAGGGCGGTCACCGGCCATTTAATAAAAACAAAGGCAGCAATTTCCGCAGGAGAAGAGATCAGTAAATCAACCCTGAATTAATTTTTTTCTGATTGACAATCAATGAGTGTTTTTAAGATCAAAGGGGGGAAAAAACTTAAAGGTGAAATCACCCCGCAAGGCGCAAAGAATGAAGCCCTGCAAATTCTCAGCGCTACCATACTTTCCGCTGAGCCCGTCACCGTTCATAACGTTCCTAACATCGTTGACGTCAACAAACTTATAGATCTCATACGAGATCTGGGTTGTAAAGTTGACAAGCTCGGACCTGAATCCTATCGGTTCACCGCGTCAGCAATCAACACAAAATTTCTCGAGACGGAAGATTACCGGAAGAAAGCGGCGGCACTTCGCGGTTCCGTAATGCTGCTCGGTCCCATCCTCGCGCGTTTTGGAAAGGCAACCATGCCTAAGCCCGGTGGTGATAAAATCGGAAGAAGAAGACTGGATACGCACTTTTTGGGATTCCAGAAGTTAGGCGCCAAATTTAACTTCGATGCCGAAGAACATCTCTTTCACATCGACGCATCCGAATTGAAAGGTTGTTACATGTTGCTTGACGAAGCTTCGGTGACCGGCACTGCCAACATTGTGATGGCGGCCGTGCTGGCGAAAGGAACCACTACGATTTATTATGCAGCGTGTGAACCCTACCTTCAGCAACTCTGCCTTATGCTCAACCGCATGGGCGCAAAGATCAGCGGCATCGGCTCTAATCTTTTAACTATCGAAGGCGTTGCAAAACTCGGCGGTACGGAACACACCTTGCTGCCGGACATGATAGAGATAGGCAGCTTCATAGGACTGGCCGCCATGACGCAATCTGAAATAACCATAAAAAATTGCCGTATTGATATGCTGGGTATTATCCCGGAAATTTTCAGGAGACTGGGCATCAAGATGGAATTCAGAGGAGACGATATTTATATTCCCTCGCAGGAACGTTATGAAATAGAAACGTTTATTGATGGTTCCATTCTTACCGTGTCTGATGCGCCATGGCCGGGCTTCACTCCTGACCTCATTAGTATTGTACTTGTCATTGCAACGCAGGCAAAAGGCACGGTATTAATTCATCAGAAAATGTTTGAAAGCCGCCTGTTCTTCGTAGATAAATTAATTGATATGGGTGCCCAGATTATACTCTGTGATCCGCACCGGGCAACCGTTATTGGCCTGGATAGAAAGCAGCAATTGAAAGGTATTAAAATGTCCTCGCCCGATATTCGCGCCGGTGTTTCGTTATTAATCGCGGCGTTGTCGGCAAGCGGTACCAGTGAAATTTCCAACATCGATCAGATCGACAGAGGCTACCAGAATATTGATACCCGGTTGAGGGCATTGGGTGCCGATATTGATCGCA
>Ga0315910_10003974_pt1 | contig 12437 bp, 10 predicted proteins | sample EdamamesoilMG_FD_204470 | JGI IMG/M metagenome (GOLD analysis project Ga0315910, IMG submission 204470) | Garden soil microbial communities collected in Santa Monica, California, United States - Edamame soil | ecosystem: Environmental > Terrestrial > Soil > Garden | place: USA: California... | reverse complement strand
CACCTGATCCGCATCGACATGTCGGAGTACATGGAGAAGCATTCCGTGTCGCGCCTGATCGGCGCGCCGCCGGGCTACGTCGGCTACGACGAGGGCGGCCAGCTCACCGAGCTTGTGCGCCGCAAGCCCTATGCGGTGATCCTGTTCGACGAGGTCGAGAAGGCGCACCCGGACGTGTTCAACGCGCTGCTGCAGGTGCTCGACGAGGGCCGCATGACCGACGGCCAGGGCCGCACGGTGGACTTCAAGAACACGGTCATCGTGATGACCTCCAACCTGGGTTCGCACATGATCCAGCAGATGGCGGACAGCGACTACGAGGTCGTGAAGCTCGCGGTCATGGGCGAGGTGAAGAGCCATTTCCGGCCGGAGTTCATCAACCGGATCGACGAAGTGGTGGTGTTCCACGCGCTGGCCGAGGAGAACATCCGGTCGATTGCGCGCATCCAATTGCGGATTCTCCAGCAAAGGATTGCCAAACTGGACTACGGCCTGGAGGTCTCCGACGCCGCGGTGTCCGAGCTCGCCAAGGCCGGGTTCGACCCGGTCTACGGCGCACGCCCGCTCAAGCGCGCGATCCAGTCGCAGATCGAGAATCCGCTGGCGAAGGAAATCCTGGAAGGGCGCTTCGCGCCCCGGGACACGATCCGCGTGGACTACCGCGCGGGCCGGATGACGTTCGAGAAGGCGCCGGCGAGAGCCGCAGCCTGACGAACGTCACCCCCGCGACCAACGTCGAGGACGACAACCACGTCGTCCCCGCGAAAGCGGGGACCCAGGTTTTCCGCCCTGATCCGTTTGGTCTGCTGCAGCAGCTCTTCCCAGAGGTTGTCCATGTCCTTGCGGAATATCACGTCGGCGTCGGCCCCGAGCACCGACCAGATGCCGCGGTCGATCTCGTTGCGCAGCTCCCCGGGGCGCCAGCCGACGTAGCCGACGAAGTAGCGCGCCTCGTTGGGCGTCGCCTCGATGATCTGGTCGATGGTGTTGACGCGGAACGCCATGTAGATGTTCTTCATCAGCATCACCGAGCCGTTGCCCGGTGCCGCGGTGGTCTTCACCAGCGCCACCAGCGCGCCGCGCGAGAACGGCCCGCCGTAGTACACGGGGTCGAGGACCTTTTTGGACGGCTCGTGCTCGGGGAACAGGCTCGCGAGCGAGCGTTTCGTCGGGCGATTGAGAATCACCCCGACGTGGCCGCCGTTCGGCGCGGGCGCAGCCAGCAGCACGGTCTGCCGGTAGTCGGCGTCGCGGAACGCGGGATGCGCGACCAGCAGGATCGCGTCGTCCTCCTGGGCGTGGACGGACGACATCATCGCCGCGGCGAGGGCGATGCAGAGAAGGATGCGCATTGCGGTCAGCATGCCTGAACTATTGTAGCGCGTCACCTGCGCACGCGGGGGCCGAGCCGCAACGCCAGCTCCACGAGCTCTTCCCAGAGTCCTTCGGTCTTTTCGCGGAAGATCCTCGACTCGTCGGCGGGCAGGAAGTACCAGCTGTCGCGCATCATCTCGCTTTCCAGCTGGCGCGGCAGCCAGCCGGAGAATCCGGCGTAGATGCGATAGCGCGCGCCTGCGTCCTTCAGCAGGCGTTCGATGTTGTCGGGGTGCATCGTCAGGTAAACGTCTTTCAATATGTGGAACGCAGGCGCCGCGGGCGCAGTTTCAGACCGGAACAGCGAAACCAGGGCCTGGCGCATTACCGGTCCGCCGAAAAAGATCGGCTCGCGGTAGTTTCCCGTCGGAAACTCCGCCGACAGGAACTGCGAGAGCTTCAGCTCGGTGGGCCGGTTGACGATCACGCCGACCGTGCCGCCGTCCTCCGTTTGCGTGACCAGCACCACGGTCTGGGAAAAGTTCGCGTCGGTGAGCGAGGGCTTGGCGACCAGCAGCACGCCGTTGGCCGGCAGCAGCTGCTGCGCCTGCGCCGCGGCGCCCAGCAGCAACAGCGCGAGCGCAAGCCAGCGCCGCATGACTAGCTGAACGCCTGGATTCCCGTCATCGCGCGGCCGAGGATCAGGGCGTGGATGTCGTGGGTGCCTTCATAGGTATTGACGACTTCCAGGTTGACGAGGTGGCGCGCCACGCCAAATTCATCCGAGATGCCGTTGCCGCCCATCATGTCGCGCGCCAGGCGCGCGATCTCGAGCGACTTGCCGCAGGAGTTGCGCTTCAGGATCGAAGTGATTTCGACGGAGGCCGTGCCTTCGTCCTTCATGCGTCCCAGGCGCAGGCAGCCCTGCAGGCCGAGGGTGATCTCGGTCTGCATGTCCGCGAGCTTCTTCTGGATGAGCTGGTTGGCCGCGAGCGGGCGGCCGAACTGCTTGCGGTCGAGCACGTACTGGCGCGCGCGGTGCCAGCAGTCCTCCGCCGCGCCGAGCGCCCCCCAGGCGATGCCGTAGCGTGCCGAATTCAGGCAGGTGAACGGGCCCTTCAGGCCGCGCACCTCGGGAAACGCGTTCTCCTCGGGACAGAACACGCCGTCCATGACGATTTCGCCGGTGATCGAGGCGCGCAGGCCGACCTTGCCGTGAATGGCTGGGGCGCTCAATCCTTTAAATTGTTTCTCGAGGACAAAACCCCGGATGGCGCCTTCGTCATCCTTCGCCCAGACCACGAACACGTCGGCGATCGGCGAATTGGAGATCCACATCTTGCTGCCGGTCAGGCTGTAGCCGCCGGCCACTTTCTTCGCGCGCGTCACCATCGAGGCGGGGTCGGAGCCGTGGTTGGGCTCGGTGAGTCCGAAACAGCCGATCCATTCGCCCGTGGCGAGTTTCGGCAGATACTTTTCTTTGGTTATGGAAGAACCAAATTCAAAAATGGGCACCATCACCAGCGAAGACTGGACGCTCATCATCGAGCGGTAGCCCGAATCCACGCGCTCCACTTCGCGCGCGATCAGGCCGTAGCTGACGTAGTTCAGGCCCGGCCCGCCGTACTGCTCGGGAATCGTCGGCCCGAGCAGCCCGAGCGCACCCATCTCCGGGAAGATCGCCGGATCGGTCTTCTCGTGCCGGAACGCCTCGAGCACGCGCGGCGCGAGCTTGTCCTGGCAATAGGCGCGCGCGGCGTCGCGCACCATGCGCTCGTCCTCGGTCAGCTGCGCGCCGAGGAGCAGCGGGTCTTCCCAGTCGAAGCGGGCCTTGCTCTTGGGTCTCTCGGGGGCGTTCATCGGCACTCCTTGCGACAGGCGGCCATTCTATCGCCGCGGCGGGCCGCCCATCCAGCCCGGGAGTTAAGATGGTGGAGCGATTTCTCCGCGACAATGGGAGAAACCAAATGAGCGCGGAACGGCGACTTCCAGATGCGGCGCGGCGTCAATTTCTCGGACTGAGCACGCTATTGGCCGCCGGGATTGCAATGCCAAAAGACCTCATGGCAGCAGACCCGCCGCTGCCGCAGCGCGGCCTGTGCGCGCACCGCGGCGCGATGGGCACGCATCCGGAAAACACGCTGCCCGCGCTCGAGGAAGCCTTGCGGCTGGGCGCGCAGATGATCGAATTCGACGTGCGCCTGACGCGCGACGGCGCGCTCGTGCTGATGCACGACGACCGCGTGGAGCGAACGACCGACGGCGACGGCAGGGTCGAGGCGATGACGCTGGAGCGCGTCCGCCAGCTCGACGCGGGCATCCGCAAGGACCGGCGCTTCGCCGGTACGCGCGTGCCGACGCTTGGCGAAGCGCTCGCGATGATGCCGCGCGACCGGTGGCTGAACTGCCATCTGAAGGGCGGCGCCGAACTGGGCGCCGCCGCGGCGCGCGCGGTCGTGCAGGCGGGCCGCCGGCATCAGGCCTTTCTCGCCGCCACGGCGGATGCAGCCCGGGCGGCGCGCGCGTTCGATCCGGAAATCCTCATCTGCAACATGGAACGGCAGGACAACCCGGCCGAATACGTGGCGCAGACCATCGCGATGAAAACGGCCTTCATCCAGCTGGTGGGCAATGGCGAGGTGGACGAAGAACAGGTCCGCCGGCTGAAGGCGAACGGCGTTCGCGTGAACTACTATCGGGCCGGCACTCCCGAGGCGGCGCGCCGCCTGTTCCGGGCCGGTGTCGATTTTCCCCTGGTCAACGACCTCGCGCGCTTCCTGGCCATGGCGCGCCAGTTGGGCATCGAGCCGCTACGGCACTGATCCCTACTGCACGCGTTCGAGGATCACCGCCAGGCCCTGGCCGACGCCGATGCACAGCGAGACGGCGGCGTAGTTGGTGCCGGTCTCCTGCAGTTGGCGCGACACCGTGAGCGCGAGGCGGGCGCCGGAACAGCCGAGCGGATGGCCGATGGCGATGGCGCCGCCGTTCGGATTCACGCGCGGGTCCCTGAAGTCCACCTCCATGATCCTCAGGCAGCCCAGCACCTGGCTGGCGAAGGCCTCGTTGATCTCGATGATGTCCATGTCCTTGAGCGAAAGTTCCGCGCGCGCCAGCGCCTTCGGGATGGCGTAGGCGGGCCCCACGCCCATGATGCGCGGCTCGACCGCGGCCGAAGCGGCGGACAGGATCTTGGCAATCGGCTTCCTGCCGTTTTTTTCACCCCAGCCCCGGCTCGCGACGATGAGCGCCGCGGCGCCGTCGTTGACGCCCGAGGCGTTGCCCGCGGTGACCACGCCGCCCTCGTAGAGCGGCTTGAGCTTCGCCAGCGACTCCAGGGTCGCATCGCGGCGCGGGTGTTCGTCCTGCGAGATAACCGCTGGTGGGGCATCTTTTTTCTTTTGGGGTAACGACACAGGCAGAATCTCACCCTTGTAAAACCCCTCGGCCTCTGCTTTTGCGTATTTCTTCTGCGAGGCGAGCGCAAATTCGTCGGCCTGCTCGCGCGAGATCTTGTAGTCCTTCGCGACGTTGTCGCCGGTCTCGGGCATCGCCTGGTCGCCGTACATCTTCTTGAAGCGCGGATTGGTGAACCGGGAGCCGATGGTCGTGTCGTACATCTTCACGTCGCGGCCGTAGGGCGACTCCGCCTTGGCGATGACGTAGGGCGCGCGCGTCATGCTCTCCACGCCGCCCGCGATGTAGAGCTCGCCTTCGCCCGCGGAGATCGCGCGCGCGGCGTCGGTGACGGCCTGCAGGCCGGAGGCGCACAGGCGGTTCACGGTCACGCCGGGCACCGTCGGCGGCAGTCCCGCCATCAGCGTGGCGAAGCGCGCCACGTTGCGGCAGTCTTCGCCCGCCTGCGTGACGCAGCCCAGGATGACATCCGAAATATCCTCCGGATTCACCTGGTTGCGCTTGACGACCTCGGCAATCACTTCGCCGGCCAGGTCGTCGGGGCGCACCGGCGCCAGCTTGCCGGCGTGCCGGCCGATGGGAGAGCGGATTCCGTCGTAAATGTAGGCGTCGAGCATTTGGGTACCTTTTGCTTTCTTTCTCTATGACTCTTTTGAAAGTAAGGAAACTCCCAGCAAAGCCCTGCGCTTGAGCCACGGGCTGGGGCGGTAACGTGGCTCGCCGTAGAACGCGTGCATGGCCTCCAGAATCGCGAGGATCCTCGGCGCGCCGATGGCGTCGCCCATGCCGAGCGGGCCTTTCGGATAGCCAAGGCCGAGCATGACCGCAGAATCCAGGTCTTCCGGAGAGGCGATGCGCTGCTGCACGATGTCGCAGCCGACGTTGACGATATGCGCGACCACGCGTTGCGCGACGAAGCCGGCCGAATCGCGGATCACGGACACCGGCACGCCGTCGGAGGCGAGCAGCGCATGCGCCGCGTCGCGGACTTCGGGTTTCGTTACCGGTGTGGTCATGAGCGTGCGGCGCTTGGCGAAACCGAAGAGCGGGTCGAGGGCAACCGTGTTTTCCGCCTTTAATTGCAATTGCATTGCCGTGGAAGTGGCGTCATGCCCGAGGGGAGCCACAAAGCAAATCGTGTCAGGACCGGGCTTGCTCTCGACGTTGGTGAGTTTCGAGATGAATTCCTTTAATTCGGGAACGCACCAGACGGAAACGGGTTTCTTCGAAGGAATGGCCTGTTCCGGAACTTTCTCGGCAACGTTGTCCTTCCCGTACTTGTACCAACCCCTGCCGGTTTTGCGTCCCAGCAATCCTGCCGCGACGCGCGGATCGGAGAGGAAGGAGGGCTGGTACTTGGGCTCGCCGTAGTACTGGCCGTGCATCGACTTCATCACGCCATGCGCGATATCGAGGCCGACGAGATCCAGCAGGCCGAAGGGCCCGAGGCGAAAGCCGGCCGCGTCCACGAGGATTCTGTCGATGGTGGCGAAATCGGCCACGCCTTCCTGCAGCACGCGCAAGCTTTCGGGCACATAACCGCGGCCGGCGTGGTTGACAATGAAGCCCGGCGTGTCCTTGCAGCGCACGGGTTTGTGGCCGTAACGCCTGGCCAGCGCGATCAGCGCATCGCCCACCCAGGGCTCGGTGAGTTCGCCGTCCACGACCTCGACGATTTTCATCACCGGAACCGGGTTGAAGAAGTGGTAGCCGGCGACGCGCCCCGGTTTCGCGCAGGCCGAGGCCATCGCGGTCACCGAAAGGGACGAGGTATTCGAGGCGAGAATGCAGTTTTCCGACACGACGCCTTCGAGCGCCTTGAACAACTCCTGTTTGGGGGCCAGCAGCTCGACGATTGCCTCCACTACCACGTGGCAGGGCTTGAGCGCGGCCAGCGAGTCGACGATTTCGATGCGCGCGAGCGCGGCATCCGCATCGGCCTGGGTGATGCGGCCTTTTTGCGCGATGGCCGCAAGCGATTTGGCGATCGCGTCCTTCGCCTTGGCGGCCGCGCCGGATTGGGCGTCGAATACCAGCGTGCGCACGCCGCACTGGGCGAGCACCTGCACGATGCCGCGACCCATGGTGCCGCTGCCGGCGACGCCGGCAACCAGGTCAGGGCGCTGAATATCGAGCATGGGGCGCTAATTGTAGGGGATGTAGCGGCTATAATTTCCTCACCAACGCGAGGAGGAGAACTCGATGAAGGTACGAATGCTGAGAACGGCGCTGATGGCCGTCTTCGCAGCCTTGTGTGCGCCCGTGTTTGGCCAGACCTTTCCGGTCAAGCCGATTACGCTGATCTGTCCGTGGCCTGCCGGCGGCTCGACCGACCAGCACCTGCGCGCGTTCGCGCAGATCGCCGCCAAGCACGTCGGCCAGAACATCATCATCGAAAACAAGCCCGGCAATAGCGGCATGCTCGGGCCCGGCCTGATGGCGAAAACCGCGCAACCCGACGGCTACACGCTGTCGCAGCTGCCGGTCGGCGCTTTCCGCCTGCCGCACATGCAGAAACAGGAGTGGGACCCGCTTAAGGATTTCACCTACATCATCGGCATTACCGGCTACACCTTCGGCCTGGTGGTGAAGTCCGATTCGCAGTGGAAGACGCTCAAGGACGTGCTCGACTATGCCAAGGCCAACCCGGGCAAGTTCTCGTTCAGCTCGACCGGTAACGGCACCTCGCCGCACCTGCTGATCGAGGAGCTGTCGATGAAGACCGGTGTGCAGATGCTGCATGTGCCCTTCAAGGGCAACGCGGACTCGACGCAGGCCCTGATGGGCGGCCACGTCAATGCGCAATCCGACGCCACCGGCTGGGGCCGGCACGTGGATGCAGGCGCCTTTCGCCTGCTGGTGACCTTCGGAGAGAAGCGCACCAAATGGAATGCGCCGACGGCGAAGGAACTGGGCATCGACATCGTGTCCTATTCGCCCTATGGCATCGTCGCGCCGAAGGGGATGGACCCGAAAATCACCAGGTTCCTGCACGACGCCTTCAGGAAGGCGCTGGACGACCCGGAGCACATGAAGGTGCTGGCCCAGCTCGATCAGGTTTACTGGTACAAATCGAGCGAGGACTATGCCAAGTGGGCGGCGGAGACGTTCAAAGCCGAACGCGCGACCATCGAGAAGGTAGGATTGCTGCTGAAGTAGGCGGCTGAAGTAGCGACCCAGACGAGCGAAGGAGCCCCTCATGAAGTATCGCAAGATTCTTCTCGCATACAACGGCTCGCAGGAGGGCAGGCGGGCGCTGTTCGAGGCCGCCGACCTGGCCGGCTTCCTGAATGCCGAAACCCACCTGCTCGCGGTCGCCAGCATGCCGCCGAGCCTGTTCCTCACCGAGGGCTTCGTTCCCGAGGAACTGATGGAAGAGGAAAAAAAACGCACGCAGACAGTGCTCGACGAGGGCATAAAAGCCCTTACCGACAAGGGGTTCAAGGCCGTGGGCCATCTCGCAGTCGGCGAGCCCGTGGAGGAAATCTGCCGCGCCGCCAAGGAAGTCGACGCGGACGTGATCGTCCTGGGCCATAACCAGAGCACCTCCTGGGCGGCCCGCTGGTGGAAGGGGTCGGTGGGCGCTTCGCTGCTCGACTACGCGCCCTGCAGTATCCTCATCGCCTTGTCGAAATCCTAGAAGGCAGGTCACTCGTGGAAAGTTTCGGCCGTAAGGGCAGGCTGGAGGACGCGCGCATGCTGACCGGCAGCGGGCGTTACGTGTCGGACTGGAACTTCGCCGGCCAGGCGCGCGGCCATTTCCTGCGCTCGGACCGTCCGCACGCGCGCATCGTGGCGATCGACGCTTCGGCCGCGCTCGCGATGCCGGGGGTGATCGCCGTGCTGACCGGCAAGGACGTGCTCGCCGCGGGCCACAAGCCGATGCCGGCCGCCGCGCCCATGAAGGGCCGTGGCGGCGCGGACCAGCGCGTGCCGCCGCGCTACTCGCTGACGCCCGACTGCGTGCGCTTTGTCGGCGAGCCTGTCGCACTCATTGTCGCGGAAACCGCGGCGCAGGCGCAGGACGCTGCGGAAGCCGTGGCCGTGGACTATGAAGACCTGCCCGCCGTGCTCACAGCGCAGGCGGCGCTCGCCGCCGGCGCGGCGCAGCTGCACGAGTCGGTGCCGGGCAACCTCGTGCTCGATTTCGTCGGCGGCGACGAGGCGGCGACGAACGCGGCGTTCGAGCGCGCGGCCAAGGTCGTCACGCTTTCGGCCTACCACTCGCGCGTGGTGGGCAACCCGATGGAGCCGCGCGCCGCGACCGCCAGCTACGACGCGGCAACCGATACATACACGCTGCATGCCACCACGCAGGGCGCGGGACCGATGCGCCTGCAGGTAGGCGCAATGCTGGGTGTGCCGCCGGAGAAGATGCGCATCGTCGCCGAGGAGGTGGGCGGCGGGTTCGGCGTGCGCTTCAACGCCTATCCGGAGTACGGCGCGCTCTGCCTCGCGGCCAAGACGCTGGGGCGGTCCGTGAAGTGGGTCGGCAGCCGCTCGGAAGTCTTCGTCGCCGACGAGCAGGCGCGCGACATCGTGCACAAGGGCGAGCTCGCGCTGGACGCCAGCGGCCGCATGCTGGCGATGCGCTTCGAGTATTTTTCCAATGCCGGCGCCTACCTCGCGTTCACCGGCACCTTCATCAATACCGTCAACCTCGTCAACGTGGCGAGCGGCGTCTACGACGTGCCGGCGGTGTTCGTTCAGGCGAAGATCGCGCTCACCAACACCGTACCCACGGCCGCCTACCGCGGCGCCGGGCGGCCGGTCGCTTCCTATGCCATGGAGCGCCTGGTGGACCAGGCCGCGCTCGAGCTGGGCCTGGATCCTGCCGAGTTCCGCCGCCGCAACCTGGTGCCCAAGTCGAAATTCCCGCACAAGATCGTCACCGGCTTCGAGTACGACTGCGGCGACTTCGAGGGGGTTCTGCAAAAAGCGCTAGGGCTTGCGGATTGGGCCGGATTTCCGCAACGGCGGAAGGAATCCGAAAGAAACGGAAAACTTCGCGGCCGCGGCATCTCGACCTATATCGAGGCCTCGGCCGCGGGCGGCTTCGCGCCTTTCGACCAGGCGCACATCACCTGGGAGAAGGACGGCACCGTCACGCTGCGTACCGCGAGCCACAACCACGGCCAGGGCCACGAGACCACGCTCGCGCAGGTCGCATCCGCGGTGCTGGGCGTGCCGGTGGAGAAGTTTCGCCTGCGCACCTCAGAGCCTGACTTCTTCATGACCGCCAACCCCACCGGCGGCTCGCGCACCTTGCTCGGCATGGGCAGCGCCTTCCACCTGGCTTCCCACGAGATCGTCAAGAACGGCATGGCGCTCGCCGCCGAGGCGCTGGAAAGCGCGCAGGCGGACTTGGAATTCGTTGCCGGTGCCTACAAGATCAAGGGAACGGACCGCGCGATCGGCATCACGGCACTGGCGCAGAAGCATCCCGGCAAGCTCGACCTTGACTATCGCGACCGGCCCAAGGTCCCGTCCACCTATCCGAACGGCTGCCATATCTGCGAGGTGGAAATCGACCCGGAGACCGGCGAGGCGGAGGTCCTGTCCTACGTCGCCTGCGACGACGCCGGCAACATCGTCAACCACCAGATCGTGGAGGGGCAGATGCAGGGCGGCATCACGCAGGGCGCCGGCCACATCTTCCTCGAGCAGGCGGTGTACGACGAGAACGGGCAACTCCTTACCGGCAGCTTCATGGACTATGCCATGCCGCGCGCGGGCCTCGTCGGCGGCCTCAAGGTCTCCGATTTCCCGGTGCCGACGGCTACCAATCCGCTCGGCGCCAAAGGCGTGGGCGAAGCCGGCGTCACCGGCTCGATGCCGTGCCTGATGAACGCGGTGATGGACGCGCTCGGCCAGGCCGGCGTGAAGCGCTTCGACATGCCGGCGAGCCAGTTGCGCGTCTGGAAGGCGATCCGCGAGGCGAAAGCCGGCCGGCCCGAGGCGCTCGCCATCGCGCCGCTCTGATCGCGCTTCCGGCATGCGCGTGAGGCGCCTCGTCCTGCCCGAAGGCGGCGACGAGCGCATCCGCGCCGCGGCGCGGCGCATCGAAGCGGAGGGCATCGCGCAGGCGATCGTGTTCGAGGCGCCGCCGCCGGAAAACCTCGAGCGCTACGCCGAGCTCTACCTCGCGGGGCGCCCGGACGCGGGCGCCAAGGTCGCGCGCCGGCTGGTCGCCAAGCCGCTCCACCACGCCGGCATGATGGTGAAGGCGGGCGACGCCGACGCCATGCTCGCCGGCGTCGCGCATCCGACCGCGCGCATCATCGAGGCGGGCATGATGACCGTGGGCCTCGCCGAGGGCATCCGCACACCCTCGAGCTTTTTCCTCATGAGACTCAGGGACCGCGCGCTCGTCTTCGCCGACTGCGCGGTCAACGCGGATCCCGACGCCGAGCAGCTCGCCGACATCGCCATCGCCTCGGCCGCAAGCGCCCGCCGCGTACTGAAGGAAGAACCACGTGTCGCGCTGCTCTCGTTTTCCACCAAGGGCAGCGCCCGCCACGCGCATGTGGACAAGGTCCTGCGCGCCCTCGACCTCGTGCGCGCCCGCGTCCCCGGCCTCGCCATCGACGGCGAACTGCAGGTCGATGCCGCGCTGGTGGCGGAAGTAGCGGCAAAGAAAGTAAAAGGCGATAGCCCGGTCGCGGGCCGGGCTAATGTCCTCGTCTTCCCGGATCTGGATGCCGGCAATATCGCCTACAAACTTACCCAGTATCTCGCCGGCGCCCAGGCCATCGGGCCCGTGCTGCAGGGCTTTACCAAGCCCCTCTCCGACCTCTCCCGCGGCGCGAGCGTGGACGATATCGTCGCCACCGCGCGGTTGCTGCTGTCCGCGCCCGCGGTTCTGCGTTGACCCCTTCGCGGCGCACAGCGGTCGCGCTCGCCGCGGCGACCACGATGAATCTGCCGTTCGGCACGATCTACGCCTTCAGCGTGTTCCTCAAGCCGATGGAGGCGCTACTCGGCATCGGCCGGGCGCAGATGAGCCTGGTGTTCGCGCTGGCCACCATCACCCTGACGCTTGGCATGAATCTCGCGCCGCGGCTGTATCGCGCCCTGCCGCCGGTCGCGCTGGTGCTCGCCTGCGGCGCGTGCAGCGCGGCGGGGCTCGCGCTGACGGCGTCGGCAGACGGCTACGCCCAGGTCGTGCTGGGGTACGGGGTCCTGTTCGGACTGGGCGCCGGCGTTGCCTTCACTCTGATGCAGCAGAGCGTGAACACGGTGCTCGAGGGCCCGGGCGGCGCGATCAACGGCTACGTCGTCAGCCTGTACCCGCTCGGCGCGATGATCGGCGCGCCGGTGTTCGGCTGGTCGATCGTCGCCTACGGATTGCGGCCGACGCTCGCTGCGCTGGCTGTGGTGGTACTTGCGACCTGCGCCAGTGCCGCGGCGCTGCTGCACCATGCCTCGATCGACCTGCGGCCGGCGCGCACCGCGCCGGCGCGCGCCCACGACCCGCAGTGGCCCGTTTTCCTGCGGCTGTCTGCCGTGTTTTTCCTGGCCGCCGCCGCCGGCCTGATGGTGATGAGCCAGGCGGCGGGCATCGTGCAGGCCTATGGCGGGCAGACCGCGCTTGCTGTCGGCGCGACGACCTTCATTACCGGCGCGATCGCCGCGGCGCGCTTCGGCGGCGGCTGGATGGTGGACCGGTTTTCCGTGCCGCATGTCGCCGCGTTTGCGCACCTGTG